>ERZ1023508.64-NODE-64-length-53064-cov-49.963459_pt1 | contig 53064 bp, 64 predicted proteins | sample MGYA00380548_ERZ1023508 | MGnify/ENA primary metagenome ERZ1023508 (study PRJEB33173, sample SAMEA4830311) | metagenome | study: EMG produced TPA metagenomics assembly of the PRJEB25223 data set...
ATATGAAAGGTGTGGTTTATGACGATATGAAAAAAATTGCATTTAAAGATTTACTAACTAACGCGATACAAATAGTTATAGGACTAATAGGTATAGGAATTGTTATGATGGTTACTTTTATTTTTAAACCAACCTACACCATAAATTTTATTAAAATATTAGTAAAACCTTCTGAAATCATATTTTTGATTAGTTTATCAGTAACATTTCTTATGATTATCTCGCTTTTTTTCACAATATATAGTGATAGCAAATTAAACTCTATAATTTTAAGTATAGTAAAATATAACGTATATATACTTTTAATCACTCTATTCATTATGGCGTTCTATAACATGCTGATGGGTGAATATATAACATATTAGGTACTAATTTTTTTTAAAATTAATATACAAAAATGATTATTATAAAACTGTTTTTTAGGAGGAAATTATTATGACTAAAATTAATTCTAACTTTCCGGATTTAGAATCATCTTCAAAATTAAAAAGTGTCGGACGTTTTGAAACGTTTGATATTAATAACTTCACTAAAGGTAAATCTTTTGCCATTGAGAAAGTGACAGTTGATGAACATATTAAATTTGATGTAAGAATAATGAAAGATGAGACAGAATATAACGAAGAAAAAGATAAAGGCGCTAATGAAAATAAAATTATCACACTTATTATTCACGAAGATATTGCCGACCAAGTAAACCTTATTAATATCATCGGACGAGGCATTGAATTTGATGGCGTAACAAATGATGATGCAATAGTTTATGGTGTGAACTCATTACAAGTTGTCGTGAAGAACTTAAATATTAAAGAAAATAAAATCGAAGGCTTTGAACCTTTATCAAGCATTACAAAAGCTGACAGACGTTTATCAAAAATGAATGAATTTAAAACGTTTGATTATGAAAAATTCTTACGTGTTCATGATATGGAAATATTAACTATCTATCCACAAACACCAACAACAGCAAGATTAATTGGTATTATTACTAGCGATGATAATGAGGACGAAAAGAAATCTAATGTAGGTAAGACTTTTGCTATCAAGATTGATTTACCTACCGTTAGAGATATTCCTTTAGAATTACTGATTGGAAATAAGCAATTTACAAGAGAAAATTTATTAGGTAATTTATATGGTATGGTAGTTAAGAATAATCAAGTGTTACTCATAGCTGATTCATTCCAATTAGAGCATGAAGGGAATAAATTAATCATTGGAAACGTAAATAAAGACGTAAATAATGATGTAAGTAACAATGTAAATAAAGATGTAAATAACAATGTAAGTAAAGACGTAAATAATGATGTAAATAATGATGTAAATAATAACGTAAATAACAATTTCAATAAGAAATTTGATAAGAAAAATAAATTCCATCATTAATATAAGCAGCATTAGAAGGGTGGTTATATTTAATGTTTAAGCGTAAGGACAAGGATAACAACAGTAAAAAGAAAAAGAAATCTCAAAAAAACAAATCTTCCCAAAAACTAACAAGGCAGCAAAAAAAAGAACTTAAAGCAAAAAGGAAAGCCTTTAAAAAGAAACAATCTAAGTATGAAATTGAAGGCGGCATTGGAGGCGACCACGACCCAAGAACGAAACGTGATGTCAAAACTCTAATCATATGTATGTTAGGATTCGCTTTAATTCTAGCATCAGTCGTTACGGGTGTATTTTTCAATCATGCTTATAGTAATTATAAAAAGAATAATACTACTGAATTAGGAACGACGTTACGTTTCTCTAAAACTGATGATGCTAAAGTAAAAATTAATGAAGTATGGACGGATAAGAAACGAGAGGTCACAGTTGCTAAATTAGGTTATCCTACTCAAACTAGAAAATTACTTAGCACTAAAGGCAAAAACTACAAAATATACATGAAGGCTAAAGGTGAAAAACCGAAAGCGAAAATGGCTTACGGTATCTTAGGTAATGAAGGTGACGGATATTTATTTATTAAAGGTAAGTTAAAAGACCAACCTTATAATATCGGTATTGAAAATACTATTAACCTTACAACTGAATCAAGTGGTAAAGCAAATAGAAATTCTTTATCAAGTAGCAACTCTGAAAATTTAGAAACAGCCATTTCATCAATGAATCAAGACGGCTCAAGTAATTCATGGTTTAATTCTAAAGCAGATAAACAAGCAGAAAATGCTAAGTCTATGAATGATTTCGTTAAGTTTATAATCAATCCTTATTCTAAGAGTACAAAAGTATATAACGGTTCATTCCTAACACCATCAGGGGATATTGATTATTCTAAGGTTGTATCTCAAACCAGTGTAGATAAATCCATAGATAAGATTGATAAGCAAATCGAAGAACGTAAACGTAATCTTGAGACACTCAAAACAAGTAAAACAGAATTTGAGCAACGTGTTAAAGACGAAAAGAAAAAAGATAAAAAGAAAGATAAGAAAGATAAGAAAGACGATAATAAGACAACTGATAACGAGAAAAATTTAGAAGATGTTAAAAAAGCAATCAAAGAAGAAGAAGAAGGTATCGACAGTTTACAAAAAGAACGTAAACAATTTGAAAAAGCTGATTTTAACAAAGATTCATTCGGTGAAATGCAAACCAAGTCAACAATCTATTAGGAGGTTATTACATGAACGAATATAACAACAGTAAACAAACCGGTGATAACCTAAATGAAGCAAGCAAATTTTTTAATGAGCTAAACGCATCTCTAGGATTTTCACTAACAGAATTGTACGAACCTCAACACATTGTAAAAGGTCGTGAAAAAGAATTACATCAACTTGATATACAAATGGCACGACCACTTACACCCGTTTGTTTACTTTTAGGATTGGCCGGCGCGGGTAAAACCGCGCTCGTTGAATCATGGAAGAAAATACAACAAGATAAAGGAAAAAATATCGTATTACTTTCATTATCGTTAGGTGCTATGAGCGCTCAAGGTAAAGAAGAACTTCAAATGAGAATGGAATCTTTAATGCCGAAACTAAAGCAGTACCAAGATATTTTAAGGAAAACTAATCCTAATACCGAAGTTGTATTATTTATTGATGAGGTACACATGGTTGTATCTATATTCGGTAAAGGGTCAAAATTAGGTGGGGACTTATTAAAAACATCGCTTGCACGTTCATATGTAAAAGTTATAGCAGCAACAACTCGAATCGAATATGATACTTATATTGCGAATGACGCACCACTTGCACGACGCTTCAAAAATTTAGCTATCAATGAGGTAAGTAAACCAGTAACTAAAGAAATTTTAAGAAGTTGGTTAGATGTTTATATGCCTCCTCAAATAGCTGAAATGAATAATATATCTGATAAAACATTAGAAAAAATTATCGATGCTAACCATTTATATAGACCTCAATTTGCAGAACCGGCAAAGTCTATTGATATATTAGAAAGTGCTATTTCCATTAGTAAAGTTGAAAATGAACCTATTACAGATGATGTTATTAATCGTATTTTCTATGAACAGTTTAATGTGCAATTAGATTTTAAAGCTAACTATGACAAAGTATTCAATACGATATTAAAACGTGTTAAGGGTCAACCAATGGCCTTATATACCGTTGAAAGAGCCGTTAAAAAGCTCGCATTTAACATCGATTCATCTAATAGACCAAAACTCACTATGTTATTTATTGGCTCAAGTGGTACCGGAAAAACAGAAATGACAAAAGCATTATCTGATGGTATCTATTCAGATGAAAGTCATATCGTTACTTTCAACATGTCTGACTATGCAAACGGTGATAACGAGCCTCAATTTCGACGTGATTTAGGCACAGCCGTTCGTCATGATTCATCAGCAATCATATTATTCGACGAGATGGAAAAGGCACATAAATATATCATGCAAGCATTGCTACCGATTCTTGATGAGGGAATCGTAAGATTTTCTGAAAAGGGCGCTGATGATTATGTCATCAATCATGAAATATCACTTAGAAATACAATCATCATAGCAACAAGTAACGTTGCCGCCGATTTATTTAAAGACGTTCATCAATTTAGTAAAGAGCGTAAATCTATTACTCAAGAAAACATGAACAAATACACTAAAGAATTAAAACAAGAATATCAAAACATGGAAATTGATATATATAAAGCGCTAACTGATGCTTTTTCACCGGAATTTGTAGGACGATTCAGTAATATTGTTCCATTTTACGCATTACACGAATCAACATTGCTAGATATTGCGACAGACAGTATCATGAAGTTATTGAAATCACTCAATAATCGTCCCGACGGTTATAAAATTGAAATCAAAAAGCCGAAAGATTGGAGTAGTCGCGATTATAACTATGTAGCAAGTGAAGTTGCTATGTATATTACGTTTGAACTCGCAGATATTAAAAACTCTAATTTCGGTGGCGCACGTGCCATTAAGCGTTATGTTAATAATGAATTATATATGTCTATATTAGATGCTATATTTGAATATCCCGACAAACGCCGCTTCCAAGTTAGCACCAATGGCAAATCAGCGTTCGAGAGTGAATATACAAAAGGGTACGGTGATATAGTTGTACGTCCGGCAAATTAAACTAAACAACCAACTAAGAGACGACCTACAATCAAATCTTTATAGAAAGGTAGGCAGTAGCAATGAAGCATATTAAGCACATTATATTAATAGTAATCTTAGCAACAGTATTTGTTTTAACTTCCCTAATGTTTTCACCCGCAAATATTACTACACCGATGAATTTGAACAGCATAGCTCAAGCAGCACCCGATGACGGGGCGTCAAGTGGTGATACTGATGATAATAACGGTGATAGTAACGATGATAACAACAACGAAGATAGCGCAACAACGGATTCAAATAATGAACAAGAACCAAGTCAGGCAGACACAAAAGCACTTATAGATAAAGCAAACGAAGACCGCGATAAACTAACAGAAGATGAAGAACAACAAATCGAAGCGCAAAAAAAACAAGGTAAAATCAAAGAAACAGGTGATAAATATGAACTAGGTCAAGCTAACACCGCCGATGGGTCATTTTGGACGCTTTACTCACAAATTTTAATGGATTCAAAAGAAAGTAAAAGTAAAAGTAAAAAAGATGATAAAGGCGGTAATCCCGTTACTTCTACCATTAAAAACTCAATTGGTGAATTTATGGGTGATGGTGGCGTATCAATCAACATACCTTATAACAAAATGTACTCAATCGGCGTTGATTTAGACGATGCTAAAAAGAAATCAGAAGATGTCAATACTCAAGCGGGACGACAACTAGCATCTTACTTCTCAACGTTTGCACATTACGGTTATTTCAATACAGTGTCAGGTAATAAGTTGGCTGCCGAAGCAAGCGGTACAATGTCTACTATCGCACGTGGGTTTGCCGGTTTCGTGATGATAGTCGCTACTTTATTTTATGAATTGTTTAATACCATTTTAGGTGGTGCCGTCAATCTTATATCTAAACTCGATATACTTTCATTAATGGGGTTCGGTGACGTAGACCAATTCACACGTAATACTGATAATCCATTTACTAAAGCGATTTATGGATTCGTACAAGGTTTAGGCATTAACCCACATTTATTTAAAACAATGGCATTAATTACGTTATATATTATCGTTGCGATATTTGTTTGGCGTATCATGCGTACGTTATCCAATGAGGCGTTCCATTTTACTAAAATTGGAGACCATACAAAACGATTTATTGTTAGATTCTTAGTGTTATTCCCTATTCCGGTGATTGTTGTAACGCTTATTAGTGGATTCGCTAGTCAGTTATCTGATATAAACAGCGACCCTAAATACAATCCATCACCACCCGAACAATATATTTTAAATGTTCGTAAGTGGGCGTCGGCACTCAATTTATCACCTAATGGCTTACAAGGTAGCACATTGCCGAACGCGGGTTCACAGAATCAACATATTGATGGTTCATTCGCACCAAGCAGCTCAAGAGACTTAATCTCTAATATTAACAATGAAGCCTATACACGTATGGATAATGATGCTACCGCTAAAAGTATTGGCTTTGATTTAATCTATGGTTATACGCAAAATAATACATTTAACGTCAATACTTACATGGCGGATATTCGACAAACACCGGCAAATGGTGGTAATCAAAGTGCCGAAAGTGCCTATGCAGCATATAAAAATTACCAATCATTAGATAAAAAAATCAAACCACAAACTTATGAAGATTATATTTGGACGGCTAAACCCGTTACTAGCTCTAATGCAAAAGATGCTAAACCAACATCAAAAAAATATCAATCTAACTCTAAGGCCGGAGTTGAAAACGAGGATTCATTCTCAACTCAAACCGTTGCTTTAATGTTACAAACATCTTTTGAAAACAATGCAGCTAACTTTTACGCATATAATATTCCGCCACAAGGTTTACAAGGACAAGCCAAAAATATGAGTACCGTTAAAACAGAATGGCGCGAATATACATTACCGGGTGAAGGTATTTTAGGTACAGTCGGTTCATATTCAGCATTAATCACTCAAAGTATTTTCCAAGCACTCGTTATCTTTGCTTGTATTCATGCACTGATTTTTACAAACTTTTTCAAAAGTGCCTTACTTACATTCAAGCATTGGGGACTTGCCTTTGCGACCGCTAATCCAATCCATATGATGGTAGCACTTATTTTAGGCTTAACATCACCTTTAACTGGATTTGTTGCTTATATGCTTCCATCACTACTCATTTCAATGGTAAATACCATTGCTAGTGGTATGAATGGTGTCGTACAAGCCTTAGGTATTCAGGGTGCTGATGGCATTATCGATTTAGGTAAATCCGCAACATTCTTATTCTTAGGATTTTATCTCGTGATTGCAAAAACATTTACAGGTACTAACTTTATTACTACCGCTATTGATTTCCCAACTCAAATGGGACTTGATTTAGCGAAAAAAGCATCACGTATTTTACGCTCAAGACAAAGTATGCGTCATGCAATTAGATTTGCCGGTCAAACAGCACGTCAAACCGGACAAGCATCAAGCAGCAATCTTGCTGACAGCCTAAGTAAAGGCACATTCGGTCAAACATTCAACACAATGCGTAATCCATCTGATTGGAAATCACAAGGCGCAGCATACCTTAAAAATGGTAGTGTATCTGATAGTAATGTTGATGGTAATAACCATGTCGAAGGACAATCCGCTAAAGACTTTGCCGCAAGTATTGCTAATGGTACTAATGGCGTTGATGGCCAAAACGGTATTAACGGTGATAACGGTACACATGGTGCTAACGGCAGCGATAGCGCAAATGGTAGCGATGGCGCAAATGGTAGCAACGGTCATACAATCAATACTGGCGCTACTACAATTCCAGTTAGTGGCACACCGGCCTCTAATGTCACTGGTAACAGCGGACGAACTGGTACAGCAAGAAACACATTACTAGGTCAAACAAACCCTAGCGGCTCAACTCAAATCAATAATCCTTATGGTGGTAAAGATTATTTCGCACAAGCACCAGTCGGCAGTCCGGCTCATATCCTTTACAGAAATAATCAAGGCACAAATAATCAAAACTTAAATAGCAACAATAATAATCAAACGAATGATTCAACAGACCCTAAAGAAGCGGAAAATCGCGAACGTAACAATGTATTTAGAAACAATGCTAGTCAATTACCAAGTGCTATGAAACGTGGTACAGCTAAAGACTTTGCACAAGATATTAATAAAGAAAAAGCTGAAAAACTAAAAGAAGCACAACAAAACGGCGAACAACAAGGTAAAGCTGATGTTAAAAACGCAGCAGCCGTTGCCGGAATCCAAAACAACAATCAAGGTAATAACAATCAAGGTAATAACAATCAACAAAATAATAGTCAAATTCCTACAAATCAAGGCAACAAGAAAGACAATCCGGCAAATCGTCAACAAGGTAACTTCAATAGAGATAACGACGTTACAAATCAAGTTGATAAGCTACACAATGATGAAATTAATAAAGCATCAACAGAATCAAAAGGTAAGCAAAACTTAGGTACTGAAACAGCTAAGGACTTTGCATCTCAACAAGGACAATCAACTAATGATGGCAAAGCATCTCAAGAAGTAAAAGAAATTAAAAATCAAGATAGCTCATCACAAGATAGCTCATCATTCGATACACCATCAAATAACAATCAAAGTAATCCAACATTCGTTACATCAACAGATAATAAAGCTGATAATCCGGCAAATCACGACCAAAAAGGCACATATAATCAACAGAATATGGAAAGCGGCGTAGCAAGTAAGATTGACGATAGCCAACAAAACGTGTCTACACCTTCATATTCAGGTGACAAGCCAACACAAGATACAGCTAAAGACTTTGCATCTCAACAGCCAGCATTTACAGATAAAGAAATCAGCTCACTGAATAAAGCGAAAGATGAAGAAGATTTCCAAGAGAAACTTTACTTCACTAATAGCGGTCAATATACAGCACTAAGTCAAGACAGCGCAAAACAAGCACTCGCAAATACTGAATTTGTAAACGATAAAGGCGATGTAGATTACAACAAAATTGATGAATTTAATGAAGATATTAACGGTAAGCATTTAGAAGATTTAGATAACGCAAGAATGAAACAAAAAGAACAAATCGACTTTGCTTTCCGAAAAGGGGCATCATCAATTTACGAGCAAACTCAAAACGTTGACGAATTAGACAAAGATTAGGGTACAGAATAGTAAGACTTGTCATACTGACAATTAAAGAAGGGCATCAGCTTTGATGCCCTTTCATTTTAAATAATTTTATTTTGAGGTGATTACAATGAAAATTTCTTTTGAAAAAGATACACCGGAAGAAAAAGCACGAAAAAAAGCAGCAAAAAAGGCTAAACGCAAAGAACGATACGGTCATTTAGCACAAGCTGATGAAGGTAGTTTAGCAAAATTCATAAGTAATCGATTTAAGAAAAATGACGAGGATAAAAAGAAATTCTTTGATGATAAAGACGATTTATCATTCTTAAAAGAAGCGGAAGAAGGTAGCGCCGTTAAATATACGCAAGATTTATTTAAACGTATGTTTCCGGATAAAAAAGCAAAACAAGAAGCAAAAGAACAAAAAGCTAAAAATGAATATACATCTACTCAAAATGACACACAATCAAAATAATTGATTGTAGCCATACTTATATTAAGCATATCGAAAGGGTTTGACACTATATGAAAAAGTCTTATTTAGTATTATTACTCACATTAATTCTTATGATTGCGTTAGCAGCTTGTAACACCAATGAACGTCAAAAGAAAACGACTGATAAAGATGAATTTAAAGTCGGTGAAGCCATGCAAGAAGATAAACAGCATGTTTGGTATGTATTACGTGATTCAAATACATCTGAATTAGATAAAGATTCTGATGTTAGTAAAGTGATTGTGACTAAAAACGGTAAAATGCGCGTTTATGTTCATGACGCAATCCCTCCCGAACCTTTAGGCTATTTAGTAAAAAAAAGTGATAAACAAACAATCAAAGATTTAGAAAAAGAAGATAAACGTAATTTTGAAGCAGATAAGAAGCATTACATTTATATGGCTAATGAAGAAATTAAAGAAGCGAAACGATATATTAAAGAAGGTAAAGAAGAATATAGACCTTCTAATTATAGATTAGGGTATGCGATGATTGAAGAAGAACGCAACGGTGTATCACCGCAAGATTCTATTAAAAAACTTGAGGATTACAAATCTAAACTTGAAAAGACAAACTACAAAAAGCCTCAAGAACGTGATGTCGATTTAAGATTCCATCAAAATAGAGAGATTATATCAACAGATAGGCAGTATGGCTTCCCTAAAAAACTTGTCAATGCCAAAGATATAGATGATGAAGATTCAATCGCAGAATTTAATAATACGGTACAGCCAACATCAATCAACGGTCATAATGTCGGCGGCTTGAGTAATTCTGATGGTACTGAAACAGAGGATTATAACAATCAATCACCTTATCTGATTACTAAACTGGATAAAGATATTAAAAAAGTGAAGCTCGATGAGACAGACGACCCTTCAATGAAATCAGATAAGAAATAATATAAAAACAACCCTTAACGACTAGATTTAGCATCTAATCATTAGGGGTTGTTTTTTATATGTTATAAAATACCTTGTATTTAACACACAGACACGTCTATTTGCTTCAAGATTGATTTTTATATAGAGAAGTGAGGGATAAATGATTCGTGCTTTATATAGGCTATAAAATACGTTTAATAAATATATATACAAATCGGTAAGCATCATCATTCAAATTAAGTAAATGATAACTCGAATGATTTATCAGAATGGTATTAATGCGATTTAACTTTTCGTTTTGTTCATTTAATTTTTGATAATATATCTTTTCCGCTTCCGCTACTAATTCTGTTAAAGTTATATTATAAGATTCCGCAATTTGAAGGTATCGACGTATTGATAAAGTAGGATATTCCCCTAACTCTATTCGTGAATAGTAAGATTTACTCAAATCAACCCGTTCACCCGCTTGCGTAAGACTTAAACCTTCTTTTTTTCTTAACTTTCTTATCACTTGTCCTATGTAAAGCGAAAATTTTTCCATATGTTCATTCATCATTTTTCCCTCCCTACAATTCATTTATATTATCTCAATTATAGGATATTACACCAAAAAAGTACACTCGGCGTGTAGTTTTTATTGCTTCATATAGCAAGTTATAATTATCTTCATTTTCAATGTTGATATAACACTTCAAAAAAATATATAATTTCTATGTAACACGAATTTAAAAGCTATTATTAAACGATATATCGTCGTTATATACGACGATTAATTATTGTAATAATCTTGAGAAATGTTATAATAGTTTCAACAATAAAAAAACACAGTTGTTGGCAGCAACTGTGTTCGGGGTTTGTCAGTAAGAAAACAAACCGTTAAAAGTATTTATTAGTAAGAAATAAACTAATAAAAAGGTTTATTAATAAGAAATAAACAATTCTTTACTTATATATTAAGTTATAGCTTTATTATATAAGGCTATTCCCAACAAATCAACTATTCTACTTAATTTGTTAAATACTTATTATTTCCTTTCTTACTGACAAATCCCCTTAACATTACTTATGAAGGGGATTTTCAAAATGACTAAACATCTAAAAACACGCATCTGTAATCAAAACGACAAAAAACATTTACCATTTCTTAAAAGTTATAAATTTTTATATCAAGATAAAAATTATCAAGATTTACCTTATCAATCAAAAGCAATGTACACACATATCGCTAACAAACAAATGAGAATTTTAAAATCAAACGTTAGCGACCTATACATTGATAGTAACGGTCAACGTTTTGTTACTTATCCAATTACAGAATTAGAACATGACCTTAAACTTTCTAATTCATCAGCTAAAAAGTATAAACGTATTTTGATTGAATATGGTCTCATTTCTACAAAAAACAATGGTAAACATATTTATGTACATCAACCAACATTAACAGATGATTCATTAACATACGATAACGGCAAAAAGTTATCATATTTCCACATGCCTAAATTCTTTGAAACAAATCCTAATTATAAAAACGCATCTCTATTAACGAGATTAGTTTATACATTACAAAAAGAGCGTTTCACACTTACACTAGCTAACGTTACACCAAAGAAACCATCAAAATATATTGATGAGCGAGGTCGTGTTTACTGTATTTACGCTAATCAAGCGTTAGCAAAAATGCTAAATGTATGTGAAAAAAGCATTATTAAAGCAAAAAAAGAGTTAGAAGCCTTAGGTTTACTTAAACAAAGACAACAAGCTATTGATGAACCGAACCGCTTATATTTATATACACCTTTATGTAGCGAGCAGCTAACAACAGATACACTATTAGAAGAAAATCAAGACAACAAAACAGATAAAAAATATGTACTGGTACCACCTGAAAAATCTATTAGGGGTTGCGTATATAAAAAGCAAGGGTTTAAATATACAGTCGGCAAGGGTTTAAATATGCAGTCTATTAATACAGATTTAAGTAATACAGATTATAGTAATACATATAATTCTATGTATTCTATGTATAGTATGTATATCTCTAATAATCTTTTATCAGATACAAACCATACACAAGATAACTTTGAATCAACTCGAAAAGAAATGAAATTACAACCGTTTAATTTTGATGAAGTCTTAAATCGTTATCTAATGAACTTTGATTCTAAGGATTTAGGCATTGTTTTAAAGAAACTTGTTACCGCTAAAAACAACTATAATAAAAATTATGATACAAACTTTACACTTGAAGATATTAACGATGAATTACTTTCAATGCTAAAGCGCGTTAAGGTTATTATGCACGATAAACAAAAGACGATTGCTAACATGGGCGGCTACATCTATCAAAGTACAATCAATGAATTTAAAGCATATGAGATTAAACAGATTGAACAAAAAAATGATAGTGATGAAACGATGGAGGAATTTAAGGCACGTTGGTTTGCAAAAATCCAAGATGTATCTAACCAATTACAAAATAATCAAGTGGATTGCACGATGGTAAATTATGAACATGATAATCATACATTAGGATTCCAAGATGATGAGGGCGTCCCTTACTAAGTAAAATTATTGTAATGACAAGGATTTAAACCATAGATTTTAAAAAAATGTCAATGCTATAAAATAAAAAAAGTATATAATTATAATTATGACTAGAACTAATTAATTGGAGGCGCAAAATGTCTATTTCAAAAGATTTAGAAACCTATAAAAGTGTGTTTGGAGTGGAAAATGTAGTATATTCCCACACAGCCACTTTTATTTATAAAGACAACGGCAAAGAAAGAAATTTAATATCTTCAATATTTTTGACAGCCGAAAATATAACGGTCATCAATACAAGATATGGTCTGAAATATCGAATCCCTTTAGGTGATATTGTAGATGTCACCACTGAAAACAAGATGCTTAAATTTTATGTTCACTTAGAATATGGTCGTCAGTCAAAGCGTTATAACGCGAGTATAGACTTTACGACAAAGGGTGATGGTAACACGTTCATTAGTCTTTTATCTTTAGCAATTGAAGTAGATAGAAAAAGACTAGACTTAGAGAGAAAACTTGATGATATGAACAATGAGGTAAATCAGTGGAAACAACAAATTAATGATTTAGATTCCGCTAACAAAGCATTGACCGAAGAAAAACAACAAATAGAGCATGAATTTAAAGATGAATCACAAGGTTTAAATAGTAATTTACAAAAAGAATTAAACGATGTGTATTCAATAAAAAAACAATTAAAATCACAAGAAAAAGAGTTACAAAATACAATCAAAGAAGAAAAAAACAAACTTCAAGATTATAAAGATAAAGAATTAAAAGCAGTCAATGATAAGAAAAGAGAAATCATGGATATGGTCGCTGACCTTAAATTGGAACGTAAGGATATTGCAGCGCAAAATGAGAAACTCAACGAGGAAATAAGACTTAAAAAAGAGAAAATCCTAGAATTAGATAGCAATATTGAAGATAAGATTCTTAATTCAGATTTGAAAGATATATTTGTATCTCACTTTGAGGATAGCATTACGTCAAAAGAATTAAACGATAAATTAAGTATGCTAACTTTAGATGAAAAAGAGATGGTAAAAAATAACGAAGCAGCGAGCTATTCAGGATATAGTGACAAAAAAAGTTTTATAAACAGTCAAATCAAGCAAATATTAAGGTCATTTAATACTGAATGTGATTATTTATTTAGTAGCTTAACGTCTCGAAACTATGAAAATCATCACAAAAAAATCATTCGTTCTTTTGAAACATTAAACAAAATATATAAAGTTGATGATGTTGAATTATCAAGAGAATATCTGAAAATAAAATTAGAAAAATTGAATCTGATTAATGAACGCGCAATTAAGATTGAACAAGAAAAAGAATTACAAAGAGAAATCAAAGAGCAAATGAAAGAAGAGGAAAAAGTTAGAAGAGAATTAGAGCAGCAAGAGAAAAAAATCGAAAAAGAAGAACGACAATTTGGTAATGAAATCAAAAGTTTATTTAAACGTTTAGAAAAAACTAAAAACGATATAGAAAAAGAATTGTATGCTGATAAGATTAGAGAACTCGAAGAAAAAGTTAAACAACTTGAAGAAGATAAAAAAGACGTTGAAAACAGAAAACTTAACACTAGAGCGGGTTATGTCTATGTCATTTCAAATATTGGGTCGTTTGGTGAAGGTATATATAAAATCGGCTTAACTCGTAGATTAGAACCCTATGATAGAGTTAAAGAGCTAGGCGATGCTTCTGTACCTTTTGAATTTGACGTTCACGCAATGATATTTAGCGATGATGCACCAACATTAGAAAATACGTTACATAAACACTTTAGAGATAGAGAATTGAACAAAGTAAATCATAGAAAAGAATTTTTCAAAGTTGATATAGACGAAATTGAGGAAGTTGTAAAAAATAATCACAATCAAACAGTAGAATTTACTAAAATACCAGTGGCAGAGCAATATTGGGAAAGCCAAAACATCATGAGCGATGACCTATAAAGATAAATATGTGTTTGTAATTATATGCTCTATGGCGCATTATCCTATATATTGATAAAATGTAAATATAAAGCCTATTCCGATAGACTAAGTAGGTTATATACAGATTATATATAAAAAATTACACAAAAAACCACACTCGGAGTGTACTTTTTCAGAAAATTATAGTACAATTAGAGATGTAAAATTATTACTTGTCAAATCAGAAAGGGTGATTAAGCATGTTTGACCGCTTGATAGAAACATTACAAAATCTATCGCCTGAAATTAAACTATTGATTTCAGCTATTGTTGGTATTGCAGCCGTTGCATTAATTGTAAAACCAATTATCAAAGGTATGAGTTCAATAGCTGATGGCCGTTGGGTACCGGGTATTATATGGTTACTTGCTGCACTTGCAGTCGTAGCAATTGGTGTCGGTATCATCGCAGTAGTTTACGGTTTAGGTGAAGATGTCGGTACTGATATGGAAAATGAATTATCAATGATTCAACCATATATCACATCTTATCTATCATAACTTCCCGAAAATTTAGAGGATATAGACTATCCTCTATTTTTTAAATATTAAAACTACACTCGGAGTGTAGTAGTATGAAGGGGTTGAAAATCTAATGACTGACATCAATTCGAGCGATGATAAAGAAATCTTAATTGCACATGCAAAAAAGATTTTACAAAGTTCAATTAAAGGAACACATATTGCAAAAGAAATAGGCATCAATGTGAATCAATTATATGATTATCGAGCGGGAAGACGTAATATTGAAACCGCTTATCTCGATACACTGACAAAGTTTGAAGAATTTTATCAAAAAGTAAAAGACCAATTATAGAAAGGGTGTACACATAATGTCGAACCTAAATGAGTTAAACATAGACAGTATCGAAAACGCTAAAGGCGTTAAAATTCCTTTCGTTATCGCATTTACTTATTCAGATGAATACTTAGAATTGTTTACTAAAACGGCTAAGGCATGGAAACAATTTGAAAAGCAATATCAAACCGACAGACCTAAAGAAGATTATTTCAAGATTGATGATATTAAAATCGATAGCGATGATGAAAATGAACCATTTAAAGACAAGCCAACAGCACTTATTACAAAGGAATCACTTAGTGCAATCACTGAAAGAGATAAACAAGCCATCAACTTTGGTATTCGTGTGATTGATGAAGATAACAAACTAGCACGTGTATTTGATGATGAAATGGTTAAATATTTTAATATCGGTAAAATTAACGAAAACATTGAATTTGATGATATTGAAGCAAAGTTGAATGAGGTAAAAGAACAAACAAAAGCATTAAACGATGCAAATATAAAACAACAAGAAACACAAGAGAATAAAGATTCTTACAATGTTTATAAAGAGGAAAACAAACAAGAAGAAAAGACAACTCAAAATAATGATGATGAATTTACAAGTTTTGAAGATAAACAAGACACATCACAAGATACATCAACTCAAAACGCAGCGGTAACAAGCGATGATGCTAAAGATAGCGAAGAATCAAAGGATAAATCACAACAACAATCTGATTCAGATAACAAGGAAACAAAAGACACTTCTAATTCTGAATCAACAGACGATGCACCGCTTCAATCACAAGAAGCATCACAAACACCATCACAAAATGATGAAGTCACACAAAATCATACACCGATTACAGAAGCACCAATGAAAACAGATGAAGAAAACGCAGCAATCACACAACAAAATAAAGCACATGCAATTTCTTTTGAACCTAAAACACCTGAAACACCTTTAGAATTTGCACAACAAGATTTAATGTATGAGATTTCTAAGGCTATTCCGGAAATTGAATTACCATCGTTAAATTATATTCCTGACGATATTGTTGATAATATGTCAGATTCAAAGTCTTATGACCGATTCTTAACGATTAAAAAATTGACCGAAGATAAACTCACAAAACGTGCTGAAAATACACAAAAACACCTTAACGCAATCCGACAAGACGCCGTTTTGAAAATCTATAATAAATTAAATCGTCGTTTAAATATTGAAAATGATGAATTATTAAGAAGAAGTGACTTTTCATCAGAATATTCACCATTTTACGAAGGCTATGCTGAATTAAAACAAGAGCATAAAAAAATCATTGATTCATTATCAGATACTAAAAATAGTGAAGTACAAAAGAATACCCAACAACATGAAGCAAATAAAAAAGATTATGTAGAACGAGCAGCAAGACAAGCTGAACGTGAATACGACCAAAATAATTTACATTTAATTGAAGATAAAGCACAAGCCTATGTTGATGATATAAAATCAAAAGCGGATAAGGAATATGACGCAAACTACAAGACGTTAGAAAAAGATTCTAACAATTGGTATGTCACAAACTTTAATACGCTTGTCCCTAAAATCGTACAAGCAAGTAAAGATGAGATTGAACAAATCAGTCAAACGATTACACAAGCAACACAAGAAAGCGTCAAAGACCTTAACGCAAAAATGGAAGCTGACCTTGATTATTTTGTAAATAATATTAGAACGATTACTGAAAAAGAAATCGAAACAGATGAAAATAATGAAGCACTAATCAATTCAAAAGTACATGAGCGTACAATCCAATATACAGATATGAAAAACACAATTGCTAATTTAGAAGAAGAAAAAGAGCGATTGAAAAAAGAAATTAACGAAGCATATGATAAGGCTGAAAATAATCGTCGTGATTATATTTCAGAGAAAAAGCAAAACGAAGCCTTAGAAACAACACTGTCTAATCGTAACTTAGATATAAACGCAGCACGTGACGATTATCATAATTTACAGCGTTTAATCGCTGATGGTAACACTGAAAAATTACAACGTATGCTTGATAAAATCAAAGGCAAACCTGTTACACAAACATTCTTTGATAAAGTCAAACAACTATCTAATTTAATTGCAGCCGGTATCATTGCTATTGCAATCATTATTGCATCATTAATCTTTGGTTTAGGTAATCATGATGACGCAAATCAATACTCACAAAGCGAAGTTCAATCACAAGTAGATAAAGCCGTTAAAGATAGCGAGAAAAAACACGCTGATGAACAAAAACAACAACAAAAAGAAATTGATTCATTAAAATCAGACTTACAAAAAGCTAAAGATAAAGACAGTGACAGTAAAAAAGATAAATAGTTATGATGTACCCTAAACGTGAAAGGGGGTTATTGAACAATGGCCGAACAAAATGAAGATAATAAAAGCGCTCAACCCAATTCGATATACGGATTTAAAACGAATTTAAGACAACGTAAGTCGGAAGTTGAGTTGAGATTAGATAAGGTAGACCGATGGAACATTCCATATGCAGTTATTCCAAAACGTTTAATATATGGCATACTCATGGTTGCGCTTATATTATTAATTACATTCTTTTTTGTCATTAGTGACTTAAAACGTGCACTTTATTTAGCAATACCTATTATTCTTTTATTACTAGGATTATTGATTCTAATAGGACTTTATGTTTTTACCTTCCCATCATTTGGTTCACTATTAGGAATAAGTCTCAATTTTATATCCAAAATCATGGATAATCGTAGAGTTAAAAAAGGTAAAAGAGCGCGGTCAAAAGAGACTGGATTATTACCTGTTAGCGATGATGGTTTAATCAGATATTCTGATACAAAAATAGGTAGACTTTTATATTTAGATGGTAAGACTTCAAAGACCGCTTATCCATTTGAAGTTTTACAACAAGAAATCACAGCAGCAAGATACCATAAAAACCGAAATCGAAATACAACGGAAAAAATTATTACAAGTAGTCAAAAACAAAATACCGAAGACCAATTAGAATCGTATCGCGTCTTAGAAGAAACGAACGACGTCAATGGTGTAAAAGACCTAATCAACCTACAATATCGATATGTTGATGAAAAAATCGATGGTGCAAGAACAACGTTTGTACAGTATTTACTACTGATTTCACCTGATGAAAAAACATTAGATGATAGTTTAGATACGTTATTTGCATCAACATCGGAAGGTTTATACTACAATGTCAAAGCGATGAACAAACAAGAAACAGAGCGCTTATTAAGAGATATAAAAGGATTGAAATAGGGACAAGTGATTGTCCCTATTTTTAGAAAGGTGGACTATCAATGCTTTCATTGTTAAATCGAAAAAAAGATGAAAAATCACATGACAACAGTAATGAAAAAGACAAATTAAAAGAAGCTAAAGCGAAAGCAAAAGAGCAAAAAAAGGCTGAAAAAGAAAAGAAAAAGAAACCAAAGAAAGCAAAAAAAGAGAAGAAACAAAGTAAACGTAAAGCGAAAAAAGAGAAAAAACAAAAAAGAAATGCCGGTACCGCTTATGCGCCAAGTTCGGGATATACCGAAACCGCTTCTATTATTAAATCCGGTAATCGTTACGGCACAGTATTTAAAGTCATCAACACATACGGTATGAATCGTAATCAAAAGCTAGGTTGGGCGGTCAACTTAATTCCTGAAATCAATGTCGAGGGCGTTAAAGGTTACTTGTTTACAGAATCTAAACCCTTTTCTCAAAAAGAACAATCGCACTATTTCAAAAATGTTATTCCTGATACGGAAAAAACATATAGTAATAATGATATAGGTAATGTCAGCTCACAAAGTGATGAAAAACGTCGTAAAGCACGTTTACAAGATATTAGCGATGCAAGCGTATTAGATGGTGATAGAGACTTAGCGCTTGATTTAAGAATCTATGTACTTATCGTGGGTGATAATCCTGATTCAATTGAGGAACAAGTTCGTAAACTTGATAAAATTTACGGCAAACGTATTAGTGGGGTAAAACTCATGAGCGTTGCGGGTACACAACTTGAAATGTTTAGAGAATTACTACAAGAAAAAGATACCGAAGATTCCAACGATTATACAGTGATGTCAACACTATATGCCGGATTCGACCATGCGTTAAGACGTGGCTTGAATGATAAAAAAGGATTGCCAGTCGGTGAATTAAGTGATTCACATACGAAGGGTCAAGCATTTATGGATTTAAACAATTCATTCAAACGTAAAATCCTTGTTGCATCACATAAAGAAAGTGAGATAAGAGGATATAGCAATAAATTATCCGCTTCATCATTATGGGGTCAATCAGTTGCTAACCATGCGATGATGTACGGCCACCGCGTCTTTCATATCGTATTAAACGGCCATCGCTATTACGGTGATGTCGAACGGTCAACTTATGCTTGTCCGCCATCACTAAATAAGAGTTTACAATACTTTGATTTATCAAAAGGTGGATTAAATCCGTTTCACCCGTTCGGTAATGAAAATGCAAGTTTACAAGATAAAATCAATATTTTTAATAACTTAAAAGAAAAATTATATCAAATCATGTACCTTGTTAGTCACCGAAAATTAGAGGCAGCACGTGAGGATTTAATGGATATGATTGAACAGTTTTATATTGACGCGCGTATGTGGGATTCCGACCCTGAAAACCATGAAAAACGTTTGAAAATGGTAGGTATTCATCATTCAGAAACCGTTAAAACATTTGGTGACTTTATACGTGTTTTAAATAACTTTCAAAAGAGTGTTAGGGAAAATCCTAGCGCAACGGAAAAAGAGAAAAACAACGCTAGAGAATTACATCAAACTGTTAAAAGTGCCTTAACATCTTACGGTCACTTATTCAATGCGACAACAACCCTTCCAACACGTAAAGATGAAAGTAAATTACAGTGGTACTATGATGTATCAAATATTGCCAATTCTGATATTAGAGAAGCGCAATTCATTAATACATTTGATTACTGTACCTTTACCGCAGCACCTAATGATATTGTTATGATTCATGGCTTAGATAAGGTATCAGTAGAAACACTTCAATTAATCAAACCAAGTATGGATAGACTATCAGAACGTGGTGTCCGCTTAGCTTATTTATTCGATACTATCGGTTCGGGTGATGCACAACAAGTCGTGCCGTTTGCCAATATGTACAATACAGACGGCATCTTGTATCAAGACTTTGAACAACAATTTGATTATACGATTTTAGGTACAATGTCAAAATCAGAGTTAGTGCAATATGAGAACAAAGTCCGCCAAAATCTCAATCCGGAATTACAAAATGCGTTGATTCGAGATGCGTCAATGCAATTTCAAATCAGACGACCAAAAGATTTAACGTCAAACATCATTAATCCGGCGGAATTTATTATTTAAGCAAGGGTCAAACGCCTTTGCTTAAATTTTGAGTATCAAGTAATATCATGATATTATTAAATAAAACAATCCTACAATGAAAGTTGGTGAGAAGATGACAAATCCATTTATTTTTGCGCTATGTATGACGGTATTCATGATTGTAATATTATTTATCGGTGTAAGTTGGAATAAAAAGAATATTAAAAAGCGACAACAAAATGCGCCTAAAAAACCAATTAAGCACAATACACCAAAGACAACGGGTGAAGATGTGTACCATGTTGGCGGCATTACAACGGAACATTTTATCTTAATCCTTATGGAAACAAACGCACTTTATTATGGCGGATATAGTTATGAGATACTAACAAATAAACGCACTCAAACCAATTTTGATGCTTTTTCATTGTATGATGATTTATTTGATATTTTTAATGTATTTGATGAAATCCTAGACCTTGATTATGTACATAAAGGTTATGGCTCAATGAATACAAACGGCGTTGAGGCCACGTATGATGCACAAAACGACCTTATGAGGATTAAAACCCTTAATATGACCTTAGAAGGCTCATATAGTGAATTAAAAGCCTTTAGAAACAATCCTATTGCAAATACCCAAGTCTTAGATATGCGTACCGCTTCTCACCGAATTGGTGATTATACGGGTGATATAGATGATGCGCCGCAATAAATATTTCAATATATAAAGCCACTTACACTTAATGTAAGCGGCTTATTTTTTATTCATTAAAGAAGAATGTATTGTCGTTTTCAGCTTCATCTTTAGTTACGCGATAATCTTTATTCTTATTGACGACTTTTTCACCTAGCATTTTAAAGTTACTTAAATCTTGTGTGATACGTGGTTTAGTAGAATCATAAAGTTGATATTCAGTAATCAGTGCATCAATCATATCTTGACTATCGCTTTTAACGGTATCTACTTTATTACCAAGTTCTACTTTTAATACATCTTTATCATTTAAAGATAAGGCTTCATCTGTTTCAAGCTGATAAATAATATCGGCGCAACGCTTTATGTCATCTAAATGTTCGTTGACCGCTTCCATAAAATTATCGCGCTTTTCCTTGCTATATGCTTGTGTATTTTCACTTTCCACCATAACATACCTCCTTAAATTTCATTCCATTTTTACTTTATATTTGTATAATAACATGATAATATTGAGGTAGTAAAGCTATAAAAAAGAGGTGTCTTTATTGCATGAATCTAATAAACATAAGCGGGTGACTTCAAGATGGCTCAAAGTCATTTGTAGTGCCTCGATAGTATTAAGTACGTGCATCAGTGAACCTTTTATCACTAACGACAAACAACATGAAGCTAAGGCCGAAAATCTACCCGTTATTGATGCACAATTCACTTGTACGCCAAGTGATAATAGCGATGCAGCAACATCAGCATCAGATATATCACCGAAAGACCAAAATATAAATTTAAAAAAGTATAAATCGACCTTTGAAAAAAACGCGAAAGGCGGAAAATTAGAAGGTAAAGCGGAAAAAGTGTTAGAAATCGCGGAAAAAGAAAAAGTGCCGCCGCTTCTCATGGTTGCCATCATGGTAAATGAATCCGGTTGGGGTACTGGCGCAAACGCGATGAAGCAAAATAACCCGTTATCTGTTATGGGGAATAAAAGTATCGGTGATTCGACTTACGATACTATCGAAGAAGGACTAGAAGCCGGCGCTAAAAACTTATATGAGGGTTATATCAAAGAAGGACTAGACACACCCAAAAAGATTGGGCCAAAATATGCACCCGTCGGCGCCGCAAACGACCCTACCGACCTTAACTCAAACTGGATTCCTAATACTGAAAAGGTAATGAAAGACTTAGGGGCGGAAGAAGCGGGAGATTCCGATTCCGATGATGATGAAGATAAAGAAGAAGAAAAAGACAAAGATAAAGAAAAAGAAGATAAAAAAGATGAAGAAGATAGTAGCGAAGATTCAAGTAACGATGAAGGCGCATCATCAGCAGATACGAGTAACGACACACCGGTAATTAGTGGTTGCGGCACTGATAAAGAGGACAGCGGTAAAACAAGCGGTGGCACTATCGATGGTAAAATCGGTAAATCAGTTGAACCTAATGGCGCAGACGGTAAAAAAATTGCCGGAAATTGGACGTATGATGAAGTGCCGGAAAAATATAAAAAACATATTGAGTTACCAAAACTTGATACTAAATACTTACAAGGCTCACCATTTGAAGCTAATGGTAAGGATAAAGGGCAATGTACAGAGTACACGTGGGCAATGATGAATCAACTGTATGAAGGTGAACAAAAACCATTTGAAGGTGTGACAAACGGTTTAGATGTTCACGCTATGTATAAACGTAATGGTGCAAAAACAACGCATAATCCAACGGTAGGATATGGCTTTTCAGCAACACCGCCTTATGCACTAGCACAAATACAAGGTGTCGGCCATACTGGTATGGTTGCCGGCGTTATGGACGATGGTAAATTTATTATTGCACAATTCAATGTTGACCCTTCACCCGCACCATCACGTACTGTTTTATATTCTGTTATTGATGGTGTACCGAAAGATGCCGGAACAAATTTAATTTTCTTTAATGGTATGCATGGTGGCAAGGTCAAAAAAGAATACAACAAGAAAAAATAAAGGAGGTACAATACATGAACAGTAAATTACAATATACCTTTATTGGATTATTAGTCGTTGCGATAATCGGCTTAGGTTGGTTCGGATTTAATCAAAAACATAAAAGTGATGAATTAAACGAAAAGCTCGAAACTCAACATGTCCCTTCAAAGAAAGTTGCCAAAACGTCATTACAACGTGATGAAGTAGACAAATATCAAAAGATTGTAGAATCAAAAATCGACGCTTTATTTGAGGGTGAATATAACGATGATGATTTATTCACTGATGGTTCAGCGGGTAATACAATTTATCGTGCATTTGCGCCAACGGGATTAAGCGGTATTAGTGAAGATTCGACTAAAAAAGATTATATCAAGCGTTATAAAGATATTGATTATGAGCTTGATAACGTAACCGCTCAAAAAGATGAAAACGGTGAAGTAACACTTGTTGCTAACGCTAAAATTACTTATAAAGAAAGCAAAGTAGAGAACGATAATAATTTATTTGCAATCACAATTGGAAATGACGATAAATTGAAAGGGGGTACGATTTATGCCAAGCAATAATGATGCTAACACATACGAACAGGCAAAAAGGCTTAGAAGAAACGTTATAACAACTGTACTAATTGTGATAGCGATTATTGCAGCCGTATTTGCTTATAAACAGTATCAAAATGTTAAAGAAAACGAGAAGCTATTAAAAGAACGCCACGCTCAAATCGAGAAGGTACAGCGCTATAATAAAGAAATCGAGAAAAAAGATGTCGCTTTACAAAAAAAAGTTGGTATCTATGAAACAGCGAAATCGTCAGCAGACTTTTACGACAAATTTTTTAATTGGTCGTCATGGCAGCAATACGGGGACAATATGAAGCGATTAAGAACCTTGTACCCTCAAATCGATGAAGGAAAAGTCGTAAATATTTCAGGGAATAAACGCGGCGCAAGCGCTAGTCCGGACAGCTCATATGAACGTCAAACGTATGTAGGCAAAGAAAAAGGTCAAATCGGTGAATTGGTGACACAAACTAAATCATATGATGATGGTACTGAAAGCAAAGCGATATGGTATATCATCTCTAATAAAAAAGATAATAAATTTGATATTACAAGTATGAAAGCATATCGCGATGCAAATTAATACTTTAGTCCTATTATCGTAATATATGTTTGTTACAGTTTTAAGACGGTGATATAATATGTTTAGAGAATTTAATTTCTCTATTACTGTTGTTATGTTACTAACTGTATAAACCTTTCTATAATGCTTAATCTTAGATTTGACAAGGGTTCGGCTTTAGTAACTTATTTGTTTTTCTGGGGGTAGGTCGGGAAGCCTACCCTTTTTTTAACATTAAATTATCAAGATATTATATACATATAAACTTTAAATAAAATATCATTTCACAAATCATTATATAAATGGAGGTTGCATGATGACACGCAAAGAACACTCATATGAATTAGAGTATGAAGCGGATATGCTATTTGTTGATATGATACGCAAACTTGCTGATGCCGTTGATGAAAGATGCTTTATTCATGGTAAATTACGTCATATCGATGCAAATTTACTTAATAAGTGCATACAACTTTTGATGATATATAATCACATAGAATCGTCGAAAGAATTATCTCATGCTTTGAATTTATCTTTTACAACAATTAATCGTATGATGCAGCCTAGAGAAGCTAAAACAGTGAATCGTAAAAGCGTTGATAAGGTTATCGATTATATGAAAAAGACAGCGGATAAAATTGAAAAAGATATAGAGCAAAATAAAAACCCGTCATAACGACGGGCTTATTTTTATTCATTTGTCTGATTCAAATTATTCTTCATCTTTAAATAATGTATTAAGTAATTCGCTTGATGATTTATAGTTATTTTCTTTTGCCATTTTTTCAATATTACTTCTAACAGAAGGCTTCAAAGAAAATGTATAACGTTTATGTTTCTCAACGGGTTGTTTTTTAGGAACGTTAATACCGTCTGATGCAATTGATTTTCTATTTGTTTGTTTCAATGCCGCTTCTAAATGTTTTGTATGTTCACTATCTTTATTAAAAGCCATATGTGATTGCCTCCTTATTCTTCATAACTTTTAGCAATGTTATATAATTTTTCCATTTGTTCATCATATTCAGCTTTAAATTCTTTATCTTTGCTATTTCTTGTCTTAGATAATAATTCTGTTATAGATTTTTTTTCTTGTATAGACTTAGTAAAAATTTCTTTAAACGGAAATCGTGCTACAAATTCAGGATTTCCTTTAATATAATTTGCAAAATCATGACTAATAACGGTATTGTGTTTAATCATGTTACCGATTAATTTTAAATCCGCCTTGATATAAGATTCACGCGTTTTAAAATCAATGACTTGCTCGCGAAATTCTTCAAGTTTAACCTTCATACTCACCGCATCGCTGAAATCTAAAGGCATAATCGGACTGAATATAACATCACTTACAGCCACCGCATTTTTCGTTGCCGTACCAAAATCATTATGCGTATCGATAATGATAAAGTCATAATCACCGATGTTTAATTCATCATAATTATCAACAATCCACATGTATAATTTCATCGCTTTATTTTCTTTTGTTGCCATATCCTCTTGCACGTCATGTAGGCGGTTAAAACCAGCGATTAAATCAACATTTTCATTAATCTTATGAATCTCTACATCACCAGTGCTTTTTAAGATATTTGCGACTGTACCTTGTTGAGAGTAAACATTAAGGACTTGAGAAAAGTTACAGTTTTCATCTAAATCAATTGCTAATACTTTATGATTTTTTTCAATTGCTAACCACATGGCAAAATTAAATGCAATATCTGTTTTTCCAACGCCGCCTTTCAACATAGAAATTGTTACTGTAACGGGGGTATGTTCAGTTGCCATGATTACACCTCCTAAATTATTATTGGATTTTATTTACATCATTACATAACTATTTATGCAAAGAATTATGTAATTAGTTACTTACTATTTTATGTAATAATATAAATAACTTGTTACATAACATTGTACATAATGACGTAAATAAAGTCAAATAATTATAGCCATATTACAGTAACTATTGATATTTATGTAATTATAAGATAATATAATGATATAGAATTGAATAAAGAGGTGTCATTATGTCACATAACAACAGTAATCAAACGTATAATAGAAAGCGTTTAGGGTGGAGTAAATCAGAATTGAACAAACCAACCCGAAAATATAATAAAGTTACAAAAGAAGAAGCTGAAATCTTAAAGAAAAACGGTGTGTCTAAAAACCGCTTCTACAATCGATTACACAAAGGTTGGTCGAGAGAGAAAGCGCTAAACTTCCCGCTTAGAACATACCAAAAAATAACCGAAGAAGAACGCCGCTTAATGGAACAATCCGGCGTTGATGAATCAACATTTCGTACACGTGTTTCACGTAATATGGATAGAAAAAAAGCAGCAAGTATGCCAAAACAAAAAAAGCAGCATGATGATTTAATTTAAAAAGCGACCTAAGGAGGCCTTTAACGTGGCAAGAAAAATACCTACTATAAACAAAATAGATTTTGAGGATAACACAACAGCTAACGTTGCAAGCACCTTATATGAACGTTTTAAAAACAATCGATTTCAAGTATTAAATATGTTCACCGGTCATGGTAAAACAGCCATTGCCGTCAAAATGGTGGGGTTGGTGGCCGAAGAATTACAAACTGATGTAAATATGTTTTTAATCGCAACAAAAAGTAAGTTAGCTGAAAAATCGTGGGACGCAACGGTAAAGCAATATAATGAAACACACACATATAAGGTGATTCTTGCTGAAAAAAGTACGCCTCAAGGTGTATTAGTAGCTGATAAAAATGATGATTACACGAAAGCAGAGCTTAAAGAATTAGAAGAAATCGAACACAGAAATATTAAAAGAATGAAATTTTTAAAGAAATGGATAAAGAAATATAAAGAATTACCGACAGTTATTGTTGTCGATGAAGTACAAAAATTTAAAAATCCAACGAGTAAACAAAGCAAGGCTTTTACAAAGTTAATGAAGTATATGGCAAAAGGGATTGGATTATCGGCCACACCAATGACAAACGGTAAGATACAAGATGGTGTATCATATCTTGTTTATAACGGGATATATAACAGTAAAAATGCGTTTTTAAAAGAAAACATTCCCGCGTGGGTACCTAAAGATAAGTATTATAGACCGATGGTGACGTTTCCTAATGGGGATATAAACCCGACATTATTTAATGATGTTGAGAAATTCGACAATGATATAAAACGTACGATTTTTACACCCGTTGTGCCACAGAATTTTGATTTACCTGATACAGAATCTTTTACTTATATGTACGATTTATCGGAAAAAGGCGCTCAACAGTTAGCGGATTGCGCTAGAAATTATAGAAAGCGTAAATATGATAACTACATGCAATACTTATCAGATAATAGTAGCGTAATCGGTCAAGATATAAGTCATGCGCGTATGTTAGCAAAATGCTTACTACAATTTAAACCTAAGCAGCCGCTTATCTTTTATTCAAATAATCGTGAACTTGAAGCGATTGAGTTTACATTACAAAAGCTCAATATGAATTACTCACTTGTAAACGGTAGTAATTCTATCAGTAAAGTTGATAAATCCAATCTTAATCAAGCCATTGTTTTACAGTATGTTTCCGGTAGTGAAGCAGTTGAATTTCCTGAATCAGATTTAACTATATTTTATGGTTTGACTTATTCATGGGAAATGACAAAACAAGCAATGGGACGTAATGTAAGACGAGGATATAATCATAAAGTGAATCAGATTATGCTTGTGTGTACAGTGCCGCATGATGCACATGTATATGAGCGGCTTATGAATAAACAAGAATTTACAGATGAACTTATTGAACAACTTGCCGAAGAAATAGCTATATCTTATTCTGAATAGTTGTATATATATTACACATAAATAGTTTGTAAAATGTTATAATTAAGTTAGCTAGAACAGTCACTCTAGTATGTGTCTTTATATATCATTAATTCCCTTATGGATAGTCTATCTAGTCATAAGGGGATTTTATTATACCTTGTCATACATGAGATGAATCTTAAATTATGATAAAATATAGGTACAAATAGAGTAATTTCATTCTTTTTAAAAAATCAACGCTACATTTTGTTTGTGTTGATTTTTTTTAATAGCAACATAACAACATTAAGCATTTAAGAAAGGAAGATGCACTATGCCTATTACAGAAACACAAAAACAAGCACTTTCAGAAAGTGTTGAGGACGTTCTACAATCACGAAATTTTGCACAAGAATTAGAATCAAGCGATGCGTATTTGTATGAGGAATTTGTAAATGAAGCCTTACAACAAAATGATGTACCTGATGATATTGAACCACGTGATATAGAGCATGAATTAAAAATGAAATCAAAAATCAGTGCTGATGCGTGGGCTGAATTTTTAATCAATGAAGTATTTTTTGAACAAGATAACGCATTAAAAGCAGCGATTGATAATGAAGATAATCTTGTAGAAACGATGTTAGGCAACATGGACGATAATTTCGATGTAGAAGTAGAACTCAAAGAAGAACTTTCAGAAGTAAGAAATCGTAAACCTACCGTCGAAAGTCTGACAGAAGTCTTTAACGATGAATATGAAGAAAATGAATTTGTAGAACATTTACGTCAAAATGAAAACGAAATTTTACTTGAAAAAGTTAAAGAAGTTGCGACAGAAAATGGATTCCCAAGTGATGTAAATGTCAATGACTTAGAATATAGTGTAACCAACATGAATCTAACTCATGGATTCGATATTCTAGCTGAAAGATATTTAGATGATGCTGAATCGTTTGGTGATGCACGTTTATATACACAAAATAATCTGTATAATATTTTAGAAAATGAAAAAGCATTTATTCCTGATGTTGAAATTGATACAGACCCATCAGAGATAGAAGAATAATAACATTGATATAAATAAAGAAGCCGCTTCTCTATAAAAGAAGCGGTTATTTTTTTGAATTAATTTAATATACATAACACAAATGATTGTTTATTGTGTAATATCATGATATTATATTACTATAAATTGATTGTCAAAGGGGGTTGTATGATGGCACGAGAAGCGTTAAAACCACTTAAAAATAAACGTGTAACAGTAACGGGTCGGGTAGCACAAGTCCGTTATAACCATGTCTTAGACAAACACCAAAATAATAAACCTAACGTTAGAATCTTACTTAAAGAGGTGATTGTTGGGGGTATTTATACCGACCATCTTTGGTTATTAGAGTTTAATAAATATTATGGCAAGGCTAAAGATTTATTGCAGCAACGCGTAACGTTTAAAGCGATTGTTACACCTTACATGAAGAAAAATGAGTTTTATTATAGTGAAGATTATGGTATCGAGCGTAAAAGTGCTTTGATACCCGTAGACAATGAATCAAAAACAAAATAAGAGGTGATAGTAATGCCGCGACAAGAAAGTTATACCACTAATAAAGTAACGAAAGAGCTAAAAAAAGATAGTCGATTTTTCGTTACCTCAAAAGGGACAGCATATGGCGGGGGTAATGGACGCGCTGATATAGATACCGCAGACAAAGACGGTATATATGTTGGTATGGAAATTAAACGAGAAAAAATAGGTAAGGTTTATCCTAATCAATTAAGAAAAGGCGCATGGATTGTCTCATCAGGTTGTCGATACGTGGTAGCATATCCCGATTTTAAAATCGAGGACTTAGACAATCACACCATACCTAAAGTGATGTACACACATGAGGATATGAAAACACCACGTCATACGTTTGAATTAGTCATTGATGAAACGAAACCTTACTACATACACAAAGGGGGCTTTTATTATGGCGAACAATAACGCAACAGACCATTACCCGTTTGCGATGACGTCGCGGGTATTATGGCAGATAGGTAAATATTTAATCTTTTTTATTATAGGGTGGTTAATCCTATTTAAGCTGATTCTCTATTTACTGGCTAAACTGTTCAAAGTATTTTCAGAATCAACGATATTTCAAAAATTGATTTATGGTTTAAATAAACCGCTTAGCATGTTTACATCACATCAGATACCCGATGCACGAAGTGGCGCAGATGGATTCTTACAGTGGGTGAACCACATGAAGCAAATCAGCACAATATCGTTTTTCTTATGGCTATTAGGCATCATTGTTGTATTATATATTGCCACAATTATTTTGCGTCATCATTACCGCGAACAAGCACCATTTCTTAATGATATGGAATCTAAGTTTTTAAAATTCAAATTGGTTCATGCCTTAGGTGCTAGAAGTGAAAATCTATATGATGAAGAAGAAAAGCGTATTAGAAAAGTAGAAAAGGCAGCAAGACGTCGCATACGCCATATGAGGGTACACATACATGTTCGTAAAGAAAAAGGTGAAGCGGTACCGACAAAGCAGTATCAAGTTAATATTATACAGCCTAGAAACCAACGTGTTGATGATAACTTAATGCGTATGCTAAAAAATATGACCCAAAATTTAAGACGAGCGACAAATGGTGTCACGTTTGGTGATATGGAAAAAACACGTGACGGTAAATGGTATCGATTTAGAGGTTCGGAAGAAGCAAAAGCAAAAGTTGCTAGAAGCGTTAAAAAACAACAAAAGAATCAAGCAAAAGCAAATAATAATGATACAAGCGAAGCTAAAGCTAAACAAAAACCTAAATTTGAACCTACTTATCCGCTTGATTTATATGTAGATAGAAGCGGTTCGATTGAAGAAAAAACAAAAGAAGCTAAAGACTTTGCCGAACGTATGCAGCAACGCATCACCGACTTTTTAACATCAACAGAAAAAAGTGTGACGCATCAAAATACACATGTAGGTAATACATCAGTCATGTATAAATATCGTGTCGCATTTAATAAGAGCCAATCATCAGACAAACAATCTAAAGCTATTGAAGATGGCCTATCTGATGCCTTAGAAGTTGATGGCATTATTGTACAAGGCGGTTCAGGTTATATCCGCATCACTCTACCACTTAAAGAGGGTGAAGATGATGAAGTGAAATACGATTATAATATACCGATTGACGTTAAAACGATGATTGAAAAAGTTAAATTTAGCGAACCAACAGATATGATTTTCGGTATCACACCGGACAGCAAAATTATTCATTTCCCACTTGCTAAACAACCTCACTTATTACTAGCGGGGGCGACGGGTTCAGGTAAATCGGTAAACGTTCAGCAAATGTTAATGACAGCTATGTATCATGCAACACCAGTCGAATTAAGAATCGGAATTATAGACCCAAAAGAGGTCGATTTCCAATACTATGAAGATTTACCATATATGATTGCAAATCCAATTACTGATATGTCTAAAGCGAAAACATTTATGGAATATGCCGTTATCGAAATGGGCAAACGTCAAAAAATGTTGAAACATGCGCGCGTTAGAAATATTAAAGATTACAATAAGTGGGCTGAAAAAAATGGTAAAGAAATATTGCCATATTGGGTTATCGTTATTGATGAGTTAGCAGACTTAATCCAGCAATATAAAGATGTTGAAGAACCTATCAAACGTATTGCACAAAAAGCACGTGCAACAGGTATTCATATGATTATCGCAACACAAACACCACGTGCTAATATTTTAACCGGTCAAATCAAAGCAAATATCGATACTCGAGTTGCTATGAGGGTATCAGGCGTTGTAGAAAGTGGGATTATCCTTGATGATACCGGCGCTGAAAGGTTAAAAAAACATGGTGATATGTTAGTCCGTCGCGGCGGTGAGGTCGAACGTGCACAAGGTGCTTTTATTTCTGATGAAGAAATCGAAAGTATATTTAATCACCTTAAAGAGAAATACGATAAACCAGTATTTCCGGACTTTGAGGCCATCGTCGCAAGAGAAAACGGGGAGGACACAGACGAATCTTATGAAACTGGCAAAACGCCGAATAGCACCTCATTATCAGTCAACGCTAACCGAAAAAAACCAACACCAACGAAAAAAGAAGAAAAATCAATCAAAGGTGCTACAAAAGTTTCAACCAACAGTGATGCCATGAAACGATTGAGACAACGAGCTAAAAAAAGAAAGTTAAAAGAATCTCAAATCAATCAAGAGGTTGGGGAACAAAAAATCGGCGCGATTTACAACAAAGAAAATAAAGAAGAAAAACCGAAAGAGAAAAAATCAATGGATATGGATTTCTTCTTAGGAAAAAAATAAGTAGCGATGTAAAGTGAGGTAAGTATCTATGAATATTTTCCGCGCAATTAATCGATGGGTTCGACCTTATATGTATGATGATGAAATTGTCGAACCTAAAAAAGAACGAAAAACAACTAAGAAAAAAGTTAAAGTATCTAAAATCACAAAAGAAGATAAAAAGCCTACTGAATTAGACGCGGTGTCTCGTGGTGAGTTAGGCGTTAGAATCATTACTTTAAATGAACAACTTGATGAAGATTCCGCCTTTCAACGATTAGATAAAAGTCATTCACATATTGCTTATTACTTTCACTCACATAATCGGCATCAAATCGCGGTACGTTTTGAGCCACAATCAGGATTTAGATACTATAAGCGCAACGAACAAAAACGTAAATCGTTTAAACCGCTTCTCTATCCAATGTATAAAAGTTTCGATAAAACACATCTTATACCCGTCGGATTTCATGGTTCAGAAAACGACCCACGTTTATTAATCGGGTGGAGTAGTACATTAAATCGCGGCGGTATAAAAAAACATGAGGATAAAGTTACTAATATCAATCAAACACACACGATTTACTGGTTTGTAGATGTTGAAAAACATAGAGATAGCGGCGGTGCTTATTGGACGTCCACAGTTTGGTTTGAAGATGGTGAATTACTTGATAAAAAGAAGTTTTATGATAAATCTAAATTTCATTGGCCTAACTAAAAGTAGCATACGATTAATATGAATAAGGAAGGGGGGCTTCAATATGAATGAGATTGTTTTTGCGCTTATATGTACACCGTTTCTGATGGTTATTTTTGGTGTATATGTAATTAGAGCAATACAAAGAAAAAAAACTGAACGCATTAAGCAAAAACTAGATAACGGAAAATATTTCGAGGGCATCGTAACTAAAAAAGAAGCGGAATCAAAAGGTAAATACTTTATAGAAATGGATAATCAATATCGCTTTCAGGTTACAACATTAAACAAATATAACGCATTAGAACTTAATAAAAAATATAAAATTGTCGATATAAATGGAAAAATCGTATATATAGAAAAAAGGGAATTTTATGATGACAACGCAAAAGGGTTGTTAGATTATCGATACGATAACTATTACAACGAACAGGAAAAACAAAAAGAATTGCAGCATGTACTGAATCGCGCAGAGCAAATTTTACACTCTAAATACTCTAATCAACTTGACTATATCAACGATTATCACCCGATATTCAGCTATATACGCATGTTTACATTATCAATTCAAACGGAAAATGCGATTAATATTATTAAACAAAATGGTGATAGATTAGGGCATAAGAATATGAATTATACACAAGGCTATTTTGAATTTATGGAAAAAACAATTCTTCAATATAGAGGCGCTAAAGTTAAAGCATTAAAACAACCTTATACCGCTAAATTAGGTCATACGCCGTTTATAACATGGACGTGGGACGCAGATAGAATCATTGATAGCTTGTTAATTATAGGTCGTAATGTTAGAGAACAAGACAATTATCTAATCAGTGATGAAGATAAAGAACGCTTGAGAATTAAAGAGAGATTAAAAACATTTCCTTTTAAAGAGAACAATAACCATCAAGCCGTTTATATCTATCCTTTAGGATTTGTATATACAACGAGCGGTAATCATTCAATTAATTCAGGCATTATACAATCAGAGGGTGAAGTAACTATCAATGAATATATTGATGCAAGACATCTATATAATGATTGGGAATTTGACGGCACTTATTTAATAAATAAAAAGCAAGATAAGAATGACGGCACTTATTTAATAAATAAAAAGCATGATGAATATATAGTAACGGATTTTAAATTCGGCGCACTATTTGAAATAGGTCGTTTGCTTATGAAATATCCGCAACTATTCCCTAAAGAGATACGAGAATCTATAAAATAAAATAAAGGCGCTCATCATCGATATTCGATTGTATGAGTGCCTTTTTTGTTATATTTTCTTTTTGTAATAACATGTAATTCACGATATAATCGGCCTTTGAAACCTAATAATATTGATGATTTGAAGCTATATTATTTGATATAATGTAAATAAATCAATACATAATAATACAAGGAAAAATCATACAGGTGAGGCTATGAATCGGAAAAAAGATGTAAAAAACGTCATACAAACGATAGATGACTTATTGCAAAATAAAGATGTAAAATTAGAAGAAATCAAAAATTATACCAATATATCAAGAGTAACACTTAGTCAATTAAGAAACGGTCACAAACCTATTCGCGGTTTATCGTTAGAAGATGCTGAAAAATTATGTGAATTAAGCGATAAAATCAAACGCGGTTCATATATACCGGATAAAGTTAAAACTCGATTAAAAAGACAAGAAAACGATAAAAAGGCAGCAGAAAATCGACGCCATTATGACCGCTTAACACCTAGACAACAACAAATGTTAAAAGAAAATGGTATAGATATAGACGTCTATTATCAACGGAAAATAGCGGGGTGGACGTTTAAAGAGATTGTGAATCGTCCAATCCGTAAAAAGAAATATTTAACAGATGAAGAAAAGGAAATTTTAAAGCGAAATAATATACCGGAATCCACTTTTCATGCTCGCATTGCTAGAGGGTGGAATCGACAAAGAGCTTTAAATGAATTGTTAAATCGAAAATAAGCATGATAAACGGGAAGCGGCTACCGCTTCCTATTTTTTTATAAAATTTCGTCATATTACTTGTATATTATGTAATATCATGATATTATGTATTTAACAAATTGATAAAGGGTGACTTGAAATGAAATTAAAAAACAACTATTACTATGAATTACTAGAACTAGAAGCACTTTTTGATTCTTACCGTACGGCAATTGACGTTGATTTTAGAGAGCATCATTATACTTTTTCAGTCGAAAGCGACCATATCATTGTAAATTTAGATGGTGAAAATGTAGGCTATCTTTGGTTTGCTAAAAACGCTAATCCAAAGAGAGAATTAAAATTTGAACATTGGGATAATGATAAGGTTGTTTTTGTAAGATGGTTAGATGAATTAGCAACGTATTTAAACCAACGTGTCGCATAACATAACAACAGTTGCGCCGCTTCAAGGCGGCGCATATATTAAAATTATAGAAGGTGATATATATGTTTAAAGTAAATGAGCCTCGCATGGCCGGTGATTATGTAACATTTGATTTAGCAACAAGAGATTATACAAGTGAAGGTATTAATAATAATGCAGCAACGCTTGAAGAACTTAGCGAATTTTTCACACATGATAGCGACTTTCAAAACCTTGAAAGAAGCACGAAAGAAACGATTGAAAAAGAATTATCATACTTTATAGAGCAGTTAAAATGGAACGCCGAAGTGATGGCCGCTAGAGATACAAACGGTGAGGATAGAATTATTTCAGAATATCGAATAACAACTGTTAATTTGAAACGAAAAATTACAAAAGACTATCAATGTATTATCCGTCTATTTTCATCAAAAATTATCATGAATAACTACCTTATGAATCTTGGATTTGTGAATCAATACTAAATAACGCTTAGCAGCAAAAGGCGTTATGAGGAGGCAGTTTGATGACAGATACAAATAAGAAACTATCCGATGAAGCCTTATCAATTAAAGAAACAATCTCAATTTCCCTAGATTACGATGTAAATAAAACCTTGATAGCTGACACGAATCGTTATTTAACCAATGCAAGTTTTGATTCTAAGATTGAGCTGATTAATAGTTTGAATAATCCTTTTGCAAAAACGTTAAGCAAACACTTGAGGGACAAAAAGGTGAGATATTTAAGCGAATCGATTATTAATCGAGATATAGTCAAAGCCGTAGCAGTAGAAAAGGATATAGAGAAAAATAAATCCTAAAAGTAAAGGAGGGAAATAATGATAAGCAATCTAAGAAATGACGATAAAGTAATTATGAGTAAGATATTAGATGATGTTAAACCATATGTGATAGTTGTTGGTTCGGTAGCCGAGAAAACGAATAATAGTGAGAGTGATATAGATTTTTATGTTAAAACGAAACCGGAAAAAGTAATTGATAAAGAAATAGAACAAAATAATTTTTCGTCAGATGGCATCGAAGAAACATACATCGATTCAATAATAGAAATCTTGAAAAAACATGAGGTAGAGTGGGAATCAGAATTTGTATCATATATCACTACAAAAAATTTGCCGGTACAATTAGAGTTTTCACCTATTTTTGATATAAAAGGAAAGCGAAAATCGAAAGTTGATGTATGCGGAGTAGAGCTAGAAAGTTATATTTCAAAAATAAATGATAATTAAGATAAAGCGACTATTAAAGGATTGAGAAAATCAATCCTTATTTTTTTACCCTTTTACTTTACTTACATGTAATATCATGATATTATATAGACATAGTAGAAAACAGATAGCGAAAGGGCGATGCAAAATGAAACTTAAAAATCTTAATAATAGAACAAATCAAGAGCTTATCGATGTAGTTACTCAAACGAAAGCATACTTACAAGCAAACGGATTAGAATATACTGAAATCACTTTAGCAAACTATCAAATCGAAGAAGAAAACGACACATTGTACTTTGAAATTTATGAATCAACACTATTTATCGAAAGTGAAACAACACTCGAAGAAGCACAAGAGCAACAATTTGATAATGAAAAATGTGTGAAAGAATACAAAACAAGAAAAGGGTTATTACAAGCCTTCCTTAACGACCACGATATAAACGGAAGCTATTACAGAATACTTACTCAAATATAGAGGTTCAATCCTCTATATTTGCCACTTCAAAATATACAATCGAAAGGACGATATAAAATGACAAATCAAGATACACTAGAAAACATGGTAAAAGTAACATTTGGTGACGAGGCAACAGTATTAGATAACACAGATAGAAAAGCAATTATCCGATTTGAAAAATGCGATGCAATTGAATACGCCGTTTTAAATCATAACTTTAAAACGTTATATAACGGCAAATATTTTAGCGAAAAAAGCCAATCTAAAGAAGCAGCAAGAAATAAAGCATGGAAAGTATATCAATCCGCGATTCGCGTTAGATAAATACAGAAAGGATAATAGTTTTTCTAAACGCTATTATCCTCATTCTTTTTCATATGGAGGTGTGATAAATGAAACGTATGAATTTAAACGATATTCCATCAGAAACGTATTCGAAAAAAGATACCGAAGCGGTTCACCGTTATGTTAAACGATATAAAGATGCAGATAATCTATTTTTCCTAGTCGTTGTATTACAAGTTGCTAGCGGATATGTTACTCGTTATGATTTCAGTCAATTTATTTTGATTCCAAGCGCTATATTAGGATTTATTTTATTAGGGTTTATATGGAATCAATGGATAAAAAGTAAAAAGACCCTCAAAGCAATTGTTCTCAAATACGATGATATTCAAAAGCTAAAAATCACTGGAACGGGTGAAATATTAAATATCATGGCAAGTATCGTTGTATTTTTATTTTTTATATTCATTCTCATTATTAGTGTTTTCCGCTTCATGTATTAATAACTAACAAACAACAGTATATACAAATAAGTTAAGCGAGGTTTTCCCTATGTATGAAAAATCTAATACAAAATATAAAGAAAAATGGATTACAGTATCATATGAAATCACTGATGATATACCTGTCATCATGGTTTTATTGCATCATCATAACTATGATGACCTTGCTAATGCCGGATATTTGATGATGGATTATGAGGCAGACAGTGAAACGTGGACTATTAAGAGTATAGAGATTGATAGAACGCTTAGAGGACAAAATTATGGTGCCGCTATGATTTTACGCGCATTAAGAAAAATATACGCATTAGAAAGTGAATACCCTTTAAAGGGTGTGAGCGGTCAAATAGCGGCTATATATGCTGATGTAACCACTGGTGAGGGTTTAGATGCTTATTGTAAAATACGCCGCTTCTATGAGCGTTTAGGCTTCAATTTTGAATCGGATATGTTATTTAAGAAAAAAATTAATTATGATAGTTTATTAGAGTGGTGTATGAGGATTGAGACGGTCATCGAAAATAATGATTTAAGATTTGACCTTGCACTAAGTCATCAAATACTCGAATCCTATGAATCAGATATTAAAAAAATTAAATCACACTGGTTAGGACGACACATCATAAGACGATAAAAAATGAATGGAGGTGTCATTGGTGACAGACCATCAAGAGGAGTTAAGGCGCAGCAAAAAATATGATAATCATTTAACTGATGAAGAAAAAGCATTACTTGAGAAAAATAAAAGGAAAAAGAAGCGGATTATCATATCTATTATCTGTTTAATATTTATTATTTTATTGGGTGTCATTATTTATCTCATCGTTGAAAATAAAAATGCACAAAGTCAGATAAATGACTTTGATAAGGCCGTAAAGGAACGTAAATATAGTAAGTTAGTTGAAATGATGAAATCGAATGAACATAACGTTACTAATGAGGATATGAGACGTTTTTGTGATTATATTTTATTAAATGACGAGAATAAGAAGCGGTTTAATAACGATATAAAACAGCTTAAAAAGACCGTAGATAAAGATGATGCTTATGATAATAGTATAGGGCAAATTAAAGACAAAAACGGGCGCTCTATTATAGATGTATCACGTGATGGCGTAAAATTACTTGTATTCCAAAAAGTCTCTTTTGAACCTAATTATTATAAAGTCTATATCCAAGATAGCGGAAATGACGTAGAATACGAATTTCAGAATAACGGTAAAGCAAAAAGTGTGATTGTACCAAAAGGACAAAAAACTGAATTAGGTGAATTTTTTGTCGGTCAATATAGTATAAATGCTACCAAAAAATATGATGAAAATTCAGATGTCGAAGGAACATCAGAGGGTCAAATTAAAATCGATACAGATAAATCAAATAAAAAGCGCGAAGTTATTGCAACCGATGATTTTAACGAAACATGGTTTAAAGTTAAGTTTAAAAATCAAAAGGAATTAGACAATCACTACACCTTATCAATTGATGATAAGGAGGTCGATTATGATAAAGATAAAGTATATGGTAAATATCCTTCTAACTCATATTTAGTAGTCAATGCTAAAGGGCGTATGAATGATAGTACCATTCACACAAACGATGTCGAAGTTGAAGCCAATAAAACAGATAAACCACAAATCATTACATTGACCTTCAATCAAAAAGAAATCAACAAAGAATTGAAGAAGAATGAAGAAGTCAAAGACGAGGCCAAAGACTTCATAAAGAAATATACAAAATCATTAAATACAGCTTATAAAGTGTCTGATTTTAACGGCATGAAGCGGTATTATGAAAACGAAAATTCAGACGTCGCAAAAAGTATAGAAAAACAAGTTAAATCAAAGAAAAAGACGCAATTTAGCGATGTGAAAATGACATCATTTAGTCGAAAATCAGATACTATCAAAGTAAGAATATCTAAAAAAGATAATCATAATCGCTCAATCCAATCTGAATATACGTTGAAATACAACGAAAAAGAGGACGAATTTAAAATAATTGATTATACTGATGTATAAATATTTGAAAAAATATCATATAATTAGGCTATAAAAATATATTTATAAGCGAACAACCACTAGAAGCGCAAATTGCGCTTCTAAATTTTAATATATAACATGTAATATCGCGATATTATAAAAATATTAATAAAAAGAGGTTATACTTTTGAAAAAACAATTAACATTTCAAAACGCCGATGAACAAGAAATAGAAACCGCTAAAAACATAAGGGGTCGTATATTAACTGATTTATACGAAATGGATATGAGCCATTTTAATAATGTAAATACATATCATTTCAGCAAAAATTCTGTCATGGAATATATCAGTTATATCGATGATGTTGATTTCTTTTTAGACAATTCAAAGATAGAGACACGAGAAGTTATTACAAGTATTATTCTTACTATGAATCGACACAATAACCGAAAATAAAATACATTTTAAATATATATAGGAGTGGTAACAACGCTTCTATATATTTTTATTTGAATTATGTGTAATATCATGATATTATTAAATCAACAAATAAATCAAAGTGAGGTTACGCATTATGGAAAAATACCCTGATTTTTATAAAGAATGTCTTATAGAATTAGATAGAATTGAATCTGAAATCAACGATAATTTAGCTGATGCAGACCGAGAATCGGTGATAGATATTGTCGGTGTCGGTCATGATGTGTATGATAGCCTTAAAGATAAAAAGCCGCTTCAAAACGTTGATTATCACTATATCTATGATTGTTTAGTTATGTGTGATAGTGAAGCGATAAACGCAACCATTGCATTAGATTACAATTATGAATTTTAAGTATATAAAACAGATAATAGAGGGTGGTTTCAATGAAGAAATTAGGTAAAATTTTAGGAGTAACGGTTTTAACTTTAGGAATTGCATCACAATCAGTCCAAGCAGCAGAAAATAGTAACGAACAAAAAGAACCGGAATTAAAAGAGGACGTCATCACATATGGTGGCGACCTCAATCAACAACAAAGAGATGACGTCAAAGAAAAACTAGGCGCTAAGGATAGTTACAAATCAATTGATGTCACACTAAGTGATGTATCGAAATTTACCGGTGTCAATTACGACCATATATACTCAAGTTCAGTTATTGAGCCGAAAACATTCGGTAAAGGTGTGAATGTCAGCATCGTTACACCTGATAATATAACTAAAGTAACCGAAGAACAATATACCAATGCAGCAATCAGTAGCGGTATTCAAAATGCGAAAATTAGAGTTGCCTCTACCGTTGAGCCGACAACGGGTGATGGTGCATTGACCGGAATTGCAAAAGCCTATGAATCAGAAGGTGACGGATTAAACGCAGATGACGTCAAAAACGCCAATCAAGAAATGAGCGACCTTGCTAATATCAGTGAAGAAAATCAAAATACAGATGGGTATAACGATGCAGCGATGAATAATGCCGTTGCTGATATGAAAGAACAAATCGCTGATGAAAAAGCGAACAATGATACGATTAGTGAAGATAAAATCAGAAGTATTGTTGATGACGTCTTAAAAGAAAAAGGGTTAAGCAACGTTATTAACGATACTCAAAAAAATACGATTTATAATATCATGATTAACGTCTCACAATCACAAGCATTACAAAACGACCCTAAAGGTTTCAAAAGTCAAATCGGTGATTATAAAAATCAATTAGAAAGCAATCATGGGGACTTAATCAATAAGGTGCAAGATAAAGCTAAAGACTTAAACACCGAAGAAAATCGTAACTTTTTGATGAAAATATGGGACGCGATTGTTGAATTTATACAAAATATCGTCAATGCAATTAAAGGTTTATTTAACTAATATGTATTAGAAATCAGAATAGATACAAAGAGAGGGACACAAGATGGAATATCATACGTTACTAAGAATACTAATGGTAGCTTTCTTTATCATTTATGTTGGATTCAGTCTTATTATCTTTCGTCGTATGAAACGTAATATAAAAGCAAATGATAATTACACAGCTAAGATTTTGAAATTTCTAATTCCTATTATCATTGGATTAATTATAGGCTTGTCAGTCATGCCATTTATAGCTAAATTAATTACAACTTAACTTAACTATGCGACTAATCATTATTACCTTAGTGATTAGTCGTATTTTTATATCAAGGACTTACGATGAGATTAACCGCTTCAAATCAAAAATCACATAAAGTAACTTTCTAAGTTATATAACTTTACTTATATGTAATATCATGATATTATGTAATTAACAAATTAAAGAAAGAGGTTATTCAGATGAAATTATTAGAACTTTTAACAACAATCAATACGCCTAATGTGAAAGCAATTACGTTTAATGATGAAGATGTGATGCCGTTATCTGACTTTATTGTAAATTACAGTATTTCTTATTCAACTTTAGATGAAGCGGATAACGATTTAAACAAATTAAAACGTATTCTATTAGCTGATACTGACGACAACGACAAAGAAGTTATTGAAGAAGATTTAGATAGCATTATTGATGAATTTGAAGAAATCGCAAATAAAGAGGTATTTGTACAAACATTTAAAGTTGAAGATAATCAAGTCGTATTAATTCTTGAATAGATGTAAACAAATCAAAAAACAAGCCTTTATATATCAAAGGCTTGTTTTATTATCTATTTTTTTTAGAGCATTGCTCTGTTCAATTTCAAATTGTTTTATGATTTCATTTATAGATTCCTCAACTGCATTTTCATATATAATGTGATTGGCGATGTTGTTAAGATATTCATAGTATAGTTGCCAATTATCGTATAATGTTTCGTTATCCCACTTATTTATGGACTTGTTTTGAATACTTTCTATGATTGGACTTAATTTAGTCTCCTCATCTTTTATATTAAAAAGATAAGACCAACTAAAATATACTTCAATATCTGCCAGAGAAGTATAGGTTTCCCCACTTAAAGTAATATCACTTTCCGTAAGTATTGATTTAGCTAATTCCATTACCTTATCATTTGCATCTTGACGATTTCTAATTGCCTTTAAATCACTTACCGCTTTTTTAAATTCAATTATCATGTCACCTCTAAATTTAAATACATTTTTAGGGTTTTCTGATACTTGTTCGGCGATATATGAAAGTGTCGCATTACTACCTTTAGCAAAGCGATTTTTTTTATAAACATGATATACGCTGTATAAATCGATTAAATGAGCTAGAATCAATCTTCTGTTCAAACTTTTTTGTTTTGTTTTTTCTGTATAATTATCTAATTCAACTTTAAAGAATAAAACAAACAATGTTATATGACCGGTTATTAAAGCGGGTTTATAGGGAACATCTTTTTGAAAGAAAATCACAAATATAATCAAACCGATTATAATTATTGATAATTTGAAATACCAAATATAAGAAATACCTTGAAGTCCTAATTGGTTTGATTTTTTCTTAATTTTATTTCTTGTATTTAATTCAAGTTTGTTTGACATAAAGTTATCAGTCCAATCATTATTTAAGTTGATTAATATGTAATATCGTGATATTATGTAATTAAGATAAACGTACACCATAGATTATACATCATTTATCCGCTTCTCTATTGAAGCCTTTAGCAATTTTTTATGAAAGGTGGGTTTATCGTGTATCATGATATAATAACGATGTTTAAAGACAATGATATGACGACAACAGAAAACATCAAGGAGGCTATCTTTATCTTACCTAACGGACAATTGATTTCGGGCGAATTTGATTGTGGCATTAGAGGTTTAGACCATCATGTTATTGAAGGACTATTTGATGATTTGGATAGAGATAATGATACGTTTTGGAATGATATTGTCGAACGTACTAATATTATCCAATATGTACCTGAAACAGAAATTGCATTGATTAAAGAGGGACAACATATCACAAAAGAACAACAAGCAATGATTAATCAATATCAATTACAAACTGAAATATATTAAAAATTACGTGGAGGTAAACAAAATGCAACCTAAAACAAATCTAGTCGTTAAATTAACTGGTGAAGATGGAAATGTGTTCAATCTTTGCGGGCTTGTATGTAAAGAATTAAAAAGAAACGGTTATAGAGAAGAAGCAAAAGAAGTAGCAAGTCGATTGTTTGGTTCAGATAGTTATAATGACGCATTAAAGTTATTTAGTGAGTATGTAGAGATTATATAAAAAGTGAGGGACTTAACATGAATACAGAACAAGAATTAATGTTAAATAATTTAGACATTAAAGTGGCAAAACTAGAAAAAGATTACGGTAATGAAGAAAGCGCTAGAGAATTAATTAATTTATATAAAGACTATCAAGAGAACGGGACAACATCAGAAGAATTAAAATTATTTTGGGAAGATGTAAATAATTATTTAGGTCAATAAAAAAAGCAACCTTACTTAAATCACTCAAAAAGTAACTACACAGAAAGAGGAAATAGTAAAGTTGCTAAAATCATTATACAGTATAGTAAGTGAAAAATAAACACAATCATTACTTACAATGGAGTGAAAGCTATGCACATTAAAAAGATTTATGAACAAACACGCCGAGATTTTAGAGCGATTTATGAATGTGAACATTGCGGATATACTAAAGATGATACGGGATATGATGATTTGAATTTTCATAATAACGTCGTACCTGATATGGTTTGTGATAAATGTAAACGTAAAGCCGATGAAACGTACAGACCGCTTCAACCGAAATATCCCGAAGATATGCAAATTTAATGTAGCAAGATAACAGATAAACTATCAACACAGAAATAGCGTTAAACATTGTTTTATCGCTATTTTTAATCAAACAAACATGTAATATCGTGATATTACTATTTTTAAAGGAGTGTTAAATCAATGAACGAATTACTTATCAATATGTTATGTATCGTCATTCTCATTACAGGTGGTGTCGTTACATATAAAGCATACGACCTAAGACAACAACAAAAGAAAAGACACAAAAAACAAGATAGATACAAATAAGTTAAGGAGTGGTAATTATGTTAGCAAATCAAGAACGTAAAGCAATTATTGAAACAATGGTTTATTTAGAAAATAACAGTGATTTAAACGCATTATACGATATTCCAATGATAGAAACGTTGTATAGTGATGAAGAATTAATCGAATATAAAGCCAATAAAATTAATCCACTATTCAATCAAAGTAACATCTATCAATTTACACATGTTACAAGCATTTACGGGTGTGTGACTATTCAAGAATTAACTCAACTATGTTCACAAGATATTTACTCCATTGATGACAATGAATATGATGTGCTAGGTGCATTACACGATACAGAATATCAATTAAGCGACTTCCACTTATATTATTTTAATAACTACTATATCGCTTTATTTAAGCAATAAAGGAGGCTTTAAAATGGATACTTTGAATGACATCAACCTAAAGGAAACAAAAGAAGAACAAAGAGAAAAAGAAAACTATATCGCATGGATAAACATATGTATTGGACTGACTGATAAAGAAATTGAAGATTATTTGCATACAGATATAAGAAAAGTCCGTTTTAAATATAAAATGGTGCTAACTGAAAAAACAGATGAAATGTTAAATCAATGAAATATCGAGAAATTACATCAAAATACTTGCTTTATATGTAATATCATGATATTATGTATATAACAAATCATAAAGGGGGGCAAAAAATCTTTGAAAACTAAATGAAAGGAGCATTAAATGAAACGGCAAGACAGAATGAAATATAGCCGTAAGGAAAAGAATAAAAAGCCTTTCAAAGACTTATTCATCATCTTAGTAAAATTCTTTTCTTGGCTATCAGTTACAATTAGCACAATCGCAACAATCATTGTAAACATCAAAGAAATAATAGATTTTATCAAACATCTATTTTAGGATAGGGGGGCAACCCCCTTACCTAAAATTTATAAATGATATTTGCGATAATAGGGCGCTATATGTCTTGTCAAAATATGTCTTGTTATATCTAAAATGAGTGTCGCAGCATGATAACCAATCGTGCAGCGACACTCATTTATGTTTTTCGTAAGTTATTATATTTTATATACTGTATAGATAATCTTTATTAATCATATGATTTAAAAGGAGTGTAACGATGAAATGTTTAATCAACAATTTAGAGCATATGATAAGCGACAAAAACGTATGCTTACGCCTCATGATATAGAATTGATTGAATTTGAAAATGGAAAAATCATAAGTATATACATCAACAACGAATGGATAGATACAAACGATGATTTTGATTTTATGTTATCTATCAGTAATAGCGTAGACAAAAAAGGTCGATTAATCTTTGAGAATGACTATGTAAAAGATAGTGCCGGCAATATTAGTCTTGTATCAAACGTCAAAGGTAATTTTATGCTCTTATACGATACAAAAAAAGAATACATCAATAATATGTTTTTATCTGAATTAGAAGTTATCGGTAACACATATGATACTGATTTAGATAAAAAGTCACGTTAGATTAAACTAACATGACTTTGATATGTTATTAAGTTTAGATATAGCGTTGTATTGCATTTTAAAGGGCAATATAACGCTTGTTTTTTGTATGGATATATTTTTAATCGGATAGATAAGAAAAGTCGCTAAAATGACCTTGTATAGTCCACTTGAAGCGGTTTACAGTAAATATTGGACTTAATCCCAATCTTTTTCTAATTGTTCTCTAAATTCATCACGTGCTTTAATAAATTCGGCGTCATTCATTGCTTTTTGATTTTCTTGTTGTGCGATTTCATCTTGTTTATCCCTATCTTTTAACCATGCCGGCGTTTTTTCACGACTTTTAATGTGATTTGATGGACGTTTATTTTTTCGATTAGGATAGGGACTTTGACCTTTTATTTCAGGTGTAAAACTAAATTCAATAGCACCAATTTTTCTACTTTTCTTAGCTTTGATTTTATCAATCTTAAAATCATAAAATAAAGGCTCTAATTCTTTTTGTATTGGTTTAATCACACGTTTATTTATATCGTTCATTTTATAGCTTTCGGGTACATCTAATCGTTCTCTAAAATCTTCAATGTTGAGTTTTAAAAGTCCAGTATATTTATATTGCTTGAGTAAACGGAACATATTTTTTGAATAACTTGATTTAAGTTTACTCAATTCTGCAAGCTCAAATTTAGTAAATTCACCAGTAATTGAGTTAAGTATGTACATTAAATCGGGATTGATTGCTAACTCTAAATATTGCTCTTGTGTATTGACCTTATACGATGTGAACAATACAAATTTTTCAAAACTATGCTCGCTTTTACAAGAATACGTTAAATTTAGCATTTTATCGTAAACTGCTTTTAAATCTTGAGTAAATCTATCTAGGGAACGAGTATAATAATTACTCAAGTGTTTTAATTCTTTAAAATCAATAAGTATTTTACGTGTGCCTTGCTCTTTTAATTTATTGCACATCACAAAAAACAAGTCGATTTCTATTGGTGTAAAGTTTCTTAACGGGACTAAATTCAAATCATTTTTATAAACGACTGTTTCTTTATTCATTATGCCACCACCTAAAAGGGACTTAAATAAAACATGTCCCTTGTTATTTTTATTTATTCCTACTGTATCACTTGATATGACAGCTTTCAACAGTTATAAGGGACTTAAATAAAACGCGTCCCTCTTTATGTTACATTTTGTCCCCTTTTGTGTTACATTTTGTCCCTCTTTATGTTACATTTTGTCCCCTTTTGTGTTACATTTTGTCCCTCATGACCCCCTTAAACCTATTGATATGACTGGCTTCAAACCACCTCTAAAAAGGTTTTAAAAAGATATATAAAAATATATTAAAAATATAACGCCTTTTTACACTTATTCAGTTATAATTCTTTAAAACCCTAAAAAAAGATGTATAACTGGATATTTAACATGTATATTTAACACGTAATATAACGATGTTACATTTTGTCCCCTTTTAACTAATTTAGATATAATGAGAAGCGGTTAGTATTATCAAAATATATCGTTATCTAATAATAACAAAGTAAAATTATAGTATTTTACATGTACGCTCAACTTATTATACCTTTAATTTAAACATATAGGCTATTTTTAAAGCATTTATCCTTAAATTAGATAAATTATACAGATATACCTATATCTGCTTAATATGACCCCTTAAAATGAAAATTATGAAGTAACATATTATTATTTGAAATAGGAGTGTAAATAAATGGTAGTAAATCCTGATATGCCTGATGAATATAAAAACGAAACAGATTATAGAAAGATACCTAGAGAATATTTAGACGCTAACATTCCAGTTGGTAGAGGAATGATAAAGTGGAACGCTTTTAAATCAATACCGGAACAGTACGAAAGATTAGCAAACTATGCAAAAAATCAAGATAAGATAGATAAACCAATATTGAGTGACGACCAATTGGACGAACTCAATCACATACTTAATCAAAAATTACACGATAATAGTTTGTGTGAAATGCTATATTACAACGATGGATATATAGATAGAGTAGTAGGATATATAGACAGAATTAATGTTCAAGAAAAGTATATTCAAATATCTACTGATGATGATATAGTTACTGAAATTCAACTAGATATGATTTTAGAAATAAGCTAAAAATAACCGCTTCTCTCACTTTATTAGAGATGAAGCGGTTATTTTTTAATACATCGTTAGCATAAAATCGTCTGATTCATATTTGATAATGTCATCGATATTCAATTCATCAAGACAAGCGTCTAATTGTGCTGCATTATAATTATCTTCATCGAGTAAATCTATGGCTTTATGATAGCCATAATTGTTAGTAGCCACAAAGATAAAATCATTTTCTTCGATGTTTAAAATGTGAGCGTCGATTTCATCACCAGTATCAACAGTAACCGTCTTATAAACGTCAGTAATTTTTTCGTCGTTATAGTCATTAGTGAATTTAGAAACGAGTTTGAACGTTTGCCCGTTATGAGTGTAGTAAGATGTGTTAGCCATAGTAAAAACCCCTTTTGTTTTATATGTTGGTATCATAATATCATGTTATTACATAAAAGTAAAGTAAATATATTCTTTTTCTTCCCAAAAACCTAATTTTAAAACAGATAAAACAGTCAATCAGAATGTATATAAATAAGTAATTTAAGTTGTATTTTATGTAAAATCTTGATATTATATAATTAAACAATCTATATTAAGGAGGGATTTCATGACGCATAATAATACGCTAAATGTCATTGTTACGAGGGTAGATGTCGATAAATACCCTAATTTCCCTGATACATTAAGGCTATATGCAACATATAACAATATATTTAATAATAAACAAACTGAAATTAGTGTACGTTTAACAGAAACGATTAATTCTCATAGTAAAGTATTTAAAGCTGATAAATTAAAACAAGCGCTTGATATACTGAATCAATATACCGATGAATCAATGGAATTGCCTAAAAAAATTGATTATGAAGCGGTAGAAAAAACGTTTAAACCTTTAATCGATAAAGAAATAACAGTGTTTGTCGAGGAAATTATAAAAGAGGATAAACATACGGGTGAAAAACAAACACGAGTTGCTTATACACTAGAGCCTATGGTTATTAAAGATTATGTAAATAACAATAGTAGTATTAAAGATTTATTGAAGCGTCACCCTGAATTTGAACATGAAAGTTTTTTAGTTAAACCCGTTGCTTTCATTTTAGAACGTAACGACGGTTATTTTACTAAAAGCGGTTATCAGAAAGTCAATGTGATTGAAGAAACGAAAACACGTGAAGGTTTAGCAAGACACATATATAAAATTTTGTTGAAAGACAAAACAAAAAAAGGTAAAGAAATCAGAGATAATTTAGCAAATTACATTAATAGCAACAAAAATGATGATGGTAAGTATGAAGGCACTACATCAGATATTCTAAAAGAAGTAGGCGCCTTTACTCATAATAGCGTTAATGCTAAAGGGTTAAGTAAGCATACAGTAACAATGCTAAACAACTTAGTAGATGATAATAGCGCAACAGATAAAGCAAATATTGCATCTCTAAGACTTGTATTCAGTATAGAGAATGAAGATAACTATACATACAAGACACGTAAATTAAAAGAACAATTATATAAATCTAACACTCAAGAAATATTGGTTGCTACCATTAATCCTGATGATACAAATTACATGGAGTTTGATAAATTTACGCAACCGTTAAATCAAATCGGCGCCCTAGATTTAGAAACAGATTTTAAAGAATTAAAAGGTATGACAAAGTGGTTTAATATTACTGAAAAACTCATAGAGATTATGAATCGTGAAAATGTATATGCACGTATAGAAGTAAGTCAGCTATATAACAACTATACTTGTAACTTAACAAGACTAGAAAAGAAGGTGTGATGATATGACCGAAAAGAAAGTGAATAAAACGTATGAAATCGTGAAGGCGTTACAACAAGATGGTGAATTATATGATAAATATATAAAGCGAGAAATCAGTAAACAAGAAATTGCCGATATGTACGGTGTAACATATCAGCACGTAACGAATATAGTTAAAGAAAATAATATTGATAATCCTAAAGAAAAAGAATTACAACATATTAAAAATGATATAGATAACGCATTACCAATCGAGTATTTTAAAGATGATTATTCTTTATTTAAAAATATTACAACTACAATGTCTATGTTTAAATCTTTAACCAGTCGGATTAGAACGGGTGAACTAGATACAAAATTACCTTTACTAACTAACTATCGAATTAAAGATGTTTTGATTACAGAGATTAATATATTAAAAGAAATCGAAAAGAATAATGATAAGCCTAGAGGGAAAAAGAAGCGTATAATAGATATTGCAAAAGAATTTGATGTATCTTATACAAAAGTTGCTACGATTTCTAGTTATCATAAAAAGTATTATCCAAATAGTTTATTGCCTAACAAAGATGATGAACTTGTAAAAGTAGTAATGCGTAATATGGATATAGTCGATAAAGTAACGCATAGTGAATTAGAACATTCAGAAGCAATTGAAAACATCGTGAAAGAATATGATATACCTAAAGAAATGGTTATCAGAATATTGAGTTGTGAAGCATATAATAATAACTAATAGATAGTGAGGTGTTTAATATGTATATGGTATTTGTTACAATCGCAATTATTTTAATGTGGTATGCGGTACATCGTATTGTATATAAAAAAGGGAATAAAACTTTTAACTATATTTATTTTTTTGTGACCGCTGCTATTATGTATGTAGTTGCTTATAATGGTATGCAAATGTTAAACACTTTACATCAAAGCATGAATTAGGACACCCTTTATTATTAAGGTGTCCTTTTTTATTGCTTATTTTTCACCTAGAAACTTAGATTCTAAAGCGCTAATTATAGATGGTATATCAACAAAAGCGGTAGTATCGTTATCTTCTTTACTTTCTAAGAAGAAGCGGCCATCTATGATTTTAATTCTATCGTTACCGACTGCAAAAAATCGTGGTGATTCTTTTTGAAATTCAAGATTGTTTTTAGATAATTCATTACTAACCATTTCACTATAAGAAAAATCTTTAATTGCTAACATAGCTTGTGGAATATCATTAGCAATTACGGGTGATTCATCATTAGGTTTAATAACAAATACATTCTCATCTTTGATTATATCGATGTTGTAATCGGGAATATAGATGCCTTCATTACTAAAATCTGTATCATAACCATTGGAATTTAAAACATCATTTAATTGTGATAGCATCAGCTACACCCTTTCTAATCTTCTAAAGTATATTTATCATAAGCACTTGAAAATTCTTTAGCAACGGTTCTAATAGCTTCATCTAATCCATCAGCAAATTCAACTTGGCCGCTTTGCAATTTAGGTAGGTATATTCTCATTATTTCATCACCAAATTCACGTACTAATTCTTGATATTTATTTTCATCATATGAAGTGAAATTGCCTCTACCATCGATGATTACATAATCATCATGAGGGTTGTAATCACCCATAACAGCACTAAATGCTACATCTTTTTTAGTAAAATCAATGTTTTCAAAAAAGTCATCATCATTAGGAACAACATCTAAATTTGATAACTCATCTTCATCAATTACTTGAGATAAAGCCTCTTTAAGAGTTTCAAATGAACATTCCGCTGCAATATCACGTTTAGCTTCGTCAAAAACAAGATTTAATTTTTCCTCACCAATTTCATTTACTAAATCTGTATATCTACTCATATAATTACCACCTTAATAAAAATAATTTTTTAAACTGAAAACATAAACAATAATTAAACAAGATAAAATCAAAACAGAAACATTAATATTAAGTCGATAACAGCCTAAATTTTATAAAAATAATTATCTCTATCTATTAATTTACCTCAATAAACATAAAGTACGATTCGACGCTAAGTATCGCATCAAATTCTGAAAGACTAAAATCCCCCTTGTTTTTAGGTGAAGCATATATATTTCTGCTATCGTTTGTTTTTTTAACTCCTATTTTACCGCCGTTAGATTTTATGTGTTTTAATGAATTTATTAATTTATCCTTGTCGAAATGAATTTTAAAGTCATTAATAGAATCAACATGAGAATCAATAGATGTCTTAATTTTAAGATGATAAGGCTCTTTATAGACTATATAATTTTTATCTTCAAAACTCCCAAACCCTACTGTATCATCAATCTCAAGAAATTTATGTTTTAAATAAAGATTACCGTTCTCATCTCTATCGTAAACATCTTTGACCTCTAACAATACTGTTTGCTCTTTATTATTAATCTCTTGTATCGTTTTATCTATTTTATTAATTAGACTGATAATCTTTTTAGGTAATTTCACATCATACAATGTAGTTTCACTCATAAATATTACGCCTCCAGTTATAATACTGTTAATACATTTTAAATATACTTATATA
>ERZ1023508.67-NODE-67-length-50561-cov-28.021760_pt1 | contig 50561 bp, 59 predicted proteins | sample MGYA00380548_ERZ1023508 | MGnify/ENA primary metagenome ERZ1023508 (study PRJEB33173, sample SAMEA4830311) | metagenome | study: EMG produced TPA metagenomics assembly of the PRJEB25223 data set...
AAAATCTCTAATAGTTTGTTGAGCTTGAAGGACTATATCATTATCAAACCTATAATATTCTTTAAACGATTTTATAGCAATTTCAGAAAATAAATTTCTTTTTTTTTATAAAGATATTTTGATAAATTGAGTTAATTTAACCATCAAATTAAACATGGTAGTGAGTAGCCTGAGGAAATAGTCTCTAATGATTTAATTATCAGTATTTTTATGATTTGAAATAGCGACAAATACAATTAACCAGAAACAAAATGGTCTTATATTTTCTGGAAAAAAGGGCAACATTTGAACAGATAAAAACTCAACTAGAGGAGTTATTGAATCGACTAAATTATCAGACAAGGCACCTAATAAAAACAATTCTAGTTTAGGAGTGGCTTCATGTATTTTTTTGTTAGTATTCGCATCATTATCGATATTATAGGTATTTATATTTGTTATCTCTTTATCTGGTTTAAAAACAACAGGTTCCCAATTGATAACTTTAATAGGTTTAGTGTTAAAAAGAGAGTTTTTGACATACTCATATCTCATGATTTCAATAGTTTTATCAATAGTATCAAAGTCAATATCCACAAGTTCTTTAAAACTATTCATAGAATCATTAGAAAATAGACTACTTTGAAAATTTTTGAAATTAGGAACTGTAGTTATACCTGATATTTTTAGGTTTAAAGTACCAGCATTACCAATCTCTAAAAGTGTTTTTCTGTATAAATTGTTAAGTTCATTAACAGATTTTATTGCATATTGTGTATTACTAAACGATTTATTTATTAAGTATTGAGTACCCTTTAAGGTGCTTATATTCTTGTTAATTATTGCCCTAACATTTTTTAATGGATCAATGTAATGCACTTAAAACACCACCTTTTTTCGCAGTAGCGATAAAAATAGTATAGCACAACTTAAATTCGGAAGGAGTGATTACATGACGCAATTAACAGTCACCATACCAGAACAATATGTAGTCATTACAAAAGATGAACACAACCAACTTATTATGAATCAACAAAAAGCAGTATGGACAATGGAAGATTTAAAAGAAAATTTAAAGATTAAATCAGATGAAGTGATTAAAGATAGATTACTGGATAGGCCAAAGTTCAAAAGAAAATTAATTGAATTAGACATTGTTCATGAACCTAATCGTGATTTTAATCAATGGAGATTTAATGGGCCTAAAATGTATCAATTTATCCAAGAAAATTGGAAAGAGATTTTTAGAAGGAGGTGAATAGTATGAGCAAAACTGATTTTGCTTTTTATATTGGTGTAATGGTTTGGGTTATAACTACTTTTTATAGCTTATTACTTTCAGAAGATTTTCATCTGAGCATTGTGTTGGGTATAGCTTTTGGAATAATAAGTGGCAGTTTAGCAAGATGGTTTTACGATATAGCAATAAAAAAAGACTGTTAGCAACAGCAATTACTAACAGTCAGATACAAAAATATACAACTTAAATATACACAAAGTTAGGGGGATTAGTCAACTTGAATAATGATTTTATAAATACAAAAGATATGTCTCATATAGATTGGTTGAATGCTCGTAAAAGTGGAATTGGTGGTTCTGATGTAGGTTCAATACTAGGTGTTAATAAATGGAAATCACTAATACAGTTATATTTTGAAAAAATTGGTGAAGTTAAAGAACCAGTTTTAGACAATGAATATATCTATTGGGGCAATGTTTTAGAAGATATAGTTGCTCAAGAGTTTAGTAAACGTACAGGTAAAAAGGTTAGAAGAGTTAATAAGATGTTCAGACATCCTAAATATGATTTTATGATCGCAAATATAGATCGTTCCGTAGTTGGCGAAGAATCTTTATTAGAATGCAAAACCACTTCAGAATTCAATAAAGACAAATGGGAAGATGATGAAATTCCCAGCTCTTATCTGGCTCAAGTACAACATTATTTAGCAGTTACAGGTTATAAAAAAGCTTATATTGCAGTGTTGATTGGCGGTAATAGATTCATATGGAAAGAGATTGAACGTGATGAAGAATTAATTAATCTCATTATAGATAAAGAAAAAGACTTTTGGGAGCGATATATATTGGGGAATGAGATACCCGATATGGATGGTTCAGATGCTACAAGTGGATTTTTGAAGCAAAAATATCATGAAAGTTTTGATAGTGAAAAAACATTAAACAATGAGATTGAAACAACCATTGAAGCATTAAATGCAGTAAAAGAAGAAGAAAAAGAAATTAGAACACTTAAACAAAAATATGAAAATGAAATAAAAGCAACACTAGGAAATGATGAACTCGGAATATCTAAAAATTTCAAAGTATGTTGGAAAATGCAAAATAAAACATCATTTGATAAAAAAGCATTTGAACAAGATTATCCAGATTTAGCGACCAAGTATACAAAAGTATCAAAGTATCGAGTACTTAGAATTAAACAATTGAATCATTAGGAGGATAGTAAATGGCAACAAATGAAACGTTAAAACAAAAAGTTATTGAACATAAACCAAATGGAGTCAAAGAACAAAGTCCAAAAACACAATTAAATCATTTACTGAAGAAAATGGCACCAGAAATTCAAAGAGCATTACCTAAGCATATGGATTCAGATAGAATGGCTCGAATAGCTATGACTGCAGTAAGCAATACCCCTAAATTATTAGAGTGTGATCAGATGAGTTTTATTGCTGCGTTAATGCAAGCATCACAGTTAGGTGTAGAACCTAATACAGGACTAGGCCAAGCGTACTTAATACCATATGGAGGTAAAGTGCAATTTCAATTGAGCTATAAAGGATTGATAGATTTAGCTACTAGAAGTGACCAATATAAATCAATCTATTCACATGAAGTATATATCAATGATGAGTTTGAATATAGATATGGCTTATTCAAAGATTTAATACATATTCCAACACAAGAACCCGAGGGAGAACCAATTGGTTATTATGCAGTTTATCATTTGAAAAATGGTGGGTATGACTTTGTTTATTGGACAAGAGAAAGAGTTGATAAACATGCTAAAGCATTTAGTCAAGCTGTTCAAAAAGGGTGGACATCTCCTTGGGTTACAAATTATGACGCTATGGCTAAGAAAACAGTACTCAAAGAAGTATTAAAATATGCACCAAAATCTATTGAAATGAATAAAGCAGTTGAAAATGACAGTACGATTAAGGAAGAGATAGACAAAGATATGTCCACTGTAATCGATGTTACCGATTATTCAGAGGTCGAAGAGAATGAAAGTATAGAACACCAAGACAAAATTGAATAAGGGGAGCAAATAGCTCCCTCTGTTTTAAGAGGTGAGAAAACATGACCGGATGGATAAAAGTTCATAGATCTATAAGAGAACATTGGTTATATGAAGAAAAGAGAAAGTACTCTCGTTTTGAAGCATGGTTAGATATTTTATTGATGGTTAATCATGAGGATAAAAAAGTCTTGTTAGGAAAAGAATTGATTTTAGTGAAACGTGGACAAAAAATTATTAGTATTAGAAAACTTTGTGAAAGATGGTCTTGGTCTAATAACAAGGTGAAAATGTATTTGAAAACATTGGAAAGCGACGGTATGTTAACAGCAAAAAGCGACACAAAAAAGACGCTCTTAACCGTTCTCAATTATGAGTTTTATCAAAGTAGAGATTCAGAAAAGCGACGCAAAAGCATCACGGATGCATCACAAAAGCATCACGAAAGCGACACAGATGCATCACAAAAGCACACAAACAAGAATGAGAAGAATGTAAAGAATGAGAAGAATGAAAAGAAACAACCACAACTAGATATAAGTTACAAAGACAGGAGTATAGGTGATTGTAAAATTTACAGTAGTCCCCCCAAGGTGTTGGCGTTTGACTTCTTCCAACAAAACGGCTTCGGTAACTTACAGCCCTATATTGTTGATCAAATCAATGCATGGCTTGATGAATTCCCAAAAGATGCAGATGATATTGTTATTAAAGCAATGGAGATTGCGGTAAGTAATAATTCTAAACGCTGGAATTACATCAACGGCATACTCAAACGTTGGTATGAAAGTGGCGTGAAGTCATTGAGTGATGTTGAAGCATTGATTAATACCCAAAAGCTAAATATTACCAAGAAGAAGGATTGTGATAATCCTTATCTTAAAGTGATTGAGGAGGCGCGCAATGGACAGTGAAACAATGAGTCATGCAGAGCGTGAGGCATTAAGAAAATATGTTGATGACAGGAAGAAAGAACATCAACAAAACCATACTATTAAGACTTTTGCATCGATGACGCAAATTGGCAATGTCGCAAGAAAGCTTAGGGAAAATAATCCTAAAATAAGCAGAGTGATTATCGAGAAGTTGGGAATTACTTGTGATAAGTGTAAGCACAAATACGATTATTACAAATTTGAAAGTGGTTATGAATACAAAGACGGTTGTATTTGCGAGTCAAATACGCAATTGAGAGAAGCGAAGTTACGTCGTAAAAATGCAATAGAGAGCCAAAAAGTTAAACGTATGTTCAAGTATTCTCACGTAAACGAAGAAATTAAAAAAGCAACTTTCGATGAATACATGCCCGCAAATGAGATACAACAAAAAGCAAAGGCTATCTGTGAGCGGTATGTAGAGAACTTTGACTTAAATAACAAGCAGTCATTAATCCTTACTGGATCTTGTGGGATAGGAAAATCACATTTAGCAATGTCAATAGCTAAAGAAGTAATGGAACAACGAAATACAGCTTTATTCTTGAATGTTCAAGATGCTATCTCGATGTTCAGAAGCACATATAGCAATAATTCTAGTGAGCACGAATCAGAACTTTTAAAAATAATAAAAAGTGTTGATCTAATGGTGATTGATGATTATGGAATTAAGCTTAATGACTACGGAATGGGGAAAATTTTCCAAATTCTAGAAAGTCGTGTAGATAAGCATAACATTATAACTACGAATTTAAGACTAGAGGAAATGACGAATGGTCTAGAATCAGAACGGATATTTAGCAGAATGATTAAAAATGCAACTGTACTTGAAATAAACGGTATGGATTATAGATTGAAAAACTTGAAGGTGATTCGATGATTACAAAAGAATATGTCAGAGCATATATAAATGTTCCAGGTTTGTCAGATACGTATGTTCAAAAATTAATAGATTATGCTGATGGTGATATTTATAAGTTAGATAATTTATTAGTTCAAAAAAAGTTAGAAAGAGAAACAAGAAATAGTATTTACGATTACGAGGTGACTTCAAATGAAACAGTTCGGCTTGTATGATGGAAATGGAATACTAATGTTCCATGTGACCTCATATCCTAATGGACTATATGACCTTACGGGTGTAGAACGAACATGTTATTCAGGGAAACATTGGAAAATTACGGAAGAAGAGTTAAACACATTTATTCAAAATGACAAATTAACAAAAGAATATCAAACATGCATGTTTGAGTACATAAAGTAGGTGATTACTTTGTCAGAAGAAACAGTAACACTTAGATATACGGTGGAATTCGAAAAGCGAATTAAGGCTGCACAAGGAAAATACGAAACAAGACAAAATTTCATTGATCGCATAGCAGATAATTTATTTGAACATGAAAATGATTATACAGACGCTACAGTTTTAGGAATAGCAAATGTAGAGGAGAAATGCTAATGCATCAATTTAAAGTAAAAGGTAAGGAATATCCTTTAACTAAAGAAATGAAAATACATCTTCAGAAAAATAAAGTATCTATGGCGCTATTATGCAGAAGAATTGAGTTAGGTTGGTCATTATATGAATCAGTAAATGTTCCAGTTGGTATGAAGATAAAAGAGTTTAGAGAAAATGAGCAAAAGCGAAAAGTAACTTGCATAGAACATAACAAGAAATTGCACATATTACTTTTAGAAGAAAAACAAAAGAGAGAAAAGAAACCATGGTTATACGATGGTACGCCTCAAGTACATCCAAGAAGTCAATATGTGCAAGATATGATGGTAAATGATGTGTTTCCTAAATTATAATAAGACTATAAAAATTCAAAATTTGTGATTTTTAAATACGGTAATACAAAAAGCAATTGAAGCACCTATTGCTGATAAAATACTAAATATTAGAGTTGTATCAGAAGGTTCTGTTGCGGCTAAAACTAACGAAAAAATGAAAATAATAGGTATTATCCCCAAATAACAAACTAAAATCAATTTTACATATATTGGTTTGAAAATAATATTAGTAAACGAGGCAATTAAAGTGATTGTCGAAATAATAAAGAAAGCAACAGTAATAGAAGTACCAAATCCAATTTTCCAGTGACTTTGTATTGCTTCAATTAATATTTCTAAATTTGAATTTTTCATATTTTTATATAAATATGGCTTAAATGTATTGAAAAATGAAATAGTAGACCAAAAAGAAAAAACGGCAACAAGAAAAGTTATAAATCTTGCTATTATTTTACCTTTTGGTGTGATTAAAAAATTGAGTATATTATCTTTAAGTTTCAACAAATTTAAATTCTCCTTTTAAAATTATTCGTGAATATGATAATGAGAAACATTTAATTGTAATTATTCAATATCAATTAAATTTAAGTATAACAGTACTTAATGTAGGAATGGGAAATAGGTTTAAGTTTTTGACAAGTTTTATATAAATACAATTACATTATGAATTAAAGGGAAGTGATTTAAAATGTGGTTATTTATTATTATGGCATTTTTAGCTTTATTACTTATAGGTTTTATATCAGAAAATAGTAAATTGAAGGGACAACTAGAGTCGAGAGAGTATGAGAAGCAATTACTTCAGAATAGACTAAAACAATTTGAGAAATAAGGGAGGAGGGGATAATGATCAAAAAGAAATACGGTTTAAAATTATCAACGGTTAGAAAACTAGAAGATGAACTTGTTGATTATCCAAATTACCATAAACAGTTGAAGGATCTAAAAGAGGAAGTTATGAATCCATGGATAAGGACGGATACTAACATTGGTGGTGAATTCATAACTTCTAATCAATCAAAAACCGAAATGGTTGTTGCTAATTATTTATGCGATATTAGAAGAAATAAAATACTTGAATTCAAAAGAGCTATTGAACGTGTTATAAACACTTCGAGTAAAAAGGAACGTGAATTTATTCATGAGTACTACTTTAATCAAAAAATGATTATTAATGTGTGTAATGATATTCACATATCTGAAAGTACTGGTCACAGAATAAAGAAAAAAATCGTATTAAAACTAGCAGAAGAATTAGGTGAATTATAAAATGACAGTAAAATGACAGTTTTCGATACCTAAAATGTATTATTATGATATATGTAAACAGTTATAGTTTACGACACATGTAATGTCTTGCATGGGTTTGCCTCCTAAAACCTATGTACTTAATTAACACCCATTTGACCTATCCAGCTATGACCTGGGTAGGTTTTTTAAGTTGATTAATGTATGGCTATAGACTTGATAATAGAGTATTATAGTTGTGTGAGACCAATTAAACTAAAGGGGAAGATGATATTGCATGAATATTTTAACTATTTAGAACAAAATCCCAGCATGATACCATTATTTACTGGTTTATTTGCATTTATAGGTGTTATGCTAAGTTCTATTTTGAAAATAATATTCGATTTTTTTATTAATAGGAGGACTGTTAAGGCAGATTTAGTTGCTAAATCTAGAATTGAGTGGATTCAAGAAGTTAGAAAGTTAACAGCTAAATTTATATCATATAGTAATAATTCATTAATAATTCATACAAAAATGACACAGACAAAAGATCTAAAAGAAATGGAAAAGTTAGGCAATGAATATAGAGAAAACTTTTTTCATCTTGGTGAGAAATTAAATTTGTTAGAATTATACTTACCAGAAAAAAGCTTTGATAAAATAACTCATGCTGAAAGTAAGAATAAAAGAAATATAGAGTATAAGAAAAAGTTGAAAAATGTTAAGAAAACGGTAAGAGCATTAATAAATGAAATGACGAAACAACAAAATGATGAAGAATTCAAAAAAGAGAAAAGAGCTAATTTAAATAAAGTAAATAAAGAATTAACAAACTATAGTTCTAATTATTTAAAAATAGAGTGGGAAACTGCTAAAAAAGTAAAATAGAAGATGACGCTTAACAGGCGTCTTTTTTAATACATTAATTTATTAAGAAATTAGCATAAGAAGGTGATTCAATGACATGAAATTAACAGTAAAACAACAGAAGTTTGCTGACGAGTATATAATCAGCGGTAATGCAACTGAATCTGCAATTAAGGCAGGTTATAGTAAAAAAACAGCTGCCTCAGTTGGTGCAGAAAACCTTAGAAAACCATATATTAGAGATTATATTCAAACGCGTATAGAGTCTTTAGAAAATGAAAAGCTAATGAGTGTAAAAGAGGCTCTAATACTTTCTTCTTCAATTGCGAGAGGTGAACAACAGCAAGTCTACTCAAAAGTATATAATCACTTAAAAGATGAAGTTGAAAAAGAAGTCAGTTATACCGTGACACCCAGAATAGAAGAACGACAAAGATCTTTAGAACACATTCTTAAAGTTCACGGTGCATTAAATGGCAATATAAATAATAAAAAAATAGAAAAAGAAATAGAATTATTGCAGAAGAAAATTGAACAAATGGGTAATGCAGAAGCCAATAATCAAGAATCACAGATTGCTAAAGCACTTATTAAGTTAGCTGGTGGTTCAGATGATCGATAAAGTATTAAACCCGAAACAACAAGAAGTATGGAATTGTTTTATAAATGAACGGCCAAAAATATTAATAGCAAGTGGAGCTAAGCGAGCAGGTAAAACGTATGTTTTTATACTGCTTTTTTTAATGCACATAGCTAGTTATGAGAACAAAGGATTGAACTTTATTATAGGTGGTGCTACTCAAGCATCTATTCGCCGTAATGTGTTAGATGATATGGAATTAATACTTGGCAAAGAGCTTAAGCTAGATAAATCAAATGCAGTTAAAATATTTGGAAATAAAGTTTATGTGTTTGACGGTCAAAATGCAGATTCTTGGAAGAAAGCACGTGGTTTTACATCAGCTGGAGCATTTCTCAATGAAGGAACAGCGCTACATGACACTTTTATTAAAGAGGTGTTTTCTCGTTGTAGTTATAAAGGTGCAAGAATATTAGTAGACACAAACCCTGAAAATCCGATGCATCCAGTTAAAAAAGATTATATTGATAATTCTGGACAAACATTATCCAATGGCAGACTTAATATAAAAGCATTTCAATTTACTTTATTTGATAATACTTTTTTAGATAGTGAATATGTTGAATCAATTATTGCTAGTACGCCAACAGGAATGTTTACCGATAGAGATATATACGGTAAATGGGTAGCAGCTGAAGGTGTTGTGTATAAAGATTTTAACGAAGAAATACACTACATCACAGAAGAAGAATATAATCAAAAGCAAATCAAAAAGAAATATGCTGGTGTCGACTGGGGATATGAACATCATGGATCAATTGTTGTAATTGCTGAAGATATGGAAGGCAAAAGATACTTAATTGAAGAACATGCTTATCAACATAAAGAAATTGATGATTGGGTTAAAATCGCAAAAGGTGTCATAGAGCGACATGGTAATATCTTATTTTATTGCGACACCGCTCGAACTGAACACATAAACAGATTTGGTAAAGAAGGAATTAAAGCTAGATATGCTGATAAATCAGTTTTATCTGGTATAGAAGTAGTTGCTAGAGGATTCAAACTTAATGAGTTATTTATTATTAAAGACAAAGTTAAGTTGTTTAAAGATGAAATATATAACTACGTTTGGGATGAGAAAAAAGATGAACCAGTAAAAGCTAATGATGATTGTTTAGATGCTTTGAGATATGCAATTTATACATCTAGCAAAGGTTCAGGAACTGGTTTTAAGTAAGGAGGAGATATTTTGTATCCAAGTGAACCAACACAGACAGAAATATTTAATGACATAATTAAAAATAATAATAAACCTGAAACATTAGAAGAAATGATTATAAGATACATTAAAGCACATCAGAAAAAAATACCAAACTTTGAAATTGGCCAAAAATATTATGATCAAGAGCCAGATATTATAAGAGACCCACCTTCAAGAGATGCAACAGGTAAAGTAGACCCATTAAAACCAGATGAAAGATTAATTACTAATTTTCATGCGAATTTGGTTGATCAAAAAGTATCTTATTTAGTTGGAAAACCAATCGAATTCAAATACACAGATAACAATGTAATAGAGCAAATCAATCTAGCGCTAGGAAGTAGATTTGATGACAAGTTACATAGTGTATTGACTCATGCAAGTAATAAAGGTATTGAGTGGATTCATCCATATATTGACGAAGAGGGAGAACTCAAATTTTTTAGAGTGCCAGCTGAGCAAGCAGTACCGATATGGAAAGATAGAGAGCACGAAAAACTCGAAGCATTTATACGCTTTTATAAGATAGATAATGATATGAAAGTAGAATACTGGGACGAAACGTTCATTAATTATTATATATATGATAATGGAAGTTTAATAAGAGATTACTCACGTAATTTAAAAAGTCAAGAAACACATTTTAGTACTGGTTCATGGGGGCGTATTCCTTTTATACCTTTTAAAAATAACGATGCCGAACGCTCAGATTTGTTTATGTATAAAACTCAAATAGATGCATATAATAGGCGTTTATCTGATACAGCAAACATGTTTAAAGAATCAAATGAATTAATATATGTTCTAACTAATTACGATGACACCGATTTATCAGAGTTTAAACGTAATATGCGACATTATGGCGCTATTAAAGTAAGTAACGTTGATGGTGGTGTAGATACAATTGAAATTAAAGTACCTGTAGAAAATACAGAAAAGTATTTAAAGATGTTATATGAAAATATAATGTTATTTGGCCAAGCAGTAGATTTTAGTTCTGATAAATTTGGTTCTGCACCAAGTGGTGTTGCATTAGAGTTTTTATACACTAATTTAAATTTAAAAGCCGATAAATTAGCTCGTAAAACAAAAGTGGCCATACAAGAATTACTTTGGTACGTAATAGAACATCATAATTTAAAAGTTAATCATAAGGAAATTGATATAAGTTTTAATTATAACAAAGTTGCAAACACAGAATTACAAGTACAAATGGCGCAATCTTCAATGGGCGTGGTGAGTCATGAAACTGTTATTGAAAACCATCCTTTCGTTGAAGATTTAGAAGCAGAATTAGAAAGAATTCAAAATGAAAGATATGAACTAAATAAACAATTACCTTCTATAACGGGGGAAAGCGATGAACAACAAGAACAACATAGAGATAACAACACAGAATGATATAGATAAGTATATAGAATTATTAATACAAAAAGCTGAAAAAGAAATTGAATTGCTTTTTGCTCGAAGATTAAAGATAATAAAACAAGAAATCAATGACATGTTTGAAAAATATCAAGCTGATAGTCCACATGTCACTTGGACTGAATTTAATAAATACAATAGGCTCAATAAGGAATTAACTCGTATAGGTACGATGCTTACAAATGATTATAGAGAAGTAGCCAAGGCTATTCAAAAATCACAAGCAGATGCTTATATAGAAAAATTCCTTATGAGCCTTTATTTATATGAAATGGCAAGTCAAATACCCATGCAAATTGATGTGCCTAGTCCTGAAGTGATTTTAAGAGCAATTGAACAACCTATAGAATTTATTAAATTAATTCCCACTTTAGAAAAGCATCGTGAAAATGTTCTAAGAAAAATCAGAATGAATATTACGCAAGGTATTATGAGTGGTGAAGGATATTCTAAAATAGCTAAATCATTACGTGATGATATTGGTATGACAAAGGCACAATCTATGCGAGTAGCACGTACTGAAGCGGGTAGAGCAATGTCACAAGCTGGATTAGATAGCGCTAAAGTAGCACAGAAAAATGGTCTAGATATGAAAAAACGATGGTTTGCGACTAAAGACACACGTACTAGAGTTACGCATAGAGATTTAGATGGTGTTAGCTTACTTCTAGATGAACAATTTCATTCTAGTGGATGTGTTGGATCAGCACCTAAACTATTTGTAGGGATCAAAAGTGCAAGTGAGAACATTGCCTGTCGATGTAAGTTATTTTATTATATAGATGAAGATGAATTGCCAACAACAATGAGAGTAAGAAATGATGATGGCAGTACTTCTATTGAACCACTTCAAACTTATAATGAGTGGAAAGAATCTAAAATAAAAAAGGCACAAAAAGAGAAACCTAAGCAGTATGTTAAAAAGAATATTGACTATTCCCAGATAAAAGAACCAGATAACAAGAAAAGCGTAAAAGTGGTTAATGATGGTACAAATTATATAGATCAATTACCAAAAAATATACAAAAATCTATTTCTGATTATACGACACCTAAAGCAGAATTCATTAATGGTTTCTTAAAAGGTGAGTTTAATGGACAATCTACACCTGTACATCAAAATCCAAGTGCATATAGTTCAGTATTTGAAGATATAAGAAACCTAAACTCAGCAATTAGTAATTATAAAATACCCGAAGACTTTATTACATATAGAGGAATTTCATTAGAAGAACTGAAAGCTATTTATAAAAATTTAATTAAAGATGACAATGGTAAACTAATAGGTATTGGTATTGGATTCAAAAGCACCTCGAGACATATTGATACCACTCAATACTTTGGAGATGGGTGGAAAATGATTTGTAAAATTCCAAAAGGAGCCAATGCATTATCTATAGAGAATTATTCTAATTTGAAAATGGAAGAAGAAATTCTTTTAAATCATGGAGTGAAATTTTATATCGAAAACTTAGATGAAGATATGAAAGAACTTAGTGTCAATATAATAGTGGAGGAATTGCAATGAATAAAGAATATAAGCACTTAAGTATTGAAAAAAGATGGGAGTTAGATGGAAAACTTGATGCGAAATATTATGACAAAATAACTGAAGAAGAAATTAATGATTTTAAAAAGAAAATAGAAGAATCTAAGAAAGGTAAAAAATAAAATGATTCGCCCTAGATACGGCGTTAAAAGGTCTGTTTTTTATATCAATAATTAGGAAGTGATTATATGGAAGAAAATAAAGTGATTATGTATTTAGATGACTATAATGAGTTATTAATTAAGGCACATAATTATGATGAATTAAATAACGAAAGAAAGACATTAAAGGGAAGTACATCTAATGAAAGAGAGCCAATTAAAATTGAAGTGAGACCTGAAATAAGTGACTAAAGCTACTACACAGTGTGTGGTGGCTATTTTTTATGCCCAAATATGCTTAAGGCGTTAAAAGATGCAAAGCTCAATGGTGGTCAAAACCACCGTAATAAAAAATGTGAGGAGTAATTAATATGAAAAGAGAGTTTTTACGTAATTTAGGATTAGATGATGAAATTATCGAAAAAATTATTGATAAGCATCACAATTCATTAAAAGATTCTAAAGATAATGCCAAATCAATTCAAAATGAACTTGATAAAGCAAATGAAGAAATTTCTAAGCGAGACAAACAAATTACAGATTTAGAGTCTAAAGTGGATGATAAAGAAGCATTAGAAAAGCAACTTGAAGAAAATAAAAACACTAACGCTGAATATGAATCGAAAATGAAAGAGTTGCGTTTAGATAATGCAATCAAAGTTGCAGTGGCAAAAGATGCTGTCAACGCTGATCATGTTCTAAAACTTATTGATAAAGAAGGATTGGAATTACAAGACGATGGAACAGTAAAAGGTTTAGATAAACGCTTAGAAAGTTTCAAAGAAGAAAATACACATTTGTTTGGTGCTGACAAACCGAGAGGAAATTCACCTCTAGTTGGCGCTAATCCTGAATCGGAAAAACTTACTGAACAATGGACAGAATTTTTAAAATAGGAGTGATAATAATGGGAAAATTAAGACTTAACTTACAGCATTTCGCTGAACAAACTACGGTCGAACCTGGAGAAACATTACTAAAAAACAAGCATATTGGAATTATTGAAAAAGTAACAGCTAAACACTCATATTCATCACCTGCGATTATTAGTAATGATGCAATATTTATGGAAGGTCGTTCATTTACTGTATTAAAAGGTGATACATCTGAATTAAAAGATTATGAACGAAATGCACAAAATGAATGGGATCACCCACAAATTCAAGAAACTACTTATTTCTTAGACCAAGAAAAATATTGGGGTCGTTTTGTAGATGCATTAGATAAACGAGATACAGAAGGTAATATTGACATTGATTATGTTGTCGCAAAACAAGCCGCAGAAGTTGTGGCGCCATATTTAGACAACTTACGTTTTGCTACTTTAGCACGTAATAAAGCTAAGCATATAGCTTTAAGAACAGAAGAAGATGCACATTATGATGCAGTATTGGATGTTTCAGTTGAGTTAGATGAAATTAATGCATCGCAAAATCGTATTTTATTTGTAGCACCTAAATATTATAAATCTATTAAAAAATATGTTGTTGGATTACCACAAGGTGATACTCAACAAAAAGTATTAGGCAAGGGAATTCAAGGTGAATTAGATGGATTCATTGTGGTAAAAGTTCCATCAAAAATTTTACAAGGTGTTGAAGCTATGGCAATTGTTGGTGAAGTTATGGCGTCTCCAATTCAAGCTAACTTAGCAAAATTAAATTCAAATGTTCCGGGTATGTTTGGAACTTTGGCAGAGCAATTAATCTATACAGGTGCTTTTGTGCCACAACACTTACAAAAATTCATTTATACAATTGGTGGAACTGAGGTAAAGACTAACCGAGATGGTATTGACGCACATGCTACAGAAGTTAGAACCGAAGATACAGGAGCATAAGGAGTGAGTAATTATGACCTATGAAGTTATTAAATACTTTACAGACTTACAAGATAATGATTACGAATACAATGTTGGTGATACTTTTCCACGTGATGGATTAAAAGTTAGTGCTGAACGCTTAGAAGATTTATCTACTGATAAAAATAGACAAGGAATACCTTTGATTAAGCCTATTTCAGAAGCAAAAGACTTTTCGAGTATGAAAGTAGCAGAACTAAAAGAAGCGGCTATAAAACAGGGTATTGAAGGCTATTCTGATATGAAGAAATCAGAACTTATTAAAGCATTGCAAGGTGATACTTAATGGATGCTAATGAAGTTAAATTATTAAATTCAAAGCCATTAGATGACCATTCACATGATGAAGAAATAGAGGCATTAATATTAATTTACAAAGGTATGGCAGAAGAATATTGTAATAATAAATTCAAAGCACCATATCCATCTGGAGTTAAAAAATTTATAGCTGACTGTATTAAATACGGAGAAACTGGAAATATAGCTGGTCGGTCTATGGGGACGGTCAGCTATTCTTTTGTTACAGAGCTACCAGACACTTTATATAAACCTTTAATGCCATATAGAAAGTTGAAGTGGTAACATGTTTGATCCATTAAATGAATTTCCACACGTAATAGAAATAGGAAGCTTTGAAATAGTTGGTAAATATCCCGACCAAAAAAGAGAATTTGTTTCAATAACAAAAATAAATGGATTCATGGACACACCGTCTACCAGTGAGCAACTTAAATTTTATCAAATGGATGCGTCTTTTGACCGAAACTTATATACACCATTTCATTTTCCTATAGATCGAGAATCAATTTTTAAGTTTGAAGGTAAACTTTATGAAGTTATTGGTGAACCAACAGACCAAGGCGGAATGTATGAAGTACTTCTTACTAGATTGAAGGTGTATGAAGTTGGCCAAAGTTAAATATGGTAGTGACAAATTAGTAGTAGATTTAGAGAAATTCGAAAAAGATATGCAAGAGTGGGTTAAAAAAGGTATAGCAAAAACAACACTTATAATATATAACGCTGCTATTGCACTAGCTCCTGTAGATTTAGGTTATTTAAAAGAAAGCATTGATTTCAAATTTACTGATGGTGGTTATAGCGCAGTTATTAGTGTTGGCGCAGAGTATGCAGTCTATGTTGAATTCGGGACTGGAATTTTTGCTACTGGACAAGGTGGTTCAAGAGCTGAAAAAATACCGTGGTCATATAAAGGTGACGATGGTCAATGGTATATCACATACGGCCAAGAACCACAGCCTTTTTGGTTTCCTGCAGTTGACCAAGGTGAGAAATTTTTTAGAAAGTATTTTGGGTGAGGTGATTAAACATGTGGGTATCCGTTGAACCTGAATTCTTTAATAGATTGTATAATAAAATAGAAAATCATCCATTAGTTCATAAACATGTTAACCATAGAGTTTATGATGGTGTCCAAAAAAAGGCTGTTTATCCATATATTGTTGTTGGAGAAACTAATGTTACTCCCGAAGAAACAGCAAATAGTATGAAAGAAGATGTAGCAATTACTATTCACGTATATAGTCAAGCCTATAATCGTGATGAGGCTGCTAGAATAATAAGAGATATTTCATTTGTAGTAAATAGGAAATTAAATATACCAAACTATGAATTTATTAGAAGTCGTATAAGTGTCCAGCAAGTTATTACTGATATAGATCAGTATACAAAGCATGGCATTTTACGGCTTCTTTTTAAATATAGACATAAAACAAGATCTGAAGGAGAGTGAACAAATTGCAGAAAAATTATATTGCTGCAATCCAAATAGCTGATAAGAAATTAGCATCTAAATTAACGATTGAAGAGTCTATATTGTTAGCAAATTTTTCTGAAGGTGGACACACAATCAGTAACGATTTAGCTGAGTTGATTAAAGGAGATAAAAAAGACTATTCACGTAATAGCGTAGAGGAAGAAATAAAACTAACTGTTGATAAAGTGCCAGGTGATAAAGGACAAGAAGCACTAAAAGAATCAGTTAAGTTATTTAAACAATTACGTATATGGATTTGGGAAGTTCAAAAACGAAATGGTAAACATCATGGAACTTTTGCATATGTAGTAATTGAAGAACATGATTGGTCATTTGATGACGAGGACGACAAGATAGAAATTACTGCCAAAGTTAAATTTAATAGTGCTGATGGAGAAGTCGATGAATTACCAGAAGAATGGCTTTATCCAAGTGAAGCGGCTAATACTGTTGAGTTTGAAAACATGAATGAGTATGAAGGAACTTATGAAGAAAGAACTAAAAAATCGTCTGATACAGGAGCATAAAAGGGGCATATAGCTCCTTTTTTATTTTTAAATTTTGAAAAGAGGTATAAAAATGACAAAACAAAAATTTAATCCAATTACAACTTTAACAATCAATGATGAAGAAATAAAAGCACGAGCTACTTTTAATTTTGACATGAAAGCAGAAAAGTTTACTGAAGAACGTGAAGATGAAAAAGGAAAAAAAGAAAAAGTACCAGGATTTAATGCAATTTATAACGGTATTTTATCTAGAGATACAAAATCTATTGCTGATTTTTGGGAATGTGCTACTGCATATTTAGGTAAAAAAGCACCTAAACGCGAAGATATTGAGGACGCATTGATGAAAGTTATTGAAGAAAAAGACGACACTATAGAACTGTTACAAGGTGCGTTAGACATGATGAACAATAGTGGTTTTTTCAAGCAGAAATCACGTGCTTATTGGTCACAGATGAATCAATCTATACCGATGGTCAAAGAAGAAGAGAAAGAAACAACGAAACACGGAATCGAAATGTTGAAGAACAACTACAAAGAAATCATGGGCGAACTACCTTACTAAATTATTCAGAGGTAAGGCAACTGACAAGCCAGTATATAGGTTATCTTCCAGAAGACGAACTTATGAATTTAGTTCCACATAAATGGAGCGATTGGATCGTCGGGAGACGTCAGGCTCTGATAGATCAAAAAGAAACCATGCTATTTATGGCGCAAGCAAATGGCATGGTTCAAGCTGGTAAAAGATTAACTAAACTACAAAATCAACTTGAACGTGAAAGGTACATTATTCGAGGTGAAGAGGATAAATACGAATTAAAACGTAAGCAAAAACTTGCTCAAAATAAACGGGAAAGAGCAAGAGCAATGAGAGGAACTAGAAGATTTGTAAATTCTTTAAATAATAGAAATACAAGTCACAAGGGAGGTTGAAAATGGAAAGTAATTTTGTGGCTAAAATATATGCAGTTATTAGAAATTTTGAACGTAATATCAGAAAAGCACAACGATTGGCAAAAACTTCAGTACCTGATGAAATAAATGTAGATGTTACTGCTGATTTAAGAAAGCTGCAAAAAAAGTTAACTAGAGCTAAAGGGATACTTACTACCATCCCTCCTCGAAAAGAAATAGACATAGTCGCAAAAGTGAAAAAAGCTCAATACAACATAAAAAAGGTAACTCAAAATTTATATAGATTACCTAACAATAGAAATATTAATGTTGATACACGTATTACAAAGGCATTGATTAAATTAAAAAAAGTAACACAATCTTTGAGAATAATGCCCAAAAAGAAAACAATAAAAATCGATGCTGATACAACTTCTACCTCCAAACTACAACGCGCATTTCGAAATGTTGAAACACAAGTTAATCATTTCAAAAATAATGTAGATAGATTAGCTGGAGACATCAAATCGTTTGGTATTGTTTTTTCACAAACTTTTAAAGGGATAATGTTAACGTCTATACAAGCATTAATACCTATTATAGCTGGATTAGTTCCAGTGCTATTTGCAGTATTAAATGCAATTAAAGTATTAACTGGTGGCGTAGTAGCATTTGCAGGAGCAGGAGCCGTTGCTTTTGGTGGCTTTGTTGCTTATGCAGGAATGGCAATAACAGCAATCAAAATGTTAGAAGATGGAACGATTGAGGCTAGTTCAGCTACTAAAAAATATCAAACTGCCTTAGAATCAGTTAAAAATACATGGCAAGATATAGTTAAACAAAATGCTAATGCAATATTTGAATCTATGGCTAATGGTTTAAATACAGTTGAAAGTGCTATGAAATCATTAACACCATTCTTAAAACGTGTAGCTGACGGTGTGAACGTTGCTAGTAAGAAGATGTTAGAATGGGCAGAAAATTCAAAAGTAGCACAAAAATTCTTTAAAATGATGAATACAACTGGAGTTTCAGTATTCAATAAATTATTAAGTGCATTAGGTCGCTTTGGTGACGCTATAATTAACGTATTTACTCAATTAGCTCCTTTGTTTCAATGGTCAGCTAATTGGTTTGATCAATTAGGACAATCTTTTCAAAAATGGGCTAATAGTGCAAATGGTCAAAATAGTATTAAACAATTTATAGAATACACTAAAAAGAACTTACCGATTATCGGCAACATTTTTAAAAATGTATTTGCCGGTATTTTTAATTTAATGAAAGCATTTGGACAAAATTCAACTACTATTTTTGTATATTTAGATAAAATGAGTGCAAAATTCCGTAATTGGTCAGAAACTGTTGGAAAATCAGAGGGCTTTAGAAAATTCATTGATTATGTACAAAATAATGGTTCAGTTATTATGCAGTTAATAGGTAATATAGTTAATTTATTAGTAGCATTTGGTACAGCAATGGCACCAATTGCAAGCGCACTTTTAAAAGCTATTACTCAAGTCATAGGATTTACAGCTGCTTTAATGGAAAATCACCCTTGGATTGCTCGATTGATTGGTATATCAGGTATATTATTAGGGGCAATTTGGTCATTAGCAGTTCCATTGATGGCAGTGAATAGCTTTTTAGGATTGTTTGGAACATCTTTATTAGGTTTAGCAGAGAAATTTCTTATATCAGGTAACGCAAGTAAGATATTTACTGGATTAATGGATATACTTAAAAATGCTTTTAACCTTTTAAATAAACCTATTGGAAATATACTTAAAACACTACCATTGGTTGGTGGTGCATTATCTGCTATTAGTGCACCTGTTTGGCTTGTAATTGGTGTAATTGCTGCTTTAGTTGGTGCGATTCTTTATTTATGGAAAACAAATGAAGATTTTAGAAATTTCGTCACTAAAATGTGGCAAGATTTGACTAATACTATCAGTGGTGCGATTCAAGGAATCATTTCATGGTTCCAAGAATTGTGGGCTAGTATTCAATCTACATTGCAACCAATTATGCCTATTTTAGAGGTTTTAGGCCAATTTTTTAATAAAATATTTGGTATTCAAATTATGTTGATAATTTCTCAAGTCATTACTGCGTTTCAAGGATTGTGGACTACCATTCAAATTGCGGCGCAATTAATAGGTGCGGCTATTTCAATAGCTGTAAATATAATCATCTCCTTATTTACAGCATTAATTCAACTTTTGACAGGCGATTTTAGCGGAGCCTGGGAGACTTTAAAGAATATGGTAACTACAAATTTACAGTTGATTTGGCAAACGATAGTGAATATTTGGGGAATCATTACTGGGTTTTTATCAAGTACACTAAATAGAATAATTGGAATTTTCGGTACAAGTTGGCAACAAATTTTTGCTACTGTCTCCTCAAAAGTCTCACAAATTTGGTCTAAAACAACTAGCGTATTTAGTGCATTGGTTTCTGCGATTGCTATTTATGTAGGTCAGTGGTTAGCAAAAATTGTTAATGGATTTATTCAAATGGTGTCGCATGCTCAACAAGGTATGGGAAGATTTTTAGCTAAAATAGTAGGTGGATTTCTTCGAGTAGTATCTGCTGTTGGTCAAGGCGTATCTAATGCTGTATCAAAAGCGAGAAGTTTTATTTCAGATTTCGCTCAAGCTGGTGTTGATTTAATAGCTGGAATGATTCAAGGTGTTATAGATAAAGCTAAAGATTTGGCACAAGCAGCCTGGGACGCGGCTAAAGGAGCTTTAAATGCAGCTAAAAGTGCATTAGGCATAAAATCACCATCAAGAGAATTTAAATCTTTAGGTATGTTTTCTATGATTGGTTTAGGAAATGGAATTGCACAATATGCTAATAAAGCGGCTAAAGAAAGTAGATTAGCAGCAACGAAAGTAATGGACGCATTTAAAGTAGATTTGTCACCTGGCATAACAGAAGGTTTAGGTGGTTCATTGAATGGTGATGTTAACGCGCATATGAGTAAAGATGTAAAACACAGCTTAGAAGAAAATAATAAGCCAATAGTAAATGTATTAGTTAGAAATGAAGGAGATTCCGAATGGATTAAATCGACTATTGAAGAATTAGGAGCTAGAGAAGCAATCGGAGATAACTTTTAAGGAGGTGGCATATGTTTATAGCACATGATGTAGAAATAAATAAAAATGGCGAATTGTATAGGATTAGTGATAACCCTATCACTGGGCAAAAACTAGAAGTAGTAGAATTCGATGTACAAGGTTCTGAAAAAGAATTAGATTTTAATGAAATCGAGAGAATTAATGGCAGATTTCTTAATTCAAGTGTTGAAAGATATAAAAAAGCGACGATGGTTCTTCGTTATAGTGTTAGTAAAAGTGCATATGCATCTCACTTAAAAAATAGTATCCAAAATTTATTTTCTGGCCAATTTTATTTGAGAGAAATGGCAGCTAATGATATCGAGATACCTTTTCAGACTATGCTAGATCCTACGCATGAATTTGAGCTTAATTATGTAGATGGTAAGCAGTTGTTAGTTACCTTAGTTTCTAACGTTTCATTTGATACAACTAAAACAGATGGGATTATAACTTTAGAATTTGAAACAGTTGAATTACCTTATTATGAATCAATTGGTTATAGTACAGATTTAGAAAATGGAAATAATTTAGATTTATGGGGTATGACTAGCAATGTGACTTTTATAAGTAATAACAATCAAAGGAAGTTTACGTTTTATAATACAGATAATGATTTTGTTTATTATGCTGGTGACATACCGATAAATCAGTTCAATCAAAAGTTAACTGTTGAAATTATTATAGGTGAAAACACAAACCATTTTACATTTGACACTGGGTATAAGAGTGAAATGATGACCATAAAAAATATTGATTTAAAAGAAGGAGACGTCATTAAGTATGATGGTATACAAACATATAAAAATGGCATACCTATAAATGGAAAGAAATACGGCACAGGTAACCAACCATCACTAATCCCTGGTTATAATCAATTTCATTTTAACCAAGCTGTGAATAAAGTTGTTTTTAAATTCAAAATGTATTACAGATAGGGAGGTAAATTATGCCTATAATAATAAACAGTATAGTGGGGCGTAGTTTCCCATTATTTGTTAATACAACTACACAGGATAAAGTATCAGAAGAATCAGTATTATCTTTTGAAATTACAGAAGATAGATATAATTATGATTTAGTTACCAGTATTTCTACTATGTGGACAGTAACAAATGTAGGTGGAACTGATGATATTAATGAATATAAAATTATTTATATTAAAAAGAGTAGCATTGGTGAAAATCAGAAAGTATATGTTAAAGCTATTAAAAGAGAAATATTTGATTTGAAAGCTAAACGGATACATGAATCTTATACTGGTAGTTTTACTGGGGAAGAATATTTTAAACTTATTTTTAAAGGTAGTGGTTATAACTTTAAACTTTTAAGTAAAGTTTATGCTTCTAGGTTTGAAAATCTAGGTGAAGGAGATTCAAGGCTAGAATTATTTAAAAAGGGTTTGAAACGTTATAATCTTGAATATTATTATGATGAAAAAACGAGAACATTTTATTTGCAAACGTCTGTAGGTAAGGAAGCAAAATATCGAATAGACACAAAGATTAATGCGAATAATGTGCAATTAGAAGAAGATGCATCAGAACGTTTTACTTATATTAAAGGTTTTGGTGATTTTGAGGATGAAAAAGAATCGTATATGGAGGGGGTATTACAATTAACATACGTCCACCCAGTAGCAAAGGTAATTGGTGAAATACATGCACCACCTGTTATAGATGGCCGTATTAAACACGAAGATAAGTTGAAAGAGAAAATGGAAAAAGTCATTAACGATAGTATTAAAATTTCCGTTTCAACTGATTTTATACATCTTGAATCATATAAAGAAGCAAAGCCTATGCCTGGTGATATAACTGTATTGAAAGACTCAGTTAATAATATCAATGATGAAGTGAGAATTGTTGAAATTACGACTAAACGTGATGTGAACAATAATATTATTAATCAAGATGTAATACTTGGTGATTTTACATTAACAGAAAGAAATAAGAAAATGGCAAGAAAAGCTGCTAAATATGTAGCAAATTTAGATGTTTCATCTACTGAAACACCAGGTAAAAAAGAGCGTTTAAGAAATAATGATATAAATAGATCAATTAAAGCTATCAACTATTTAGTTGAGTTGAATAAACCAAAACCTGAGTTAATTGGTAAAACGATAAAAACAAAAAATGGCACTATAATGATAGACTTTACATCTGTTTCAAGTATACGGAATGTGAAGTCTATTTATGTTATTGGAGATTCGGTAGCAAAAGGTTCTGGTGCAAAAGAAAACTTCGGACAAATGCTTGCTAAAAAAATAGGTGCAACAGTAACTAATGGTGCTGTAGGTGCTGCTACTATGTCTATTAATCGCGAACGAAGTATCTATGAACAAGCTTTAAAGATTAAAGATACCGACTTAATAATAATTCAAGGTACCGATGATGATTGGTTGTGTAACGGTGGCATACCTCTAGGTGAAGATAAAAACGATTTGAAAACTTATTATGGAGCTTTTTATCAAGCAGTAATTGCGATTAAGAAAAACAACCCAAATGGCAAAATTCTTTCTATGACTCCAACAAGACAATGTCCTGTTGATGGAACAAGAATAAGACGTAGAGATACTGATAAAAATAAACTTGGATTAGTTTTGGAAGATTATGTAAATACCCATATTTCAACTTGTACAGAATTGAATATCCCTGTTTATGATGCATATCATACTGATTTAATAGATCCATATAATCCAGCATATAGAGCTAAAAATATGGAAGATGGACTACATCCTAATGAGTTGGGACATGAAGTTATCATGTATGAGCTAATCAAAAATTATTATAACTTTTACGATTAAAGGAGGACTATTTAGTGGAAGAAAAATTAATCACAAGTTTGCATTCTGTGTTTAATGAAAAGTATATAAATCAACATGAATTTAACTATCAAAAGTTAAACCGTTTTATGCAAAACGTTAATTTATATATGTATGCACATGGTAAAACAGATAAGCAAGCACATAATGCCGACCAGATTATTTATCAAAGACAAAGTATTGCAGATTTTTATAAATATTTAGTAGCTAGATTAAACAATTTAGTTTTGGGGCATAATGGTGATGGTATTAATGAAGTTAAAGACGCAAGAGTTGATAATCAAGGTGTTGTTCATTCATCACTTCATGAACGATTAAGACACGAAAATCTATACTACACAAAGTTAATATCTGAACTAACCGAAGAAACAAAACAGAATCATGAAGAATTTTTAAATGCAGAATATCGTTTTGATCCACAGAATCAAGAAATACAATTTATAACTGATTTATCTCCAAGAACAAATGCCGTAATGCAAAGTTTTTGGATAGACTATAGAACACAAATTATTTATATGACACAAGCAAGACCAGGCGGGGATTATATGTTAAGTAGACTTAAACCTAATGGTCAATTTATAGATAGATTATTAGTAAAAAATGGAGGACATGGTACGCATAATGCATATCGATATATTAAAGGAGAGTTATGGATTTATTCTGCAGTTTTAAATACTAATAAAAAGAATAGATTCGTAAGATTTAAATATAAAACGGGTGAAATTAAGTACGAAGATGAAGAAATGCAAGATGTTATGCCTCGTGTATTTAATAATCTTTATACAACTGCTATATATAATTCTAAAGAAGAATTAATGATATTTAGAAGAGAGTATACACAGCAAGAATTTAAAGATAAGAATTCATTAAACTTTATTGAAATAAGAAGTATTAACGATATAGACAATAATGTAGATAAAATACTATATAAATTTGATATACCTGCTGAATATACAAGTGCTACCCAACCAATGCAAGGCGTGACTTATGATGATGGTATTTTGTATTGGTACACAGGTGATAGTAATCCCAAAATTCCTAACTATTTACATGCTTTTGATGTCAAAAACGGTAAACATTTATGGCAACGTAAAGTTACTATTGGAGGAATTGATGGAAACTATGTAGGTGACTTCCAAGAAGCTGAAGGTATGGCAATGTACTATGATGAAGATACTGGTAAAAAGGCACTTTTACTTGGAGTAACAACTGGACCGGGTAACAATAGACATCATGAAATTCATTCAATTGCTCAAAGAGATTTAAATGATAGTTTAAAAAATAGAGCTACACCTGTTTTAATGACCGATACTGGAGGAAGAGCTAAACCATTACCTTCACAAGGATTTAGTAAATTAAGTAATGTTACTGACATTGGTCATTATTACATGTATACAGGAGACACATTAAACATTAAAGATTTTCCTTTAAGTAAAGCTTGGCGTGGTTACGGATGGTTTTTTGATGTGTTACCAGGTGATATTAATGGAGTAGTAAGACAGGTTTTAACTAGATACTCTTTTGGACGAAATACAATGATTTTCACTAGAAACGTTGATGTATTTACTGGTAAAACTTCAGTGGGTTGGAGTTATGTTAAGACATATGGTGAGATGTGGGAAACACCACCAAAAAGTATTAATAAATTAGCTGATTTAAATATCCCAGGATTAGAGATTTATTTAACAGCTGAAGATACAAAACGTTTTGTTGATTTTCCAACTAAATATAAAGGAGTAGCAGGTTTTGTATATTTAAGAGTTAAATTGTCCCAAAATCAATATAAAGAATTTTTGTTTAGAAATAACATAATCGCACCACCTGAAACATTAGAACGTACAACACAGGGACAGAAGAAATCTAAGTGGTTTTCTAATGCTGGTAGTTATAAGGAGGTTGGATAATGAGGGAAGAAGCATTTTTAAAAGATGATAATATAGTTCCTTTAGAAGTAACTTCGCAATATAAAAGGTTAACAGATACTAATATTAGATTTTTTAATACTGATAAAGGAACGTCTGTATTAAATTTTATAGTTACAAAGAATGATAAACCTTTTGAAATAGGCTCTAATAATGCTAAGGCTACAATTGATTTAAAAACAGAGAATTATGGTGCTGAAACTGGTGCTCACATATCAGATGATTTGACGTTCGTTGATCCAATCAATGGACGTCTTTCTTATACATTAACTGATGAATTATTAAGGTACACAGGTAGAGTTTTTGGACAAGTATTTTTCACTCAAAATGGTAGTAACAATATTATTGTAATGCGTGAATTTGCATTTAGAATTGATAATGATCAAATTAGTGATTTTGATGGTAAAACAAAGTTAGTTTATATTAAAACACTTAAAGATATAATGGCACAATTTAATGGAGATATTTCGAGATTTAATAAAGCATTAGGCGATTTCCCTACACTTGTAGAAGGCATTGAAAATAAAGTGAATGAAGGTATAAGTGCTATTAAACTTAAGTCTAATGAAGTAGAAACAAACTTAAATAAGATTTATAGTGAGCGAGAAAAAGATTTTGAAAATAAAACAAATGGTTTTGTAGAAAATGTCGTGGTTGTTAAAGAAGACATAAAATCCTATATAGACAATGCCAAGCAAGAAGCAAAAGAACTAGGTGTGTTGAAACAAGGCGATGTTGTAAACTATCAAAAATCAAAATTAACTGATGATTCAGGAGTAACCGAAGAATTAAACGATGTAACTATATATTCAATATTAGAAAATACTACAAGTACAAAATTTGTTCATATTAATAATGCTACCGATGCACCATCATCTAAGTTAGCAAATAATATAAGTGATTCTGAAGTATCAAATATAGATAATGGTAGAGTTGATTCAGAATATGACGAAAATCATGATGAAGAATTACCAGAACATCAAATACATTCTTCTATAGCATCAGGTTTATTAGTTGTATATAAATCCCAAAATACTGGTAGGGCTATTTGGTATCCAGATGATTCAAATGAAATATATACATGCTTTTATAAAGACAATATATGGTTAAGTTGGTTGAAAGTTAATGATGAAACTATTACTAAAAGTTATATAGAAGAATTTGTAGATGCTAAAACCTCAGAAAATAAAAAATTCTTTGAAGATGAATTAAATAGTACATCTATTCAAAAACATAAAATAACAGATACAGATGGCAATACGATTAATGTTGATTTGGATTATGCGCAAAGTAGTTTAGTTGAATTAAAAACAGCAAACTTTTATGCATTGAAAGTACCTAATTTACCAATAGGAATAGAAAGCACAGAAGGTTATTTACGTGTTACTTCTAAGGACATTAAAAATAAATTGTTTGAATTTACGCCTAAAGGAACATCAAAAACTTTAATTAGTACTTTAAATAATTCAACTTTAAGTGGTTGGAGTACATTTAATGAAGAACGGAAAAAAATGTTGTTTGACGGTTCTGTTAACGGTGTAGGTACAGATATTGTTTTAACTGATGATTATACAAAATATGACTTCCTTATTGTTTCTGGTACATATCCAGGAGGAACATTTAATGAGGTAAGTTTAGTAGCAATGAATGGTAGTATTATCGTTTCAAAAAATAACATTCCAGATTCTACAGGCGATGGTGGTGCGTCATATGAAGGTATTATTTCAAAAGTTAATAATAAAACTTTACGTATTGTTAATGATGTTTTTTGGGATTTAGGATTGCGAAAACCATCAGGAGCAAATGCTAATAAGTTTACAGTACAAAAAATAATGGGGTGGAGATAATGGAAATTGCTTTTAATGAATTTAAAGAAATAATTGGATATGCACGCATAGGACATATTGAAAATGCGATTGAAATTTCCGAGGAAGAGTTACCATATGATTTCTATGATAATTATGAACCAAGTAAATATATTTATGAGGAATATGAAGGTGTTATTATTAATCCTAATTATGAGCCACCTAATGAAATTGATTTTACAGAAAGTGCAACGGATGAGGTTAGGTTTAAGGAAGATAAAATTGAAGAATTAGAAAAAGAAAATGAGAAACTTAGAAAAGAATTTAACGAATTGAAAGAAAAAGTGGGAAAAGTGTTATCTACTGAAGCATAAAGACTTCAAATAAATTTTGTAGTCTTTTTATTATGCTATTAAAGGAGGTGAGAATATGGGGTTACCTTCACCTAGTAAACGTAAGCCAACTGTAAGTGAAGTAGTGGCATGGGCTTTGACTATTGCTAAAATAAAAAGAACTATAAATGTTGATGGAAAATGGGGCGGGCAGTGTTGGGACTTACCTAACTATATATTAAAAAAATACTGGGGATTCTTTACATGGGGAAATGCAAATGCAATGGCTCAAAAATCCAATTATCGTGGATACAATTTTAAAATTTATAGAAATACGAAGAATTTTGTACCTAAGCCTGGTGATTGGGCAGTATGGGCTAATCAAAACCCAGGACATGTATCTATCGTTGTTGGTAAGTCCACTAAAGATTATTTTTGGTCAGTAGATCAAAATTATTATACTGGTAATTGGTCTGGAAGCCCTCCATATAAAATAAAACATAAGTACACTGATGCTCCAGGTGGAGTTACACATTTTGTAAGGCCGCCATATCATCCTGAACCGAAGAAAGAAAATCATAGTAAAGGAAATGAGTCAAGTAAGAATAATACACCAACAGAAACTAAAAAAGATAATATGCCAAGATTCAAAAATATTATTAATATTACCTATACAAGTTTCAGAGATGACAAAGAGAGAGAAAACGTTACACATTACATTGTTGATGGTAATAAGAGAACTTCGCCTATTAAGGGATTATATATCAAAGAAAGTATTATGTTTAGAAGTGTTAAAGATATTTATAAACAACGAAATAAATATAACAACGATATTATTTATCCTCATAGTTACGTAGACAAAGATATGACATGGCATTGCCGACATACTAAATTTCAAGTTGAAAGTTATTATGATTGGATTGTGTTAGAAGTGTGCGGTTCTGAGTCTGAAACGAAAGAAGAATATATGCGTACGTTAATTTATGCAATGATTCATGGTTTGAAAATGTTGGAATGGAACGACCTAAAGTTAAGTGAAAATTCTTTAAAATTGGATGAAAACATTTGGAGAATCATGAAAGATACTACTAACTATGACTTAATTTTAAAAGGTTATCCAGAATTAGAAAAATATCAACTTATTATTGAAAAATTAATAACGATGTATCGTAAAAAAGATGATTTACTTAAACAAGAAATTGTAACTAAAAAATCTAAAAAGAGAATTAAACTTAAACCAGCTACTAATAATGTACTTATCAAAAAACCTAATAATCCACCCACTCAAAATAAAGAGAAAAGTAAGGTAGATATTGAAATTAGTAAATACACGTTTACGCAAGCCTTAAATGCTCAAATGGCAAAGGGACTTCCAGTAGTTAATACTGGTGGTGGATGGTTTAATGCTAGTCGCGCAAAAGTAAGTGCTGCTATGGATCCAAATAAAATATGGAGTGATAGTAAGCAAAAATACCAAATGTTGAATTTAGGTAAATATCAAGGTGTATCTGTAGATAAACTTAATCAAATATTAAAAGGTAAAGGCAAGTTACATGGACAAGGAAAAGCATTTGCTGATTCTTGTAAAAAGCACAATGTTAATGAAATCTATCTAATTTCACATGCCTTTTTAGAAAGTGGATATGGTACATCGAATTTTGCTAGTGGTAGGTATGGTATATACAATTTCTTTGGTATTAATGCCTATGATAATAATCCAAATTTAGCAATTAGTTATGCTAAAAACAGAGGTTGGACAACACCAGCTAAGGGTATCTTAGGTGGTGCTAAATTTGTTAGAGAAAATTACTTTAATAAAGGTAAAAATACGTTATATCGTATGAGATGGAACCCACGAAACCCAGGTACTATGCAATATGCAACAGATATAAATTGGTGTAAACATCAAGCTAGTATGATTTATAGTCTGTATAAAGATGTGGGATTAGTAGGTCTATATTTCATAAGAGATAAATATAAATAGTCAAGATTAAATTGATTAGTTAAGGAGGGGGATAATGGATGAACCAAGTCTCATATACTGGATTTTTAGTATATTAATTCCAATTTTCATAAGTATTTCTACATTTTGGATGAAAATTAATAAGGATAAACGTGAAAATGAAAATAGACTGACATTAATTGAAAGTAGGGTAGATAACCATGATGAAAATTTGAAGGATATAAAAAAGGATTTGAAAAGCCAAAATGAGGATTTGAAGTTACTTCACAAACTCAATACGCAGAGTGATATGATGCTTAAAATGATGGACGAAATTAAACAAGATTTGAGGAAAGAAAATTAATATATATGGTAAAATATTAAAGTGAGCAAGTTGGATAGATGGTGGCTAATCTCTTTTGAATAAGGGGTGATGCCTATGAAATATGGTTTGACTCCTAGAAAGGAGTAACATTGACTGAAATGTTGATGGTTGTTATGACAATCATTGGCTTAGTATTAGTTAGTAAAAATGACCATAAAAAATAACCATCTATAGCTTTGGCGAGCAGATGGTTAAAAGGTTTTATTAATATTTAATTATCTCTATGCCACCGTCTTTTTAACGGGCTCATTTGGGCGATACACATATGTGTGTTGCCCTTTTTCTATATATAAATTAACACAACATAAAAATATTATCAAATTCTATGAGTCGGCACAATCTGTCGGCTTTTTATTATGAGGAGGAAATTTATATGGATGTAAAAGTAACAGTAATTGTGAGAGTTTTAGGATTGGTTTTGGTATTAGTCAATCAATGCTTAGCAAACAAAGGTGTTAGTCCAATACCAGTTGATGAGTCAACGTTAATGACAATTGCAGTAGCATTAATTACGGCATGGAAAGATAACCCACTTACTAATGCAGCTAAAGAAAGTAATAAAGTAATGAAAGAACTAAAAACACAAAATAAATATGAAAAAGTTGTGATGCGAAGTGGCAAAGAAAAGTGATGCATTAAAATATGTTAATTCAAGAATAGGATATCAACATGATGAAGATGGTATATATCCAGGTCAATGTGCCGATTGGGTAATTCATGTATGCAAAAAATATTTTAATTGGCATTTTCAAGGTGATGCTAAAGATATTATTAATGCTAAAAATAGAGCAACTGCACCAAAAGGAACAAAGTTTTTACCAAACACACTAGACTTAGTTGTCCAACCATTAGATATTTGCGTATGGGTAGGTGGACAATATGGCCATGTTTCTATTGGTCTAGAAGGTAATTTAGAAACTTTTTATTCATTGGATCAAAACTGGGGAACATGGAATGGTTCTCCAGTTAAAAAAGTTCTACATGATTATGATAGCTACGGATTTTGGGGAGTCATACGACTCCCTTTTATTAATGATTTAGAAAATGGAGGGGAAAACATGGGTAAAAAAAGAATAGGTACATGGAATGGCGTACCCGTTTATACTGATTTTTTACCAATTGGCACGCGTCGAACAGGACAAAGATTAGAAAGTGGTAAACCACGATTTGCAGTTTTTCATGATACAGGTAATCGTGATTCAACAGCACAACAAAATGTTAACTATTATAGAAATACTTATAATATTGATTGGGCTAGAACAGCATCAGCTCACATTTTTGTAGACGATAGTGAATGTATTATTTGTATACCAGTTACGGAGAAAGCGTGGCATGTATTGTATGATACGCCAATTGATAATCAGTGGTATGGTGACGATGCAAATGATATTGCATTTGGACTTGAAGCTTGTTACTTCTCTAATCGTTCACGAACACTTAAATCACTAGATAATTCATGTCGTGTTATGGCAGCTTTATGTAATTCATGGGAAATTAACCCACGTAATGAGATGCCAGGTCATCAACAAATACAATATGATAAACAAGATCCAGGTAATTTATTAGTAGCAGCAGGTTATGGAAGAAATGATATAAGTGTACTTGATAATTTAGTACTCAAGCATATGAAAGGTGATTCACCAACACAAAAAGTAGCAAAAGATGTAAAAGAACCTATCAAAGCAAAACCACCTCGTACAGTTTGGGCGTGGAATGGTATATTCACAGCAAGTAAGAGTAATACTGAACCAATTGTCGTAAGACGAGCGATGGGGTTAGATAAAGCACAAGTAGATAGAGGTTCTTGGATTTATCCTGGGGAATTTGTAAAATTCGACCAAGTGATTAAAGATAAGAAAAACAGCTTATGGTGGATTAGATTTAAATATCAAGCAGCTGGAGCAAACAAAAAGGATAATTTCTTTATGCCTATAGGTGAGATTACTGATAAAGAAGAGAAATTATTAAAAGAGAAAGCATTATGGGGTAGGTTATTAGTTAAATAATACTGATATTGTATTTGTTTCAATTCTTTTTATTATATAAATTTGATATATAATGTGATAAAATATAAAAGGCGATATTAGCACATCAACTTATTATTATGAGCAAGTATGTATATATACTTGCTCGTTTATTTTATTTAAATGGAGGTATTGAAATGGATGAATTTAATATTACAATGGGACTTATTACTTCTTTAGGGTTTGTTTTCACACTGTTTACTTTATACAAAGATAGAAGAAAGGAAGAAATAAGAAGAAATCGAACAAAAGATATATTAGTTAAAAATATAAAAGATAATACAAATTATCTAAAAAAATATTATGATAAATTCGAGCATAACTATGATATGTATAAAGAAACAAAAGAAAATCAACCCTCACAAGAATTTAATCATAGAATAGATCTTATCACCTATTTCATTAATTCTTATAGCAATGATCTTTTTTTAGAAAATCTAAAGAAGATAAATCAGAATATTGAGTCTTATTATATTAACAATATTGAAGACTCAAAATTCGATTATGCTAAGTATTTTGAGTTAAAAACAGATTTAAATGAATTGATAAAAAAATTAGAATATTATAAGTATCAAATCGATATATTTATAGAACCATACGATGAATACTTAAAATACAACTTAAATGAAAAAATCATTTACAAGAATCATACAATAGCTAATGATTTAGTAACTAATGATTTTAACTATACTGGAAACGATTTTATTATAAATCCAGTGATGTATTATAATAGAATAATAAGAGAGTACGATAAATATTTTAATGATTTAGAAAATTTAAGCGTACCTTTAATGGCTTCAAATGATGATCAAACGGCTGTAAGGTCATTTATTGACATAAATTTTGATAGTGTTCATGAAGAAGTAAATAATATTATTAATAAGACAAATCAAAATATCAATTGAGGATGAACAATAACGAAATAATTACATAGAATTATACAAAGCCACCTAAGTTAGGTGTTTAATTTTTTATTTACATAAACGAACAAAAGTTCTGTTATATTTATGAGATGATAATATGAAAATAATAAATCCAAACACACAAGGTAAATATAAATCTGGTTACCGTAATATACCACGAGATATCTTACTCCACTTATACTAGAAGGGCGAGGAATGGCTAATTGGGTGTCGTTTGCTACTACTCTTGAACAATATAAAATGCTAAATCAATTTAAACAAGATCAAAATAAAATAGATAAACCTATATTAAGTGATGACCAGTTGAACGATTTAAACGACACTTTAATATTTAAAATGTATCATAATCCATCTATTAGAATTACGATATTTTGCTAATGGCTATATTCAATCAAAAGAGGCCTATATACACAAAGTAGATGTACATAGACAAACTTTATTAGTATGAAGGAAATGAATAAAGTAAGGTTAGTTTAAAAGATATTTTGGAGATAAAATAAAAGTGAGAATATGATATAATGCTTTTGCAACGCATATTAAATAACATATATAATAGGAGTGAGAAGTATGGGAGATATTAATTGGACGTATCAAATAATTAATTGGGCAGTTTCTATTTTATTGACGCCCTTAATCACTTTTTTAATCACTTGGTATAAAATGAGAAAGCAACATAAAAACAATTTGATTAAATTGTTTGAAAATCACAAAAATGACTTAATTAAAATACAAGAACAAAATAAGAAAGATTTAGACAAAATAAGAGAACAAAATAAATATGATTTAGATAAAATAGAAAAGCAACACGAAAACGAAATAGATAACTTAAAACAATTGTATATTAATGATCGAAATTCTAAAATAAATGATTTAAAAATACAAAAATTAACGGAATTATATGATATGTTAGCTAAAGAAGCAACTTCTATTAATTACATTACACATGCGAATCTTAGTTATTTTCATAAAATATTGAATAAACAAATTAAAGCTGATGATAATACTTGGGAAGAACACAACAAATCTATATTAGAAAATGAAAAAACAAAAATTAATTACATTCCACAAATTAGAAATAGGTTATTATCAATTCCAGATTTCAAAGAAAATTTTAAAAAAGAATCCATAGAAATAGATAGTAAATCATATAACTATATAAACTTCGACCTCGCTGTAAAGTATAATAAACCACAGCATTTATCAGAAAGTGCACAAAATAATAATCTTACCACTGATGATTTAGATAAATACATGTCATTTAGCCAACGTTATTTTGAACTGATAGAAACTTTGAGTAGTAAAGTTGAAAAAGAAATAGAAACAATTATTGAGAATGATACTGAGATAAAATAAACCAACCGATTTTGGCGGATTTTAAAATTTTAAAAAATAAACTTTGATTTCTTTGGCTATAGTTTGATATTGTATTTCGGTATTATCTTCTTTTGCATTATTGTATCTGTTTATTAATTCACCTAATAATACTCTTTGTTTATCGATTTCTTTTCTAATGCTTTTTCTTTTACCTATGTTTTCTTTTTGTTCAAGTTCATAGTGTAAAAAGTCATCAAATTCAGAGATTATATCACATACGTGGTTTGAAGCTCTTTTGTATTGACTATCATTTTGATATTTATTTTTTGTTTATTTGATAATTCTTTTGTGAAAGGTCTTACTTTTTTGATTTAAATATTCTTTATATCTATTGTGGTCTAAATAAATTTTTATAAACGGTTGTATTATTGTGAATACACCAGCTAAACCAGCTATTATAGTTGCTATTGCTAGAACGTCTTTCATAAAATTTCACCCACCTCTTATTATTTAATTTCTAATTATATGCAAATTTATATATATTAACATGCTTCTTTAATAAATTGATTTTTTAATGTCAAAAAAATGTCGATTAAGTATAAAAGGACAAACACTTAGAAATAATTCATTTGTAAAAAACACTAAAAAACCTTGATATTACTGATTTTTTATACAACGAGGAACACACTTAAAACGTAATATGAAGACCCTGTTGAACACTTGAATTTTACTAATTATATAATTAGTAAAGGTAAATATTGAACCTAGTTTCTACCATTAAAGTGAAAGAAAAATACAATCAGTATTTTTATGACACTGGCATGGCACTGAAACACTGAAAACACTGATAATACGGGCTATATAGTAGCCCTCCCAGGACACTAAAAGAATAAATTACATATTATTCAATTAAGAATCTTGCGCTTGCAAGGTTCTTTTTTTATAGAATTAATGTAAGCGGGATAGTAAGCGAAATGGAAAGATTTGAAGAAAGCAGATTAAGGTGAGTAAGTTGGATAGATGGTGGCTAATCTCAGTATAAAGTGAGGTGGTGCTTATGAAAGTACCGACAAAATCTTTAGAAAGGAGACGCCTTGTTTGGTTTCAATTGTAGAAGTGCCGTACTTAATGTTAGGTTTCGGTACATTCATCGTTACCTTGTTAGGTATAGCAATCACATTTGTTAAATCAAGCCATAAAAAATAACCATCCCAACTTTTTTGATACACTCCCCTAAAAGTAGACACTTTAAATATAAAAAGTGAACTATAATTAGGGGAGTGTATTTTTTATGACTACAAATAAGATGCGTTTAGAAAAGCGTATTAAAATAGTTGAAGATATAGTTGATGGAAATATATCTAGATATAGTACAGCAAAAAATAATGGAGTTTCTAGCGCTACATTACAAGAATGGGTAAGAAGATATAAAGCTTATGGTGTAGATGGATTAAAACCTTTTAGTAAAAGAAATAAATACTCTGCAGAGATTAAAGCAATAGCTATAGAAGATGTGTTAGAAAGGAATATTCCACTGTATAAAGTTGTTAACAAGTATAATATTAGCTCTATATCAGTTTTAAAATTGTGGTTAAGAAATTATAAAAAGGGAAAATCTAACAAGCACACAGGGAAAGGGTTTTCCACTATGAATAAATCAAGAAAAACAACTTTATCTGAACGTATTGAAATTACTGAAAATGTCATAGCTAAAAATTCTAACTATCAAGAGGCTTCCGTGGAATATGGTGTTTCCTACCAACAAATATACCATTGGGTGAAGAGCTATAAAAAGAATGGTATAGATGGATTAAAAGATAAACGTGGGAAAAATAAAAAACAAGAATTATCTGAAATAGAACTAATAAAATTAGAAAATAAAAAACTAAAAACAAGAATAGAATACTTAGAAATGGATAAAGCAATCGTAAAAAAGTGGCAAGAGTTCAAGTATCGAAACAATCATTTTCATTAGGTCATAAAGAACATTTATATCAAATGATATTTGAGCTCAACAGAGAACAAAATTACAGTATTAAAATGTTATGCGAGCGTCTAGAAGTCAGCCGTAGTGGTTATTATAAATGGTGTAATAAAGAAATTTCTAATAATGAAAAACGCTCTAAATTAATTGCAAAAGAAATTAAGCGTATATTTAAGAACTCTAAAGAAACCTTCGGTGTAGTAAGGATACATTACGCTTTAAAAAGAGAGTGCAATTTAAATGTTAATATAAAATGTATTAGAAGAATTATGCGAATTTTAGGTTTACAAGCACAAATCAGAAAAAAACGTCCTAATTGGACTAGAATCAAACCACATTTCACAGCTGAAAATATATTGAATAGAAATTTTGAAGCCAATAAACCAAATCAAAAATAGTTTACAGATATTAGTTACTTAAATTATGGAAAAGGTCAAAAAGCTTATATTAGCGCTATAATTGATAGGTATGATTTAAGTATAATTGCTTATAAAGTGAGTAAGCGTAATGATTTAAAATTGGTTATGGACATATTGAAATTAGCCTTACAAAATAATGATGCATCTAATACAGTTTTACATAGTGACAGAGGTTTTCAATACACTTCTAAACATTACAAGAACTATTTAGATACACATAACGTAAAAATTAGTATGTCAAAAGCAGGAAGTTGTTTAGATAATCAACCGATAGAAGCTTTTTGGGGTACGTTAAAATCAGAATATTACTATAGAAATCAATTCAGCACATATGAAGATCTTGAAACAGGCATCAGTGAATATATTAATTATTATATGAATAAAAGATATGTTCCAAAATTTGATGGACTAACACCAAATGAATATAGGAACGTATCTTAAGAAAGAATAATTACAGACTAACTAATAAAATTAATTAGGACAAACGAAATTCTAATTAACATTATAAAAAGGATTGAATAACATATTATCAAATGGTAATATGTTATTTATATTAGTTTTAGGTAATATGAGGTGATTAAATGCATGATATTGAGTTAAAAGCACATTTTATACATGGTCTTTCTAATAAAGTACGTTTGATGATATTAGAGCTACTTAAATCGAAAGAAATGACTGTCAATGAGATTGTTAAACAATCTCAAATAAGTCAATCTAGTATTTCTCAACATTTATCTTGTCTCAAAGGGTGTGGTTTGGTTAATTCTAGACAAGAAGGTAAATACGTTTATTACCAAATAAAAAACAATCAAATTTTAGAACTGCTTAAACTTATTGATTCTGTAGTTGAAAATACTGAAGATGATATTCAAAGTTGCCAGTATCATACTATATAACGAAAGAAGATGACTTAAATGAGTACTAATTGCTGTAATAATAAAGCTGAATCTAATACTTGTTGTACAAGTAACTCAGTTAACGAAAATAAGTGTTGTAGTAATGAGCCTAAGGTAGCAAATCAAAATGACGAATGCTGTACAAATAACGGTGAAAGCATCGATTCAACTCATAACATTTCATGTAATGCTATGAGTAATAGTTCTGAAGAAGACGATGAAGTAGCCACCCCATTTTCAAATTATAATTTTAAAGTAACAGGTATGGATTGTAGTTCATGTGCAATAACCATTGAAAAAGCGTTAAGACCTTTAGACGATGTAACTAATCCTAAAGTTAATTTTTCTACAAGTAAATTAAGCGTTGGACTAAAATCTCAAAGTAGTATTAATCAAGTGACTCAAACACTAAAAAAATTGGGTTATGGTATCGAAGAAAATGATAGCAATCAAAACTATACAATATTTTCAATAGAAGGTATGGATTGTGGTAGTTGTGCTAAAAGTATTGAAAAACATTTGAACAATTTACCCTATGTAAATGACACACAAGTTAGTTTTTCAACTGGAAAAATGCAGATTGATTTTGAAGGCAATCAAACTAAAAATATTGAAAAAGAAGTTTCTAAAATCGGTTATTCTGCTACATTACAATCCAGTAATAAAAATAATAATACAAAGTGGCGTTTGTTTAGTAAGCCTATTATATCAACACTATTTCTTATCCTTGGTATTGTTTCATCTATGGTATCACTACCCATTTGGATAACTAATTTGATGTATATCATAGCTATTGTAGTCAGTGGTATAAAACCCTTAAAAAGTGCCTATTATGCTATTAAATCTAAGAGTTTAGATATGAATGTTTTAATGTCTGTAGCTGTTATTGGTGCCATATTAATTGGTGAGTTTTTTGAAGGCGCAATCGTCGTTTTACTATTTACTATTGGCACTTTATTACAAACTATTTCTATAGATAAAACAAGAAATTCTATTCAATCGTTAATGGATATTACACCAGCAGAAGCAAACGTTGTAACAGAGACGGGGATAATTTCAAAAAACTTAAAAGATATTAGTATTGGAGAAATTTTACTTGTAAAACCAGGAGATCGAGTACCACTAGATGGTACGATTATAGAAGGATATTCAAGCTTAAATCAGGCACCTATAACTGGTGAATCTATTCCTGTAGACAAAACGATAAATGAAGAAGCTTATGCAGGTTCTATTAATGAAAACGGGACTTTAAAAATACGTGTTTCAAGATTAGTTAAAGATACCACACTGTCTAAAATCATTCATATGGTTGAAGAAGCACAAGAAAACAAAGCACCTACACAAGCTTTTATCGACCGGTTTTCTGAAATTTATACACCCATTGTATTCATATTAGCATTATTAGTAATGGTAATCCCTCCTATTTTTTCTTTAGGAACATGGGGAGAATGGTTTTATAAAGGACTTGAACTACTTGTCATAGCATGTCCGTGTGCACTAGTTATTTCGACTCCTGTAGCTATTGTTACTGGGATTGGTAGCGCAGCAAAAAAGGGTGTACTTATCAAAGGTGGCAACCATTTGGAAGCTTTAGGTACACTTTCAGCTTTAGCTTTTGATAAAACTGGAACGCTGACTGAAGGACGCCCAAAAGTTTCAGAAATTAAAACAATCGAATCTGACAAAGAAATGTTTTTGAATATTGCGCTAAGTTTAGAATCATACTCAACGCATCCAATTAGCAATGCAATTGTTGATTATGTCTCACAATTTAAATCTATAACATACGATGTTACTGATTTTGAAAATATTGTTGGACGAGGTATTAAAGGTAAAATTGACCATAATATTATTTATGCAGGAAACATAAAGTTAATCGAATCTATAAATGAAAATATTGTAAATTATAAAGAAAAAATATATTCATATGAGCAACAAGGATATACAGTTATTATTATTGCAACAGCAGATAAAATCCATGGTTTTATTACTGTTGAAGACCCATTAAGGTCGGATATTAAGCAAACATTACAACAATTAAATGGAAGTAATATTAAAAATACTATAATGCTTACAGGTGATAATAAAGGAACTGCACATAAAATAGCGCAACTTTCAGGTATCAAAGAGGTTTATGCTGAGTTAATGCCTGAAGATAAATTATCAGCTATCAAAGATTTACAAAGCAAAGGCTATCGTGTAGGAATGATTGGTGATGGTATCAATGATGCCCCTGCTTTAGCACAAAGCGAAGTTGGTATTGCAATGGGCGGTATTGGTTCAGATACTGCAATGGAAACAGCAGATGTTGTATTAATGTCAGATAATGTACATCAACTAACAGACACTATCACTATTAGTAACAAAGCTAAGAATATAATTAAACAAAATATATATTTCTCTATTATTATTAAAATGATTGCTTTTATCTTAGTATTCCCTGGGTTACTAACACTTTGGTTAGCCGTATTAAGCGACACTGGCGCAGCGATATTAGTTATACTAAATTCATTGCGCTTATTAAGAACTAAGAAAAACAATTTATTATAAGTTTGTCCAACAGTTTGAATGAAATAATATTAACTAATACAAAAGCTAGAACAGTAAATGCTGTTCTAGCTTTTGTATTTACTTCTATATTAAGTGAAATTATTATAAAAATAAAAGATACGTTCTGTAATTTCACAAATTATTGCCAAACTCTGGAACGTATCTAAATAATTAATTTTATATTTAAGGTGTCTACTTTGACGGTAGTGGTTTATTTGGCAGGTTGATGGTTATTTTTTAACTATAAATTTCAGGAACCGTCTTTTTAACGGGCTCAATTGGGCGATAAACTTATGTGTGTTGCCCTTTTTTCAATATACAAATTAAAACAACACAAAAATATCAACAAATTATATAAGCAAGCAGTTTTATAATATTTTAGTAATTCATTGAACACATAAATCATAGTGTGGTCATATATATGAAAATACTTAGTGGACAATCTACTATGAGTTTTTAAATTGTTTATAAGTTAAGCTATTTTGACTCTAAGACATTTATTTATATATAAGACTCGCAATAACCAAAAAGTAATTAACAAAAAGATATTGTAATCATTTAATGTTTTGTAGTTAATATCTTGAGGGATAATGCAATTAAAGTTGTACCAACGATATAATCGAAACACATTTTAACCTTAGGTTTTTCAAAGATGATTTTTATGTAATTAAAGACCAAAGTACATAAACTAAACCATGTGATTACAGTTATTATAAATAGGATTGAAAATATTGCTACTTGGATACTTTGGTTACTTTGATGGTTTATAAATTGAGGTAATATACTAATATAAAATAGAATTGCTTTTGGATTTAAAATCATAGTGATGAATCCTTGTTTATATGACTTAAATAAATCGGGTTTTTCTGTATTTAAGCCATCTGATTTATCATACTCAAATTTGTGCGCATTCAGTATGTTTTTCAAACCAAGATAAATAATGTAAGGCTGCACCTAATATTTTGATTAATAAAAATATAGTTTGTGAACTTACGAGTATAAAAATAAGTCCAAGTGTTGCTAATGTAGCGTAAATTAAATGGGCACTGGCGATACCTAATGTTGTGGAAATACCGCTTTTAATGCCACCATGTGTACTGTTTTTTATAACTGCAAAAAAACTAGGCCCCGGTACGATAAGTATGAGTAATGACATAATAATAAAGTTAATCCAATGATTCATATGAAATTCCCCCTTATATTGAATTTTAGAAATGAGTTACACCTTGTTTTCATGTTAATTTAATAATATGCAAAATCAAATAAATTAACAACTCATTCAAATAAATAGTTAGCTGTTTTTTAAATTGCGAAAATGGGCGAAATGGTTGGTTGGAAATAGTAAGGACAGAGAAACAATAAAAAATATTCAAAGGCTCTACGTTCTAATAAACGTAAAATATACAGATTTAGTGTTTGGCTATTGTTTCCATTACAGTGATATTTAGTATCATATTCTACAAAATGATTCACAATATATGCTTAATCGTATATGCTTAACGTTACTTACCACTCATATCATAATGTCTATAACTTTCAACATAGTTAAATGGAGGTAGAACGATGGATAAGGTAATGGTTGTTGGGTCTTCTGGATCAGGAAAATCAACGTTTTCACGTCAATTATCAAAGATACTTAAAGTCCCTGTTTATCATTTAGATATGTATTTTTGGAAACCAAATTGGCAGATGATGCATTATGATGAACAAATTAAGATACATAAGCAATTGATTCAAAATAATAAATGGATAATTGATGGCAATTATTCAGCGCTATTTGATGAAAGAATTAATGAAGCAGATACAATCATTTTTATAGATTTACCTAGAGTCGTTTGTTTTTACAGAGTGTTTAAAAGATATCTTTCAAATATAGGAAAAACACGTATAGATATGAGAGAAGGTTGTGAAGAAAGATTAACTTTCACATTCTTAAAATATATTTGGCGCTATCCAATTGATAGAAAACCACAAGTGCTAGAAAAAATTAAAATGCAAAGTAACCATAAACATGTATTTGTATTGAAGGGTCAAAAGCAAATTCGAAATTTTTTGAGGAATTGTTAATTTATATGACGCAATATGATTAAAATTCCAGATTTTTCATCTTATACTTAGAAGGTTGAAATATTGATTTTTCTATTAAATATATATCCTATAAAATATATTTAATGATTATATGTGTAGTATATGGTTATTGTATGTTAACGTAAGATAAGACTTTCTCAAAAATTAATTTTTAAGTATTCAATTATATCTACAACTTAGATTATAAAAGTGTTAGAAAACATTTAGCATTACCATATATAAGTATCAAACAGAATTTATTTAAAAGGGGATTCATGCAATGAAGAAATTGCTATCTATCATAGTACCTGTATACAACAAAGAGTTATTTTTAGAATCATGTGTAGAGTCTATTAATAATTTAAATATAAATAAAGAAGCCATTGAAGCAATTTTTGTAGATGATTGTTCTAATGATCAGTCTTTAGAAATAATAGAAGAATTTGTGGCTAAATACAATTTTATTAAATTGATTAAATTAAATGAAAATACAGGGAGCCCTTCGGAACCTAGAAATGTAGGGATAAACAATGCGCAAGGTGAGTATATTACGTTTTTGGATGCCGATGATTGGTTAGACGCAGAAGGATTGCCAACATTATTAAATCAAGCAGTGGATCATCATTCAGATGTTGCATTTGGTCAAAGTGTTAAACATACTGAAAAAGCAATTAAAAAATTAGGTAGGTTTAGCTCGTATAAAGTCGCCAATTATTTAGTTCCTTATGAAATTGAACGTATATTTAGAGCTGTAGGTCCACCTGGAAAAATCATAAAACGTCAAATTATTTTAGATAATAATATAAAATTCAAACATATGAAGTATGGAGAAGATAAGTTATTTTTTATAGATGCGATCTCAAGATGTCAAACGGCGTCGATGAATCCGAGTCCGGTATATCATGTTAACCGTTATTCTTATAACCAATCTTTAGTCGGCGAAACGAGCATTATTGAGAAAACACAATTAAACTTATCTGTTTTAGAAGAAGTACTAAAATTAGATATTCCTGAAAACGCTGAATATCAAGCGATTAGTAGAATTATTGAAATGGATTTTATGTCGCGTTTATTTAATAACAAGCGATTTTTAAATGCTGAAGATAAGCAAGCGTTTTATGATTTGTTTAATCAGATGGAGCGCACGCTAGAAACTCATAGTAAAAATTTAGAATACTATTTATTAAATGATAAATTTAGAAATATCTATCACTTTTTAAAACATGAGTCATATCAGGAATTATGTGATTTCATAAAATTGGTTATACAAGGTGGAAACGCTAAAAAGTATGTTAAAGATAACCAAATATATTTTTTAATGTCTGATAATTTAACAGAAGCGTTACCTATCAAAGAACCCCTTTTCGCAGTTTATGAAGGCACACACTTTATCGATAATGAAATGAAAGAGGTCGTTCGTTTATATAAAGATGATAAAAAGGTAATTAACAAGGTTGTACTGACTGAACTTAATAATGAAATCAATACAATAGATGTAGAATTTGAGGAAAAAAATCAATATATTTATTTTAGGACTGATGATTTGAAGCAATGTGATTTTGATTTCAATATTAGTATTATTTACGATGGTTATAAATTCGTAAACGTCAATATGAACTTACCCAATGCAAATACTACTATAAATCTTAAAAGACAAGGATTTAAAGCAGAGTTCATATCAACAACAAAACCGAAGTCCAAAAAAGTGGACGATAATAAATATTTAACATATAAACCTAAAGCGGTTTCTCTTGTGAAACAAGCCAAACTGTATGATGATGTTGAATTTAAACAACCTGCTCAAATAACCATTGAAATGGGGGAATTAATAAATATTAAATCATTGGTATATACGCGAAACGGGACACCAAGACTTCAGACAGAAAAAGGTCACTATTTAACTGCAAATAAGCAATTTATACAAGCAGTTAATAAATCGAAACAAGCCCAATATATTTATAATCAACCTCGAAGCGTTAACATCTTGAAAAAATGTAAGGAATACTCAAACAGAAAATTCGATGGAGAAGCAGTGAATGTATTATCTGTTAGCGATCATGTAGATATTCAAAAAATTGTATTATCACCTAAGGGGACGCCAAGACTCAAAACTTTTAAAGATACATTTATCACTGCTAATCGTGATTTTGTAGAGGAAAGTTAAGATCCAAGAGATTTAAATTTGGTCCATAAAACGAAAAGTAAAAAAACAAAGCGAGCGACAGAAATCGAATGGTCCAATAACGATTTCATAGTTCCATCTAGCCATTCACTGACTGGCTAAAAAGACTAAGACATTTTTTATGTGCTTAGTCTTTTTTTGTAAATAATGATTAATCTCTAAAACACATTGCTGTTGATGTGCTTATACTGCATTGATTAGGGCATGGCATTTTACTTTATGGCCTCTATTTATCATACTTTTTAAATTAGCATCCATTTTGCGGTTAGATCATGAAAGTAATATTCAATTTCATACTTTAAAATACTAAACAAACTCAAAAGAAATATTTTGTTTACTTAATTTCGCAATATTAAATTGCATATAATATAGTTAGGCATGCGATACTGTTTTGAATTTGAGATAAAAGGACAGTTAAAGCCAATTTATGACTAAGTAAGAAAAATCGCACAATTAAATCACGTCATATCTTATAGTATATATATCGAACGATAGCTAGACGAAATAAGATTTTGTAAATATCGTTCACTACATTAAAAAAAGTCATAATCATCTAATTTTTTATCGAGGGGTGTTTATAATGGAAGGTTTATTCGAAGCAATCAAAAACACTGTACAAGCAGGCATCGCTGGAGACGGCGCGAAATTAGGTACAAGTATCGTAAGCATCGTAGAAAACGGTGTAGGCGTATTATCAAAATTATTCGGATTCTAGTATTATTAATATCATAAACAATGGTCAGGGTGATAACCTTGGCCATTTTTGTGTTATATAAGAATAATATGGAGAAATTAAAGAATATGATATATTTGAAATAAATATATTTAAGCGTACTAGAGGGTGACAAAATGAGAACGAAAAGTTTACTTATAGATTTTGATGACACATTGGTGGATTTTGATGATGCAGAAGCATATGCATTTTATGAAATGACACAACAATTTCAAATAAAGACCAATCAAAATGATTTGCATACATTTAAAAAAATAAATCAGGCACATTGGGATGCTTTTCAAAAGAATGAATTAACTAAAGATGAAGTTTTAAGTAAACGTTTTGAGGCATACTTTCATTTACATCAAATGAAGATAGATGGTAAGTTAGCTGATCAAATCTTTAGAGATGAACTTGCGAATGCACCGATTAAACATTTTGATCAAACAATTGAAACTTTAAAACAATTAAAAGAACATCACGATTTGTATATAGTGACTAATGGTGTTTTAGAAACACAAGAAAGACGAATTGAAAAAACGAAGATAGGCCATTGGTTTAAAGATATTTTTGTTTCTGAACAAACAGGATACCAAAAACCAATGCCTGAATTTTTTGATTACGTATTTAATAAGATAGGTGAAGATAAACGAGGTTACGCAATGATTATAGGTGATTCTATGTCTTCTGATATTTTAGGTGGGAAAAATGCGAATATCGAGACATGTTGGTTTAATCCAAGAAATAAAATAAATGATACGGAAATTAAACCAGATTATGTAGTGAATTCGTTAAAAGAAGTAATCGCGTATGTTTAACCGTTAATTTAATTATTACTAAACGAATTCAAGTCATATAAAATGCCCTTCAAAGTTTTCATTTTTTAATGATTGCTTTGAAGGGCACTTTTCATTTTATTAGGACCCGTTTGATTATGGAGTCCAAACTAAAACATCATGACCATCTCTATTTGTTTCTTCTAAATCTGTAAAACCTTGTTTAATGAAAAAATCTTTAGATTGATTTCGTGCGATGACTTTGATTGGTAAGCCTTGATCTTTGGCAAAATCTAATAAAGATGTACCGTAACCACGATCTTGAAAATCACGTAGCACTTCTAATTTCCAAATCACGTTATAATCATCAAAGCCCGGGAAATGAGTTTCCTCAACTTCACCTTTACGATATAGTGCCATTCGAGCCCCTAAACGATCACCTACATAAATACCATAGAAAGGTGAATCTGAACTTGCATCAATCATTTCTCCTCGAAGTTCATCTACTAAATACAAATCTTTATTACCGAAGTTTCTGAAATCTTCGAATAGTTCGTCTGTTTTATAATTTATATCAAGACGCTTTACACTACTCATCGCATCTTCCCCCTTTGTTATCATTTATTCTATTATACCTTATTTTTATTGTTTTTTCACAAAAACGATAGTTTAAACATATATGTATAGTTGTTTATATTTATAAAAAATAGATACTGAAGTTTTTTGAAAAATGCAGTGATCCAAGTGTGTACTTATTATATAGGTTATTAAAAATTTGAAAATTATAAGCCGTTAAATTGTCAATGATGTATATAAACTTTATACTAATTAGGAATAGAGTATCATAAGGAGAATTACGCATGGATTGTATGATTACAAAACTTAATGAAAAAGATCAATTTATTTCTAAAATTAAAGATAGTGATTCAAAAATAGGACAGTTTTATCACTTTGATGCTATGCAAGAAAAGAGCTATAGTGAACGTTTATCAATGCCGAATAATGGCAGAGAAGTGGCATTAGCTCAAGTTATTAAAAATTACATGAGCGACTTAACATTAACAGAGAAGCAATTGCAAAATATTTCATTATTAAGCGAAGGCGCAAAAGTCATCATAGGTGGACAACAAGCTGGATTGTTTGGTGGGCCTTTATATACTTTTCATAAAATATTTTCTATTATAACGATGAGTGAAAAACTCTCAAAAGACTATAATACAAATGTAATACCAGTATTTTGGATTGCTGGTGAAGATCATGATTTTGATGAAGTAAATCATACTTATGCCTATAATGCTCAAAATGCAAAATTACAAAAAATAAAATATCATACAATGACGCCACCTGAAGCAAGCGTCTCAACATATTATCCTGATAAAGCGCAATTAAAAGACGCGTTGAAACTATTTTTTAAAGAAATGAATGAAACAACACATTCTAAGCAACTGATTGAAATGTGTACGAAGATTATTGATCAGTATGATAGCTGGACGGATATGTTTAAAGCGTTGTTGAACGAAGTGTTTAAAGCATATGGTTTATTATTGATTGACGCAAACAATACTGAATTACGTAAATTAGAACAACCATTTATCCAAAAAATTATTGAACATCATCAAGATGTAGATGCATCATTTAGAAATAATCAACAAAACACGATTGCTAGTGGATTAGAACAAATGATACAGACTGATACGAATGTACATTTATTTTTACATGAAGATAACATGAGACAGTTACTTACTTTTAAAGATAATCAATTTTACCTAAGTAAATCAGATAAATACATGACTAAAGAGGAATTATTACAAATACTTGAAGTTGAACCAGAACGTTTTTCAAATAACGTAGTCACACGACCAATAATGGAAGAATGGTTATTTAATACAGTTGCTTTTATTGGTGGTCCAAGTGAAATTAAATATTGGACGGAACTGAGTGAAGTTTTTAATACATTGGATGTATCGATGCCAATTGTATTACCACGATTAAGAATTAGTTACTTGTATCCACGAATTGAAAAATTACTTAGTCAATATCAATTAAAACAGCGTTCGATTATAGAACAAGGTATTGAAAAAGATAAGGAAAAATTCATACGTGCGCAAGCATCTCAAACATTTGTTGATAAAGTGGAAGAAATTAAGGTGCAACAAGAAAAATTGTATCAATCACTACTAACTGAAGTTGCTGGTAATAATGATAACCAGTTATTAGTAGAGAAAAACAATCATATACACCAAAAACAATATGAGTATCTAATTAATAGGTATTTATTGAATATTGAAAGAGAAAATGAAATAAGTATGAAGCACTTTAAAGAATTAAGTGAAACACTTCATCCGATGGGCGGATTGCAAGAAAGAATTTGGAACCCACTTCAAATAATGAACGATTTTGGGATAGATGTGTTCAGTCCCTCCACCTATCCCCCACTTTCTTATACATTTGATCATATTATTGTTAAACCTTAGATATGAAAGGGATTTACCCGATTCATCAAATTGATGAATCGGGTATTTTTTTACGCTTTTTAAGAAAAATTAGTTAAATCTGTATAATTAGTGGAGGATAGTGGTGAGATGTGGTAAATTATATATATGAGAAGGTGAGGTGATTATAAATGTTCATGGGAGAATACGAGCACCAATTGGATACAAAAGGACGTATGATCGTTCCATCCAAGTTTCGCTATGACTTAAATGAGCGTTTTATAATCACTCGCGGCCTTGATAAATGTTTGTTTGGCTACACTTTAGAAGAATGGCAACTCATCGAAGAGAAGATGAAGACATTACCAATGACTAAAAAAGACGCACGTAAATTTATGCGTATGTTCTTCTCTGGTGCTGTTGAAGTTGAGTTAGATAAACAAGGGCGTATTAATATTCCACAAAATTTACGCCAATACGCGAACTTAAGTAAGGAATGTACAGTAATAGGGGTTTCAAATCGCATTGAGATTTGGGACAGAGAAACTTGGAGCAGTTTCTATGATGAATCTGAAGAAAGTTTTGAAGATATTGCTGAAGACTTAATTGATTTTGATTTTTAAATGGAGGTGCTAAATTGTTTCATCATGTCAGTGTAATGCTTAAAGAGACCATTGATTATTTAAATATTAAGGAAGATGGCGTGTATGTCGACTGTACATTAGGTGGAGCAGGCCACGCACTCTATTTATTAAATCAACTCGGAGACGAAGGTAGACTTATTGCGATAGATCAAGATACAACAGCTATAGAAAACGCAAAAGAAGTATTGAAAGAACACTTACATAAAGTGACCTTCGTCCATAACAACTTTAGAAAAATAACTGAAATTTTAAATGATCTGAATATTGAAAAAGTAGATGGTATTTATTACGACCTTGGTGTTTCTAGTCCGCAACTGGACGTTCCTGAGCGAGGTTTTAGTTACCATCATGATGCAAAACTGGACATGCGTATGGATCAAACACAATTATTATCTGCTTTCGAAGTAGTAAATGAATGGGAATTCGAAAAATTAGTCAGAATATTTCATCGTTATGGCGAGGAAAAATTCTCTAAACAAATTGCCCGACGCATAGAACAAAATAGAGAGCAAAAGCCAATCGAAACGACATTAGAACTTGTAGATGTTATTAAAGAAGGTATTCCAGCTAAAGCAAGACGTAAAGGTGGACATCCAGCTAAAAGAATATTCCAAGCAATTAGAATTGCTGTAAATGACGAATTATCGGCATTTGAAGATTCATTAGAACAAGCAATTGATGCAGTAAAAGTGAATGGTAGAATTTCAGTCATCACATTCCATTCATTGGAAGATCGGTTATGTAAACAAATGTTTCAAGAGTACGAAAAGGGGCCAGATGTACCAAGGGGATTACCAGTAATACCTGAAGCATACACACCTAAATTGAAACGCGTTAACCGTAAACCTATTATCGCAACTGACGAAGATCTTGAAGAAAATAATCGAGCGCGTAGTGCGAAGTTACGTGTTGCAGAAATATTAAAATAAGGAGTGAATGTTGAGTGGCAGTAGAAAAGATATATCAACCTTATAACGACATAGAGACACAAATACCTGAGTCGCCACCGTCGACCCAGACCAAAACCGTAAAACGCAAGGTAGTAGTTCAACTTACAAAGTTTGAGAAGATGTTATACATAGGACTAATAACAGTAATTGCTTTAATAAGTATATATATGCTATCTTTAAAAATGGATGCGTATGATACTCGAGGAAAAATTGCAGATTTAGATACAAAAATCGAAAAACAATCAAGTGAAAACAGCGCAATAGAATCTGAAATTAAAAAGAATTCTTCATATGAACGCATTTACGAT
>ERZ1023508.69-NODE-69-length-49728-cov-24.777404_pt1 | contig 49728 bp, 60 predicted proteins | sample MGYA00380548_ERZ1023508 | MGnify/ENA primary metagenome ERZ1023508 (study PRJEB33173, sample SAMEA4830311) | metagenome | study: EMG produced TPA metagenomics assembly of the PRJEB25223 data set...
TAAATGTGTTATTTTTAATACTTTTTGTTAAAATATCCCATATGAAAAACCCCTCACATTAGCTCGGTGGCGTGTGAGGGGGTGTATATACTAGTTGTAACTCATTTGTACATTTATATTAACATAATGGCTTTAAAAATTAAATCTTCCTGTCGTTTTAATAAGGTGGGGCTTAACTCTGCTTGAGTGCTGCGAGTTGGCTTCTTCTCTTGTCTTCATAATATTTTATTAAACTGTTCATCATTTTAACATTACACATTCGACCAATGACAATAGGTACTACATAACTTATAGCCAAATAGACAAATACATATTGCCATATTAACATCATCGTCCATATATTCATTGGTAAGTAATTAAATATTAAACTTAAATAGTTCATTGCTACATTGATAATCACGAATGAAACACCCATGAAAATCCATTGAATAAGAAATCTTTTTATCGCTTGAATACCTATAGATATATTTCCACCAGCTAGTAAAGCCACAAAATTAAAACCTGTTATGCTACCGATATATTCAATGATTGCTATATAGCTCTTTTTCATTTATTCCACACCCCCTGTATTCTTACTTACTAGTCTTGTTTTTTTCTTTACAACTATATTATAGTAGGTGAAGTTAATTGTAGAAGCCCAAACTTAATAGCACACTTCTACTAATAAACATAATGATACAAATCGTAAATAATACTGTCGGTATATATTGTATCTTAATTTTTTTATTAACATTTTCACTCTTTTTTTCGTTATTTTCTAAATATCTCTTTATACTAGCAATTTTTTTCAATACATAAAATAGCATTATAATATTAATTACGACCACGCAAATCAGAAAAATATAATTTAAAGAATATATACTTATTGATAATATTAAGACATCAAGAACTGTCATTAATAATAAGACAATATTCCAATCTCTAATAATTTTTTTGGATTGAGTGTATTGATGCATTTCTTGGTTATTTAAATTTGTATTTTTATAATCACTCCACATTAGCAACCCTCCTTAATTTGCTACACTAATTAGTGAGTTACCATTTAAGAAATTCTACTTTTTTCCTATCATTTCTAATTAATTTATTTAATTCTTCATCAGTCATAGTGGCTTTAGAATTATTTTGTTTAACTACTGGGTATATATAATCTACTTCAAATCCAAGTTAAAAAGGTAACAATTGCATATATCAAGGCAACAGATAATAGGCTATATTCTACTATTTTATTGAACATTTTGTATTTCTTTATATTTTTGGAATCTTCTTTTCTAATTAATAGCAAGCTTACCAGCATTAAGATAAGTCCTATTACAAAAGCTATATTAAATGCTATTTCATACCACAAATTAAATACCTCTCTTTATACTATTTTGATCTAACTTCTATTATGTCAATTACTTTATTTCCACCAAACTTCATATATTCTTTATATTTAATATTATCATTTTTCTCTATAGAATAATCCCCTAATTCATAATCAGAGAACACCTTCTTTTCATTATCAGTAGTTTTAATATATAAATTTTCCCCTTCGTTTACTTGCTTACTTTCTTCTACCGTAATTTCATGTATTTTGGCTTCTTCTTTTATATCATTGTAATAATCTGTTTCACTTACTATAAAAACAACAAATAGTAACAAACTAAGTATAAAAGATAGGGCAATAGATTTATTTTCTATTTCACTTTCACTTTTATTACTGTACTTCTTCTGGATAAATGATGTTATAACAAATACTATGCCCATTATCAGTATAGTCAATAGTCCCCATAATACTAATTGAATAAAAAACTCCGTTTGATATATACTTTCCATTTAAAATCACTCCTATATGTTATTTTTAATACCTTTTGTAAATTTAAGGGCTAGAAATAGCCCTTATATTATCGAACACACAAGTAATATTTATCCTCTAAATTTATTAGAGTTTCCACTTTCAAAATGGCTTGATTTGCTTTTTCCTTCGTCAGTGCTATAAAACAACATTCTAAATTTGTTTTTTCTAATTCTTCAAAGGCTTCATACAGTTCAAAACCTTCTTTTATTGAAATATTATGCTGCTTATTAAATTCATTTATACTCATTTTCATCATTGATCGCTCCTTTGTTTGATTTGTTACCTTTATTATATCGTACATTTATGTACGTTTCAAGTCTAAATGTGTTATTTTTAATACTTTTTGTTAAAATATCCCATATGAAAAACCCCTCTGTTTCCAAAGGGGCGGGGCTTAACTAGCTAGGCTTTATCATATTTTTCTTGGCAATGATTACATAAATACTGACTTTCATTTTCTGGCTCAAAAACTGACCCACATGGACACTCTTTCCATACACCTTTAGCAACTAAAGCTTTTTCTTGCTTACGTTTTTCCAATTCTTGCTCCGCTAAATCTTTTTTTACGTTACTCATTAATTTTCCAACTTTCTTATCTTATTTTATTTGATACAACTATAATATAGCACTTCAACTTTTGATATACTTTTAAATAGTAAATTTTTTCTTTGGAGGTATTTATGAATATGTTTAACATCTTTTGAAAAACCGCTTTTGTTTTTTTTATATTTTTATTAGATGTACTTATAGGAAATTCAATCTTTTTAGATAAACAAGGGTCAAACGAAGGGGGGACTAACATCATTTCTTTATTTATATCTTTATTAGCTGTAGTAATCAGTTTCAATAATACGAGAAGAAATATGCTCGATTCTATGGATAGTAAATCAGAGTATAGAAAAAAACTATTTGAATCTTCTGCAAAGAATAAAATCAATGATGACGATTATTTATTTCTTCGTTCTACAATGCGATACAAAGCTAAAACAAAAAGTTTATCACCAATCTTCATTAAGGATTTCAAAGAATTTAACCAACAAAAAATCAAATCACTACAGCCATTTGATTATATGACTGCATTTATCATTAAGTTTTGTGAAAGCAACGATCAATTCATCAAAATGAAAGATCACGAGAATAATGATGTATTTATTTGTAAAAATGCTGAAAATTTTAGAATACTATGTAGATATGTTTTAAAGCATCATTGGGAATCAAATAATCATTCAATTTTTCAATATAAAGCAAAAGACAAATTTATATTGATGAATGACACTATAATTCTACTTAACAAATATACATGCCAAAACAATGAAGTTACTAAATAAGGTGGGGCTATAAAACAAATTAAGGGGCTTGTTTGACTCTATTTTTAAATGCCATAATATAGACTTGGACAACTGCTGCATATACATTAGGGCAACATTTATATTAGAATTAATAATTTCAATCATTTTAAAAGTAGCTTTTTATTTTAGAAGGCACTAACTTTATATAAGTCAGTGCCTTCTTTCTGCTATTTAATTACGTTTTTAATATATTATTTGTATCGCTACTTGGATAAAACACATAATCATAATTATTGCATCGTCTTTATTGTATTTAACACGTAATCGTCTTGCTTCTTTCATACGTTCAGATTCAATCAAATCTTGTTTTATCGTCTTTTTACATAGTTCGTTTAATGACAGATGAATTACAACAACAATCAAATTGATAGCAATTATTATCGCTCCTAAAGCTACTGTATTCGTATCTGTCCACGCCTGTAATTGTAATACTATAAAATTCAAGACAAACATAGTACATATAAATTTCACCATAATTGATCGCTTCTTGCTTATCACTTCTACTTTGTTAATCACTTCTTTGCTAGGAGAATAAGAAGCGGTCAAACCATCTATATTTATGTCCATATGACACCTTCTTTGTTGCTTAATTTTTAAAATAACTCGTTTATGACCTTTTTATATGATTTAAAAAATTCATTTTTTCTTTCTTCAAAATTTTCTACTTCAAATTCAAGTTCAGTCACAGTATTTTCGTTTGTTATAAATGGTATTCTTTCTACTAGGTTATCCCAAATAATTTCATTGCTTAGAACTGTAACATTTGGTTGTTTTAATATTTCATCATCTATAAAATTTCGTTCACTTTCATAAGTTACTATTTTTATTTTTCGACATAATTCTTTTAGTTTAACTATATAATTTTTTAAAGGCATTATTGTAGATGGATTACTTTTTTCTACTGGTATAATGACTTTATCAGATAATTCTATAGCTTTATTTCCAAATGTGGCTGTATCTGGCGCTGTATCAATTAATATATAGTCATAGACTTGTGTATTAAATTGATTCAATCTATCTAATTCTAATAGACTCCATGACACCATTGTTAAATTTTCATTTACTTCAACTACTACATTTTCTGTTTCAAGTTGATATTCTTTTTCTGCCCATTGAAACAAGCCATTTTGTACATCTGTGTCGATTGCTAAAATCTTTTTACCATTTTTTATTAGTTCTTTAATTGTCTCTATAATTAAATTAGTCTTTCCATTTCCACCTTTATAGCTTGCTACTGTAATAATTTCAGTCATTTTGAATCTCCATATTATCGTATTTTCAAACTGGGTCTAAATCCCAATTGTGAATAAAGATCGTGAAACATGTTAAGTGTCTGTTTCCTTTAGCTTTCTCATACATTCGTTCAATTCTAATTAAGTCAGTTTCATGTACATATTCGTTCAGATTGATTGTCTTATGATTATATTTTAACTTATATTTGCTATCTAATGTATTATTCTTATATACTAATAACGTAAATTTTTCTCCTACTATATCACCTGTACCATATTCTAGTATTCCACTAATTTCTTTTTCTTCTGGTCTGAAAGTTATTGTTGCTAAAATTACCATACTAACCACTTCCTTAAGATTTTTAGTGATCTATAATAAAACTCGCTCCCAATTTTTCAACTCAATCACTGAATAAAACATATCTATGTCCCAATCGTTTAGACTGTAGGTACGCATCAACTTTCTGTAATCTTCTTCGTCTATATAATCAATCATTTTCTTATTATCGTCGTAATACCTAACAACGAACTCTCCACGTTCTATAAATACTTCATGTTTCGTCTGCGTACTAACATTATCTGGCACTTCCAAATAACCTATAATATTTGCTGAGTAATCTTTTGATATAAATTCTATTGTCGCTAACGTATTCATAGTAAATCACACCTTTTATATTATTTTTGATACTCTTTGTAAATTAAAGCGCTGATTTTTCCTTGTTTAATAAATTCATTAAATCTATATACATATGCATTTCTTTTTCCTTTAAATTACTCTTTCGTAATTCTCCATTTATATACACATCATAGATAGGTTCTTTGTAATAAAGTACAACTTCTATTTCTTCCGGTAAACACGTCTTCATAACTTCATTAATATCTTCAAAGTTATCGCCATATACACTTTCTACGCTACTTTTCTCGATTACTGTATAACCGTTACCTGCAAATTCGTTAATGTACATATCAATCACTCCTATAGTTAATTTAAGTTAATTATAACGTACGTTTATGTACGAGTCAACAAAAATTATATTACTTTTAATATTTTTTGTAAACAAATACCCACTTCTCAAATTAGAAGCGGGTAGGGGAGGTTATTCTTGATTATACGTCCCATTGCTATAATTAATATTTATTCCATTCTCAGTATTAGATACCCACACATTTAAATTAATCGTTTTGCCTTCATCATTAATCGAATAAGCTCTAACATGACTTCCTCGTGGAACTAACTCTTTATCTTTGTATACGGGGGTAACTTCATAAAAAATCTTAGCTTCTTTATTATTATAAATTGCATTTCTAACTTGTGTTTCCGAATAGCCCATGCCGCCACCGTTAGAGTCCTTATTAGTACCTACATTTTGACTTCTTGTCCCTAATGTAAGATTGTGAGTTTCCATATCTCCACCTAAAGACCATGCTAATGAATGTGATTTATTGTAAATGTAACCTCTATAACCATCTAACTGTAAAATTTTATTGTTGGATATATTACCTCTCCATGTTTGATCGCTCGCATCAAATTTCCCATCTTTATATTCACCTGCCACATGTACACTAGATGAAAATGAAGGTCTCTCTTGCGCTTTTGATGAATGACTCATAACACTATCGTATGTTACTAATGCTGTAACTTTACCAGCACGTCCATATTTATCTAATTTAGGATAATTAGCCCAAAATTCACTATCTCCATTTTTTTGTAATAAGTCTTTATCATTATCAGTTAATGATGTTTGATTATTATTAATGTATTTATAATTTTCTCGGTTAGTCTTTTCACCAATTAGCTCTTTATCTGCTTTGGTGTTTTCAATTGAACCCGTCGTTAATTTATTAATAATACCTTTAACATCAAGTTCATTGTTATTATTATCCTCATTGATAAATAAAAAAGCACCAATGAGTACTACTACTGTGACGATTGTACTAAGTACCTTTTTCATATATGCACCTCTAAATATGTTGTTTTTAATATTTTTTGTAATTTTATACTGAAAATAAAAACCACTTGAAGCGGTCTTTATATAATAGTCGATATATAAAAAGCATCGACTGCTCGCTACAAACAATCAATGCTTAATGTATAGCTTTAAAACGATTAACGCCTTAAACTTTAGATACTATAACCAATATAGCATACTCATTAATATGATTGTACAGTAACATTTTTATTCAATTTTTCCTTTGCTAAGTAAATCTATATAACCATATAACAGCTGTACTGCTTCATCATCAGAGTCTTCTTCAAATCCTAAAGTTCTTAATTGTCGCTTAATCTTCCAGCAAATATTCCCGTTCATTCTTAATAATTCCTTATAGTCCTGTAATTTATAAACACGTTTCATTTCTTCTAAATCAATGTAATAATCTTCGCTATTATATTTTTGATCTTGTTCAATTTCCAATTGGTAATTATACAGTTTCTCCATATTGCTATAATAAATTCCTTCTAAGTTTTGACTGCCTAATCTCAGTCTCTTCACCATAGCATCTGAAACTCCTGTTTGTCTGCTGATCTCTGCTGCTGAAATTTTACTATCTAATAATTTCTGTACTGTCTCTTTCATAAAAATCTCTCCTTTGTTTTATATTGTTTATAAGAAAATATTCGTTATGGTAATGACTAATGTAATCACGCTTATGATTAAAGCGGCTAGACTAAGATAATACGCTAATTTAGTTTTATTCATGCTAATTACCGCCTTCCATGTTATAATTATTGATACAAATTAATTAGTAACAGTATCTGTTACTTGAGAAGATTTAAACAACCTATACGTGAGTAGTTGGAAAATGGAAGTTTATTTTCTTCTCTTTTTTTGTCTAAATCTAATAAAGCATTTCTTACTATGAATAAAGTTTATCGTACTTTTGTGTACGTTGTCAACTATTATTATATTATTTATAACTTTTTTTGTAACACTTATAGCATAAAAAATCCTCAGCTAATTATTTAACTGAGGATTAATTGTAGGTTTCGTTGAAGTTAATTAATGTGATAATTCAACTATAGCATGACTTATGCCACTAATATAAGTCACTTATAATATAACAAATGCTTTACTGTTTTAAATAATTTTACCTATAAATTTCTTTACAAAAATTAGGAGGGGAATTATGGTTGTTAATCCAGATATGCCAGACGAATATAAAAACGAAACTGATTATAGAAAAATTCCTAGAGAAAATTTAAATCCAAACATTCCTCAAGGTCGAGGAATCGTTAAGTGGGCGCCATTCAAAACAATGGCTCTCCAATATGAAATGCTGGAAGAACATATAGAATCTCAAAATAAAATTGCATTACCACAATTAAGCGACGATCAATTGGAAGCTATTAATACTACTGTAGCCCAAAAACTCGAATATAATGAATTAGCTATATTAACTATTTGGGAAGATGGTTATGTTAATAACTATGAAGGGTATATTCTCAAAGTAGATACCCTAAATAACAAAATTCACTTCAATGGCTCTCAACAATTCAGTTTTCCACTAAATCATATATTATCAGTAATATAAAAAGCGCCCCGTTTTTGGGCGCCTTTTTCATCTGATTATAAAATTATTATCAAATTCTTCCGAATCACAATTAAGTTCTTCATTTTCCCCGAATGAATCAAAATTCAAATATAACTGTCCATTTGATTTACTCTTTTGTAGTATGAAAGGGAAAGTAGTATAAACCTCAAATTCTCTTTTTCCATTCATATATGCTTTGTAAATATGATTATACTTATTTTCTAAATAGCTACTATCTATTCTAAATGAAGGATGATACTTAACATCATCTATTATCTTAAAATATAGAAATTCTAGTTTCAATTTGCCTTCATACTGAGTTTCTTTAATCTTCACTCTGCCATAATAGATATTACTATAGTCGTTTGGCGAAATATCTTTAGACAGCCTGTTGTTATAAATAACTTTGAACATAAATTTGATAGGTATATATCTTTGAGATTCTTCACTGAATATGATTTCTTCTTTATTTTCTCTATACAAATCTACATATTGTTGCAACGTCCTCAAGTTACTGTTGTTTTTCCTTTTTTTAATTTGTTCATCTGAACTATTATTTTGACTAGATGCATGAGTTGATGAACTCTGTGATTCAGTACCATGTGTACTTTTTTGTTGTTTTTTAGGTTGGGGAGCGCTGGTAAACATTTTATTTTTAAATTTTGATACATAATCTCCGGTGTTTATATTTTCATGTTTATTTTTGCTTTCACTTGTTCCAGTAAATGCTTTTTCTAGTGAAAGCGGGTCTTTGTTACAAGTACTGATATGCAAATTCTCACTTCTACTATGATTTCTAAATGATGGTGATGGACTGTTTTTACTTTTCTTCTCAATTGCATGGCATGTAATAGGAGCGTTGCAACCAGCAGTCGGACAAACAAAATTATGTTTATCGCTAATATAACCCATTTCAAATAGTATTCTTGCGTACCATGCTGAAATATTAATATCAGTAAATCCTTTTTCATTCTTCAAGTAATTGATAGCTGCTTTATCTGTTGGTTCTGCTCTATCTATTAATCCACTCATGTAGATTCACTCCTTATTTCATGTTGTTTTAAATATCAGTATATTCTTTGATAATAAAATCATCTTTGTCTTTATCATATTTCAATATATATCGAGATTGAATTTTAACTTTATCTTCATTTTTTTTGCTTAATATTAATTCTACTTGATTACCATCTTTTTTAGACTTACTGATATTTAGATCACTGTATTTAGATTTTTTCTTGCTTTCTACTTGTCCTTTGATATGATTTGCCAATTCTGAATCTTTTTCAAAGTACTTTTTCACATATCTAAATGATGATGTTTTATAAGCCTTATTTAAATCTTCCGTATAATCACTCATGTATGATTTAGCTTTATCTTCTATTTTTTTATTCTTCTTAATGTGATCGTCTATCGTTTTTTGATTAAAAATTAAATCTATTGATTGAGATTTGTTGTTCGTATTAGCTTCTACTTCCACTGGTTTAGTTTTAACTTCATCATCTTCAATATTTCCAATTGCGTGAACCTTAATAGGGGACTCAGCCGGAAACTTACCGTAGATTTCTCCTTTTTTGTAATCCGCTTCTTTATCGTCTATATATATCTTCTTAACTTTATCTAGCTTTTCAGTATTTTTTAAATTAACTTTGAACCATGCTTGCTCGAAATCATCTTTAGCAATAATTCGTTTATTATTACCTAAATCATCTGTGTTTATATCTAATGATCCATCTACGCTACCTTCTATTATTGATTCATCTTCTTCAAAGTCTTTCGTTGCATCTATACGATAATCTCCTACAAAGAAGCTTCCTAATTTTGTTGTTTTGTTTTTATTAGCTATTACTTGCTGCTCTTTATTATTGTTATTTTGGAATCTATAGCTGGCTGTGTTATTACCTTCTTTAACATATACATCATACATTTGTGGCTCGAAGTCTATTTTATCTATAAAGAAAAATTGTTTACCATTTTTCACTATTTTTATAAAAGGTCTATCGTTTTTGTCTTTTATTTCTCCTATTTCTGAGTCGTGTTGACCTTTATCTAAATTTTCCTTTGTTTGCTCAATATCTTGTTCAAAATTACGCTTATTATTATCTGTATTTATATAATCCACAAAATGTTTAGCATCCGTTTTACTTATCTTTTGACTGTTGGTTGATAATAATTTAGATATTTCACTATAATTACGGTCTTCCACTGCCGCTTTAAAATCATCAATTTGTCCATTAGCATCTTTTTGATTTACAAAGTAGTAAATAATAAGTCCTAGTAAGATTAAAACCACTACCAAAACGCCTACTATAATTATAGTTTTCTTCTTTTTGCTTTTGTCTTCTTGGTTGTCATCAGTCCTATTTAGGTTTTCTTCATCGTTACTCATATTGCATTGCTCCTTATAGCTCTTAGATTGTTTCAATATGTGCTTGAATAGATTCCATTAGCTTTTTTTGTATTCTAGGTTGTAATTTATCCATGACTTCAATCGTTTGTTTATTTAAATTAATATGATCTATTATGCCGCTGTCTATAACACCATCATAATTATGATTTTTTGCACCTAATTCAATATCTGTTAAATAAATCTTATTTCGTTGAAAGACTGGAAATGTCCAAATATAAGGACTATTGTCATTCACATAGTCATTACTCACTACTACATATAATTTAATTTTAGATTCATCTGGGCTATTAACTTTTATTACATCAAATTGTTTCACCATAACTATTTACCTTCATCCGCTTCTGGGTTAATTTCTTCATCCATATATCTACCGCCATGCTTATAATATTCTTTAATTAATTCTTTATATGGTTGTTCTTCTACCTTTTTAAATAAAATTTTATTATATTCCTCAATGTAATATTCTAATACGTCTCCCACTTCAAGACCGGATTCAAGTAAGGCATCTTTGCTCAAGCTTATTGCTTGGCTATTACCGTACTTAAATATCTTTGAGTTAATCTTACTCATGTACATCACCTCATTATTAGAATACCAAATGTATATACAAATGTATATACATTTAAGTTTCATTTTAAATTTAGAAGATAAAGATAAAAAAAGGGTACTTGAGAGAACATTCGTCATTCTTGGATCAGATTATATATTTAAGTATGATACCAGCAAATCAAAAGCTTAAATATAGTCGTCTATATTATAGACGTTTGTGTAATATCATGATATTATATGCGCATACGCACAAATAAAAAAGGCAACATGCTGTCACATGTTACCTAATAAGCCTATTAACAAGACAATGGGTTGATAATTAATTAATCTAAACCTCCATTACCACCAAAAGTATTGGGAGGTTTATTTTTTTTGCGCTAATTCAGCTATTTTAATTACTAGCATTAATAACGCAATTAAGAACAATCCGAATTGCAATAATGTAGCTGCTGAAATCATATAGGATTCCTTTCAAAATAATTTGAATGATACTTCATAGCATCACTTCCTTATTTGTTAATTCTCCATTAACTCATTAACTGGCTTATTATCAAAGAGTATATCATATGATTCCGTAAAATCTCATGAATCACAAAAAAATACCTTCTTACCTATAACAGATAAGAAGGTACACCATTACGCTATCAAAGTCACTACACAAAGAAAGATGTAATGGTTTTGCACGCCAATGTGCTTTTCAATTATATCATCATCCTTTTTAGGATGTACACATTAAAATAAGTAGATTGACTATGCTGAGGCACAATAAATCTACTTATCCACCAAAATATTTTTCTTCTATTTCCATGCGATACTCAGCTTTTTTTATAACTTCTTTTATATCCACATCGTAGTACTCAGCTAATTTCAAATACATAAACATAGAAAGTTTTTCTAATTTTCCATTTTCTAATTTACCTATGTAAGAAGGACTTACACCCAAATCAAATCCAACATCTTCTTGGGTACGTCCCGATATATTACGGACATTTTTCATTTCACGAGAAATATACTTGAGAAGTTTTTTTACTCTTTCATCTTCCATACAAAAATTACCCTTCAAATTATGACTTATAACTATTATAAAAGGGTTATAAGTAATTAAAACAACCTATAATTCATATATAGCGTTATAATTCTTCTTACCATTTTTGAGATACTTATGGTAAACTACTTATATAGAATTATTAATGCTTTGTATATACATAATTTGACATTAAATATTTAACTACACATTCTCAATATCTTATGTTATACTTACTTCAAGAAATTTTCAAACAATTCAAAAACAATTGCTTCTTACAGCAATTACATTAAAAAACATAAAAAAAGAAACCCAACTACGGCAAATAGTTGAGTTCATTGAAAGAAAGCCAAGAAAGCTTTTTTATATAGTAATTAGATCCCGACTAAGAAATCTTAATCACAAAATGTTATTACTTTTGTATATACATTATTATACAGTGATAGAGATTTTCTTGCAAGTCTTTAAGAACGTTTACATTTAAGACTTTAGCCTTATTTCTCTATATTACTATAGCTTTCTTTCAAGAACAGGTTTCTTTGAAGGGAGCTTTTTCTTATGCCAAAAGAAGTACAAAACAAAGTCGCAACTAATGTAACTTGCGATTCTTATCTAAAAATATATAAATTTTTACTATGTGAAGCGGAATATAAAGACTTAACTAGCGATGCTAAATTGCTGTTTAGCCAAGTAGCAAATAAGCAAGCTAGAGATAGAAAAACGAAAAAAGATTATGTAGATGAACAGGGTAGACGTTACATTGTCTATAAACGTGCCGATATGGTTGCTGATATGAAATGCAGCAAAAACAAAGTAGTTAAATTAAAAGACGAATTAAAAGAAGCAGGATTAATAGAAGAGGTACAAGTGAAAGGGAATAAACCAAATCGTTTATTTGTTTTACCTCCAAATATTGATAACGTTAGTTCAACATACAAAAAAGGTAATACAGTTAAATTAGCTTTTGCTAAATTACCTAAATTTATTTTAAATCATGACTATTATAGAAATTTAAGTAATAATTCTATCTTCCTTTACACAGTTTTAAGAGATAGATTCAGCTTATCTTTAGAAAAGAGTAATACATCTAAGAACTATGTTGATGATAGAAATAAAGTTTACTGTGTGTTTAATAATGAACAATTAGCGGCTATCCTTAATATTTCTATACCTACTTTAATCAAATGTAAAAATGAACTGATTGCTATAGGGTTACTTAGACAAGAATCATTAGGTATTAATAAAACGAATCGTTTATATCTATATGAACCTCAAAGTCTGCCAGAAGTTACACAAAATATTGAAGAACCAAAACGCAAATCTAAATATGTAATTACGACTAGATCGAATAAATATTTCTCTAGAGGTCTTTTTTATAAGTCTAAAGGGTCAAAAAATTTAGGCGGCAAGGGTCAAAATCTTAAACCTAGTAATACTAGTTCTAATAACACTTCTTCTAGTAATACTAGTTCTAATGATATGTATGATATGTATAAAGAGTATAGTAATTCATTAACAAATCAATCAATTCACCAAACACAAAATTCTAATGTAATCCCTTTTGATAATTCATATAAAGAGGTATTAACAAGTAACTTACCTAAACACTTAGGAAGTTTTCTTAACAACTTTAGCTATAATGAATTACAAGAAGTAAAAGCTGTTATTCTTAAAGGGAAGGCTAATTATAATAATTGCTATGATTTAGATATTACTTTAGAAGATGTTGAACATGAGTTAGTGAAAATGCTTAAACGAGTGCATACGAAGCGTGTTAAACAAAACGAAAGTATTGCGGACTTAGCACCATTTATTATGACTTGTGTATTTAATGTGTTTGATAATTACAACCAAGAATATATAGAACAAGAAGATGAAATAATATTCAAAGACGAAGAAACCAAAGAAAATTTCAGAAATCATTTACTTAATGTATTTGGAAACCACGAGGATAGTGCGACAACAGAATTTAATAGCAAAGAAATGACACCTAAATGGTTACACAATCCAGATTATACGGAATCTAACGATGTTGAAGACCCATACACAGAGGAAGATAGAAAAGCATTTTTAGCACATTTAGAAGCACGTTGGGGATAATACATGATACTTGGGCAATCTGGCGAACTTATCAAATGGGTATAGGAGGATTATATGAATAAAGCGTATATATACATGGGGCAAAGCTACTACAAATTATTTAATTTTTTGTTTACAGATGATAAATATAAAGAATTATCGTATGGCGCTAAATTATTGTTTGCTTTACTTGTAGATAAAGAGGAGCAAACCCAGAATAGAGAAACCCCTCATTTCACATATAAACGTAAAGACATACAAAAAGATTTGAAATGCAGCAAGGGATATATGGAAACGAGATTAAGTGAATTAAAAGAAGCGGAACTTATTAAAGACGTGAGGGTAAATTATAGAACCCAAGACTTTGATTCTAATGAAATATCTATTACTTATCTAGGTATCTCAGATGAAACCTATATGCCTATACCTAAAACCTTATTAGAAGATAATAAGTATAAGTCGCTAAGCAAATTGAGTATCATTATGTATACGCTTTTTAGATATGAATATGTGAATAATCTAAAAGCAAACAACAGTAAATTTGTTGATGAAAACAATAACGTTTTTTGTAGCATATATCTTAAAACTCTCAAAGTAAAATTAAATGTTAGCTTGCCTACTTTACACACAGCTAAAGATAAACTAGTAGAAGCAAATTTAATTTACCAAGTTAAAGCAGCTTTAAGAGATCCATTGCGTACATATGTTTATGATCCAGAATAAATAACACTAGTTTAACTTCACAGAAATTAAGTTAGTACTAAGATAAGAGGTGTTAACAATCAAAGAAGATTTTGAGATAACAAATAGTGAAGATGATAAGCTAGGTTTAGGTAAAGACATTAATACCTTCATAAAAAAATATATTGAACAAGATTACAAAGGCTCAGTACTCCTAAGTGGTAAATGGGGGATTGGTAAAACAAGTTATTTAAAACAAATAGAAGAGAAAGTGAAAAAGGATAAAAAAAAGGATAAAAAATTTGTATGGCTTGATTACTGGGATAAAAATAATCAAACAAAATTTTATACTTATTTGTATTCAAAATTAAAGCCCAAAATGTATAGTTGGTGTAAATTATGGCCTTTATTGTTGGTAATATTCTTATCTATAGTTCAATTCGCCCTAGTCTTAGTTCAATTCGTCCTGTCTATGTTTAAAGATATGCAGCAATTACCGAGTAATAACATGATAATAATTAGCTTGATAACATGGCTTATCTTATTTGTAGTGAGCGGAACACTTACGTTTGTGAAAGACAATTATTCCGAAGAAAAAAAGTATAAGAATAAAATTGTTAGATACTTAAAAAAAAATAATGTAATTTTAATTTTTGACGATTTCGATAGAATAGATAACGAATCAAGAAATGCTTTATTTCATCATTTGTCAGAAGTTAACTTGTTTAAAAAATCTTTAATAATTGTAGTTGGAGAATATAAAAAATTAATAGAGGGTAGTGACAATATTTTTACTCAAAAAGTTCTGAATAACGTTGAATATATGCCTTTAAAAACTAATTCTTCTAACGTATGGAAATATTTTGTAGAAGTGGAAATAGAAAAATTAGTAGATACTTCAAATAAAACCCGCTCTGATGATTTTCTATTTAGTGATATAAGGGAACAATTTGTAGCTGATAATAGAACATTTAGAGAAGCAAAACAATTATTAAACAGCTTTGAATTTGAGTATGTTGAAATAAGAAAAAAGGAAATAAATTCTAGTGAAGCTTTAGCAATTAACTACATTTATCAATTCTATAACGGGGCTTATGAAGTTATTAATAACAATTTAGATGTAATCTACGGAGATGATATGAGTCTAAAAGGGGCTTATGATCGTAATAAGATAAGAAGTAATATAGAAGAGGTCATGAAGAAAAATTATGCTGAAATATCAAATGGTATCATTAATTTAATATACAGTGTTTTTCATAATAATAATAAAAGTTTTTACTATCTGAGTATTAGCGACAGAATAAATTATGTACATTATCAAATTGGGAATGATGAAACTTCATCTGTTAGTGAAGGAAAAATAAATGAATATCTTCAATCTGATCTGTCTGAATCATCACTTATTTTAGATCAGTTAACAGAAAAAGATTTCGAAAGATTTCATAATCTAATGCTTAATAAGATAAATAGCGAAGAATCTGATGAAAAACAATCATTATCATTACTTAAGAAATTAATATATTATAAATTTCATGGTAAACATGGTAAAGATAAGTTTGTTTTCTCAATGAATTATATTGATAAACTAATATATAACGTGTCAAATGACTTAAGCGTAAACCTCAATTATTATGCTAACAATCAATATAGAGATACTGTATTGGAAAATAAGGATTTAGATATATCGCAAAAATTACAATTAATATCTATGTTTGTACCTGCTACATCAAATAAAGAAATCCAAGAACAAGTAAAGTTAGTTGAAGAGATTATTAGACATATTACTTATAAAGATATACTTAATATGAATAAACCTATATATGTTTACCATTTCTTTACTACATACTACAACGAACTAAAAGATGATAAGTATATAGAAGCAGAACTTTTTAAAGTATTAGAACTTGAAGATATTGAGTTTTACGAATTTGTTTATGAAAAATTAGTAAATAAGGTAACGACAAGTCATAGTAATGGTAGTATTGAATATACAAGAACATTAAATATAAAAGAAATTTGTTTTAACGATGCTTATGAAGAAGCATTTTTGAATAAAATTGAGCAACTAGATAATGATAAAAAAGATAATATAAAGGATATCATTGTTACTCAAAGCCCTATTTAAAATAAGAAGGAGAGATTCAAAATGCCAAAAGAAAAAAATACAAGCGAATATCCGAAACACGCTTATGATTTATTTGTAGGAAAGCATATAATTGTAACATTTCACGATGGTACTGCGAGAAAAGGCAAATTATTGCATCACTACCAATTTGATATATTAGTTGAAGCTGAACCAACAGCAAAAGAGAATATTAAAGAGCCATATAAGATGATTATTTTAAAACAGTATATTAAGCATGTAAGAGAAAATATTAAAAACTAAAAAACAGACCTCGAAAGATCTGTTTTAAATGTTTAATTAAATTTTATCACCCATGTATTGACGATTGATTTTCATTTGATATTTGTGATGTTTCTGTTTATTTTCAATAATGTTTGCCATTTTGAAAGCTAAATTGTGCTTATTATTTTTATTTAAGCATTTCAAGATAAATGCATCATCTTCATATGACAATCGTGTTGTTTCATTGTTGTCTTGATCGTTAATGTACGTTTCAAACTTATTACTTATAGATAAGCTATTTTCAGTTTTTAAAGCTTTTAGCAATTTGAGTTCGCTTGTACTTCGTTTTTGTTTTTGAAGTTTGATAACTATAAGTACTGTTTTGTATAAATGATATAAGCTAGTTATAAATACTGGTGTAATGACTAAATACATAAATGCTGTACGATATATCATTATACTTGTAGACATTGCAGCGAAAGCTTCTTGAGCTAAGTCATTAGCTTTGCTAGGCGCTGTGCCAGTCCCATGTATATCTAATACAAATAAAAACGCTAATCCTAATAAAACAAGTTTTATAATGCTTTTGTATAAATCTTGCTTTGTATACCATTCTTTGAATTTGTGTAATTTAATAGTTTTTAAAATATAAGAAACTGCAAAGTATATTGAGAAAGCTATTGGTATAATTATAAGGGCATTTAACATAATATATACCGCTTCAATATTAGACATTTAATCATCCTTTCGTTAATACATTGGTAGTTACTTTATATTTATTATATTATATGCTATACTCTTTGTAAATATTAATTGTAATTATTACTATAAAATTATAAAGAACTTACACAACGACTTTTAATTAATATATAGATACGATATTCTGAAATTAATCATAATAAAAAATTAGTACAAGGGGGTATAGAAATGGAAAAATTCAAAAGAGCAATCTTTTCGTTGTTTGCTATTACATTACTAACAGTACCTCTAGCAGGGTGTGGAAATGACGAATCTGATAAAGATAATGGAAAAGAAGAAAATGGTGTACACAAACCAGAAGATGATGTTCAAAGCACAGATGACAAAAAAGATGACGAAAACATGTAAAAACATTTTTAAGACTCAATAAGGGGTATGGAAATGACGAATCTGATAAAGGTAGTGGAAAAGAAGCAAACGGTGTACATCAACTAGAAGGTCATATTGATGATGAATCGTCAGAAGAGGAATTAGATAAAAAGGAAGAATAAAATTTTTAAGACCCTTGTATGAAATAATTATTCGTACAAGGGTCTTAAAGTGTATGATTTTTTGGTTTTAAATACGGTCTAAGGTAAGGGCTTAATTTATTAAAATCAGTAAATCTTTCACATATTTGTAATGGTGCAATTATAGTTATATAACCCGTTTCTATTTCTACTTTGTTTTTGCTTATATATGTTACTTTGGTACCATGTACACTTGAACTAGATGTAAATAACTTATTTGAACTCTCACTGTTATCAAAAGCCTTTGCTTCTTTTATAAGTTTTGGTGCGTCTAACATAATACCATCTATATCACTCACTAAATTTGAGACTCTATAATTTAATTGAGTTTTTTCATCTTTAATGTGATTTATATTTTTAGCATATAGAAAGTAATCTACTATTAGATCATCTATGTTATTATTTTTCTTTTCCTTTTTGTTGTGTTTACTTGTGTCATTTAAATTCAAAGTATCTTTAGTTACTTCTTTTGTCCCCGTTCCTATAGATTTTAAAAAGTACATAGATAATGAATTACTATTTGTATTTTTAAATACAACATTTAGAAGTATAGGAGATAATATGAAAGCAATAAAAAGTGTTATTACTATATATAGAAAGTACTTAAAATTCTTTGAACCTCCATTTGCTGCATCAGCAACAAATGAGTTAGAAAATTTAATAATCAATACAAAGCCTATTAAAGCAATGATTAATTTAGTTAGAAAAAGTAATAAACTTTTGCTTTTCATATTATCCCCTCCCTCTTTAAGTAGAATTTTTTATTTTAATAGGTCTTTGATAAATTGTTTTTTTGCTTCTCCATCTCCACCCACATGGTCGTGAATCATTTTATAAATTTCAATAGCATTACTAATTTCACCTATATACGTTCTTGATCGTCTATCGTCAATAATTTCCGTTATTATATCTTTGTCTGAATTATAAATTTTTTGTGTTTGTCTATCATCTTCGGATTTGCCTTTTTTTCTTGTAACAGTTGGCACATCTTCTTCCGTTTCAATATGTGTATCAAAACCACCCATTTTTTTATCTGCCATATTTATCCCTCCATAATTTTAATTCGTTCAAACATTTCTTCGACAACATCTATATACATACTTAAAGTATTTTTGTCATGAGGTTGGTCTGTTGTTATTCCAAATTTACCCCAAGTTACAACACGATCAGATGCTTTGATTATATTGTTGAAAACATTTTCTTGAAATTGATCTATAATTTCTTGTTTTACACGATTACTAGTTGATGAATTAGGCTTATCTAAATAAGGCAATACACCTAATAGTTTTACTTTTGGATTAAACTCAACTAAAGAACCTACATAGTTATATGTTTTTCTAGCACCTTCTGCGCTAGACTCTTCTGTTTTTGTAGTAATTAAAACATAGTCAGAACAGCAAATAGCGTTTTTAGTTGCTATGTCTGTGCTTGGTCTTGTATCGAATATGATATAGTCATAATCATTTTCAAGTGGTTTTATCAGATTGAGCAATAAATAATATCTACCTTTTTTATCAAATTCTGAGATTACATGTTCAGTAAAGTTTTCCATATCCCAATCTCCATGAACTAAATCTAAGTTTTCGTGGAGACTTACAATACTTGGTTTCAAATCCATTGCTAAGATACTATCCATTATATTTCTGCTAGGTTTAACCTTTTTGCCGAAAGTACGTTTTAATTTTTTAGATGCGTCAGATTGAGGATCAATATCTATAACTAATACTTTCTTGTCATACTTAGTGGCAAGTAAAAATGAAAGTATTTCAGTCAAGGTTGATTTCCCCACTCCGCCTTTGTAATTCGCTATAGTAATGGTTTTCACATTAATTCCTCCTTTTTTAATAAACTACCTACAATTTAATAAAAAATTACTATATCATTGTAATATGCGTCTATAATTAGAACACTTTGTATCTTTTGTGTCCATAGTGTACATATAATATATCAATTTTAAACCATTTTGTAAATAACTACCTCTTTAAAATATGTATAAAATAATATAGTTTGTAAACTTGTGTATATAATCATTTGTATATATTGAGCGTATAATTACTATATGTTATAATATATGTATATTTAAAAGAATACTCAAATAATGATTGAAGGTGCTTATATGAGCGAATTAGATAATGATATAAAGAATTTAGAAGACACTGTCGATAATATTATTGAAATAGCTAAAAAGTACTCTATATATGATTTTATAAGCGGCGGAATAAAAATAACTACTATAAGAAGATTTACGCAAAGGGAGAAAGATATATTATCAATATCGACAGATACATTAAGGAAGATATGTAAACGTATTGATGAATTAAGTGATAATACGTTTTCTTACTTATATAAATTAAATTATTTATTAGAGGACTTTGTTAATAAGAATATTGATGTGTTAAAAACTAAAAAACTAGTAGATTTAGGAATTTCAAGAGAGACATTAAAAAGAATGAAAAACAACGAAGAAGGGCAACCATATTATTTAAATACACTAGTTAAATATGCAAGGTTAGTCGAAAATTGGAGGTGTACTAGTGTTGAGAAACCCGTTTAAACGTAAGAAAAAAGTGAATGATAAGCCTCAGAAGAAAAACAAAGCCAAAAAAAATAATTATAAAATCATTGGAGGTCTATTAGGCGATAAGGATAAACGTACAAGATCCGCAATTTGGTGGGTTGTATTTAGACTTTTATGTGGAGCAGGTTTAGTTATTGGTATATTTTGGTTCTTTCAAGGTAAATCAGCGATGAATTATGAAATCAAAAACAATACAACGCCTATAGGTACGCAATTAGAATTTTCAAAAAGTGAAGCTAAAGTTAATATCAAAGACGTTTGGACAGACAAAAAACGGGACGTATTAGTTGTTAAAATCGGCTACACTAATGGAGCTAGAAAGTCTTTGCCGACAGATGGTGAAAACTATAACTTAACACTTTTAACTAATAATGGAAAAACACCGAAATTGAGTGGTAGCTACGGAATGCTTGGAACTGAAGGCGATGGCTATTTGTTTTTAAAAGGAGATATTGATAAAGAAGCATATCAACTAGTAATCGCTAACCAATTAAAACTATCAAGTGGTTCTCCAGAATCAAGTAGTAGTTCACAAAATACAGAAATCAGTGATGACTCAATGGAAAAAGAACTATCCAAAGCTTCATTTGAAGAAGCTGATGATAAAGGTGTATTGTTCAACAAATTCACAGGCAAAAAATCTGAACCAAAATTCGACAATATAAACTTTAGAGTGAACGGTTACTCGAAATCTACGAATGTTTACAACGGTACTTTCCTTAAAAATGATGGAAGTATAGACTACGGTAAAGTAGTTAGTAAAACATCTGTAGATGCTGCAATTAATAAAATAGATAAGCAAATTAAACAGGCAGAAGATAAACTGAAAACATATGAAGTCAGTAAAGAAGAATATGAAAAACGTGTTAAGAAAAATAAAAAAGATAAAGACGCTAAAAAATCAGTTGAAGATGTAAAAAAATCTATTGAAGATGAAGAAAAAACTATTAAGGATTTAAAAGAGTCTAAAAGAGTATATGAAGAATCAGATTTCAATAAGTCTGATTTTGGTGCAATGCAAGAGAAAATGAAATTTATGGATCTTGACTAAAACTAGGAGGGGTAAAATGAGTGAATCAAACCAGCAAGAATTGATTGAAAATAAATTCAAAGAACTAAATGAGTATTTTGGTTACGCATTAGAATATTTAGATATAAGTTCTCCTCCTATTACAGGAAAAGATGAACAAATAGATCAATTAAATAAATATTTAACTAGGGAAGATACACCAGTCGCTATGATAATTGGTCTTCCCGGAGCTGGTAAAACAGCAACAGTGGAAAGTTGGGGACATATCAAAGCACAAAAGGGCATTGATGTGCATTTGATTACAGTAAATATCGGCGGATTAGGTGAAGGAGCAGATTTAAAAAAACGTATTAGTACGCTTTTACCAAAATTAAAAGAATATGAGAACTTTTTAAAACAATTTAATGAATCTGCACGAGTTGTTTTGTTTATAGATGAAGCACATCATATAGTCAGTACTTTCGGTAAAGGTTCAAAGGAAGGTTCAGACTTATTAAAACCCTATTTAGCTAGAGCTGGTAAATACGTTGGTGTCATCGCAGCTACGACATTAAATGAGTACAACAAATATATAGCGCCAGATGGAGCGTTAGTAAGAAGATTTAAGAATATGATTATTAATGAAGTAGATCAAGATATAACCGTACAGATACTGAGAAGTTGGCTTGATAATCATACGCAAACTGTATTCACAGAGAATGTGGATGATACGATATTGTACAAAATTGTAGAAGAAAACAGAAGACATAATACTGAATTAGCAGAACCAGCTAAATCTATAGACACCTTAGAATCGTTACATGCTTACTCTATAGATGAAAATATACCTATAGATGAAGAACTTTTAAATAGGGTTTTTAAAGCAGCAACAAATGTTGATTTAAACATAAATATAGATGTTATTAAGGCAAATGAAGTTTTGAAAAAACGTGTTAGAGGACAACCACTTGTATTGAAAGCTATGGATAGAACGTTAAAAGTCATGGAATTTGACGAACGTCGAGGTGACAGACCTATGGCAACTATTTTAAGTGTAGGGACAAGTGGTGTTGGTAAAACTGAAACAGCAAAGGCAACAGCAGAAGGAACAGAAAAAGATTTATTAATAATCAGTATGACAAATTTTAATACAGCAGAATCTGCTGAAAGGTTTAGAAGACATTTAGGGTCTCATATAAGACATAATAGTTCCTCTGTAATTTTATTTGATGAAGTTGAAAAAGCACATTCAACTGTGCAACTATCACTTTTACCAATATTAGATGAAGGATTAGTAACTTTCTTTGATAGCGGACAAGATGGTTATGAACAACCTTACACTGTATCTTTAAAAAACACTATTATCTTCGGAACATCAAATAAAGGTGCGGCTATATTTGGAAAAATTAATAACTATGCAAAACAAGTTGCTGAAAATCAAGAACAAGATATAGACAAATTAACTAAAGATATTCAATTAATGAATAGACAATTGAAACCGGAAATTAGAAGAGCATTAGAAAGAGACGATTTTAGACCGGAATTGTTACAAAGATTTAGCAGTATAATTCCATTTGCCACATTAGGAGAACGAGTATTAATTGATATAGCTGAAAAGCAAATAGACGACATGGTTAAATATTTCTTGTCTAAAGGTTACGACATTCGTAGAAACCCTCCAGAATATTGGGGTGATGATAAATATCCTTATAATGCAACTGAAATAGCAATGTATGTTGCTATTGAACGTATGATAAACAAAAAAGATGCTGGTGGATTAGGGGCAAGAAATATACGTTCTATTATTTTAGAAGAAATAGAAGGCGAAATATTAGACGCTATATACGAATATCCGGGGGTTAAAAAATTCAACTTAATGACTGATGGTAATTGTGTTTTTGAAGACGGAGATTCTGCTCAATCAGAAGGACAAATTTTAGTAACACCATTTATGTATTAAGAAATGAGGTGATGTAATGAATAATATTTTAAGGCTTTTAGGAATATCTGCAATGACAATAGTGGTTGCATTACTATTATTAATACCACAAGCAAGTAGTAATGTATTAGCAGCAGATGATGACAAAAAAGATGAAGAATCAAATAATGATACAGAAATTGTAGAACCTAAAGAATCTATAGTTGATACAGAAAGTGTAACTGGTGAAAGCAAAAAAGATGAAAATGAGTCTGATAAAAATGTTCTTTTAGAAGATAATTCTGTTTGGACAATGTATGCACAATTTATTATGACTACAAAAGCAGATGAAAAAAAGAAAAAGAAAGATAAAGAAGAACAAAAAGGTTATTTAGAAAAGAAAGTTCATAAAGCATACGATGGTGCTATTTCTGGGATTATAGGTAAAGGCGCAGTAACCTTAGACCTTCCCTACAATAAAATGTATAAGCTAGCGAATGATATACGTGGACAAAAAGAATCGGATGAAAAAGATAGTGCAGGGACGCAAATGGCTTCATTCCTATCAACATACAGTCATTATGGTTATATAGACACCATGAGCGGTCAGACAGCAGTAGCAAATACAAAAGATGCTGGCGGTGGTGTTGGAAGAGCAATATTCGGTGGTTTTATATCTTTTGCATTAGTTATATATTCTGCGATAAATACAGCATTACAATGGTTGATAGAAGCTTTAATATCTGCCAATCCGTTAGCGTTAATGGGATTTGGAGATTCAACAATAGTTGATGATAACCCTATTTCAAAAGCGTTGCATAATTTCTTCAAGAATATTGGATTAGATTCTAAATTTTGGGATACTTTAGCAGATTTTGGTTTGACAGCAGTTACATTGGTATTTTTAATTTCAGTAATGTGGTTTTTAATGAAAGGACAAAGAAGCGAAGCTTTACGATCTGTCAAAGAATGGGCAGTAAGAGTATTCGGTATTGTTGCAGCTGCAACAATAGTACTATTCTTCTCTTCTGCAATGGCAAAGCAAGTAAAAAGTATTTATGAAGATACGAATATTGATGATAATCTTGTAATGAAGCATTTGTTTAATACAAGGGGATGGGCGGCATCTTCTAACCTATCGCCAAATGGTTTGCAAGGAAATGAATTTCCAAATGCTAAAGCAGACTCTGGACATATTGATAAAGACTTTGACCCGCTTCGTTCAAGAGATTTAATAAGTAATATAAATGAAACAACTTACAACACTTTATATGGTATGGATGGTGAATCATCCGGATTTGACTTATTAAATCGTTGGATGTCGAATGAAAACTTTAACGTTAATACTTATATAGGAGATATAAGAAGAGGAAATTTAAAAAATGGTGACTCTCAATTACCAGCATTTGATAACTATAAAGAAGATTTTGGTGGTAAAAATGTGGAAAATTGGGACAATGGAAACATAGAATATAGCATGTGGTCAGCAACACAAAACTATGATGATGAATTAAGAAAAGTAGATAGTAAATACTTCAAACCTGAGTCAACAACTGGTGTAAGACAACAAGACAGCTTTAGTACACAATCAGTAGTATTAATGCTTCAATCAAGTTTTGATAGTAAAGGAGCTTCATTCTACGCTTATAATCTTGGGCCGACTGGATTACAAGCAGATTTAAAAAATGTATCAACAGTAAAAACAGAATGGAAAGAAGTAACGCTACCGGGTGATGGTGGCATAGGTGTAGCTGGTTCATATATCAGTTTAGGCGCTCACGCACTAGTAGTTATCATTATAGGATTAGGCGTATTTTTAGCACTATTAACATTAAATTTCTTTGAAGCATTTAAACGTATAGGTATGAATTTAGTTAAAATGGAAGCTTATGGTGATCCATTCGCATTTTTATCATTACTAATAATTTCATTAATGTTTGTAGTAAGTCTGTTAATTGCTGGTATGGCTACTGGTGTGTTTATAGCATTAGCGAATGAATTAGCAGCAATAGTTGATAAAATGACATTAGGACATATACCTTCTGGATTTATAGATATAACGAAATCTCTTGCGATGATATTCTTTGCTTACATTTTCGCTTTAAGAAAACCAACTAAGGGTGCTTACCCTCCTTTAAAATCATTTGTAGGGTTCCCTTTAACAGGTATAGCCTTTAAATATGATGATAAAGTTAAACAAATGAGCGGAAACATGAAAAATCGTGGTAAAGCAGGATTTAGAGCAGTTGGAGATACAGCTAGAGAATCTGTAGAAGGTACAAAAGATTTAGGACAAGAAACAGGACGTGCGACATCAAGTTTTGCAGCAGGAACAGCAGGCGGTTATTTAGGTGCTAGATACGGTAAATCAAGACGTAGAGGTAAAGGCGGACATCTTGGGAAACATGGTATTGCAAGTGCTAAAGAAACTGCAATTAATGCTCATAAAGGAAATAGATCAGCGTCAGAAAATGCATATAATAATGGTGGTAGAAAAGCATTTAAAGACTTAAACGCTGAGAGACAAGCAGGCAAACAAGATAAATTGAGAAGAGACGAATTAAAAGAGCTTGGCTATACAGATGAAGAAATAGAACAAGTAATGGCAGCAGAAAATGGCAATAATACAACAAACCCAGAAGAAAACAGCGTTGCTCCTTCTAAAGAACGTAATCAATCTATAGCACATAAACCAAATATGAATGACAATAAGGACTTCAAATCTAATGATCTAAATTCACCGAATAGTACAGATAGTTCAGAAGATTACAGAAGTAGACTAGGTGAAAGTGCAAAAGATGACTCTAAAGCATTTTTAACTGATAGTGCAGTAGAAGCATTAGGAGGAACTGAGTTTGTAAATGAAAGTGGTGTAGCTGATATTGCAGCAATCAAACAAGCTCAAGAAGAAATAGCTAGAACTAGCCCAGAAAATCGTTCAGAAGAACTTCAAAATAAAGCTGACGTCCTTCAAAAAGCACATAACAGAGGAACAGAAGAGTTGGCTGGCAATAGTAATAAAGGTAGTGGAGCAAGTTCAAGTTCTGTAGTCGGAGAAGAAGGTAGAAGTACTGGATTTAATCCAAATGGTAAAGACGATACTGTAAGTAAATCTTCTCAACGCAAGACAAGTGCTAATACAGAAGTAGAAACAAGCGAAACTAAAACAGAAGGTTCTGGAAAACAAATAGACAGTTCCAATAACGCAGTAGGTAGTGTACCTAGAAGAAATAGCAGAAATGGAAGCACAAGCAATGCCAATAACGCAGTAGGTAGTGTACCTAGAAGAAATAGCAGAAATGGAAGCACAAGCAATGCCAATAACGCAGCAGGTAGTGTACCTAGAAGAAATAGCAGAAATGGAAGCACAAGCAATGCCAATAATAAGACAAATGCTGTAGAAAAACGCAAACCAGCAGCATCTAAAAAGGCTGTAAAACAAAGACAACAAGCAAAACAGATAAATCAAGCTACAAACAAACAACCAACGAAAAATAATAGTACAACTCAAAGCAAGTCAACATATAATGATAAGTTGAAGAAGAGTAAGGGTAAAACCAATTCACAACCTAAACAACAAAGTAGTAAACAGACAGTGGAGAAAAAACAACCAACTCGAAAAAAATCATCGAGCAAACAAACAGTTCAGAAAAAACAACCAACTCGAAAAAAAGCAACAAACACACAAGGTCGAAAAAATAGTACCAAAAAGCAAAACACAAAAAAAGTAGAAAGACGAACAAGAACTAGTCAAAATGAAACAAATGAATATAGTTACAATGAAGTTCTAAGAAAAAATAGAAAACGTTAAAGTAATAGTGGAATATCACTGTTACTTTAACAAAGGAGGGTTTTCATGAAGGATGAACCAATAATCAGTGAAGATGATTATAAGTACTTGTCGGAAGCAAAGTCGATAGAAGATTTCAATAATAGAATTACAGATATTAATAACGGTTTAGAGTATGCATTAAATACAGAATCAGCAAAAAAAATATTAAGAGACACACATTTTTTAAATAAAGATGGGTCGATTAACATGGCTTTGTACAAAGAAGTAATAGCTGAAATTTACGAAAATAAAGATGAAGATGAAAAAAATTATATTTCTGATGATGATTATCTGGTTCATGAATCCTTCTATCAAGGGGCAGAAGAAATCTATTATCACATCAAAGGTGGTGTTATGGGAAAATCAGTACATCTTGCAAAAAGAGTTAATAGAAAAAATGCTGAAAACTTAAGATCAGCGGCAAAAGTTGAAGAAGGCAGTATAGCATCAGGTATACAAAAACTTATAAAAATTTTCAGAGGACGATAAAAACATTTACAAAAAATATTATTTATAATATGATTAGTTTATGTTAATATTAAGGTATCACAGATAAAGTGAGAAAGGGTTGAATTGTATGGATCAAATTAATTCGTTTATAGAGTGGTTGACAGATGCAGGTAATGACACAGGATTAAAAGTAGTTACATTTATAGGACTTATTGGATTATTCGTTACATTAGTTATGGCAATCGTTAAAGGATTTACTGGTAAATTTAAGCAAGCAACTGTTTGGATGGCTAGTTTCTTATTCATTGCTATTCTAATGGGTTCTGGTTACGCAATTTTAAAAGCTATAGGTTCTGGTACAGGTGAAGATATTGAAAACAGTGTAAATATGATTGGTATATTTACAACAGTAGCCGCCTATGGTGCGTATAAAAGTTACAATAAATTTAAACAGAAATAGTGAAATAGAAACACAATGTATAACAGCATAGAAGTGATTTAAGGGCGTCACATCGCCCTTTTTATTTAATTGAAATATGAAACTTCAAGTTTTATTGTAGGCTATTTTATGGTATAATTTAAGTATGAATAATAACGAAAATAACGGGTGCATTATCAACAGAAACAAACTCATTAAACATTCAAAAATTGTGCTGAAAAGTAAAAAATTTACTGGTGTTGAACTATCGAAAGAGGTGGGTATTCATGTTCAGCAAATTTATGGTTATAAAAGTGGTAAGCGAAGCTTAAAAGATGCGCAATTAGAGACCTTGTTGAAATTTGAAAAATTGTACCAAGAACATGAAGCATTTAAAAAAGTGAGAAAAGGGGAGCAAGATAAATGAGTAATTTTGAAGATTTGAATTTAGATAAAATAGAACTTCCAGATAAAACGTTTATCTCACTACCAATTTTAATAACCTTAAATGATGAATATTTAGAAGGTAAATCAGATCGTAAGACCAAGCGATTGTGGGACGTGTTTTATAAAAGTTTTGGTGGAACAAAAGAGAAAAAAACAGATGAATATCAAGCAGTAGAAGATTTAGAACTTCCAGATGATGACCCTTTCAAAAATAAAGAACATGTTTTTGCAATTGATGTAGCATCATTTGGGAAAATTGAACCAAAGCAAGAAAAAAATTTAGATTTTGGGATTCGCATATTACAAAACAATAATAGACTTCTTCCAGTTGATTCTACAATGCAAGAGAAGGGCAAAGAGAAAAATATTAGTAATGGATTAGAGTTTTCAGAGGTTGAAGAAAATGTAGAAGAAACTTTCAAGTATATATCTAGCTTAGCAGAAACTAAACGTTTTGAGTCAATCAGTGACGAGAAGCGAGAAGATTACGAGAGTAAAAAGGAAGAAGAAGAAATAAAGGAAAATCAAGGTAAAGAGAATAACTTCGTGTCAGCTACAGAAAATATTGGTGTAGAAGATGAAGAAAATAGCGAAGTAGAAAATACAAACGTAAATGAAGATAACACAGAATCTGTTACTGATGACGATTCGGCAGAATCTACACCAATTGAGGTAGATGGTGAATCTGAAACAGGACAGAAAAATGAATCAGAAGGTGAAGAAAGCGAAGTTTATGATTTGCCAGATGATGATTTGGAAGAGATTGAAAGTGGTGAAAGTGAATATACGTTAAATTCGCTTAAACAAAATTTATATTCAAATTTACAAAGCTATTTCCCACATTACAATTTAAAAGATTTAGATTTTGATGGAGAAGTCCCAGAATTAGAGGACAAAGAATATCAGAAGCTCTATGCAATGACAGCCAAAGGTATAAACGACCAAGTAGATAGAGCTAATAAAAAAATTGCTTTAGAAAGGGAAAAGTCTATTAATAATTTATATAGACCCTTAATCAGCGAAGTAGTGAAAAGATATTTTGATATTGAAGCTTTATATAAATACACAGATAGTGGAAGTGAATTTAACACTATTTATGAAACATTGGAAAATAATCTAAATGAAGCTTTAAAAAATGTGGAAATACAAGCTGATGAACAAGAGCAAATTAAAAAGCAAAAACATGAAAAAAATAAAGAGACATATTTGAATAATTTACTAAAAAAAGAGTCTATTAAATATGACGAGGAAAATTTACCAAAAATAACCGAAGAAGTTGAATCGTATAAAGAAGAATCTAAGAGTGATATTTACAATAAGTATAATTCACAAATAGATCAACTTGAAGATGACGTTGAAAGTACAGTTACAGAACGTATTGAGAGATTAGTTGATAATGTCATTAACGAGTATAAACCACAACTTGATTCGGCAATAGAAACATTAAATAGTGATTTGAATAATCAACTAGAAAAAATAGCAGAGCAAAACCAAAGAGATTGGCAAAAATACAAAGAACAATTAAAAGAAATTGAAGAAGTTAGAACTAAAGCCGCAAATAGTCAAAGAAGCACAATTGACGCCGAAGTTTCAAAACGCACACAAGCCTATGAGGGTATGCAACAGAAGTTAGAAGAAAAAGATAACCAAATCCATATGTTACAAGCAAATTTGAGAAATGCTAAAGAGAGCAGTACTCAAAAGGATTATACACTTGATAGTGCCGCTACTGAAAGACAAGAGTTATTAAAACGAATGGATAAAAAGGAAGCGTATATAGCAGAACTTGAGCAAGAAAGGGAAGAGAAGAACGCCAAAATTAGACAGTTAAGTTCTTCTAACAGTTATATAGGCTATCCATTTAACCATACGCCTACCACAAAAGTAGGAAAGACAAAAGAAGTAGCAAAAAGTTGGTATGATAAATTTGAAAAATTAATTATAGCTACAGTAGCAAGTATTATAATAGCAATTGGTGTGTTAATAGCAGCTACTATTGTTTCAAGTAATGATGCAGATTCAAGCAGTCAACAAAATCAAATACAAAAACAACAAGAAGAAGTTAAGAGTCAGCAAGAAGAACAAGATAAAAAAGCGTCGGAATTAGAAGAAAAAGAGAAGCAGCAACAAGAACAGCAGAAAAAACTAGATCAACAGAAGAAAGATAATGAAAGCAAAAAAGATTCAAAAGACAAGGATAAAGACAAATGATAGATAATAGGTGGAGGTGGTAAAGTGGAAAATCAAGAATTTGAAGATAAAACCAAAATAGGTGAATACTATGGTTATAAAGCAAATCCTAGACAAAACGTAAGAGACTTGCCATGGTATTTCCAATTCTTAGAAAAATTGAATTTACCCACTGTTACTACAAAAAGAGTAATTATATTTGTAACTATGGTAGTTTTGATACCCTTAGCAGTTATATTTTATTTGCAAGGTGATATGTTAAAACTCAAATATTTATTACCACCATTGCTATTAATTAGTTTATCAATTGTAGGTTATTTGATTCTATATTCTCTTGTTAATTCTTATAATGGATCGTTACTAAAATCGACTCATATTGTATTAACGCAGACTTTTAAAAGGATATTAGTACTACTTGGAAATGCAGAAAGAGATATAGAAAATGGTGTTCACACAGTGCATAATGATGGAACTATTATTTTCTCTAACGGTCAAATTGGAAGAGCATTTGCAATTGATGGTTCTACTAGTGCGACAGCCTTTCCATCAGAGATAGCTATACAAGAACAAAAAGCGAAAAGATTCCATCATTCGAGATTGAGAACAACAACAATAATTCAAATTACATCATCACAAAAGCAAAATGCAGAGAATCAGATATTAACAGCAGTCAACTTACAAAGGTCAAATACAAATAAGGCTATAATAGCTATGATGCGACAAGAAGAAGCGCATTTAAGAGATAATATAGATAATAAAATGCCAACAGCAGTACAGCATCAAATTTATATGGATAAACGACAGTCTGATTTAAAAGATTCTATTCAAAAACTATATAGATTTGAAGCACAAGGTTACTACAATAGTGTAATACCACTAGATAATAAAGAAGATGTTCATAGACTTCTAGGTAACATGCTCAAATTTAAATAATCCAATGGCGGCATCTATATGGTGTCGCTTCTTTATAAGAGGTGACTCAATGTGAAGCTTTTGAAAATTTTCGATAAAAACAAAGGTAAGGAAACTAAAACAATATTAAAAGACCATAAAGACCCCAAATTGTACCCATCAACAGGATATAGTTACACCCCATCATTTGCACGAGCAAATAATCAATTTGCAACTATTACTAAACTAACAAATCACTTTGGACAAAATAGAAATCAAACTTATGGTTGGTTTGTTAATATACTTCCAGAAATTAACGTAGATGATGTTAAGGGTTATTTTATTGAAGTGAGCAAACCAATGACTGATGCAGACCAAAAAAAGATTATGAGTAAATCAGATTCTACCTTAGAAGCCTTAGATGAAGATAATCAACCTACAAAAGGTAATGCGGGGCAAAGAGAAATCAATGATTTACACAAGCATGATATACATCAAGCAAACAAATTTCATCGTAGACAAGATAAAGCTATAGATAGCAAAAAACATTTATTACTTGTGTCTAAAAATCCCGATAATATTTCGGAGCAATTAAAAGCTTTAAATGACTACTATCAAGAAGACCACGCAGGACTTAAGCTTGAGTCAGATGCAGGAGACCAAGAAAATTTATTCAAAGAATTATTAACACCTCCATCGGGGAATATCTATGAAGAAACAATGATGAGTGCAGAATATGCTGGTTTCGACCATGCAGTACGAAGAGGGTTGAACGATGATAGAGGCGTTGCAATAGGAGAACTAACCGCTTCATTAACAAATGGTTCAGCTATGATGGATTTAAATGGTTCATTCAAAAGTAAAATATTAGTTGGAGCGACAAAAACATCACACATATATAAATTTGATGAAAAGCTATCGGCTTCATCAATGTGGGGGCAAAAAGTAGCAAATCATGCTATGGCATACGGTCATAAAACTTTTCATATAGTGTTAAATGATTTTGATTATTTTGGTGAAGCTAATATTCCGGGTAAAAAGAAGACATTTTCAGCAGAACCAATTATGAATAATGTACTTAAAAAAATAAACTTAGCTAATGGAGGACTCAATCCATTACAATTATTCGGTGATCCAAAAGACCAAATACAAATTTATCATAGCCATTTAGATAAACTCGTTTATCAATTTTATTTATACACGAATAGAACAATGAATAATAAAATGATACCTAACTTACGAAAAGAACTGAATAACTTCTATGAAACCAAAGGTATTTGGAATAATAATGCTTATAAATATCCGGGTAGAATAAGAATATTAGGTAAAAGAGCAGACTCATACCCAACGTTCGACCAATTCTTATTTTCACTTTCAAATTACGCTGATGAAACAGCAGATATGGGCAGCCATAAGGTACAAGATGCTGAGGACATGGTAACATCATTAGAAACAATATTAGATACACATTACAATACAGTTAGCACATATACCACATTACCAGACCCAGATGACCCAGATATATATCAATATTATTACCAACTAAATGAATTGGAAGGCGATATAAAAGAAGCACAATTTTTAAATGCTTTCGACTATATAGCTTATGCAGCTCAAGAGAATGATATTATAATGATTCATGGTGTAGACCAACTATCAACTGAGACAGCACGATATATTAAACGGACTTTAGAAAAGATGGAGAAAAAAGGTGTTAGAACAGCATTTTTATTTGATTTAATTGGTAGAAAGCAACGAGATAAAGAAGCAGAGAAGAAACATGAAGGTATTAATAATATAGAATACTGTGATATTTTTAACACAAACGGTATTTTTTACGAAGATATAGAAAACGAATTTGATTATACAATTTTGGGAACAATGTCAAAAAATGATTTATATAAATATGAGCATTTAATCAAACAGACGCTCCCGTCAGAATTAAGAAATATTATGACAGCAACTAAAGAAAGAGATCAATTCCAAGTAAGAAGACCAGAAGATTTCACATCAAACTTTGTTTGGGGGAACTTTGTATTATAGACAATAACCCCTAGTATTAAAACTAGGGGTTTTATATTATATTAATATGTTAATTTGTAATACGCTCATTTATAATGAACCTATTACAAATTAACATAAAAGAATTTAAGTGAGGCGTTATTATGAGTACGGGTAACGGCAATATAAAAAATTTTAGAAAAGATGTACCCTTTGAACAGATTCCTCGTGAATTGTTACAAGCTTGTGATACTAACAGTAAGCACAATAAAGGGCTATCTTTACAAGCCATTGGGCTATTATGTAATTTAAGAAGTTATGCTGAATCATGGGATTTGCATAAAACTGAGTTATATAAAAGATACGCTAAAAATAAAGAAGCTTCTGTAAAAAGAGCTTGGGATGAATTAGTAGAAAATGAGTATATCGTACAATTGAAAATAAGAGAAGGTAATAAAAATAAATACATTTATTACGTTACAGTTTATCCATTCACCAAAGAAGATATAAAAGAGATTGAAAAAAATGAAGGTGCAAAAGCAGTTAAAACCTTCACTAATCCTAGAAAATCGTTGTCAGAACAAGAAGATTTGAGCTTGAGGTTTTCCAGACCTCAAAACCAAGACCTCAAATCCCAGACCTCAAAACCCAGAACTAATATAAAACAAATGAAAGATATAACAAATGAAGATATAACAAATATAAGAGAAGATAATAATGAAATGCATGAAGTGAATGGGGATAATGCAGCAAACCATTCAAACAATGCAAACCATAGTGATACAAATATGGTTTCAATAGATTTTAAAGAATATATGAGACTTAGAGAAGCTGAACGAATGAATAATAACAGCGATGATATAAAACTAGTGATATTAGAGCAATTCCCAGAAGACCTAAGGAATTATATGAGTAACTTTGATTTAGAAGAAATCAAGTTGCTAAAAGAATATATACTTATAGGCAAATCAAGTTACAATAAAAGTGTTGATGTTAATAAAAGGCTTCTTTTGGAAGATGTAGAACTTGAGTTAATACTTATGTTAAAACGTATTAAGCGCAAAATATATGAAAAGCAAGAAACTATAAAAGAACTAAATAGATACATTACTAGATCAACAGTAAATGTATTCAGCAGATATGCATCTGATTACTTTGAAGATGATATAGATATGAGTCATATAGACATTGATAGTTTACCTCTAAAGCAATTATGGGACGAACAAAAAGGCGAGTGATAATTCACCCGCCTTTTTTATTTGTGCATTTTATAAAACATTTGTGATGTATTCATTGTTTCTTCGTCATTATTTGTTTCTAAATAATCTTTAAATATATCTGTATTAACATTACTATTAATTCTCAATTTATCTAGTTTACGAATATCTTTCTCTAATGAATCTGAAAAGCCATTGTATAGATTATCAAGCAAGTCTTTTTCAGATGAAAGTTGATTTAATAATTCATCTCGTCGGGATGCAGTCAACTTATTACTTAATTTTCCTTCTTTAAGTTCATAGAAAGTGTTGTTTAGAATTTCCAGTTTATCTGAAAAAGCATCAATAAGTTGGGCTAATTCATTAACGGAATCATAATGTTTATTTATGTCAAAAACATTTTCGTGTGCTGTTTTAACTTCATTATTTCTATCTAGTAATATGTTATTTTCCATACTTTTCGTCCTTTCTAATTTACAACTATTTATGGTATAATTATACCATAAAACATAATATTTTATAAGGTTGTGCATATAAATGAATAAAAAAACGTGGAGGTCTTTATTTCGCTTCACAATATTAAAAATACTATTTGTTTTTTTGTTTAGTACTTTAATTTTACAAGATTATTCACCAAATGACACTGCCAAAGCAGAATCTAATGTTATTTATGATGCTCAAAGAGGGTGTTCAACATCTTCTGATGGCGGTGATAATGATGAAAACAGTGATTCTGGTGAATCCGATAGCAAGGATAGTGAAGATAAAGGCTCAGATAAATATGATGAAATTCCTAATAAGGAGAACATAAAGAAGATATATGATGTTCTACATGGAAAACATGGTTTTTCAGCAGAATTTATAGCAGGGATTTTGTCGAATTGGTGGACAGAAGCACAACTAGACCCAACAGCTAATGAACCGGGGCAATTTGGTAAAGACACAGCTAAAAAAGCCACAGATGGTGAATTAGGTATTGGGTTCGGACAGTGGAGTTTTGAACGACATAAAGCGCTAGTAGATTGGGCTAAAAAGAAAGATGGAAATTGGTGGGAAATAGAGCATCAAATGGATTATATGGTAAATGGTGACGATATGTTTGTAGACATATTAAAAGATCTTGCCTTAGATGCTAAAGATGACCCCGTCCAAGAAGCTGTCAATTTCCATAATGATTGGGAAAGATCAGCAGATTCAGAGTCCAAAATTAGAGATGAACGTGGAGGAAATGCCAAAAAAATCTTAAGCTATATGAAAGATAATGGCATGGACGGAAAAAAAGACGAATCAAAAATTAAAAAAATTGGTAAAGATTCTAAAGGTTCTAGTGGCGCATCAGCATCAGATACAGACAAAGAAAAAGAGACAAAAACTGATCCATGTGCTGATGGAGATAAAGGTGAAGGAAGTTCAGGTAGCGGAGACGGAAGTAAGATAGGCGACAGCACAAAAGTAAATGGCAAAAAAGCAAAAATAATTGGTAAAAACTATGAATGGGACGACTTGCCAAGCAAATATAAAAAGCATGTTAAGTTACCAAAATTTGATAAAAGTTATTTAGATAAACCCGGAAATCTATTTCCGAGTACTGGTAATAAGGGTCAGTGTACTGAATTAACATGGGCTTATATGAATCAATTATGGAAGGGAAAACAACCTACAAATGACGATAATTTAAAAAATGGTGATGGAAAAGATATATATAAAGCATATAAAGATAAAAAAGCAAAAATGACCGAAAAACCAACGGTTGGTTATGGTTTTTCATCTGACCCACCATATGCACAGGCTGCTGATCCATCAGTTGGACATACAGGTGTAGTCGTAGGTGTAATGGATGACGGTAAATGGATTATGGCAAATTACAATGTACCACCAAAACCAGCGCCATCAAGAACGCTATATTATTCAGTCGTTGATGGTACAGATGGTAATGTACACTTCTTTAGCGGCATTGGAAACAAACCTAAAAAATAATATGTAGGAGGGTTATTATGGACAAAGGGAAAAAAGTTGTTCAACTTACTATTATCGGGTTTTTGGTAATAGCTATTGTTGTAATAAGCGTATTAGTAGCAAAGCAAAATAAGGTTATAGATGACTTGAAGTCAGAGAAGTCTAATATAGAACAGGTAAAAGAAAAATCCTTCACAAAAAATATCACACAAGACGAGGTTAGCGATTATAAGGATAAAACGGAGAAAAAATTAGATTTATTCTTGAAGCATAAATATGGAGACGATAGCCCAGACGATGAAGGGTCTGCATATAACGCAATCAGAGCATTATTTACTGTTCCAAGTCATAAAATCGTATTAACGAACAAATCACCAGAAAAAGATTTCATAAAATATTATAAGCCTTTTGAATATAAAATAAGCAATTTCTCAGCCGAGAGACAAGACGATGATGTAAAAGTAATGTTCAATATAGAGACCCAATATGATGGTAAAACCATCAACGAAAATAATGATTTAATGTCACTAACTTTTGATGAAGAAGATAACCTCAAAGGAGGTAGTTTATATGCAAAATAATAATGTGAAGATGACAACGGTATTAGGAGTAATCATAAGTTTATTAGCAATAGTCGTTATTATAATGGGGATAAATTTATTCAATAAATACAAGGAAGACGACAAAATCAAAAAAGATATTCAAACATTGCAAAGCAAAAATGAGGATGTCAAAAAGCATAACAAAGATGTTGATAATAAAGAAAAGGAACAAGAGAAAGTTCTTCAAATTGATACCGCTATGAACAATACAACGGAATTTAATGATAAATTTTTTGTTTGGGATTCATGGAAAACATATTCAGACAACATGAAATATTTAAGAAATACATTTCCTAATTTAGAAGATAATAAAAATGTTGTAATTGATGGAAAAGATGTAGGAACAGGGACAGCGCCAGAGAGTACTTATGAAAGTGATGCATTTGTAACTGAAAATAAAAATGAAGTAAGTGAACTAATCAAACAATCTAAAAGTTATGATAGTAAAGCTACAGAAAAATTATGGTTCAAAGTATCAAATAATAAAGATGGTAAGTATGACATCACTCAATTTGAATCTTACGAAAAAATAATCTAAGTAATTTATTAGCTAATGGGTGTGAAGTGCCGGTTAGCTAATAAATATTTTACATATAAAAACAAAACAATGTATAGTTGACAATGGTAAATAATTAACAAATGAATTATAGTTATACAACAATAGTAATTTTGAGCGAGGTGAAGAGCGTGAATAAACTATCAACTGGAGAAATAGCTGAACGCTTAGGTGTGACGCCGCATACCATAAGAAATTGGCATAAATCTGGTAAATTAGTTCCGGAATATGTTGATCCAGAGACAAACCATAGATATTATACTGAAGAACAAGTTTATGAGTATAATAAACGCTTGAGAAAAAAAGCGTATAAATACGATATGTTAAACTTAGTAGCCTATGTTAGGGATATTCCAAATAATTCAGCGAAAGAACAAAAGGAAGTTATAACTAAATATTTGCATAATAGGGGCATGAAAACAGAATGTATACAAGAAATGCATAAAAGTTATACAAACAGTGAGATTAAAGGAATAATGGAACAAGTCTTAGACGATGAAGTTGAAAATATAGTAGTTACAACAGAGCAGGTGTTTTTTGAAGGTGCTAAAGAAGTGATTAAGCATATATTGGAATATAAAGAAGCTAAAATAATAATAGCAGAATAATAATATATAAAAGATTTACAAGACATATGGAAAAAACCGTATGTCTTTTATTATATAAAGCAAAATACCTTTACAAAAATATTTGAGGATAATATAATAAATATATATTAATTAGTCTGGAGAGGTTGGTGGATAATGTCTAATTCATCAGAACTATATGAAAAAGTTGAGAAGTTACTAAGACTTATTAAAGATGAAAATTACAAAGAAGTCACAGGTTATAAAATAAGTAAAGCAACGGGTGTACATGCAGTTACTATATCCAAATTGAAAAATAACCAATCTAAATTAGAAAATTTATCGGTATCTACATTTTTCTCTTTATACGATTATGCGGTAGAATTAGAGAATAAAGATAGTGACAGCAAACAATAAACGAAAGGTTTTTGATAGAAATGAAACTCACTAAAATACAAAGAGAAGTCCTTAACCAAAAATTTCAAGAAAGTTTTAACTCACCGGAATTAGAAGATAAATTTAAAACAGAATATAATGAAGCATATAAAAAAATGGCAGAAGAAATTTTGCAAGAACAGGGATTTCCCAAATATGTAGATGTCAATAAGGGGAACTTTGGCGTTAAAATAACACCTAAAAATGGCACTGATGTATTTGTAGATTACGTTGAAGAAACTGATGAAATTGAAAGTGACGAAGAGTTTGAAGCAGTTAGAAATGACGCTGAATTTTTTAGTGAAATTATTTTGAAAAACCTAAACGAAACAAATATGGCTTTTGAAATTAGAGAAGATCCAAGTGAATATTTAGAGCGAAATCCAACTGAAAGCTATTTATCTAAAGAAATGGAAAAATACTTTAATCCAATAGAATTTGAAGTAGTTTTGAAAGAAACTGATGAATTTAAAGAAGATTTGGCAGAAGCAGCAGAAGAAGAAGGGTTCGATGCTGATGTTGATTTAGATAAACTAGATTATAAAGTGGAAGGATTGAAAGTAGCTGATTCATTTGATTACTATGCAGAATTGTATTTAGATGAAGGTCATTTTGATGATGGAAATACTGTTCAATCATTTCTCAGAAGAGACTTTTATAGACTGTTGGCAGATGGAAGGAATTATGAATGTACAATTAGAATTACAACTGATCCAGAAGAATATGGAGAAGAGTAGGTGTTAAAATGAACCTAAAACAATTAGCGTCAGATATGGCGTCTTATTATGTTGAAGAGAAGTTAGCACAACGCTTGATTGAAGCAGACCATGAGATATTGAATGATATTGGTGATGAAGTATTAAACGAAGAAGGCTATCCAGAATGGGTCAAACTTGCAGATGTTAAATATACGATTCACATAGTCACAAATTATACGTTTGAAGATTGGGCTGAGCTTGGTAAAGCGATGTTTGATATAGAGAATGTGAAGCAATTTGTGAAAGAGGATATGTATGATATGTTCATGGATTTCATAGATTTATTTGATATAAAAATGTATATAAAAACAGATAAAGAAGAATTAGAAACAGCACAGTAAAAAACGGGCAAAAGCTCGTTTTTTACTAAAATAAGTTTACAAAAAGTTTTAAGATATATATAATTAATGTAAGTTAATATATGCCCTAAAGGGTTGAAAGGATGGCAAAAATGAGCAACTCAAATAAAAATTCTTATCCTTTTGCACTTATCTCAAAAATAATTTATAAAGCATTATGGATATTTTCGATTTTAACAATTGCAGCATTTTTAATATTTATAGTTTTGAAAAAGCTTGTATTAAAAATAATAGAAATATTATTTGATGGAGATTACTTATATAGAAGCATCAATTGGATTGCAGATGCATTAGGCGGTATTTTTGCTACAGTATTTAGTTCTACATGGACACCAGATGCTTCATGGGTTCCTCATACGGATAAACTAAGTAGCTCATTTGCAGAAGCAACACAAAATAGTGGGATAGGAATTTTAAAGTTTCTAATTATATGTGTTGTATTACTTGCTATAGCCTATTTGTTTACTATTATTATGAGACATCATAAAGGTGAAATGGCGCCTATGGTGAATGATATTGAAAGTAGTAAATTAAGACGTAAAATAATTCGTAAAGTTGATGCGGGTTATATAAATAGAAGTGGTGAGCAGAAGAAAAAGTACAACAAAATTGATAAAAAAACTAAAAGGCATATTAGAAGAAGACTAAAAGTCAGTATCCATACTTCCATTCCGAATGGCTATCCAATGCCAGTTAAAAAATATCATATAAGAATTAGAAGAGGTAGAACTACAGCGATTAACAACAAACTATTGAGTAAAATTAAAGATTTACACACTGAACTAACAGATATGACTAATGGTATTAGTTTCGACCAAATGAAAACAGAGACAAATAGAAGGTACTTTATATACGAAGGTAGTCAAGAAAAACAATTAAAAGAGGCTCGAAGTGTTATTAAAAAACGTGAGAAACTTGTTGAAGAAAAAGGTAAAGATAATGTAGTTAATAATGGAACAGGTGACATTTATACGTTCCCATTAGATATATTAGCGGCAGATCAAAATAAAATTGAAAAGCAAACTAAAAAAGCTGAAAAATTCGCAGAAGATAATCAAGGTATTATTGATACTCAACTGGCTTCTATGGATATGCAGGTAGAAGCAAAAAACCCTAAAGTAGGAAATGGAGCTATAGAATATGTGTATGGCACACGCTTTAGTACAGCTACTAAATCTTTAGATACAATTAAAGAAGCATTAGAAAAAGCTTTAAAAATTGATGGTGTAACTGTCTATTCAAGAGCTAATAATATGATTATTAACGTTCCACTACCAGAGAAAAAACGTATACCAGTAGATGGAGAAAATCTAATCAGAAAAGTATTTGATGAAGAAATAGAAGACCCTACTCATGCGATTTTAGGTCAAGGAGTAGATAATGACCCGCTTCATTTCGCTTTCAGTGAAGCACCACATACTTTAATAGGTGGTACAACTGGTTCTGGTAAATCTGTATTAAGTAAATTTATGTTAATTTCAATGATGGCTAAAGCAACACCAAAAGAATTAAGAATACAAATTGTAGACCCGAAATATGTTGATTTTGTACCTTTTGAAAAGTCACCATATAACTTAAATGATGTTATTACAGATATTAAAAATGATGCAGTGCCATTTCTAAAATATTTGGTAATACAAATGGAAGAGAGATTTAAAAAGTTTAAAAATGAAGCTGGCGGAACTGAGAACATCAAAGAATATAATGAATGGGCGGAAAAAAATGGAAATGAGAAAATGCCTTATATCGTTGTATTTATTGATGAAGTAGCAGATTTAATGAACCAAGTGCAAAAAGAAATAGAAGAACCTATTCAGAGATTAGGACAAAAAGGACGTGCGTCTGGCATACACTTGATATTATCAACGCAAAGACCTTCAAGAGAAGTAGTTACTGGTTTAATTAAATCTAACTTACCAACAAGATTAGCACTTAGTGTAGGCTCAGAAGTAGATAGCCGAATTATTTTAGACGAGACAGGTGCAGAAACATTAAAAGGGAAAGGTGATATGTTATTTGCACCTCAAGGGTCGAAACCAACAAGAGCGCAAGGGGCTAATATTACAAGAGATCAATTGAATCAAATATTTGATATTTTAAATGATAAATTTGAAAAACCTATATATCCAAACTATCACGCAATAGTGGAAAGAGCAGAAGCTGAAGAAAAGGGTGAAACTTACGATGAAGGTGATAATCCACAATTTGCAGCAATGAGTTCGTTACAAAGCAGTAGAGACGGTTTTAATGAAGAACCAACTCAAAGTGAGAATAAGCGTAAATCAAAAGATAGTATGACGAAAGATGAACAAGATATTGTAGCAATTGCTATGAAGAGGAATGAAGAACGCAAACAGAAGCGAAAAGCGAAAAATAAAACTAAATCAATATCAATTGATCCTATGCAATTTGTGAAAGATAGTGATAAAGATGATAAAAAAGCCGATGAAGAACCTAGTAAACCTAATAAAGATTCGGGCAAAAGTACATCGGACTTATTGGGGTTATAACAATGAGTATTTTTGAAAAAATTGAAAGATGGTTACATCCTTATCGCTATGCATTTGAAGAAGAAGAAGTGAAAGAATTTACGACCAAGAAAAAACGTGAAAAACAAAATTTTAAAGGCAAGATAAAACCAAAAATGAGTGAGCAAGACGAAAAAGCTAAAAAAGAATTTTTGAGTCGTGGTGAAATAGGTATAGAAATTGTTACTGTTAGTAAACAGTTAAATAAAACAGATGCTTTAAAGACTTTAGATAGAAGTGACTATAGTATTGGCTATTTCCATCATGATAGTGATAGTCACCAATTAGCAGTTAAATTCAATACTAATTCTGGGTGGCTATATCACGAAAGAAACGAAGGAAAAAGGAAAAAATTAAAACCATTAGTCTATTTGAAAAATAAAAAGGTAGAAGACAAAACTCACATGATACCTATTGGATTTCATGGCTCAGAAAATGATGAACGACTGTTAGTTGGATTTCATGGCAAGATAAATAAAGGCAGTTTAAAAACGTTAGAGGAATATGTGACTAATGTAAACAGCAAGGAACCTATTTTATGGTTTGTAGATATTCGTAGACAAGCAGATCAAACAGCTATATGGAACGCTACTATTTGGGATGAAAAACATAACTTAATAGCCGATGAATCGTTTCATGATAAGTCACAATTTGTATGGTTATAGTCAAAAACAGTAAGGGGAGAAATGATATGAGAAAGTTTGTGACAGGTCTAATTGTTAGTACTATGTTGGTTGGTGGTGTCGCTCATGCAGAAAGTAATACCGAAAGTAGTAACCAAGATTGGGATAAACCTATTTTTATACAAGGCGAAGACTTAGAAGGCGAAAGCTTAGACGAAACTGAGAAAAAGTTGAACGTTAAAGATGACTATGAAACATTTAAAGTTGGTGTAGACGATGTTAGTAACTATTTGCCATCTAGTAGTAATCTTAGTTATATCTATTCAAGTGCTACTATAGAGAAAAAAAGCTTTAGAAATGGGGTAGATGTAACAATAGACACACCCGAAAATATTACTAAAGTGACTACAGAACAATATCGTAATGCAGCATTAACCGCTGGTATACAGAAAGCTGATATTCACATAGCATCTGTAGAAAAAGTAACAGGTGAAGGTGCTTTAGCTGGTATATATAAAGCATATGAGGAAAAAGGTAATAGTTTAGATAATAAAGACATTCAAAGTGCAAATGAAGAACTAGAAGACATTTCTAATATATCAGAAGAAAATAAAGGCAAAGATGGATATTCAGATGAAGCTTTAAATGCGAGTATTGCTGATATTAAAAAAGAACTCGCTGATATACGAAAAAAACAAGATGAACAACTGTCACAAGATCAAGTGGAAGATGCAGTTAATAAAGTGTTAGATGAAAGAGGACTAAATAAGACGTTAAGTGACAACCAAAAGCAAGTAATAATTAAAAACATGGTGAATGTAGCAAACTCAAAAGCGCTTAATGATAATCCTAAAGACTATTATAAAAATGCTAAAAGTGTAACTAAAGATATACAAAGTTATGCTGGTGAAAAACTAGACCAAGCAAAAGAAAAAGCTGGTGAATTAAATAATGATAATAACAAGAACTTAGTACAGAGTGCTTTGGACTTTATTAAAGGGATTTTCGATGCTATAAGCAACTTCATTCAGAATATACTAGATTTCTTTTCAAATATATTCAAATAATCTGTAATAAAACCCCAATAAAGGGGTTTTATTAGCTGTTATGTTTACAAAAAATATTAAAAGAAATATAATGAATCTATATATGAATGTAAAAAGCGAGGGAAATCTATGTCTAAAGACTATAAACAACAAATGATTATGTATTTAACAAAGGATAATAGAGCGAAAATTAATGAATATATATTAGGATATTTAAATGTAAAAGACATTACTAAAGAAACAGGTTTAGATAGATATGTATTTTATACAGCTATTGAAGATATTAATCCAGATATTCCTAAAATTAGAAAAGAGAATAGAAATGAGGTAATGCAAGATATTGTAAGGCAGATCAAAAGATGTATTCCTTTTGAAAACTTAGAATTTGATGTAGGACAAATTTTTGGGAAAAATAATAAATACGAAACTGTCCCACAATACAAGCAAAAAATAAGATTGAGTAATAGATTAAGAATTAATGGTTTTGAATTAACAGACTATCAATTTGTTTCAAAAAATGTTTTATTAAGTTGGTATAAACGATATAAAACGAGACAGCAATTAAAATTAGGTGAAATAACAGGGTATCAAATTGCCAAAAAATATAAGCTGAATACAGCTACTGTTTATGGAATTAAAAAAGAAATGGAAGAAGATAAACCTTTATTACATGCAACGTCGGAAGCACAAGAAGCTATGTTTTTAGAAAACATTGATATGTTTGTGGAATATCAAAATAAAGATGATATAAAAGAGATAGCAAACAAACACAATGAAGAGGAATGGATAGTTAAAGTTGTTATTGAAACTATGCAGGAATTAGAGGGTATTATAGAAAATTACGCTAAAGATAAATGAGTTGATAAAAATGAAAAGTAGAGTACAAAAGCAAAATACCAAGTATTTAACTTATGGATTTGTAGCAGTTATTTTATTTTTCTATTTATATAATTTACTGATTAATGGATTAGACGCAATAACGGGAGCAACACCACAGCAAATGTTAGAAGTTGGAGCGTTGACAGAATCATCAAGCAAATGGAAGTTACTTAGTTCGCTATTTGTACATGGATCAATAGGGCATTTGCTTATGAACATAGTATTACTAATCATACTTGGAAATATCGTGAGTAATGAGTACGGGAAAATCTTATTTGTAGTTATATTTATATTCAGTGGATTGTTAGGTAATGTATTTACAATATTAATAAATCATAGTGTTGTAGTATTTGGTGCTTCTGGTTCTATATATGGCTTTTTAGGGGCGTTTTCAGCGCTTTTAATAACAAATAGGAACATTACTATAGAAAAAGACATTAAGCTTGTATTTGGGGTGTTAATGACCGTCTGTATAAGTGTTATTTACACACTAATTGCCGAGAATATTAATGTGATTTCACATATAACGGGTTTATTTGCTGGTTTTGTAATTCCACTTATTAGTACAAGTGCAATATATGTATATAGATTATCCGCTTCAAACAAAAATTATAAAAAAGGCTAAAATAAATGAAAAATAGCCTTTTTTATTTTAATTAATATTTACAAAAGTAATTGAAAATAATATAATTAATTAAGGTTCACTAACAGATGAAGTAACTTAAGAGGTGGCACGTAAATGGAAATTAAAGAATATGTAGAAATAAATGTACAATTTAAGAACATAAATAAAGAAATATACGAAATGTTAGAATTAACACATTCGCATATCACTATATTGTACTATGTATATGTGTCAGCAGAAAAAAAGATTGATTTAAGTGAAATCGAAGAAAAAATGAGAACGAATACTAGTATATTAAATAGACAAATTAAAGAGTTACAAAAAAGAGATTATATTACTAAAAACAGATATGAAAGCAATTTGAGAAAAGTATATTTAACAATGACTGATGAACAATATATGAATGTAAAAGCTTTGATAGACCTCGTAGAAGAATACTTACAAACGTACAATAATAATTTGTTTAAAAGGGGTTAAGGTTAATGACAAATAAATTAATAGAATGTGGGGACATACAAGTATCTAAAGCAAAAAAAGATAATTTGTTAATAGTAAGTTGCAATGGAGCATTAGCTGGTACAGGAAGAACAGAAAGTAATTTATATGTTGATGAAGAGCGAGCGATTATACACTTATTTGATGATTTAAGACATACCTCTACCTCAATTATGAGTGTGGTGAACACTCAATTTGTCATTGAATTAACATCATTATTAGGAATTGAATATAATAAGTATAGAGTTATTGTTTATTATGCTCCTATTAAGCACAATCCTTTTATTGTCGAGTTTTTAAAAGATGAAAATGAATTTATCGAAGTTAGAGAAAGTGATATATTTGATAAATTCTATCAAATGGCAATGAATAATGAAAAAATTATAAAATAGAAAAAGACTATAAAACAAGTCGTAATGAGTCTTGGAAATCCGCTTCAAAAGATAGAGTGTTAAAGGATAAATATCATATTAAGCAAGTACCTACACTTTATATAAATGGAAAAAAAGTAAAAGATGTATATGATTATAAAAATGTAAAACAAATGATAGACAAAGAACGGTAGGTGTGAGTGCATGGCAAAGGGTACTTTAGAAGATGTAACAGAAAATCCTAATTTGTATAAGATTAGGTTAGTATATAAGCAAAGAAGAAAATATTTTAAGCTACCGACACTAAACCTTATTTTAGGACTATTATTATATGGATTAACGACTTATATAGCCCAAAGCGTTATTTTAAGTGCGAGTATTTGGTTTTTGACTATCATAATAGGGATTTACGTTTTAATGAAATTTAAACAATGTAGAGAGCTAATCGGTAAATTAATGACAGAGGAAATTAACAAGCAAAATACTAATACGAAAAAGAAAGTCATTGTTTTATCGAAATGGGGAGATTGGAAACTATACACATTAATTATTATTAATATAATAATTGCCAGTCATTGCTTAACATTAACCTTATAACATTAAAAATTGATCTATTTGGCGATATGCTAATAGGTCATTTTTTTTGAAATGTAAGACTGTAATAATATATAAGGGTTATAACAAACATGTAGGCAATAAAAACCTACATTTAAGCATAATATTAAGAAATATTATTGTAATTATATTTCAAAACAATTTACAAAAAATATCAAAAATAATATAAAAAGTGTTGACGCGTACATAAATGTACGATATACTAGGTTTATCAACAAAAGGGAGGTGAACTTTTTGAAACGAAGTGATAAGCACCAAAAAAAGCCAGACAGAGAAGAAGAAATGAAACTACTAACTTCCATTTTCCAACTACTCACAGCAGTACTTACTTTCATTAACATTCTTCTCACAATCATCGCAAGATTATAAAAAAAGGGGGGCTACCCCCCTTACTATTTAAAAATGAATAGGGGCGTTGATATAAATGAATAACACTAAAATAGATTTTTTATTAAGTGCTATAGGTCTATTGGTAAGTATCGTATGCTTTGCTATATTGTTAATATATTGTTTTAAGTAAAATCACTTCGTAAATTAAAAGGTTCACTTTCAAATTGAAATATAAGGGGATATAGCGATGAATGTAATTGACTGGTTTCAAAATATAATACAAGCAATCATAAATTATGTGTTTCTAGCTATACAAACACCAGCAGTACTTGGGGCAATCATAATATTTTTAATTATTATGGTTATAACGGGTAATATAAAAAAATGAAAGGGTGTTAAACGATGAAAAGAACTGAAAAAAACAAACAGTATTACGAACAAGATAGACGTGAAGAGCGTAACCACCGTTCACAATATGAGCAAGAACAAAATTACAATGCACAAAATGATGATAAGAATAAAAGGCTTGAAGAGTTCTACAACCATAAAAAGTTAGAAGAAGAAAACAAAAAGAATAAAAAGCGAAATAAATGGTTAGGGTTTGGATTAATTATCCTACTTATCATTATAGCTATATTCGTATTCAAATCTTGTACTAATAGCAATGAAGATGTGAATCAAGAAGCAACAGATAATCAAACACAGGAGCAACAGCAACAGCCAAATAACAACGATCAATATGTACAACAAAAAGATGAAGAAATTCAAAGTCAAATCAAAGATACAAAAGATAGTATTGAAAATTCAAACGAGAATACAGATTCAAAACTTCAACAGTTGAAAGATGAAATCAGTAACTTGAAAGATAATTCAAACGACCAAAAAACAGATAAAGTAGCAAATGAGTATGAAGACACTGTAAACAATCTTGATGAAGCCAAACAAGCCAAAGATAATGGTGATGATAGTAAAGTTAAAGAAGAATTAGGTAAAGTGAACGATAAACTAGATGAAATAAAAGACAAAATAGCTTCATATTTTGAATAATATAACTAGGAGCATGAATATAGATAAAGTATTGACGATAGGCGTAGAAAAGAGAGATACAGCATTTTTAATTAAAGAATCAATAGCTGGCAAGAAATATTTTGATGATATGTATAAGCAATTGAATGGAATTGTAAATGGTGGAGATTATATATACCTAACAAACGAAACAGGGGAAATATACTTCTATGTAAAGACTGATGCTATTACATTCTTTGAATATGAAGTAATAGAAGACTAGTAAGTGGTATTTACTTAAAGGAGAGTTAAAATGAGTATAATGAATATAGTGATGATAACCATAGGAACAATAATAATCGTAAGTGCATTTGTAATTATTTTAACGTCTATCATTTTAGAAATCATATTAAATGTAAAAAAACGAAAAAGCAAAACACTAATCCCAACAGAAATAGAGGGTCAGTATGAAGTTAAATATAATGTTTCAGAAAAACTATTAAGTATAAGTGAGTTGTTTTCAAACTATAAATCGTTTGCTAAAATAGGATTCTTATTCGGTGTGGGTTGTATAAGTGTACCATTATTACAAATGCTACTAATACACTACCATATACCTCCTAAGTAATTAAAAGCTAGAGAAATCGCAGCACTCAAGAACAGCTAACCCCCCGCCCCTTTGGAAACAGAGGGGTTTTTCATATGGGATATTTTAACAAAAAGT
>ERZ1023508.78-NODE-78-length-46236-cov-379.727724_pt1 | contig 46236 bp, 35 predicted proteins | sample MGYA00380548_ERZ1023508 | MGnify/ENA primary metagenome ERZ1023508 (study PRJEB33173, sample SAMEA4830311) | metagenome | study: EMG produced TPA metagenomics assembly of the PRJEB25223 data set...
TAAATCATAAACACAAACAAAATTTTGAAATCTCGAAAGTGTTTATCACATTTAAGCATTTGCTTATACTATTGATTTTTGGACAATCTCAGTAATTATAATTTTAATATATCAGTCTTCAAATTCAGTATTATGATCCGTGGCTTGACAATTTTTTGAGAACAGACATTTATAATGTAATTATCCGCTTCATATTTATGAAAATAGCATTGCTTCTGCTCAAATGTTTTTGGTGATAATACATTATAAGTAGCAATATCTTTATTCAGTCCAATGCCTAATAATTTTACATAACTTTCTTTTCTAGTCCATATTTCTAGAAAAGCTCGCTCTTCTTCTTCACTTTGACGAATAAATGTTTGTTCTTCATAGTGCAAGCAAGTAATTATATCGTCATATTCTACTCGATTCATTTGTTCAATATCTATACCAACAGGCCGATTATCAAATACGCAAACAACATATGGATAGGCATATGATATATTAAAGTTTAGCGTACTTTCATGTATCAAAGTTGGTTTGCCATAATCAGAAACACTGTAATACCAATCATCTGGATTAATATTAAAAAACTCCTGCAAACCAAATTGAACGACTATATCTCCTATTTGATGTATTAGGACATCTTTATCCAAACGATATTGAATTAGCGTACGCTTGGTTGCCCAACGGCTCTCTTTCAATTTATCTTTTATATAAGGCACTGAGTCTTCTATCTCTGTTAAGATTACAATCATTTAATCCCCTCTTCATTAAATGAATTTTCTATAAAACTACGCCAACTCTGAATCCATGATTGATTCAATGGTTTCCACTCTACTCCTATTTTGTGTAGAATATCCTCCGTTTGCACTGAGGTCAATTGTGCTTGTCGTTGTGCTTTTCTTGTACTATTCAATCCTACAATTTCAAACATATTCTGTTTATTTAACAATTCTTGAAATGCTTGATCATCTATTACGCTTATAGGTTTTCCTGATGTTCTACATTGGTTTAATAATGTTTGAATACTTAACATATACGGATTATAAACATGGAACATATTTCTATCGCTATTAAGCATGGCTATGTTGACAATAGCCTCTGCAACAGTATCTACATTGGAACATTCTACATTCATCTGTGCTATGGTTTCTCCAATTTCATCAAGTGCTAATAAGTCTTTCATGATAATTGAAAAACGATTCGTTGTGACGTGCTTCATATTAATGATACCTTGTGTGCTAGGTGTTAAATTGCCCACTCGGATAATCTTCGCATCTAATCCTAAACGTATGCATTCAAGCACTGCAACTTCACCATAAAATTTACTCAAAGTATAAGGAGAATCAATACTCTGTCCTTTATAAAGATCACATTCAGAAAAATGATTATCTGTATGTGTTTCTGGAAACATTGACCCAACACTAATTGTGGATATATAAATAAATTTCATATTTGCTTGCTGTGCAATTTCTAATAAACGTTTTGTACTTCCAACATTTGTGCGATAAAATGCTTCCTCATCTCCAAAATGGTCTGTGCGTGCTCCTGCATGAATTATCGTTTGAATGTTATGTTGTGATAATCTTAATTGATCTTCAAAATTTCCTACATGAATAACAACCTTACTCAAAATTTTTGCTATCTTTTCATCATCAAAATAACAAGCTAAATTATCTTTTAATTTTTCAACAGCTGTAACTTCATTATTTGCACGCACACAGCAAATAATCTGGTCTGTATGGTATTGCAGCATATCTAGTAAATATGCACCTAAAAAACCAGTCGCACCTGTTAAAAATACATTACCTAATTTATTTTTAACCACCGGTTGATAAACAGGTTTGTCGTTAACTTTTAATAGTCTATTTAGGTCATTTAAATGCTCTGGAACTTGCACATTAATTTCTGAAGTTGCGTTTAATATTTGTCGAATTGTTTTATGCTGGTAAATAGCTTGCATGGAAAGAATGATGTGAGATTTTTGCATATGTGCTACAACTGCCATAGCATCTATAGAACTCCCACCAAGTTCAAAGAAATCATCATCAATACTTACGTTCTTTATCTTCAACACTTTACTGACAACATTTGCAAACAAACGCTCTTCTTCGTTACGTGGTGCAATATACTTGTGAGTTTTTTCTACTATTTGTGGTAATTGCTTATACTCTATTTTCTCATTTTTATTTAACGGAATACTCTCTAAGCGTACGAAGTGATTCGGAATCATATACTGCGGCAATTGCTCACTTAGCAAATCTATAATTTCTTTTTCCTGATCTACATCACTGACATAGTAACCGATTAAAAATTTTCTTTCTTCATTAGAACCAACTACTACGACACTGTCCTTCACACTTGAGTGGCTATTAATCAAATTTTCAATTTCCGTTAACTCAATACGGTAACCATGTAACTTAACCTGATTATCCATACGACCTAAAAATTCTATATTGCCATCAGGTAAATATCGAGCCAAATCACCTGTGTGATACAAATATCCTTCACCAAAAGGATTGGGAGCAAACCTCTGTTTATTCATGCCCGATTGATTTAAATAGCCTTTACTCAATTGTGCCCCTGTAATACATAACTCTCCTGGTATATTTATGTCACATAATTGATTATCTGACATAATATATGTTTGGATATTTGTCAGAGGCTTGCCTATAGGAACCGTGTCGATACCATAATCATTATGATCCGATGTTGACCAATACGTAGTAATTACTGTAGATTCTGATGGTCCGTATGCATTGATATATATATCACTATGTTGCTTAACTTTTTCAACAAATACCTTTGTACTAACAGATCCCCCTGTAACCAGACGTTTAAGATGGTAGTTTGACATCATATTGCACACTTGAACTGGAATAGACGCTACACCGATATGTTGTCTGTTGATAAGGTCCTCTAGTTCATGAACATCCAAACGTTCACTTTCTGAAGCAATCACAAGTGTATGCCCCATTAACAAGGCAGTGTATATTTCCCATACTGATGCGTCAAAGACATAATTAGCGTATTGTAAAAAGACTTCATTCTCAGTTAAATTCAACACTTCACTCCAAGAAAGGACCAAATTATGCACGTTACCATGGTCAATAACAACTCCCTTAGGGTGACCAGTCGTTCCTGAAGTATAAATAACATATAGTGGTTGTTGTGAAGAAACAGCTACACTATTATATTGTAGGCTCGTCGCCTGAATTTCAGTTAAATCAATTATCGGTTTATGCGTCGAGATTACGTTGCTCTCAGTTAGCACAACTGTTACATTGGCATCATTTAAGATATAGTTTATTCTAGCTTTTGGATAATTAGGATCAATTGGCACGTATGTGCCACCTAATTTAGCCACTGCTAACATACTTGCAATCATAGTGAAACCTCGATTCATGGCCAATCCGACTGTGTGTCCACCTTGTACACCGCTCTTTATTAACCGATGAATGATTGCGTTAACCCTTTGGTTTAATTGTACGTAAGTCAGTGTTTCACCTTTGAATATTAATGCTACATGATTTGGTTTTATTGATACTTGTTGTTCAAACATCTCAGCAATGTTATTCACTTGAGGATAGCTTTCTTGTTTATTATTTACATGATGCGCAATCCATTGCTCCATATGTTCACTAGCTGTAGAAATATGAGCTATCTTCTTATCTTCTGTCGTCACCAACGCTTTCATAATATTATTGAGTTGTTCTGCCATAATTTCCACTGTTTCACATGTAAACAAGCTCGTACTGTATTCCAAATTCAAAATATATTCTTCATTCACCTCTTCAATAATGAATGAAAGATCGAATTTGGCTGTATCCGATTTAGGCATAATATGCGTCAATTTACTATGTCCAAAATGAGCATGGTTCGTCTCATTGTTTTGCAATACGAACATTACATCAAAAAATGGATTTCGAGATGCATCTCGATTTTTTACTAACTCATCAACCAAACGTTCAAATGGATAATCTTGATGCTCATAAGCCTCTAAACATGTTTGTTTTATCTCATTTAAAAATGATGACCACTGTTTATTTTTATTCGGAAACCCTCTGTATACCAATGTATTAGCAAACATACCTAGCATGTTTTCAGTATCTCTATGCGTTCGGGCACTAATAACACTTCCTACAATAATATCCTCCGTCTGAGTATATTTACTCAGCAATAACATCACACTACTCATGAAAAACATAAAGTCTGTCACACTATGTTGTTGTACATATTTTTTAATTGCATTACTTAATGCCGCATCAAATTTAAATTTTATCATGTCCCCGGCAGTTTGCTTTGTACTGGGACGAGCATAGTCTGTTGGAAAATTCATTATAGGTATACCATCTTCAAATCTTTCATGCCAATATTTTTGTTGTGCTGATAAATCTCTCTGTGTCATCCATTCACTATAATTTTTATATTGCTGTTCAAGTTTAGGCAATGGTTTATTTTGATACAGATGATTTAGTTCTTTTAATAAAATTGTATTACTCATACCATCGTTAATACTATGGTGTGCATCAATAAATAAGTAATCTTGATCAGTTGCCATGATATATCTCACTCTAATCAAATTACCCTTTTCTAAATCAAATGGCATTGTAAAATGACGTATGATACTTTGTTCATCTGTAAGTGATGTTTTTTCAGTGCTAAAATCTATACAAGGTGTTTCATCGATTTGTTGATACAACATATTATTTTTGATAATAAACTTTGTTCGTAATATTTCATGTCTTTCTATCAACTTCTCAACAGCTTGTTCTAATTGCGAAACATTTAATCTTGAACTTAACCGCCATAAAAAGGGAATGTTGTAGACAGTGTCGAGTGGGTTTAATTTCCACAACAAATACATACTACGTTGTACTGGGCTCACAGTGTAGTAAGTTTGCTTGCTAGTTTTAGGCAAATGTTCTACTTCTGTTGGGTTTTTATTTTCTATTAAATTACTAAGCTTTTCTACTGTAGGTGCTTGCATAAATTCGCTAATGGTAAGTTTTTTGTTAAATCGTTCTACTATGCGATTAACTACCAAAGTTGCACGTAAAGAATGACCACCTAATTCGAAGAAGTTATCGCTGACACCTACTTTTTCTACATGTAATACTTCTTCAAAGAGATCACATAAATATGCTTCATTTTCATTTTTTGGTGCTTTATAATTAGCCGCTATATCAACATCAATTTCAGGTAAAGCCGCTTCGTTTATTTTTCCATTTATCGTAGTTGGTATTTTTTCAATTTTTTTAAAGAAATTAGGAATCATATATTGTGGTAGTTCTTCCGCTAAATGTTGGTGTAATATCGAGTGTGACATTACATTGACACCTTCATAATAAGCAACTATCTGTTTGTCTTTGTAGCGTGTTTTTACAACAACAACTGCTTTATTAATACCATCAATTTTTTCCAACAATTTTTCAATTTCTGTTAATTCAATTCTGAATCCTCGTATTTTAACTTGTTTGTCTTTTCGACCAATATAATCTAAGTTACCGTCAGGTCTTAAACGCACAAGATCACCACTTTTATATAGCTTTCCTTCACCAAAAGGGTTATCTATAAACTTATTCTGTGTTTGTTCTGGTTGATTGAGATAACCTTTTGCTAAGCCATCTCCTGCAATATATAATTCTCCTAGAACGCCAAAACCACATTGTTGCTCACCTTGCATGACATAGACTTGAGTTTGATTAATAGGTTGTCCAATAGGTATATGTGACTCATATAAATCACGAATGACAAATGTTGTTGTGAACGTCGTACTTTCTGTAGGACCGTAGCCATTAATAATTTGAGGGTGCTTTTCACGACTATTCAATAAATTCACCCATTTTGTTGATAAAGCTTCCCCACCTATCAATAAGTATTTGAGTGACTCCAATGCTTCTATCTTTTCACTCACTACTTGGTTGAACAAAGATGAAGTGAGCCACATCGTGTTCACACCATGATTTATAATTGCTTTTTCCAATTCATTTGGATCCAACAAAGTTGATTGTTGTGTTATAACCAATGTGCCTCCATTAAGTAACGCACCAAAAATTTCAAATGTCGTCGCATCAAAAGCAATTGTCCCTGAAAGTAATATGACTGTGTCGCTATTTAACGGAACATATTTGGAATTAATAACTAAACGTTCAATACTACGATTACGAATCAATGTGCCTTTAGGTTTACCAGTTGTGCCTGAAGTATAAATAACATTAACCGTATCATCTAAGTGGTTAATAATCGTTGGATTAGATGTGTTAGAACAAACGATTTCGCTTATATTTTTAGTTGGACCTGGTTGGTTATAAGCAACGTTGTGTAATAAAATAATTCTGGATTTAGCATCATCCACAATATATTTCACACGTGATTGAGGGGCTTGAGGGTCAATTGCTACATAAGCTGCACCAGCTTTAATCGTTCCTAATATCGCTATAACCATTTCTATACTTCTCTCAGCTAATATGCATACGTGTTCATTTGGCTGTATATCTAAACTTCTTAAATAATGAGCCACTTGGTTTACACGTTGATTCAATACATCATACGTCAAAGATTCATTTTTAAAGACTAATGCAACATCATTCGCATGTAGGCGAACCATTTTTTCAAACAATTCAGAAATGACACATGACTTCTCTACTTTCTTTGTTTCATTCATCTTATCGATACATAGTTTCGCTTCTTGATCTAATAATAAATTCATGTGTTGAAGTGTTTGTGAATCATCCTCTGTTATTTGCATATATAATGATTGCACCAAATCAAAATATGTTTGGATGGTTAATTCATCATAACTATTCGCATTATAAGACAATTCTAAGCGATTTTGATTAAGATAAAATGCTATATCTTGCTCACTATCATTTCCATAAACACTTTCTACCTTACAACTTTCTCCATCTATATCTATACTTTCTATGATGTCACTACAATAAATAGAAGTTTCAAAATGCATATTTTGTGCCAAGTCATGCTTTTCAAATATTGCTGTTGTATTGTTCGACATCGCCTCAAGCATTGTTTCACATTCATGACATAATTGATATAAGGGCGTATGTTTATCTACATGCAAATTCAATGGATACATTTTCATATCAGGATAAATGTAGTTAGTTTGTTCATTAGTAGTTGCGCTACTATGCAATACACCTAGTGTAATGTTATCGTTATTGCTCATAAAATAATTCGCTAAATAAATGCTCACTAACATTCTTGCATGTGACATTTGCTCTACTCTACAGCGTTTTGAAACAGTTTGAATACCTTTAATATAACTTTTTAATGGCATATACATAAAATGCTCATTTTCAACTTCACTAACTTGCCAATGTACGCTCTTACGTATTGCATTAATATTTTGGTGACTCGTAGTCTTCAACAATTGTTGTAAATTATATGTATCTGACTTTAAATTTATTGCGCAGGAAATGTTTGAATATATTGTAGATAGTTGAGCTAGCAGTTTATTAATATGTGCCTCATCAATTATTAAACATGTGAATTTCAATAACAATAAATTATTATCTGTGCATTCCAATATTTTAAAATTAAATTGAGGTGATAACGATGTACCATCGTCTTGTAATTCGCTATCTAAGTAAGGATTAATATCAACATGCGCAACTGTTCCCTCTATTTTTATCACTTCAATATACGGAAAAAATTTCTTCTCGATTAACTTTTCTTCTTGTTCATTTATTTTGCATGTAGCACGTAACATTGGTTGTTGTTGTACTAATTCGTTTAATGCTAGCATAAGTTTTTTAGTTTCAATATTTTTTGAACACTTAACAGTCAATGCTATTGATTTTTTAGAAACTGAACCACTTTGAAAATTTTGATAACGATATTTCTGTATTGGTAATACTTCTCTTATTTCTTCCATACCTCTTCCTCCTAGCAAATGAATAAAATTAATCCATCACTATTGGGCTCCAAATCATTTTAGTAATACGTCTTGATGTCCAATGATGAAGTTAAATCAATAAATCCTTTAAAACCTTTTATACTATTTTTATTTTTACATTATAGTACTTTTTAAATTTTGTTCAACAATATTTATCACCATTTATTAATATTTACAAAATGTTAACATTACATATCAGATTATTTAAATAATATTTATAATATATTTAAAGTTTTTAATCACATTATATTTTAGTTATTTAATCAACTTTTGGAATAAAGACACAACAAAAAAACACCAATTCAAAAGACATCATCTAATGAATTGGTGTTTAAATTATTTTTTATTTTATTTTTCAGATGTGCGGATAGTCTCTTTAATATACTCGTAAGCTTCCTTAAGCTGTTGTAATTCATGTTCATCTAGCGTTATTTCAAATCTCTGAACTATACCAGAGCAATCAACTAACGTAGGTAAACTAAATGCACCATCCGTTAAGTCATATTCTTTACTGATTGAAGTCAGTGGAATAATAGTACGTTGACCCAGCGCAATCGTTTGTATCAATGAGGTTGTAACTCTTGAGATAGCAGCATTAGTCCAACCTTTTTGATAAAAGACATCCATAGATACCTCATTAATAATAGATGTTATATGCGCTTTATCAATTTCTGGACTATTGCTTAACGCTTCATATTCTGTTAGGGGCATACCATGAATACGAACTTTACTCCATACAGGTATTGCATGTTCTCCATGTTCTCCAATAACAAATGCCTCAACATTTTTTGGATCGATGTGGTAATGATGAGCGATAATTGTCCTGAACCTTGAACTTTCTAAAGCTGTTCCTGTTCCAATTATTTTATTTGATGGATAATCTACTTGATTAGCAAAATATACCATCGAATCCACGGGGTTAGAAATCAAAATAATGATTGCATCTTGCGTTACTTTAGAAACTTGACTCATAATATTTTTTATAATGTCATGATTGCCTTGTGCTAATAATGTACGATCGCCATCATTTTTATCTGTTGGTACACTCGCAGCAACCACAATAAAATCAGCATCTGCTAAATCTTGATAATCTCCAGCTTTAATCTTGATATGTGCAGTATTAAATAATCCTTGTGAATGATTATGATCAAGAGCTTCTCCACTTGCAATTTCATCTTTATTATCAACCAAAACAATCTCTGAAAATAAATTCAAATATTGTACATCTGTTAAAACTTGACTACCTACTCTTCCTAAGCCAACAATGCCTAGTTTAGACATACACTACACCCCTTTTTCATTACTGATATGTGTTCATAATCATTTATTTTTCATACGGAATTACATCTTTACCATATTCTTTCTTAATGAATTCCTTCATGTCTTTAGATTGTAGTACTTTTATAAGTGCTTGATACTTTTCGTCATCTTTATGTCCTTTTTTCACAGCAACGATATTCGCAAACGGTGATGACTCAGTTTCACTAATGATAGCATCTTTATGTGGCGTTAACCCATTATCTAGCGCATAGTTTGAATTCATAATAACTGCAGCACCTTCCTTACTTTCATATGTCTTAGGTAAGAATTCTGCCCCTTGTTTATTATTAAACTTCAAATCTTTTTTATTTTCTACAATGTCTTCAAATTTTGCGTCTTCTATACTAACACCTTTTTTAATCTTTATTAATCCTTTATCTACAAAGAATGATAAGAATCTACCCTCTTCAGCTGGATTGTTAGAAACGTATATTGTTGAACCTTTTGGAATATCTTTAATATCTTTATATTTTTTACTATAAACACCCATAGGTGTAGTAAATACTTTACCAACTTCTTCTATATCATAATTGTGATCTTTCTTTTCTGCTTTTAAGTATGGCGTATGCTGGAAGAAATTGGCATCTACATCACCTTTATCTAATAGTTTATTAGGTACTTTATAATCATTTACTGTTTTAACTTCTAAATCATATCCTTGTTTTTTCATTTCTTCTTTCGCATGTTTCAATACTTCACCGTGTGGAGCTGGTGAAGCTGCAATTGTTATTTTTTTGTCCGTATCTTTACCATTTGAATTGCCACATGCCGCTAGCACGATGGTTAGTATTAATAATGAGCCTAAAACAATTAATCTCCTCATAATTTATTTCACTCCTCATGAATTTTTAAATTTCAAACTAAATAAAAAAATACTTTCTCTTAATTTTATAAGAGAAAGTATAAACCTTCTCTCATCTCTAAAAGTTAGATAACTTTTTGTGAATTAGCACCATTTCGTATAACGATGGTTGCTGGGTTTCATAGGGCACGTCCCTCCACCTCTCTTGATAAGAGTAAATCAATATGTAGTTGCATTGTTTTTATCCTAGCATTATGCTCATGTTTAGTCAACGAAATTTTAGAAAATTCTAAATAATACGTCTATTAAATCAATTCTGTTCCATGTGAAACAAAACAATCTCTTAAAGCTATTTATATTTACAGAAGAACCATTGCTACATATGCAATAAAATTATTTAATGCATGCAATGCTATAGCAGTAGCTAAACTGCGTTGTGTTTTTAAATAAATAAATACAATCCCCATAGCGATAACGAGATACATAACAATTTCTAATGGCGATTGCGCTTCTGTTACGTGTAGAGATGCAAAAACACATACAGATATTACTGACATCACTATAAAATTCAGTTTCTTTCCTAATTCCCCAATTACCAAGTGTCGGAAGAGAAATTCTTCAGTAACCGGTGCAATAATTACAATAGAAAAGAACGCAAGCACCGTTGAGAATGGTGTACTAAACATTTGTTGAACCAATAAGTCATTTTGTGTTTCTTCAAACTTCCATTGTTCAGGTGCAAACGCATCAACTAATACAGGAAAAATTAATTTAAATATAAACATAACAATAAATGTAACAACAATAAGTTTCCAGTATTTTTTAATATTATTGAATCCACTTTTCCATTCAACTTTATAACTATTTTTATGAAACAATATCCAAATAAGCATGATAAATATAAATACAGCAATTTCCATTAACAAAGCAATGGAACTCGACGAATCAATTCCATCATTAAAGTACCTATCACCTAAACTTATATTAATTGCCCATAATATAACTAAAATTATAATTGATAATATAAAATTACTAGCTAAATAAATGATTGGTAGAAAAAAATCTTTCCCGTTAATATCCTTCCATCGATATTTCTTTTCATTTTTAAATGTCATTGTATCCTCCTAAAAATTCATATACAACATACTTTTACATTGTACAATTTTTATTTACTTTAAACATTTTACAATAATATAAATAGATAGTATAGATAGACATTAAAGCTAAGAATTTTAATTTTCAATGCGTAGAAAGAAATGAAAAGTGGTATATAGAGATTAAATATACTATACATATTTTAAGGAGCTGTTGTAGATGCGCATATTAGTACTAGGTGCTGGCGGAATTGGTGGTTATTTTGGTGGTCGCTTAGCTGAGGCTGGCAAGCATGTTACATTTTTAGTTCGGCCCAAACGTAAATCATATTTAGAGAGAAATGGTTTAGCCATTCATAGCGAAAAAGGCGATTATCATTTTAATCCACAACTCATCACAAAAGATGATCGTGTCGAACCTTTTGATATCGTACTATTATCCTCAAAGTCTTATCACTTAGAGCATGCTATTGAAGATTTAAAACCATTTATAGATCATAACACTTCAATTATTCCACTACTTAATGGCGTTGCACACGTTCCAAAATTACAAAACGCTTTTGGAAAAAATAAAATCATGGGTGGTTATTGCATTATAGAAACAACGCTTGACAGTACTGGAGAGATTATCCAAACCAGTCAATTTGATAAACTCTTTTTTGGGGAGTTAGACGGTACTGAAAGTAATCGTGCTAAATATATTGAACAAGCATTTTCAGGAACAAAAGCTGAATTTATCCTCAACAGAAATGTCGAACAAGGTATGTGGCATAAATACTTAATGATCACCGTATTATCGGGCGTAACAACACTTATGCATGCACCTATCGGACCTATTCGTGATAGTGAAGGTGGTACAGAATTTATTAAGTCCTTATACAATGAGGCTGCTACTATTATGCGTAAACACAATGCACCCATATCTGATCAAATTGTTTCTAAATACATGCAATCCCTAAATCAATTATCTTATCATTTCAAAACTTCCATGCAACGTGATATGGAAAAGGGACTCAATATTGAAACCGACCATTTACAAGGTTATTTATTACAATTAGCAGCACATTACAATTTAGAAGCACCACTGCTTACTAGTGTTTATCAAAATCATAGCGTATATAAAGAAATGCTACAGTAAACCTCTACACATATAGGAGCGTGACAGAAGCGAGTTTTTAACTTTACTTACTGTGCACCTCCTAAATTTTTGATTTTTTTAATATCAACATACTGTAAGTATTTTATTTAAACTATTTGAATAACTTATTAAAAAAACGGAGGCGTTCGTTATGCAATCTAATCAACCACAGCATCCATTTGATTTAGCAACTCAACTTACACACCAGAAACCAGGTGTATATTCAGGACATACTTCTAGCGCCTATGGGAATATGATTGGGCCATTCGGTGGTGTTATAGCATCCACATTATTACGCGCAGTTTTAGAACATGATGAAATTTTAGGAGAGCCTATCTCTCTAACAATAAACTATGCTGCTCCTATACAAGAAGCAATTTTCAGTATAATTGCCTATCCATCGAGAACGAATCGTTCAACGCAACACTGGTATATAGAGCTAAAACAGAATGATAAAACCGTTATTACTGGAACAGCAGTTACTGCTAAACGCCGAGATACATGGTCATCAACTGAACTGTCCTTTCCTGATGTTCCACCTGCAGACAAAGTAACACTTACAGCATTAGAAAGTGCGCCTCCATGGGCACAAAACTATGACATCAGAATAATTAAAGGTGCGCCACTAGCAATGAATCCTACCGAACAACCAGATTCTGTAACGTTACAATGGATCAAAGACAAACCTAATAGAGATTTAGATTTTTTATCTCTTGCGTCTATATGCGATGCATTCTTTCCACGTATCTATGTACGCCGTAAAGCGTTCGTTCCTATCGGGACAGTATCACTCACTATATACTTCCATGCTAATTCTAAGACTTTAAAGAACAATGGAAGCCAGCCGCTACTTGGACATACACGTGCGCTTAAATTTTTTAATGGTTTCTTCGATCAAACAGGAGAAATATGGAGTCATGATGGTGATTTACTTGCAACTACAAGTCAGTTTGTATATTACAAAGAATAAATTTTACACTTCTATGATACAACTATAATTAATACTGTTAAAAACAAAGAGGTGTTTAAACTTGAAACAACCACAAGAAATTACAATTAACACATTAAATTTTGATGATGATGGGCAAATACCTAACAACCCTTATTTAGTTGTTTTAGTTTATCAAAACGTATTTTCAGAGACTGATGATTTAAGTCATATATTATCCACAAATCAGTGGGGTAACACTTGGGAAGGCGGTATTTTCCCTTATCATCATTATCACAGTAATTCACATGAAGTCTTATTGGTAATCAATGGAACCGCTCAATTAATGCTAGGAGGTAGAAGTGGTACTCCTATTAAGATTACAAAGGGTGATGCTTTAATATTACCAGCTGGTACTGGTCACAAACTGTTAAGTCAAAGTAGTGACTTTACAGTCATGGGCGCCTATCCCCATAGTCAGTCATATGATATTTGTGTTGGTAAAGCAAGCGAGCGTCCTCAAAATTTATATAATATTGAAAATGTCTCCATACCTAATACAGACCCAATATTTGGTAGTTATGGACCATTGAAGAAGCATTGGAACTAGCATCATAGTTTTATATTACTAATCAAATAACATAAAAAAATAGCCCGTTTCACATCTATACTATGAAACGGGCTATTAGGTTGTGCTAATTAGTAGCCTATTAGGATGGGTACAGTTCATTAATTGTCTCAACTGTTATCATTATATTGCATAGCTAACGCGGAAGGTAAAACCTTTCCAAACAAATTAGCTTTTTGTCCCACTCACCTTAAAATATATACTATTTTATTATAATTTCTACTACTATTCTTTTGCTTCTTTTTCATTTGTACGTTTTTGTAAAATGATAGCCAAAACTGCAACTACTAAAATTAGAATTATGATGCCAATTAGACCAAGGAATTTCGCGATATTTCCAAATACAATACCTACAACTAAGAAGTCTGTATCGGAGAATGTCGTCGCTGCGCCACCTAAGTCTCCTAAGAAAGGTAAAAACAGTAATGGCAAGAACGTAATCAATAATCCATTTAAAGCAGACCCTGCAACTGCACCTTTAATACCGCCTCTTGCATTACCAAAGACACCTGCAGTTGCACCTAAGAAGAAGTGTGCAACAACACCTGGAAGTATCACGACGCCACCAAATAAGAACAAGATAAACATGCCAATTACTCCCACTATAAAGCTAACAAAGAATCCTATTAACACAGCGTTTTGTGCATACGGGAAGACAATCGGACAGTCTAAAGCTGGCTTTGTATTCGGTACCAATTTCTCTGAAATACCTTTAAATGCTGGTACTATTTCAGCTAAAATTAAACGTACGCCCGTTAATATAATAAATACACCTGCTGCAAAAGTCACACCTTGTATTAGTGAAAATACAATAAAGTTTTGCCCATTGCTAATCTCACTATGTACATAAGTTGGTCCCGCAAATAATGCTGCAACAAAATACAATAATGTCATTGTTAAAGAAATACTAATCGTACTTTCTCTTAAAAAGCTTAAACCTTTCGGAAAATTAATTTCTTCTGTAGACTTTGATTTACCTTTAAATAGTTTCCCAACTTCTCCTGCTGCCCAATAACTTATTGTCCCAAAATGACCTAGAGCAACTTGGTTATTACCAGTAATTTGTTTCATCGTAGGATGTGCCAATGCCGGTAATATCGCCATTATCAATCCTAAGATAATCGCTCCGACAATTACCGTTAATGTACCGGTAATATTGCCTACAGATAATAATATTGCTAAAAATGCTGCCATATAAAAGGTATGATGACCAGTTAAAAAGATATATTTTAAGTTAGTAATACGCGCAATAATAATATTTACAATCATACCGAATACCATTATTAGTGCTGCAGTTGTACCATATTGTTCTAATGCAATTGATATAATCGCTTCATTATTTGGTACTACACCTTGTACACCAAATGCATGTTGAAATATTTTCCCAAATGGTTCGAGTGATTGTGTTACCACATTTGCACCTGCGCTTAACACTAAAAATCCGAGAATTGTTTTAATTGTTCCAGATGTAATATCTGTCGCCGATTTCTTCTGCATAATCAACCCTATAAAAGCAATTAATGCAACTAATATCGCAGGTTGACTCAATACATCAACAATAAAATCAAGTATTGGTTTCATTTTACTGCCCCCTTAAATTTTATTTATAAGATATTCAATTCACTTAATTTATCCTTTAATTTTTGTTGTAATTCTTCTTTATCTAAAATGTTATCTAATACAATGACGTCGCCTAGATTTTTAGTATTTTCCTCTAAGTCTCTACCACAAATAAATAAATCAGCCATATCAGGGCTAGCACTCATCACATCACTGTGTTCCACTTTAATATCGGATGACGCATTTATATTTTTCAACGCTTCTTGCGCATTCATTTCCACCATAAAACTACTTCCTAGACCGTGACCACAAACTACTAAAATTTTCATTTTCATCATTCTCCTTTAAATATATTTACTATTTCATTGACTTCTTGAGCTGCTAATAATTGATTTACTATATCTTGATCACCTAATTTAGTTGCTAAATTTCTTAAAATTGCCAAATGGCCATCATTATCTATAGCACTAAGTACAAATATAAGTGATGCAAAGTGTCCTTCTTCAGAAAAATTAATATGTTCATTTAATTTTAATAAACTTAAACCAATGTGTTTCACATCATCATTAGGCCTTGCATGAGCAATTGCAATTTCTGGTGCAATTACGATATAAGGTCCTAATTCTTTCACACTGTCAATCATTGCTGTAACATAACTTGGTGCAAAATAATCTTGTGTAAGTAAGGGATTTGCAGCTATTGTTATTGCTTGTTCCCATGTTTCTACTTTATCTAATATTTGTATCTTATCTGCAGACAGTATTTCCAAACTCATCTATATCCTCTCCTTACAGTTGGCTTACATGCTTAATATGTTCCATAATAGCTGTTATATCTCCTGAAAACACAGCCTCTCTTGCTGCTTCATCCATAATTAGTGTACTTAGTTGCCGCAACGCATTTAGATGGATTTGAGGTTGTGCTGTAGCTAAAGTAATGACTATATACACCGGGTCATATTGATCATGTGAAAAATGAACACCATTTTCATATTGGATCAAACTAAAGCCCACTGGTTGTTGTACATGATCATGCTTTGCATGAATCAATGCGATATGAGGACTAATGACCATATAAGGACCAAACGTATCCAATTGTTGGATGATATCAGTCGCATATGCTTTGTCCACTACGCCATCTTTTTCTAGCGTGGATACAGCTTGTTTAATCGCATCATCACGTGCAAGTACTGGTTGCTGCGTTAATATTCTGGATTGTGGTAACACCTGTTCTAGAGTAGGACCAATACCACGTAAATCATCAATGTATTGTTCTCTAGAGTGATTAATAATTTCATTTAATTGGATACGATCATTCTTATCTAAAAATGGTGAAACTCTAATCACAGGTACTGTTACTTGATTGAAAGGGACTGTAGATATAATGTAATCAACCCCTTCATGCTTTAGCATACTGTCATCTATTTCATATATAGAATAAGCATCAACTACCTCGAGTTCTGGATAAATGTGACCGATTCTACTTTTTAATAGTTGTGAAGTGCCTACCCCAGAACCACATAACAATACAACTTTAATTTTATTTGTTGTCACAGTCGAAATACGCTCAATTGCTGAGGCAAAATGCAAGGTTATATAAGTTAGTTCATTATTATCAAACTCAATATTATAAGTTTCTTCAATGCCCCATATATGCTTTTTTATACCTTCCATCAGTTGCTTGTATTGCAAGATAATTTCTTCTTTCAAAGGATTGTCATGTGTCATATCAAATTTCAGCCTATGAATTGCTGGTCTTAAATGAACAACCAAACCGTATAACAATTTACTATCTGACATTAAATCTAATCCCAAGTCTCCACTCATTCGCTCAATCAGTTGTTCCGTTAAAATATCCAAATCGTCTATTTCACGATGATACTGATTTACTTCTGAAGTCTTTGCGCCTAGCAGATGTAAAGTAATAAAAGCAGCTTCACTTTTTGGAAAATGAAGCTTAAAAATCTGTTCTAATTGCGCTTTAATTTTTAAGGCTATTTGAAATTGTTCTGTCTTCTGTAACTTTTTATATTCTTTATCCGGAATCTCAAAAATAAAATCCTCATTCGCCCGATGAATCGCAATTAAAATGTGGTAAATCAATCCATCAATTGCACTCTGTACGAGTTGATAATTTGCATCAATCAACACCGAAGCTACACTTAAGCGAATTTGTTCTAATTCATGATTTGAGAATAAATGATGGCCCATTTGGTGCGTATGTGTTTGAAAATATTCATGAACCATTTCTGCATATGCCTTACGATAGGCATTTTCATCGCCCTTAATTAAGAACCCTTTATTCTTCTCATATTTCAACTGTAAATCGTGTTCCTCGAGCCATTGCTGTACACGTTTTAAATCTTCCACTATCGTACGTCGAGTCACTGAAACCATGGTTGCCAGTACTTGTGAAGCAGTTGGGGTTGTAGATTCAAAGAGCTTTAAAGTAATATACAACAACCGTTCGTCTTTGGAATAATGTATAGACGTTGACAAATATTGAGGTTCTACAGCCTTTAGTTGTTCTGATGATGTCGTGATTTTAATACCATCATATTTGTTTCTTTGAATCGTTAAAGCTAATTTACTCGCCATATCTTCAATGTATTCAAGATCATATTGAATGGTTCTCTCTGAAACATTGAAATGTGTTGCTAAATTATGAATTTGCACAAAAGTCTCTCGTTCAATAATGAACGTCAAAATATGATACTGCCTCTTGCTTAACATATTAGCAACCTCCTTACATTTATATTGTAATCGCTTTCTTACACTTGTAGATGTGTAATCTTCTTCGCCTACTAATACGAAAAGTTGCACATCAAAAAAATTATCTTCTGTTAATAAATTATATAGTGACATTTGTATGGTCGATACATTTTATAATAATTACTTTTAAAAAATAAAAAATGAGACTTCAGCTATTTAGCTTCCGTCTCATTCAAACATTATTTATTTTACGCTTCTCTAAGCATATTCAAAAAGCGTTGCAACTCTGTTGTTTGTGGGTGATTAAAAATTTGTTCAGGTGCACCTGACTCCCCAATAACACCATCATGAATAAACACAATTTTATTTGAAACTTCCTTCGCAAAACGCATCTCATGCGTAACTATAATCATAGTCATTCCTTCATTTGCTAGGTCTTTAATTACACGTAATACATCGTTTACTAGCTCTGGATCTAATGCAGAGGTAGGTTCATCAAAGAGCATAACTTTTGGGTTCATCGCCAAAGCTCTCGCAATCGCTACACGTTGTTGTTGTCCACCAGATAACGCATTAGGCCTTTGGTCTTTTACAGCTGTTAAGTCTACTTTCTCTAAAAGCACTAGCGCTTGTTGTTGCGCCTCAGCCTTTTTCATTTTCTTAACAGTAATTAGTCCTTCCATGACATTTTCTAATGCCGTTTTATGCGGAAAGAGATTATAACTTTGAAAAACCATCCCCGACTGCCTACGTACTTTAATTTGTGATTTTTTATCTTTATTGTCATAAGTTTCACTATTGACGTAAACAGCGCCTTCTGTCGGTAATTCTAGTGCGTTGATCATTCGTAACAGAGTCGTTTTACCAGAACCTGAACGTCCAATAAAGGTAACTACTTCTCCTTGATCAACTTTTAAATCAATACCTTTAATCACTTTTTTATCATTAAATGTTTTCTTTATATTTTGCAATTCAATCATGAACGATACCCTCTTTCAAGATAAGATTCGTAAAAGTTCTGGACGATTGAAATAATAAAACATACAACCCAGTACATAAGTGCAACGAGTAGATAAATTGTTAAATATTCATAAGTCGTCGACGCAACTTCTTGTGCTTTTCTAAACATTTCAGCAACAAGTATAAAACCGAGTAACGACGTATCTTTAATTAAACTTAGGAACGTATTACCTAGCGCAGGCACAGAAACTCTTATTGCTTGTGGTAGTATGATACGTTGAATCGTTTGACGGTAATTCATACCAATTGAATACGCTGCTTCTGTCTGGCCTTTTGGAATAGACATGATGCCTCCACGAATAATTTCAGAAGCATATGCGCCTACATTTAAAGATAGACCAATAATTGCAGCTATTACTGGTGCTAACGTCCATTGATTTTCTGAGTTGTTAGTTAATAGTCTGCCGAGTTCAGGGATACCATAAAAGATAATGAATAATTGTACAATCATCGGTGTTCCTCTAATGATTGAAATATAAAAACGTGCAATCCCTCTGAGAATACGGCTTGTTGATATACGCATTAATGCAGCTACAAGTGCTATAACCAATCCTAATACAAAAGTTACTAATGTGATAGGAATTGAAAATTTCACCAATCCTTCAAGCATTGGCATAAATGCTTGTCCGGCTGCATCTAATGCATGTTGTTGTTCTGAATTAAGGTTTAGAAACATCTTCACCAAACCATTTTTCGCTTATTTTTGCTAATTCACCATTATCTTTTAATTTTTTCATTGCTTTATTAACTTCTTTAATTGTTTTGTCGTCTTCTTTCTTACTGAAAGTTAAAGCAGATTGACTCTTTTCAGCATTACCTTCAATCGCTTTTACCTTAGCGTTAGGTTTTTGTTTTTTATAATCTAAGTAAGAGATATTATCGTTAAACGTACCCTCTACTCGATTTGATTGTAATAAATCCATCGCTTGGTTGAAGCCATCAACTTTTGTAAGTTCTGCACCTTTAGATTTTGCTAATTTACCATAGTTTGAAGTAAATGTTTGTGCTAATTTCTTACCTTTAACATCATCAAATGATTTGATATCTGTATTATCTTTATTTACTACTAATACACCTTGTGAATAAGTGTAAGGTTCAGAGAATTTATATTTTTCTTTACGTTCATCGTTAATACCAACTTGGTTAGCTACAACATTAAATCTGCCTGAATCTAATCCTGCAAACATTGAATCCCATTGAGTTTCTTTAAATTTAACTTTATAATCCATTTCTTTAGCTACTGCTTTCACTACATCTATATCATAGCCAGTTAATTTATCATTCTTATCGTGAAACGAAAAAGGTGCATAAGTTCCTTCTGTTCCTACGACAAATGTTTTATCCTCACTAGCTGTTTTGCTTTTACTATCGCTATCTTTTTTGCTTGAAGAGTCATTACCACATGCTGCTAGTCCCACTGCCACAATTAAAGTAACCAATACCATTAATAATTTTTTCATTTCTCGCCCTCTATTCATATTATTCTTATCGGATTAAAATCAGTTTAGTCCTATCCCACTATTTAGTCAATAGATTTTCATCGATAAGATAATATTTTTTTTAATTTCAGATAATTTTAATTTTTTACAATTTTATAGAACTCTCTTCATTTAGTGTTTAATATTTGATATCGATAAAGTCAGTTCAGTTTCAATTATACTCCCCAAAAGTAGACATCGATTGCGTTTGAAAATAATTTTCAAAAATTAAAATAATAGGATTATTTTATAAAAATACAATCACCATTAAAACCTTCATATATCAATGTTTAAACTTATTTCAAATGTGTGACAGATCCCTATTATAATTGTCACAATTTTCGCAACATTAATTTGTAAGCGTATACAAATGTAAAATTACATGCTAAGATTCGCTTGAATTCAAACAAAAGTTTATTTTCAAACAATTGTTTAGATTTTATCAAAAGGAGGTCTCATCAATGAATAGTAATGAAAGAGAGGTTTTGAAACGCATACAAGACAATCCATTTATTTCTCAACAAGAATTAGCATTATCAATTGGTTTATCAAGACCCGCAGTAGCTAATATTATTTCAGGATTAATACGCAAAGAATACGTCTTAGGTAAAGCTTATGTTTTAAACGAAAATTATCCTATTGTATGTATCGGTGCTGCTAACTTAGACAGAAAGTTTTATGTCCATCATACATTGCAACTAGAAACTTCCAATCCTGTAACTTCTACACGTTCTGTAGGTGGTGTAGCTAGAAATATTGCAGAAAATCTTGGTCGAATGGGTGAAACCGTAGCATTTTTATCTACCAGTGGTAATGACAGTGAGTGGGACATGATACATAAATTATCAAGCCCTTTCATGAACCTAGATCACGTGCAACAAATAGAAAATGCAAACACAGGTTCTTACACTGCACTCATAGACAATGATGGTAATATGCAATACGGCTTAGCTGATATGGAAGTATACGACTATATCACGCCCGAATTTTTAATTAAGCGAACACATTTACTAGTTAAAGCCAAATGTATTGTCGCAGATTTAAATTTAAGTAAACCTGCAATTGATTTTCTGTGCGCATATTCTGAGAAGCACAACATCAAACTAGTAATTATACCTGTATCATCACCCAAGATGAAGCATATGCCTGATTCATTACATGCAATAGACTGGCTTATTATTAATCGAGATGAAACAGAAACTTATTTCAATATGGAAATCCAAAACATAAATGATATGAAAAAAGCTGCACAAAAATGGATAGATGCTGGCGTCTCTAAAGTGATCATCACAAACGGAGTTCAAGAACTTATCTATAAAGATAAAAAAACAGAAATCATTAAACCCGTTCTTAGTTCAAAAGAGGTTGTAGATGTGACAGGAGCAGGTGATTCATTTTCTAGTGCAGTGGTCTTCAGTTGGCTGAATGGTCTAGGTATAGTTGACATACTAAATGCTGGCATGATAAATGCGAGGAAAACGATAGAAACGAATTATACTGTTCGTCAAAATTTAGATAAAAAACAAATATTTAGAGATTTGGAGGAATATAAAGATGAAACAATACATTGAATTTTCACAAGAAGTACAACAAGCCAAAGATAGTAATAAACCTATAGTGGCTTTAGAATCGACTATTATTTCACATGGCATGCCCTATCCACAAAATGTTGAGATGGCTAAAAATGTTGAACAAATAATTAGAAATAATGGCGCAATCCCTGCAACCGTTGCCTTAATTAACGGGAAAATTAAAATAGGTTTAGAAACTGAAGAACTAACATTACTAGCTAAACATGACGATGTTGCCAAAGTATCACGTCGAGATTTAGCAGAGATTATTGCTACTAAACGTATCGGTGCAACAACAGTTGCCTCTACAATGATTTGTGCTGAATTGGCAGGTATTCAATTCTTTGTTACTGGAGGAATTGGTGGCGTACATAGAGGTGTTGAACAAACTATGGATATTTCAGCCGATTTAGAAGAATTAGGACAAACTAATGTAACTGTTATCTGTGCAGGAGCAAAATCCATCTTAGACTTACCAAAAACACTTGAATACCTTGAGACAAAGGGTGTACCTGTTATTGGTTATCAAACCGAAGAACTTCCTGCCTTTTTCACACCCGAAAGTGGTATTAAATTAAACAGTTCAGCCGACTCTCCTGAGGCTATCGCTCAAATTTGCAAAGCTAAAAATGATTTATCTTTAAATGGCGGTATCGTCATTGCTAACCCTGTACCAAAAGCACATGCGCTATCTAAATCCTATATTGATCGCATTATCACAGATGCTGTAAAGGAAGCAGAGGAAAAAGGGATTAGCGGAAAGGATTCCACACCATTTTTACTTGGAAAAATTGTCGAAAAGTCTGAAGGTAAAAGTTTAGAAACAAATATAAAACTTGTTGAAAACAATGCAGTTCTAGGAGCTAAAATCGCTGTTGCTTTCACTCAATTGTAGGTGATTTAAATGTCCATTCTATTTTGCATTACCGGTATTCTATTTGCATTAATACTTTCTTTTATTTTTAGTTATGATAGAAAATCCATTGATTTTAAAAAGCCTTTAACCATGTTAGTCATTCAAGTAATTATCGTAATATTTATGATGAATACAACTATTGGTTTAACGACACTAACAACACTCGGCTCATTTTTTGAGTCTTTATTAGATATTAGTAAAGCTGGTATTGGTTTTGTATTCGGTGGTTTGCAAAATAAGGGAGCTTCTACATTTTTTATTACTGTATTACTTCCTTTAGTATTTATCTCGGTATTAATAGGTGTATTGAATTATTTTAAAATACTTCCATTTATTATTAAATATATTGGTATCGTCATCAATAAACTGACTGGTATGGGACGTTTAGAAAGTTATTTTGCTATTTCTACATCTATGTTAGGTCAGCCAGAAGTTTACTTAACTATTAAAGAAATGATACCGAAACTATCTAAAGCTAAATTATATACAATAACTACTTCTGGTATGAGTGCAGTGAGTATGGCGATGTTAGGATCCTACATGCAAATGCTCGAGCCTAAATTTGTTGTTACCGCAGTGATGCTTAATATTTTCAGTGCATTAATTATTGCTAGTGTAATTAATCCGTATAAATCCGATGATAAAGATGTTGAAATATCAAATTTAACGGCTAATCATAGTGTGCATGAGAACAATACTACAAAACCTAAAAAAGTACCTTTCTTCCAAATGATTGGTGATAGTGCTACAGATGGGTTTAAAATTGCTGTTAGTGTCGCTATTATGCTACTAGCATTCATTTCACTGATGGAAGCTATCACTGTATTATTCAACTTAGTCGGGTTAGACTTCAGACAATTAATTGGTTTCATCTTTGCACCAATCGCTTTTATTATCGGAATTCCTTGGCATGAAGCAGTTCAAGCAGGTTCAATTATGGCTACAAAATTGATTACTAACGAATTCGTTGCTATGCTAGATTTCCAAAAATTAGCCGATACGCTTTCACATCGTACCCAAGGTATTATCTCAGTATATCTTGTTAGTTTCGCTAACTTTGGTACAGTTGGCATTATTGTTGGATCAATAAAAGGATTTAGTACCGAACAGGGGAATAAAGTAGCTTCATTTGCTATGCGTTTATTGATTGGTTCTACCTTAGCTTCAATCATTTCAGCATCTATGATTGGTTTAGTATTATAATACGAATTATTGTTCAAATACTTTCACACATCGTTGACCCTGAAATATGGGAATAGATCGTTAATTGGCTTACCTAAGCTTTGCTCACGTATAAGAACTACTAATTTTCATTAGTGAAAATAGTAGTTCTTTATGTTTTCATGCGTTCTTTATTCACATTTACCATCACAATACACCCCTTTTAAAATTGTATAATTGTTATTTCTTGAAACAATATTTTTATAAATATAAAAGCGCAGTACCGAAATCTAAAATAATTTCTTTAGACTTCTGCACTGCGCCATTAACCTCATTTCAACCACTAATATAATTACTGTTCACAAGTTACGTCATAATATTATGATTATAATTTAGTGATATTTATTCAATTGGAATATTTCATCATCCACGATCACTTCTACATTAGCATGTTGTCTCAATATACTGGCAGGTAACGATTCGGATATATCACCTTCTAAGAGCTGTTTGATTGCCTCCTTCTTATGTTCACCTAATGCTAACAAAATAATTCGCTTCGCTCGCATAATAGATGAAAGTCCCATCGATATTGCTTGTTTAGGTACATTTTCAATTGTTTCAAAGTATTTGCTATTCGCATTAATTGTTGAGGGTGTCAAATCGACTACGTTCGTCACACTTTCAAAAGATGTATATGGCTCATTAAACCCAATATGTCCATTTTCACCAATCCCTAATATTTGAATATCTACTGGGCCTATATCACATAAAAGTTGTTCGTAAGCCCTAGCTTCTTGTACAACATCTTTTGCATTTCCCATTGGTAAATGTATATTACCTTCTTGCCACGAATCATTATGTTTAAATAAATGTTCGTTCATATACACATGATAGCTCTGTTTATGGTCTGGTGCTAAACCAATATACTCGTCTAAATTAAATGTAACCACACGTGATAAATCAATTTGATTAATATTCAATAATTCTGATAGATATTTATACACGTTTATCATTGTACTACCTGTAGCCAAACCTAAAACTGTATCAGGTTTAGTCTTAAGTTGTTTTAACAACTCAGTTGCTAAATATTGACTGGCTATAGTTTGATTTTTCAAATTTATAACATTCATCTTTTCACCCTATCTTTCTTCAATCGTTAATATCGCCTCATATCTTTTCAAACGTTATATTATAATTTTTCATTTTCTAAAAGCACCTCAACCTCATTTTTTATCGTAGTAACATGAGGACCATATATAATTTGAACGCCATTCCCTTTTTGAATAACTCCTCTAGCTTGCGTGGCTGTCAACATAGCTTTATCTACTTCTTTATCGCTGTTTAACGTCACTCTCAAACGAGTAGCACAGCAATCAACTACGTCTATATTTTCTTTACCGCCAAGTGCTTGAATTATTGTCTTAGCACGATCCGTTACTTCTACAGTTTCAGTTGCCGTTTCATCTTCACGACCAGGCGTTTTGAAATTGAACTTCGTTATCAAGAATCTAAAAATAACATAGTACATCATAAACCAGATGATACCAACTGGGATTACCCACAAGAAATTTGTTTTAGAATTTCCTTGAAGCACACCAAATAATAAAAAGTCTATAAATCCTCCACTAAAGGTTTGGCCTACAGTTATATTAAAAATATCTGCCATCATAAATGCTAGGCCGTCTAAAAACGCATGAATCACATATAATATGGGAGCAACAAATAAAAAACTAAACTCTAATGGTTCTGTAATACCTGTTAAAAACGATGTTAAAGCCGCAGAGAGCATCAATCCTCCTACAACTTTTTTACGTTCTGGTTTAGCCGTATGGTAAATCGCTAATGCTGCGCCACAAAGCCCAAACATCATGGTAATAAACCTACCCGACATATATCGTGAAACACCTGAAAAGTACTTTGTAACGTCAGGGTCCCCTAATTGTGCAAAGAAAATATTTTGCGTTCCTTGAACCATATGTCCTTTAACTTCTAACGATCCTCCCAAAGCTGTTTGCCAAAATGGTAAGTAGAAAATATGATGCAATCCAAAAGGACCTAACAATCTCAAGATAAAGCCAAAGAAAAACGTACCAATTACCCCTGTTTTATCTACTAATCCACCGACACCAAAGATCCATCCTTGTACTGTTGGCCAAACAAAAAACATAATGACACCCAATACAATGGATGCAATTGCTGTAATAATCGGTACAAAACGTGAACCACCAAAGAAACCAAGGTAGTCAGGCAGCGATATCTTATAAAACTTATTGTGTAAAAGCGCTGTCATTATACCAGTGACAATCCCACCAAACACCCCTGTTTCTACAGTTTGAATACCTAGTACCATGCTTTGTCCTACTTCTGCTAAGTTGTCTTTTGCTAATGTTCCAGTTATAGTTAACAATCCGTTCATAGACGCATTCATGATTAAAAATCCAAGCATTGCCGCTAATCCGGCAGTACCTTTATCACTCTTCGCCAATCCTATAGCTACACCTACAGCAAAGATAACTGGTAAGTTTTGAAAAATGATATTTCCAGCAGATGACATTAAAATAAAAATATTCTGTAATAAATTAATATCTAATACTGGATAAGCTTTAACTGTATTCGGATTACTTAATGCACCACCGATTCCTAGTAATAAGCCTGCTGCCGGCAAAATTGCTATGGGTAACATAAATGATTTCCCAAATTGTTGTGCTCTTTCAAACAATTTACTCATAATAGCTAACCTCCTAATTACATTAAATATACAATTACAGAAAATTATAATCAATATTTATATTAATAATGAAAATTATTTTCAAAAAAGGATTCATTTTTCTTTTGATTAACATATAAATCTACAAAAAAGAGGCTGAGACATCTATAAATGTCTCAGCCTCGAATAATATATTGGTAGTGACTAACAGTATCGAAAGTCATCTTGTCATAATTTCTGCAGTAAATGTTAATATACTAGTGATAGGTAAAAACATTAATTAGAAAAATATTTTTGACCTAATCTTTTGAAGATAATTATTTAAAAGATGTCACCTAATGTAACGGCCATTATTGCTTTAATTGAATGTAATCTATTTTCTGATTGATCAAAAATAACAGCATGTTTTCCTCTGAATACATCGTCTGCAATTTCCATTTCAGTCAGACCATATGTTTCATATATTTTTTGACCTACTTCTGTGTTCACATCATGAAATGCTGGTAGACAATGTAGCACGATAACATCTGGATTCATCGTATTCATTAGCATAGTTTCATTTACCTGGTATGGCAACAATTGATTGATGCGAGATTCTAATAACCCTTCATCTTCACCCATAGAGAACCAAACATCTGTATAAATTGCATCAGTTTGATATATCGCTTGTTGAATATCATCAGTAATCAAAATATCACTTTGCGAATCAGCAGCATATTTTTGAGCCAATAATTGAATATCTTTATTGGGTTGTAAAGATTTTGGTGCAGCAATATGAACGTTAACACCTAAAATTGCCCCAGTAATTAGCAAATCATGTGCTACATTATTTCTAGCATCGCCTACATAAGTTAACGTCTTACCTTTTAAAGTGCCCCAGTTCTCTTTTAATGTGAAGAAATCTGCAATCATTTGCGTTGGGTGCCACTCGTTAGTTAAGCCATTCCACACTGGTACGCCAGCACTTGTAGCAAGTGCTTCTACGTCTTTTTGGTGATGTCCTCTAAATTCAATACCATCATACATTCTACCCAATACTTTTGCAGTATCTTCTGCAGATTCTTTAACGCCTAAATGAATATCTCCTTGCCCAAAATATTCAGGATATGCACCTAAATCATAAGCAGCAACACTGAAAGCTGAACGAGTTCTTGTAGACGGCTTTTCAAATAAAAATGCTAAATTTTTACCTTTTAAATAAGGATGCGGGATATTACGCTTTTTCTTTTCTTTTAATTCACCAGTAAAATCAATTAAAGTGTGCAACTCATCAGCGGAAAAATCGCATGTTTTTAAAAAATGTTTACCCTTAAATGTTTGTAATTTGTTTAGTGCTGTTGTGTACGCCCCAATTCCATCACTCCAATATTTTTATAAGATTTATATACATAATAACTGTAATTTTAAATAAAATCAAGTATAAATATACCTTATAGTGTATATTATTGAATTATCTTATAATTCAACGACCTTAAAAACGCTATTTCTGAGTATTTCTACACATAAGCGTAATTTTATGTCATTTAAGCAATTAAAATATCTGACAATAAACACTTATGAAGTTAAAATTTTTATTTATGCGTTACAAAACATTTATTATTTTCTTTATAGTATCTTTATATTGTAATAAGTTAATTGATGGAGGTGAATTGTGATGTTTAAAGAAATCTTAGCTCTTATAAAACAAATCGCTGCTCATTTTGTTTCTGGCGGTTTTCAGGAAAAATAAACAAGTACATTGTTGTTCCACCCCAAAAACCTCATAATCACATTAAATTTTAAAAATGAATATAGTAACCAGTCATTAAACGTCGATTTATTAAAAGCCTATTAAGCTATCCCACCATAGCTTAATAGGCTTTATGCCGTGTACTTATTTTCAAATTATATACTTACCTTTTGCATAGAATTTTCATATTCATTCAATTGATAATAGTGTTTTAAACAGCTTCCTTACTTTCACTTATCCCTCTCTCTTCTGGAGTTTTTAAGAAACGCGTCATAATAGCACTAGCTACATATAAACCAAATATTAAGTACATCATACCTTTTACACCAATACTATCGTAGAACAACGCAACTAATCCTGGCCCAGCAAAAACACATAATCCTGCACCTAAATTCAATATCGCCATTGCTGGACCTTTGTCACCATCATGAACAAGAGAGGGTACAAGTGCCGATATTGGTACGAAACCTGCTAAACACATCCCCCATAAAAAACCTACAGTTCCAACGATAAATACGTTCCCAGTAAACACTTCAGGAATAAAATATAATCCTAAAGTGAATACAGCACAACCAATACCACCGATATATGAAATAGTGTTCTTCCATCCTATTTTGTCACTCAAAGCCCCAAATATTATATTAAAAATAATATTGGCTATAAAAATAGTCCCCCATATATTTAGCCACGTTGTTGTAGCTATACCTTTGGTTGATAAATATATTGGAAGAAACAATGGAAATGCATATTGTGCGGCCTGGTTTATAATTCTCACAATACAGGCTAATGCTACTCGAGGTTCTCTCTTTAATATTGTAATACCGGCACCCATTTCTTTCAGATGTGCTTTAAAACCATCTTCTTTATGCTCAAGTTCAAATTGATCACGATTTACAAATACTGCTAAAAACGTTCCGATAAGCACCCAAATAATAGCCGTCCATAAAGTAAAGAAATGCCCAAATAATTGAATTGTAATTGAAGAATAAAATGATCCAAGGACACTCAATCCTCCTGTAAATACAAACCAAAACCATCCGACAGCTGCGCCTAATCGTTTTTGTGGAGAACGATATGCAACCCAAACTAAAAATGAATAAGCAAATAAAGGATAACCAAAACCTCTAATTGCATATGACGGAATCATCATTTCATAGTTCATATTTGGAATTGCTAGACCTACAAAAATAATATGTCCGATAATATATAGCAGTGTACCTAATAACATTACTTTTCGTGGCCCAATCACTTCTACTAAAACACCCGAAAACCATGATCCTATGGCGATAGTTATACCATAACAAGTTGTTAATAATGCCGTTTGTTGTATGGATAAACCTTGTTCATGTAAATATGGACTAATCCACGCTAGTTCTAGACCGTCTCCCATCATAAATATAAGTACACCAAAGTACCCCCATATTAGCGTTGGTGGAATTCCCATTTTAGCTAATTTATCATTCATATATAACACCCCTGTTTATAAAATATCGTTTCTAATTATTCTTAATTTCAAAAATAATTTTTCTCTAATGCTAAAGTTACTTGATCCATAATGCGCTAACTACAATTCAGAAAGCGCTTCCAGATGTTGTGGTTATTTTATTTCATTTTTTTATTTTATGCAAATTTATTTTCGTTTATTTTCGTTATTTTAGGTTATTAGTAATAAAATGCTAAAATATAAATTTTCAAAGCAGCATGCCGATACATTCTTCCTTGTCTAAAAAGTGTATTTTCTCAAAAATATAATAGATTTTTAATGGAATTTTTTATTTAACAATGATTGAAATTTTCTATGAATGCGATTACAATTAAGGATATTTAGTCATCATATGACTTGATGATATTTATTTTATGGGAGATGTGATTTTTATGATGCTTCTTGTTGCTTTTAGTGCAGTTATTGTTCCGTTTATTTTCTTAGTATTATTACGTATGTCTGCATTAAAAGGAATGACGATAAGTGCAATTATTATAACGTTATTAGGGATTTTTGTTTGGGGAATGAATGGTGATGTTATCATTGCATCGTTATTACAAGGTACACACAAAACATTTACTATTCTTTATATTTTATTTGGCGCTCTCTTATTACTCAATACATTGCGTCAAACTGGTGCAGTAACTCGTATTAATGAAGGATTCAAAAAGATATCAGGTGATATGCGTGTCCAAGTTATCTTAGTCGCTTTTTTATTTGGTTCTTTAATTGAAGGTGCCTCTGGTTTTGGGACGCCTGCAATGGTAACTGCCCCACTAATGGCTGCGTTAGGATTCCGCCCGATTGTCGCAGTTGTAACTGCACTAGTTGCTGATAGCGTAGCCGTTTCATTCGGTGCTGTTGGTACACCTGTCCTTGTAGGGCTTAGTACATTACATGACGCAGATAGCTCTTTCTTTCAATCGACGGCAGAACGTATTACAACTTTAGATTTATTGAGTGGCATTTTCATACCTATTATTTTAATTACTGCAATGGTGATATTCTTTGGCAAAAATAATAAACTTAAATCTATCGTCGAAATATTACCTTGGCTTGCGCTAATTGGTATTGTTTATGCAGGCTCTGCCTTTGTATATGCCTTTTTATTTGGCGCAGAATTTGTTGCTATTTTAGGTTCTTTAACTGGATTAATCGTTGCTGTTATTACCGCTAAAAAGGGCTGGTTATTACCTAAAGAAGAGTGGACAGATGGTTTAAGTCCTGATTATGAAGTTAGTACAAAAGAACAATCAATGCCATTGTTAACCGCTTGGGCCCCATATTTAATGGTTGTTGTCTTATTATTACTTACTAGAACTGTTCCAAGCATCAAACATTTTACAACACACGTATTGGATATTTCTTGGAATAACATTTTAAATTTTGAGTCTATCGCATCTGAATGGGCGATTTTATATTCACCAGGAACAATCCTTATACTTTCAGCGATTTTTGCTGTTTTTATACAACGTAAACCATTAAAGGATATAGGACATGCCAGTCTTGATTCGTTAAATACTATTAAGACAACTGGAATCACGCTCATTGCTACGCTTGCAATGGTACACGTATTTATTAACTCTGGCATTAATACACATGATTTAATCAGCATGCCAGAATATATCGCTAAAGATATGTCACACTACTTAGGACCAATTTGGTTATTTGTCGCTCCATTTTTAGGTGCATTAGGTTCATTTATAACAGGAAGTGCAACTGTTTCTACGTTGACATTCTCACCTATCCAATTAAATATTGCTCAAACAATTGGTGCAGAACCATTTACTGTATTAGCAGCTCAAATTATCGGAGCAGCAGCTGGAAATATGATATGTGTACACAATGTTGTAGCCGTCTGTGCTGTTGTGGATATGCCCGGAAAAGAAGGTAGTGTTATCAGAAAAACACTTGTACCTGCGTTACTATATTGCCTACTTGTAGGTATCAGCGCTTTTCTATTTACGTGGTTATTCTTTTAGCTAACACTTGCTGCCATTAAGCAATAGCAGTATATATTAAAGTCCCACTAGCTCAATTAAATGAGAAGTGGGACTTTTTGTTATCTTAAATTATTTAATTATCTGACCAAACTAAAATTTGAGTCTATACTCTCAATCCTAAATAATAAATATACATTTATAGTTTAATCATTACCTTAGATGATAATCTAGAATTTGCAGCTATTTCAAAAGCTTCTCTAAAGTTTTCGATATCATATGTTTGAGTAATTACATTAATAATCTTTTCGTTTTTCGCTAGCACTGTTAAAGCATCTTCAATTTCTCTATTAAAACGATAACATCCACGATATGTAGCCTGTTTGATATTAATCGGGCTTAAGTTAATTGGTGAAGATTTATCCTGTAAATTACCAACTTGGATTATTGTACCACCTATATTTACAGCCTTAAATGCAGTCGTTACTGCCGGAGTAGCTCCAGAACACTCTAATACTATATCGTATCTATCTTCAGGAATATTATTATCTGTAATATTTAATATTTCTATATCGCCTAAATCATGTGCACGCGCTAACGGTTCCTCTAACATATCACTTATCGTCACGCTTTCTGCGCCCAAGGTATAAGCTGCTCCTGCAGCTAGTAACCCAATTGGACCAGCTCCTGACACAAGTACTTTTTTACCTGTAACACCACCTGCTAAATTAATTGCATGCATCCCCACACTAAGAGGTTCAGCTAGCGCTCCCATCTTTAAAGAAACTCTATCCGGTAGTGGTAATATTTGCGCTTTATCTACTAACATTTTTTCTACCATACCACCTTGTTTATGTGGTAAATATCTAGCCGACCCTAAATATGAACCATTCGGCCATATCTCAGGATTATGTGGTGCATGTGCTAATTCATCACCATATGTTGCAGGGTGAACTGTAACTTTTGTCCCTTTTGAAAGTGTCGTTCCTTTATAATCCATAGATTCAAGTAGAACACCACTCAATTCATGTCCAGGTATTAAGGGTTCTCTAATCACTGCTGGACCACTAGCACCTTCTGCCAAATAGTGTAAATCCGATCCACATATACCCACGTACTTAACTTCTATAAGTACTTTTTCAGGATTATTTTGTGTACTTATTTCTTCAATTTCTTTTAATTCAATATCTTCTTTCCCATTAATAAACACAGCTTTCATCGTATTCATTCTCCTTTCAAATTAAATAATCATATTTAAAATCAATACAAATACTAGACCACAAACCGATATTGCTGTCTCTAAAACAGACCACGTTAAAAAAGTTTCTTTTACGGTCAATCCAAAATACTCTTTAAAAATCCAAAAGCCAGTATCATTCACGTGTGAGAATATAATACTTCCTGCGCCAATGGCTAAAGTCACTAATGCAAGATTCACATCTGTGGCTTGTAATAAGGGTAGTACTATGCCTGTAGTAGATATAGCTGCGACTGTTGCTGATCCTTGTGCTATTCTCAACAAAGAAGAAACAATCCAAGCTAATAAGATTGGAGACATACTAGAGCCGACAAACATGTGTTCAATTGTTTTTCCTACGCCTCCATCAATCAAGATTTCCTTAAATGACCCACCTGCACCTAAAATAAGTAACATCATCCCAATTGGAATAATGGCAGATGTGGCACTATCCATAATTTGATTCATTGTCCTCTTTCTACGAATACCCATTGAATACATGGCAAATAGTAATGCAATCAACATTGCTATTGGTGCATTACCAATAAAGTAAATAATACTTTCTAATTGGTTGGTTGCAGCATCTTGATGACCAGTGATCATTTGTACAATTGTCGCAAATAACATCAATATAACTGGTAACAAGGCAGTAAACACACTAAGTCTAAACCCTGGTTGATCTTTTTCTTCAATCGATACTTCAGAAACAATATTGGCCATATCAATTTCTTTACTATATGCACTGGGAGACAATTTAGGTAAGATTTTGACTAATAGTCCGCCAACAATGACCACTGTTGGCACAGCTACAATAAGTCCATAAAATAATACTTGTCCTAAATTGGCATTTAACTCTTTTGCAATGACTACGGGACCAGGATGCGGAGGTAAAAATCCATGCGTTACTGATAGTGCAATAGCCATTGGTATACCAATCTTCATATGTGATACACCTAAGCGCTTTGCAATTGTAAACGCTAAAGGTATTAATAGTACTAATCCAACTTCAAAGAACAGTGCAATACCAATAATGAATGACGCTAAAATCATTGCCCATTTTATATATTTCTCACCAAATTTATCTATAAATGTATCTGCAATTCTATTTGCGCCACCACCATCAGCAAGCAATTTACCTAAAATAGCTCCTAATCCAAATATTATTGCTACACTTCCTAAAGTACTTCCCATACCTTTTTCTACCGTTTCTACTATCTTTTCTAGTGGCATACCTAAAATCACACCAGTAAAAATTGATGTAACTATCAAAGATATAAAGGCATTAATCTTGCATTTAATAATTAAAAATAACAGTACAACAACACCTAATACAACGCTGATTAGTGGCCAGAACTCTCCAAACATTTCAATACACTCCTTTTGATGTGTAGCTACCTATAGATTTTGTATTTTTTACCCTTGTTCCACATTGTGTAATGGTATATCATATAATAGAATACTTTATTAGTATAAAGCTAAAATGAAAACGTTGTCAATTTAAGGAGTGTAGTTATGTCCAATGTTCAATCAATCGATCGTGCTTTAAATTTATTAGAATTGATATCACATCATAGCCCGATATCATTAAATGAACTTGTAGCAAAAACACAGTTATCTAAAACGACTGTACATCGTTTAGTTAAATCTTTAATAGATAATTATTATGTGAAACAAAACCCATTAACACATCAATATGAATTAACTTATAAATTATTTCAATTAGGCTACTCCAGTATCAAAAATATTGATTATTTAAATATCGCTAAAAGTTTTATTAGTCAACTTTCTTTCACAGTTAATGAAACATGTCATTTAGTTATTGAAGATAAAAATGAAATTCTCTATATTGAAAAATTCATTCCAAATGATGCGATTTATACAATGGCTTCTAAAATAGGTCTACGAGCACCTATGTATTGTACTGCCGTAGGAAAAGCAATATTATCAAAGTATGATGACTATACGATTCAAGCTGTTTGGAATAATTCTGAAATCATCCCTTATACAAAGCATACTATCACTAACTTTGATGATTTTATGGAGGAAATTGAAATGATTCGCAAACAAGGTTATGCAGAGGATAAACAAGAAAATGAAGAAGGTATTTATTGTGTTGGCACTTATTTCGTTAATTATCGTAATGAAGTACAAGGTGCGATTAGTTTGTCTTTTTCAACGAGTCAATTGCCAAAAAAAGAATTTTATATTACTCAACTACAAACTACAGCAAATAACATTTCAAAAAATTTAGGTTTTATAAATTCTTAATATTATCATCATCGTTATTATTTTGATAAAGTACAGTTAAATCATTTATTATATATGGGTACTACGTGGGGATGGGATATGCATATGAAATTTGAAAGTATAACATTATTAACGTCAGAATTGGAAGAAACAAGACAGTTCTATGAGGAAACATTAGAGTGTACGGTTGAAATCATTGACCAAGAGTCATTTATGGTTGAAATTGGTGAAACAGAATTGTATTTTAGACATTCACATGACATTAACCAACCTTATTATCACTTTGCTATTGATATTCCTTATAATCATTTTTATGATATGAAAAACCATTATCAAAATATTTTATTTCTATTGATGGAAGACAAACAACATACAACTTACTTTGAAGATTTTGTTGCACATTCTGTTTACTTTAATGATCCTTCTGGAAATATTGTCGAATTAATTGCTAGGGTCTCTAATATGACAGATGAGCCTGAATTTTCAAGAATTAGCGAGATTGGTTTTGTATGCAATGATACAGAGTCTATCTATCAAGCTTTAACGCAATATCAGTTGGAAACACATGAACAAAGACAGTTTATACCTGACGCCTTGAATTTTCTAGGAGATAAACATGATGAAAGTTTTATTTTATTAACGCCTGAACATAGACGATGGTTCTTTTCTGAAAAGACATCCTCCGCCTTTCCAATAGAAATTAAAACACAACAATTTGATTTAACTTATGACCACTTCCAACAGTGGCATTTAATGCCTTCATAATTATGACATAATTAAAGCGATACGCATTTTAAATGTGGAATCAGCAATTTTGATTTCACACGTGTGCGTATCGCTTTTCAAATTATTGAAGACTTTTCTACCTTCTCCTAATTCAAATCGCTAAATATATTAATATGCCATACATTTATGCTATACGCACGTGTCATATGGTTCGACTTCAAATTATTCCGTCACTTGAGATTTATCACTGACAAACTTTTTTAACGTCTTATTCAGACCATCTTTCGCTTCTTGATCATAGTCATATGTCCCATCTTCATTTGCAGTAATATGCTTATCTAAAATAAATCTACCTTTATGAATCGTATCTGCGCCTAGTTCCTTAATCACTGGGTCTAAGCTATATTGAATAGCAAGCACATGTGCGAATGTCCCACCCAATGCTAACGGTAATACTGTTTTTCCGGTAAATGCACCACGTGGTAATAAATCGAGATAAGTCTTAACTATACCTGAATATGCCGCTTTAAATACTGGAGATACGATGATAATGCCATCCGCGTTTTCAATTTTTCTGTGCGTTTCATTAATTGAGCTATTTGAAAAATCTGCCGTAATTAATGCTTCTGCATCTAACTGATGTACATGAATGACGTCAGTTTCAATACCTACATCATTCAAATATTGTTCAGCGTAATCCACAACACCTGTTAAACGTGATTGTATTTTATTGCCACCTGCAATAATTGCTACACTTGCCATATTAATGAACCCCTTCCCATCGCGTGATATAACATCACTCTACTAAGCAGCATATAATCTGCTACCTTTAAATAATAATTATTCTATGGGCCTACCGTATCATCAATGATTAATACTGTCATAACATAGGTCTTAAATATCAACGCTTTACTTCTCTCTCATTCAAATCATTATTTCGGAATCCGTTCGACGATAACAATTTCATTTTTTAAATTTACGTAAGCACATGTTCCAGCATCAATACTTATATGCCACTTGTAAATTCCTGCTTGAGCCATTTCATCACAAAAGCTTGAAAAATCTGTTTCCCCTATTTGATGTTGTTTTAATGATTCTTGTAATTGCTCTTTATCTGTATGATGTGATATAGGTACAGTACTCTTCACACCCTTATCTATAATTTGTTCTCCACTTTGATGCGTATATACTGTAGTTCCATTTTGAATATCAACGGTATTAATTGTTATCCCCATTGCTTTAAAAGCTTGAAATAGTTTTGGAAAATTTACTCCAGTATATTGTTGGTGTGTTTGTTGAATTGCAGACAATTAAAAAGTCATAATCTTTCTCCCTTAGTATCTTATTTTTTACTATCATATTTTCAATAATCCGACAAAACAAGGTTTCCCACAATCAAATATAGCGTAATAACTTTACACAAAATAAATAAAATTATTATAAGTTTTTAAATAAAAGTCCTTTTGCTTATCAAATTAAATTGCCAGATGTATAATTGTGATAGTTTTTAAAAAGGAGTGGTATGTTATGAGTACATTTTCCAACGAAGAAAAAGTACAAATTTTATCTGATATTGTGGCAATGAACACAGTAAATGATAATGAAATTGAAGTGTGTGAATATTTTCAAAAACTATTTGCACAACACGGTATCGATTCTACGATTGATAAAATTGATGACCGTAGAGCTAACTTAATTGCTGAAATTGGCGAAGGACAACCTGTTATCGGTATTTCTGGTCACATGGATGTTGTTTCTGAAGGTGATCACAGTCAATGGACTTACGAGCCATTTACATTAACTGAAGACAATGGTTTCTTATATGGCCGTGGCGCTGCAGATATGAAATCTGGTCTTGCCGCTTTAGCGATTGCATTAATTGAAATCAACAACACACAATCATTGAAACAAGGACGCATTAAATTCTTAGCTACAACTGGCGAAGAAATGGAACAACTTGGCTCACAAAGTTTATACGAAAAAGGTTATATGGACGATGTTGAGGCACTTGTAATAGCTGAACCATGCCAAGATATGATGGTTTATGCACACAAAGGTTCAATGGACTATCGCATAAAATCTCACGGTATATCCGCACATAGCTCAATGCCAATCCTCGGCTTTAACGCAATTAAACCCTTAATCGAATTTATTCAAGATATTGATGCTTCTTACAATAAAATTTCTAAAGAAGTAAAAGGCAACGCTTTAGATTTCACTCACTTTATAGATAGAATGAAACAATCCCTACCTGCAACATATGCTGCAGAAGAAATTGAAAATGCCCTACAAGGCCTTGTAATAACAAATACTTTAATTAAAGGCGGCGTTCAAGTCAATTCTGTACCAGAAGATGCAGATGCAGATTTCAATATTCGTACAATTCCGGAGTATAATAATGATCAAGTTAAAGCATTGTTTGACGATACAATCGAAAAACATAATGCTAACGGTGCTAAATTAGAAAGTGATTTATATCTCGATTTAGACCCTGTTCTCACTACAGGTGAAAATAGCCTAATCGATACGGCTCAAACAATTGCTAAATCAGCGTTTGATAAAGAGTTCATTGCCGCTCCAATAGGTGGCGTTACAGATGCTTCTAATTTATTACGTGGTAAAGACGAAAACTTCCCATTCTTAGTATTTGGTCCTGGTGAAAAACCACATCAAATTGACGAACGAGTTGAAAAATCAATGTACTTCAAATTTATTGATTTCTATACAGACTTATTAACTACTTATACAAACAACCATAAGTAGAATGAATCATTAAATATGAAAAAGGGCTTAACTCTTATGTGTTATAAGACTTAAGCCCTTTTTCATATTCTTTATACTATTGCATATATTAATAATCTACATACAGTTATTATTCAAAAATACGTCTATTGTTGTATAGTTGTTCCTACATTTTCACCGTCTTGTAATTTTTGAATAATATGTGATTCGCTTCCTGCCGCAATCACAACTTTCTGACAGCCTAGTTCAATAGCTTGAATTGCATCTTGTACTTTGGGAATCATCCCTCCATATATCAATTCTTCATCGATAAAACACTGAATACGTTCTGCATTCAACGTAGACTGTACTTCTTTATCGATTAATACGCCTGGAATATCACTTAAAAGATATAGTGGCGCATTAAGTGCTTGTGCTATTTTATAAGCTAATGTATCCGCGTTAATATTATATAATTGTGACGTTGCTTGATTCATACCAATTGAAGCAATGACTGGAATAAATTGGTCCGTTACTTTATCAAATACAGATGTATTTATATCTATAGGTTCGCCTACGTATCCATATTTCTCGTCTAGTGGCGCTACATCAAAAAGTTTAGCATCTATACCATTCATACCAATACTTTGTATATTAGATTGATTAATTTTGCTTACTAAGTCTGGATTTACAGTACCTATTAACGTTTGACTAGTCACTGACAATACTTCTTCTGTAGTAACTCTTAAACCATCTTCAAATAAAGGCGCCACACCTCGTTGCTCTAATGCTTTATTTATAAATGGTCCGCCACCATGAATAATAATTGGTTGATAGCCTTGTTGCTTTAATTTAGAGATATCTTCAATCGTCGAATCATGTAAATTAGTTAATGTGCTACCGCCTATTTTTATAACAATATAACTCATCTGACACACTCCTTATGTTCTATACGATGCGTTAATGCGTACATATTCATATGATAAATCACAGCCATATGCTGCCGCTTCACCATCACCGTCTCCAACTGAAGCTTCTATTACAATGTTATCTTCTGTTAGACGTTCTTTTAATAACTGCTCATCAAACTCTACATGAATCCCTTGTTCTAGCACTGGTAACTGACAAAAAGAAACATTTGTCTCATTTGGTTCTACAAATTGTGACGCGTAACCTATTGCAGTTACAATTCTACCAAAGTTTGAATCTTCACCATGTATAGCAGTTTTCACCAAATTGGACGATACGATACTTTTAGCAATTTTTTTTGCTTCTTTAACATTAGGTGCACCTGTCACTTTTGCAGTAACTAATTTCGTAGCACCTTCACCATCTTTGGCAATTGATTTTGCAAGGTATTGACTTACAAAATTAAAGGCATATACAAATTTATGCCATTCTGGATGTAAGTCGTCAATTTTATTATTGTTCGCTTGACCATTAGCCATACATAGTACCATGTCATTTGTACTTGTATCACCATCAACTGTAATCATATTAAACGACTGATCTGTTGATTGCTTCAGACAATAGTCCAAAGTATCCGCATCAATATTAGCATCAGTTGTTATAAACCCAAGCATTGTAGCCATATTTGGGTGTATCATCCCAGAACCTTTAGCACTACCACCAATAGTTACTGTCTTACCATCAATCTCAACTTGTACTGATAAATTTTTAGTTGCAGTATCTGTTGTCAAAATGGCTTGATTGAAAAATTGACTATTATTATATTCTTCTTTCAAAACATGCTGTGTACCATAATGGATTTTATCCATAGGTAAGAACGCACCAACAACGCCTGTGGATGCAACACCAACGTTTTGTTGATCAATATTCAAGCGTTCAGCTACCCAAGATTGCGTATCTAGAGCATCTTGCATACCTTTTTCGCCTGTACATGAGTTCGCATTTGCTGAATTTACCACAATTGCTTGTAATTTTTTATTAGCGTTAATACTTTCTTCAGTTATTTTTAAAGGAGCAGCCTTAAAACGATTCAGTGTATATACACCTGTAGCTGTCGCTTCTGTAGTCGAATAAATCCAACCGAAGTCTTTTTTCTTTCTTCTTAATCCTGCATGAAACCCGCCTGCAATATAACCTAATGGCGAACTTACATCACCTTGTAAATCTATATTTAATTGGTTTAACGTATCAATCGTTTCAATATCTATCATCTTCTCTCCCCTTTCAAATTAGCTTATGGATATACTGGTGTTTGAGTTAATCCTGTATTTTCTTTCCATCCATGCATTAAGTTCAAGTTTTGTATCGCTTGGCCGCTTGCCCCTTTAACTAAGTTGTCAATTACCGATACAATAATTGCACTTTGACTTTCTTCGTCGACATAAATACCAATATCACAAAAATTACTGCCGTAGACTTCTTTCGTTTTCGGATAAATGCCAATATCTCTAATACGGACAAATGATTTATCTTCATAATAATCTGTGAAAGTTGCATGTAAATCTTCGCTAGTCATATGTTGATTAAGTTTTACATAAATTGTTGATAATATACCTCTCGTCATTGGAACAAGATGTGGGGTAAATACTACTTTTACATTTTCATTTGCTAGCTTTGAAATATACTGTTCTATTTCAGGTTTATGCTTATGCTTACCGATGGCATAAGCGCTAAAGTTTTCATTCATCTCTGAATAATGGACATGTTGCGCTAGTGATCGTCCTGCACCTGAAACACCCGTTTTAGCATCAATAATAATAGAATCATTGTTAATGATTTGTTGATCAACCAGTGGATGTAAAGCTAACAATGTTGCAGTAGGAAAACAACCGGGGTTGGCAACTAATTGCGTATTGTTCGGTTCAATATTTGACCACTCCGCGATACTATAATTGGCTTTTTTTAATTGTTCTTGTGGTGCTGCTGTTTCACCATAGAATTGTTTATATGTCGTTCTATCAGCTAATCTGAAATCACCTGACAAATCAATAACCTTAATGTCTTTTTCAATTAATGATGGTGCTAAATCTTTACTTATATTAGAAGGCGTTGCAAAAAATACAACATCACAGTCAATATGCTCACTATTTAGCGCTTCATATTGATGTGTTAAGTGACTCAAGTGAGGAAATGTTTCTTTGATTGGTTCGTCAATTTTTGAATGCGAGAACACATACTTAACATTTACATATGGATGATGTGTTAATAATCTAATTAATTCAATCGCTCCATAACCACTACCTCCAACAATGCCAACATCTATCATGGCGTTCAGTCCTTTCTGAATATTCGGTCTTTTAAAACGCTATTATTTGTCTTTTTCTAATACTTCAGTAATCACACTGATTACTTGATCTATCTCTTGCTCATTAATAACTAGTGGTGGCGCAATACGAATAATATTGCCTTGTGTTTCTTTACATAACACACCTTTATCAATCATCTCTAAGCAATATGGTTGCGCTGCTTCTGTTAGTTCTAATCCGATAAATAATCCCCTACCTCTCACATCAGAGATGATATTACTATCTATAAGTTGTAATTCATTTAATAATTTCTGTCCAAGTTTTTCAGAATTCTCTATTAGCTGTTCTTCAATTAGTACATCTAATGCAGCCATTGAAACTGCACATGCAAGCGGATTACCTCCAAATGTAGATCCATGGGTACCTGGAGTTAGTACATCCATCACGTCGTGGTTAGCTAATACTGCTGATATTGGATAAAGACCTCCACCAAGTGACTTACCAAGTAGATAAATATCAGGTTCTACGCCTTCCCATTCCATAGCAAACATTTTACCTGTACGTCCAAGGCCTACCTGTATTTCATCTGCAATAAATAACACATTATGTTCATCACATAACTTACGCACTTCTTTTATAAAATCATCGGGTGGAATATTGACGCCGCCCTCACCTTGAATAGGTTCTAATATAATAGCTGTTGTATTGTTATTAATTAAATCTTTTAAATGACTTATATCACCAAAGTCAGTGTAGTGAACGTTATCTAACAATGGCCCAAACCCTTGTTTATAACTTTCTTGGGAAGATAGCGACAAGGCACCTAGCGTACGGCCATGAAAGTTGCCATTCATCGCTATAATTTCACCTTCACCATCAGCAATGCCTTTGACATCTGTGCCCCATTTACGAGCGATTTTAATCGCTGTTTCAATAGCTTCAGTACCTGTGTTCATTGGAAGTACTTTTTCTTTATTAGCAAGTGAGCATATCTTTTCTTCCCACTTTCCTAGGTTATCACTATATAGAGCACGAGAAACCATTGTTATTTTTTCACTTTGTTCTTGAAATGCTTTTATAATTTTAGGATGACAATGCCCTTGATTGACGACTGAGAAACCCGAAACACAATCTATATAATTATTGTCTTCTACATCCCAAACTTTAGCGCCACGGCCTTTAGCCAGTGCTAATTTCAACGGGCTATAATTGTTCGAACTATACTGATCTGTTAGTGCAAATAAATCGTTCATCAAAAATCCTCATTCCTTTTATATTTATTCTTAAAACTGAATTAATATTCATATATAATACGCTTATTTTTACTATTAGTCAAAGTTTTTTTGAATTTTTACACTTAAAAACCATTTAAAACCTCGATTCATAGCAATTAAACCGTAATTTATCTAAATTTTCAAAATAATTAGCGTGGAGTTATATATTCTTTTATATGCATTTATCCTGCATAACATATAGCATACCGTTAAATTGTACTCCAATAAAATAGGGGTAGTTCATTATGTAAAACAATCCAGATAACCGTAAAACACAAAATTAAATAAAAAAGGCGAGCACACGAAATTACAAAATAATTTAATTCCGTATGCTTGCCCCACAAAGTTGACTTGATTCTCTATAGTTCGAGACAAATTTAAAGTTAGATGTTAGTTCATTACGACGTGCTATGAGCGCATCGTTAAAGCACTCTCTTTGTATATTGCTCTATTAAAAAAGTCTGCTTCTTACTCTATCTCTTGTTTCTCTATTAAATCTTCACGCATATCTTTATTTATCTTCTTAGCACGTTTAAAGTAAATACTTTCAAAATAACTAGACGTACCAAATTTATAAAACATTAGTGCAATGATGATAATTACTACAAAATCATATGGATAGTGAATCCAGTCCATACCGTTAAATTCTTTACTTCCTATAAATGATAAGGTAGCAAGTACAATAAGATATAAAATAATCCACAAACTACCGCCAATTTGTTTCTTAGTATTTTTCCAATTCATTTTATATTCATAAAAGAAGTAAATTGGTAAACCTAAAATTATAATAAAGATTACTTGTGCAGTCGTCGGCCACATCGCCCAATAAATCGCTAGCGATGCCATAACAAATGAGAAAGGCGCCATAAATTTCAACAAGTTAGCACGAAACGGCCTATGCATGTTCGGAGCCATTTTTCGTAATGAAATAACTGTAGTCGGTCCAGTTAAATAGGCAACTAGTGTAGCTGTTGATATAACACTTGCCAATGTCGCCCAATCACGGAATAATGACACCATTAACATACTAATAATGGCATTAAAAATAATAGCCACACGTGGAATGTTATATTTTTCATTCATCTTACCTAAAAATTTAGGGATGTGACCATTTTTTTCCATTGCACGTAGTACACGACCAGTTACCGCAACAAATGATACACCTGTACCAAATGGTGAAACAACAGCTTCCATATATAACAAAATAGCTAACCAATTCAAACCTAAAAGAATAGCCATATCAGCAAATGGAGAGTTAAAGTTAATACCACTCCAACCATTTTCATGAATCATGTCACTAGGCATTGATGTAATAAATGTACTTTGAAGCACTATGTATAACGCCGCACTTAATGTTAGTGAGATAGCTATGCCTCGAGCGATATTTTTTTCGGGCTTTTGTATTTCTGATCCCATATTAATAATAGTTTGGAATGCATTAAAAGAAAATATAATACCTGAAGCGGTTGTCGCTGCAAATATAGGTGCTGAACCATAAGGCATAAATTGACCTGCCGTATGACCATAATTGCCTGTATCAAAACCGGAAATCATCAACATTATAATTGTCAATAACGGTACACCTAATTTAAATACTGAAATTAAACTTGTAAATGAAGTTAACAGTTTAACTGACCAATAGTTCAATAATGAAAATATAATAATAATTACAAACACTGCCATTAATCCAGCGTTACTTATAGAACCATCTTTCATTAATCCTGTTGTGAATTTTGCCCATGACCATGGCCAAGAACTCATATATTGTACTGCTGATACTGCTTCGATTGGGATAATAGTTACTAATGATACCCAGTTAGCCCAAGAAGCAATAAAACCTAACAATGAACCATGTGTATATTGCGCATAGTTACTCATTCCACCCGATTGCGGAAACATTGTACCTATCTCTATGTAGTTATAGGCAATTGATCCAATGACTACAAAACCAATAACCCATGAGATAATTGCAGCTGGGCCTGCTATAGATGACGCTTCCCAAGCACCGAATAACCAACCAGAACCAATAAGTGATCCCAACCCTAGCAATACCAACTGTGGTAAATTAATCTTATTACTTTCATCCTTTTGTTCCATAATTACTCCTACTTTAAACATCTTTTATATTCATATCAAGAAAATGTAAAATTTATACACGCTCTTGTATATTTCGTTATTATACTCTGATTAAAATTCAAGTCAAATCAACATTCCAATTGCCAAACTATGTATATTTTAGTATTTTTATACAAAATAGAAGTGGAAAATGTATGATAGTTTTGTACAATTAATACGCTTTGACCTCCCGATACAAACAACTTGAAGGGCTGTTTTGTTATGTTACTCATTTATTCATTTAAAGTATAAATACAAATAAATTCTAAAAAGTAGTAAATGCTGCTTGAAGCCTATAACATCAGTGGTTAAAGCATTTTATAGTACGTTGAAAAACAAATTTAATATAACATTTACTTTTAATGTGTATAAATACAAAATAAAGCAGTATTTACAGTTTATTCTTAAAATACCTTGTAAATACTGCTTTTTTATAATGTCACACAAATATAAAAATCAAAAAATACCTATATAATTACATACAATTCTCTACTTATAGTGTATACATTTCTACAAAAGGAACTGCTATTATTGTTAAGTAAGTTCTATTATTTCCGAATATTTATATTACTTTTTAGGAATCTCTTCTGATTCCCACCATAATGCGTCTTTAGGATT
>ERZ1023508.84-NODE-84-length-44792-cov-30.878020_pt1 | contig 44792 bp, 14 predicted proteins | sample MGYA00380548_ERZ1023508 | MGnify/ENA primary metagenome ERZ1023508 (study PRJEB33173, sample SAMEA4830311) | metagenome | study: EMG produced TPA metagenomics assembly of the PRJEB25223 data set...
ATAGAAATATAAAAGGTGGAACGCGGTAAACCCCTCGAGTGAGCAATCCAAATTGGGTAGGAGCACTTGTTTAGCGGAATTCAACGTATAGACGAGACGATTTTTACGCGAAAGTAAAAATATGTAGACAGATGGTTACCACCGACGTACCAGTGTAACTAGTACACATTATGAGTACAACGGAACAGAACATGGCTTACAGAAATATCATCACTAGTTTAGCTCTCCCAATTATGGAGAGCTTTTTTAATTGAAATCATAATTGATTTAGAATAATTTATTACAATATACACTTTACATTTATGGTTTTCCGCTTCAAAATCAAATTAATTAATACTTATAAATATTAAAATTATACATATATTGATTCAATAAATTAAAAGGAGACTCGGTCATGTTTCAATTATTAGCAGTATGTCCAATGGGATTAGAAGCAGTTGTAGCTAAAGAAATACAAGAATTAGGTTACGATACACAAGTAGAAAACGGTCGTATCTTTTTTGAAGGTGATGAAAGTGCTATTGTTAGATGTAACTTATGGTTACGTACCGCAGACCGAATAAAAATTGTAATGGGTCGATTCAATGCTACTACTTTCGACGAATTATTTGAGCAAACAAAGTCATTACCATGGGAGACCGTAATTGACAAAGAAGGTAATTTCCCGGTTCAAGGGCGGAGTGTAAAATCAACATTATATAGTGTACCTGACTGCCAAGCAATTACTAAAAAGGCTATAGTAGAACGACTTAAGCATGCTCATCAAGAAAAAGGATGGCTAAGTGAAACAGGCGCCAAATATCCTGTAGAAGTAGCAATATTAAAAGATAATGTATTATTGACCATTGATACTGCTGGTTCTGGACTCAACAAGCGAGGTTATCGCATTGCTCAAGGTGAAGCACCCATTAAAGAAACATTGGCAGCAAGCCTCATTCGTTTAGCAAATTGGAATGGTAACACACCTTTAATTGATCCTTTCTGTGGTTCAGGCACCATTGCTATTGAAGCATGTCTTATTGCACAAAATATTGCACCTGGTTTTAATAGGGATTTTGTATCTGAACAATGGAATATGATGCCACCTAATATTTATGACAAATTTCGTGATGAAGCTGATCAATTGGCTGACTATGATAAAGACATACAAGTATATGCTTCTGATATTGATCCAGAAATGATTGAAATTGCAAAACGTAATGCAGAAGAAGTTGGTCTCGGAGATATCATACAGTTCAATGTTAAAGATGTGAATACTTTGTCTATTGATACCGACAAGCCTGTAGCACTTGTTGGCAATCCACCGTATGGTGAAAGAATTGGAGATCGTGAAGAAGTTGAAGAAATGTATCGTTATATAGGTACACTTTTGAAACAACATCCTCATTTATCGGCCTACATATTAACAAGTAACAAAGAATTTGAATACTTAGTTAATCGAAAAGCGACTAAAAGACGTAAGTTGTTCAACGGGTATATTGAATGTACGTACTATCAGTATTGGGGTAAAAAGCAAAGTAATAAAAATTAAATTTTACATTTTATAATACTTGTGTAATTATAGTAATTATTCAAGTACTATTTATTCGCACTCTTATCTTGACTGTAGTACAGTTAAATAGGAGTGTTTAATTTTATTAAAAAATAAGTCATATACTAAAAATGTATCATATTTTAATTAGAAAGGGGCTTTTAAATATGAAGACTGTTTTGATTGTAGGCGCAAATGGTAGAGTATCTATCGAAGCGACAAAAATTTTCCTAGAGAACTCAAGATTTAATGTTGATTTATTTTTGAGAAATGCGCATCGTATACCTGATTACGCCTCTAATAGAATTAAAGTTTATGAGGGAGACGCTAAAAATATTGAGGATTTAGAAAGTGCTTTAAACAATGTTGATGTTGTTTTTGCAAGTTTATCGGGATCACTTGATAAACAAGCTGAAACTATCGTAAAAGCCATGGATAACAAAAATGTTAAGAGACTGATTTTTGTAGCAGCTCCTGGTATTTATGATGAACTACCAGAACCATTCAATCAATGGAATAAAGAACAATTTGGCGAAAAATTGAATCGCTACCGCAAAGCATCTGATATTATAGAAAATTCAGATTTAGATTACACAATAATACGTCCAGGCTGGCTTACAGATAAAAATGAAAATGTATATGAGATCACAGCAAAGAACGAAACATTTAAAGGTACTGAAGTATCACGTAAAAGTGTAGCATCTTTAGCAGTACAAATTGCCAAAAACCCAGAACTACACTCTAAAGAAAATATTGGTGTGAATAAACCTAATACAGAAGGTAATAAACCTGCTTGGTTCAATTAGTATAAAGTTTGTATCTACATGCATGGGTTTTCAATCAATATTATGATAGAATTTGAAATAGATAAATAAGCTTAAATTTAGGGCAAGTCATCATGGCTGCCTTATTTTTTTGAATTTATTGCTAATTATCATAAAATAAATTGTACAATATTACTTAAATTCAAACAGGGGATTATCTTTCATTCAATTATAAAAACAAGATAGAATTCATTTATTATACTTCTAATATCTTTGATGAAAGTCACAATAATCATTTAGCTACAGATACTTTTCATTTAAATTTAATTTACCTTTCAAATAATTTTGAATTCTGATTTTGTTACTTTAATCGAGTAAAAATACTGTGATTTATCACTGAACTAAAGGGGTAATACTTATGGCAATAAATGAACAATTAGATACTTTATATAAATTAAAAAAAGAATTGGAAAAATCTAATAACAGACCTTTAATTAATACCATTAATCAAGTAATAAAAAAAGTTTATTTAAATCAATACACCGCAACATTTGTAGGACATTTCTCAGCTGGAAAATCAACGTTAATTAATTTGTTATTAGAACAAGATATACTACCAAGTTCTCCAGTACCAACAACGAGCAATACAGCTATCGTTTCAGTAGCCAAGGAAGACGAAATCATTGCCAATCTTACGCAACAACAATATACAAAATTAAAAACGTACAACGATGTTAAACAAATGAATCGACAAAATGTCGATGTAGAATCGATAGAAATTAATTTTCCATCAAACAAATTTAATCTAGGGTTTACATTTCAAGATACACCGGGTGTTGACTCTAACGTTGCAACGCATCAGTCGAGTACAGAGCAATTTATGTATACAAGTAACTTGTTGTTTTATACAGTAGACTATAATCATGTCCAATCAGCGTTGAACTTTAAATTTATGAAACGTATTAATGAAGTTGGTATACCAATTATTTTTGTGATTAATCAGATTGATAAACATAATGAAGAAGAAATTACATTTGAAACTTTTAAATCAAGAGTCGAAAAATCAATCAAAGACTGGGATATCAAACTTCAAGATACTTATTACGTTTCAAAGTTTGATCATCCACAGAATGAAATTGACAAACTTTCAAATTTTCTAGTATTTATGGATCAACATCGTGAATCAACAGAAGACTATGTTAATAGAACAATTCAATTCATTACCGACGCACAATACATATACATTCAAAATGAAATGCAATCTATTCTTGACACCCTTCAAATTAATGAAGAACAATTCGAGGAAGCATATATTCAATTTCAACAAAATCAAGAAGTCAGCGCAGAAGCACAATTGCTCAATGACTCTAATCAATTATTTAATTATTTAAAACAGAAGCGTAAAGATATATTAGATAATGCTTATATCATGACGTACGATATGCGTGAATCTTTACGGAATTATTTAGAAAGCATGGCAACTGATTTTAAAGTGAATGGATTTTTTAATAAAAGGAAGAAAAAAGAAGAAGAACAAATCAAACGACTTAATGAGGCGACCACTCAATTGCAAGAGAAAGTTAATCAACAAGTACGACAACCACTTCGTGAAGATATGTCATTTTTAACTAGATTCATAAATAAACATGCTGTGAATGAAAAAATACTAAATCAAGAATATGACGTCGTTCCGTCACTTATATCAGAGCTATATCAAACTCAAACGAGCATTAGCAACACATACGTTTTAACATTTTCAGATGAAGTTATAAAAGCTTTGAATAAAAAAATAGAAAATGAGTCAACACCACTATTTGAAGAAGCTGTCAATCATGTACAAGTTAATGAATTATCGAGTGATGAAAATGAAGATAGGTATGAATATGATAGATACATTGAACTTAACACATTAAAGGATTCGCTTACATCCCACAACTACAAACATTACTATATCCATTTAGACGATTCTTTAGATAAATTAATTGGAAGAACAGAGACTCATTTTGAACTTAAACAAGAAAATTCAACTGCTTATCATCGTAAACATGAGACACAACATCGTAACGAGTTTGTTACATCTAATCAAGATATTAAGCGTGCATTAGATATCGTTAAAGATGTACCATTATTTGATCGCACTAAACAAGATATCACCGATACCATTCTGAGACTCGATAATCAAATAACAAAAGTAGGTGTTTTTGGTACATTTAGCGCAGGTAAAAGCAGCTTAATCAACGCTCTACTAGGTGATAACTATTTAGTTAGTTCTCCTAATCCAACAACAGCGGCAACGACGGAATTATCATATGGTAAAGAGAGTCAAATCACATTAAAATCTAAAGAGCAATTACTAGAGGAAGTTAATCATGTACTAGAATTTTATGAAATATCGTTTAACACCTTAGACAACTTTATTAAGAGCGATTTAGAGAAGTTAAAATCGAAACTAGAAAAGAACCAACTTGCATTTATTAGTGCAATTGAGAAACATTATGAAATGTACACGTCAATGCTAGAACATTCACTTATACACACAGTATCGCTTGAAGAAATTAAAAAGTGGAGTGCCGAGGATGAGTATGCCACTTTCGTGAAAACTGTACACCTTAAGCTACCTTTAGATTGGCTTAAGGGTAAAATCATTATTGATTCACTGGGTTTACATTCCAATAATCAAAGACACACGAATGAAACTGAACAAATTCTCACTTCTTCTGACCTTATTTTGTATGTAACTTACTTCAATCATTCATTTACAGATAACGACAAAGCCTTTATCGAACATATGAAAGATATGAATCAATTAAATGAAAATCAAGCTTTTAAAATGATAATTAATGCGGTTGACCTAGCTGAAGATAAACAGGATATACAAGCCGTTGAGGATTATGTTGCAGATGCACTGGGGCAAGTTAACTTACACTCTGATATATATAGTGTTTCAAGTCGTCAAAGTTTAAATGGGAATAACATTGGCATAAATGAATTAAGAGAAAGTATACAATACTTTGCAAAGGTTGAATCTAGAACAATTTTAGAGCAGCAGATGACTTATCAATTGCAACAAATGAATAACTCCTTTAAAAAAATGATTAAAGATTTTCACGATGACAACGCAAAATTATCAGCTAGACAACATAAATTAAATCACTATAAAAACCAAACCCTATTAAATCAAGAGTTGATTGATACAACTGCACAACGTACTTTCAATGAAGTAGAAGAACAAGTATATCATCTAAATGAACGGTTAAAACTACAACTTTTAGATGAGGTTAAATCTGTGTTTAATAGTCAGATGACACAAAATAACGACTTTAATGAGGAAAAGAAAATTTCAACTAAAATATATTTAGATCAAATTCATCAACGCTTATTCTTAGAGCAATCACTTATCACAGAAAGGATTAAAAAATATTTTAATTCACAACTAGAAGAACAAATCCTACCAGTCATGAAAAAGTTAAATCAGATTCATGTTATTATAAATGCAAAATTTAATGTTGAGCCATCACTGGTTGATACGGCGTTACTTCAAATTGAACTTAATTCAATGTTGCAATCACTACCAAAACAGTTAACTAAACGTAAAATAGTTAATCCAAAGTCACAAAAGGATATACAAGTACACATAGCTAATCAAACTCTTGAATTATTACAAGATGATTTGAACTCATTGCGCCGACAATTAAATGATTATATCCATGAGATGACTCAACTTGCCGAACATCAATTTCAAATGTTGGAGACATCCATTCAACAACAAATTGATGAGTTACTTTCATTCACTATCGATGATACATTAATACAACAACTAGAATTGAAAACGACACAATTAGACAATATTTTATAGTAGAAAGAAGGATTAAAAATGCCTCAAAGAGTATTGCTCGTTGATGGAATGGCTTTATTATTTAGACATTTTTATGCAACAAGCTTACACAATCAATTTATGTACAATTCTAAAGGAATTCCTACAAATGGTATTCAAGGTTTTGTAAGACATATTTTTAGCGCTATCAAGGAAATCGAACCTACTCACGTAGCAGTTTGTTGGGATATGGGGCAAGAAACATTCAGAAATGAAATGTATGATGGCTATAAACAAAATCGCCCAGCACCTCCTGATGAACTTATTCCTCAATTCGATTATGTTAAAGAAATATCCCATCAGTTTGGTTTTGTAAATGTTGGTAAGCGTAATTATGAAGCTGATGATATTATTGGCAGTTTAGCGGAAACATATTCACAAGAACATGAAGTTTATATCATTACCGGAGACCGAGACTTACTCCAATGCATTAATCATAATGTAGAAGTTTGGCTTATAAAAAAAGGTTTTACAATCTATCAACGTTACACGCTTGATCGTTTCATTGATGAATACGGGCTTAATCCTCAACAATTAATAGATGTTAAAGCTTTTATGGGTGATACAGCAGATGGCTATTCTGGTGTAAAAGGGATAGGTGAAAAAACAGCAATTAAATTAATTCAAAATCATGGAACTGTCGAAAATGTAGTGAACAATTTATCATCATTAACTCCCGCTCAACAGAAAAAAATAACAAATAATTTAAATCATCTGCATTTATCAAAATCACTCGCAGAAATATATACCAAAGTTCCAATTGAAACAGACAAACTTTTTAAAGAGATGACATATGCTCATACACTAAATGAGATTTTATCCATTTGTAATGAACATGAACTATACGTTTCAAGTAAATATATTGCAACTCACCTCTAACCATAAACCAATGAACATTTCATTTAGATATTGTTCATTGGTTTTTTTAATATCAATTAGCATCTCCACTAAAAATATAAATATTTTATTAAAACTTCGTGAATTAATTTCACAAAGTTATCTTAAAGTGATATTATTGTTTAGAACAAATAAATTGTTGTTCAAAATGCTATTGTGATAAATGAAGAGCAAACCGAAATTAAACGGTCGGAACATCTGCTCTTTTTTATTGAGCAAATGTATGAGTTATTCATTGTCAAAATTATCAACATTAAAAACGTATAATTTTCAAATCACATCAAACAACAAAGAAAAAACATCAAGAATAGGAGTGGCAATAGCTTTGAATAATCGTGATAAATTACAAAAATTTAGTATTCGAAAATACGCAATTGGAACATTTTCTACTGTGATTGCAACACTTGTGTTCATGGGTATCAATACAAACCATGCAAGTGCCGACGAGTTGAATCAAAATCAAAAGTTAATTAAACAATTAAATCAAACAGATGATGATGATTCGAATACGCATAGTCAAGAAATCGAAAATAACAAACAAAATTCTAGTGGGAAGACTGAATCATTACGTTCATCAACTAGTCAAAATCAAGCAAATGCACGACTGTCGGATCAATTCAAAGACACTAATGAAACATCGCAACAATTACCTACAAATGTTTCGGATGATAGTATCAATCAATCGCATAGTGAAGCAAATATGAATAACGAACCATTGAAAGTTGATAATAGTACTATGCAAGCACATAGTAAAATAGTAAGCGATAGCGATGGGAATGCTTCTGAAAATAAACATCATAAACTAACAGAAAATGTACTTGCAGAAAGCCGAGCAAGTAAAAATGACAAAGAGAAAGAGAATCTACAAGAGAAAGATAAATCGCAGCAAGTACATCCACCATTAGATAAAAATGCATTACAAGCTTTTTTTGACGCATCATATCACAATTACAGAATGATTGATAGAGATCGTGCGGATGCAACAGAATATCAAAAAGTCAAATCTACTTTTGACTACGTCAATGACTTACTAGGTAATAATCAAAATATTCCTTCAGAACAGCTTGTTTCGGCATATCAACAATTAGAGAAAGCATTAGAACTTGCACGTACGTTACCACAACAATCTACTACAGAAAAACGTGGTAGAAGAAGTACGAGAAGTGTTGTTGAGAATCGTTCATCAAGAAGCGATTACTTAGATGCTAGAACTGAATATTATGTTTCAAAAGACGATGATGATTCTGGTTTCCCTCCTGGTACTTTCTTCCATGCTTCAAATAGAAGATGGCCTTATAATTTACCAAGATCTAGGAACATCTTACGTGCTTCTGATGTACAAGGTAATGCTTATATCACTACAAAACGACTTAAAGATGGATATCAATGGGATATTTTATTTAATAGTAATCATAAAGGGCATGAATATATGTACTATTGGTTTGGACTTCCAAGTGATCAAACACCAACTGGTCCAGTAACTTTCACTATTATCAACCGTGATGGTTCAAGTACATCTACTGGTGGCGTTGGATTTGGATCAGGTGCACCACTACCTCAATTTTGGAGATCAGCAGGTGCTATTAATTCTAGCGTAGCGAATGATTTTAAACATGGCTCCGCTACAAATTATGCATTTTATGATGGTGTTAATAATTTTTCTGACTTTGCTAGAGGGGGAGAATTATACTTCGACAGAGAAGGCGCTACACAAACTAATAAATATTATGGCGATGAAAACTTCGCATTGCTAAATAGTGAGAAACCAGATCAAATAAGAGGATTAGATACAATATATAGTTTTAAAGGTAGTGGTGATGTAAGTTATCGTATTTCATTTAAAACTCAAGGAGCTCCAACTGCAAGATTGTATTATGCTGCTGGCGCGCGTTCTGGTGAATATAAACAAGCAACGAACTATAACCAACTCTATGTCGAACCTTATAAGAATTATCGAAATCGAGTACAGTCAAATGTCCAAGTTAAAAATCGTACACTTCATTTAAAAAGAACAATCAGACAATTCGATCCTACATTACAGAGAACTACTGATGTTCCTATTTTGGATAGTGACGGTTCCGGAAGTATTGATTCGGTATACGACCCATTAAGTTATGTAAAGAATGTGACTGGTACAGTCCTAGGTATTTATCCATCTTATCTTCCTTATAATCAGGAAAGATGGCAGGGAGCTAATGCAATGAATGCCTATCAAATTGAAGAACTTTTTTCACAAGAAAATCTTCAAAATGCAGCACGTTCAGGCCGTCCAATTCAATTTCTTGTAGGTTTTGATGTTGAAGATAGCCATCATAACCCTGAAACTCTTTTACCAGTAAATTTATATGTAAAACCTGAGTTAAAACATACAATTGAGTTATATCACGATAATGAAAAACAAGATAGAAAGGAATTTTCAGTATCGAAACGAGCGGGCCATGGTGTTTTCCAAGTAATGAGTGGAACGCTTCATAACACTGTAGGATCAGGAATATTACCTTATCAACAAGAGATACGTATCAAACTTACTAGTAATGAACCAATTAAAGATAGTGAATGGTCTATTACAGGATATCCTAACACGCTTACATTACAAAACGCTGTGGGTAGAACAAATAATGCTACTGAAAAAAACTTAGCTCTTGTTGGTCATATTGATCCAGGAAATTATTTCATCACTGTTAAGTTTGGTGATAAAGTAGAACAATTTGAAATTAGATCAAAACCAACTCCACCAAGAATCATTACAACTGCTAATGAATTACGTGGAAATCCTAACCATAAGCCTGAAATAAGAGTAACAGATATACCAAATGATACTACTGCTAAAATCAAACTTGTGATGGGCGGAACCGATGGCGATCATGATCCAGAAATAAATCCATATACTGTCCCTGAAAACTACACAGTAGTTGCAGAAGCATACCATGATAATGATCCAAGTAAAAATGGGGTCTTAACATTCCGTTCATCAGACTACCTTAAAGATCTACCATTAAGCGGTGAATTAAAGGCAATTGTTTATTACAATCAATATGTACAATCAAACTTCAGTAATAGCGTTCCGTTTAGTAGCGATACAACACCACCTACAATTAATGAACCGGCAGGACTAGTTCATAAGTATTACAGGGGAGATCATGTAGAAATTACTCTTCCAGTCACTGATAATACTGGCGGTTCAGGTTTAAGAGATGTAAACGTCAATTTACCTCAAGGTTGGACAAAAACCTTTACAATCAATCCTAATAATAATACTGAGGGTACGCTTAAGTTAATTGGTAATATACCTAGTAATGAAGCATATAATACGACATATCATTTCAATATTACTGCAACCGATAATTCTGGAAATACAACAAATCCAGCTAAAACCTTTATTTTAAATGTTGGTAAGTTGGCTGATGATTTAAATCCAGTCGGATTATCTAGAGATCAACTACAATTAGTGACAGACCCTTCTTCATTATCTAATTCCGAACGAGAAGAGGTAAAAAGAAAAATAAGTGAAGCAAATGCTAATATAAGATCATATTTATTACAAAATAACCCAATACTCGCTGGAGTAAACGGCGATGTTACATTTTATTATAGAGATGGTTCTGTAGATGTTATTGATGCTGAAAATGTAATCACATATGAGCCCGAAAGAAAATCCATTTTCAGTGAAAATGGTAATACAAATAAAAAAGAAGCAGTAATCACTATTGCTAGAGGACAAAACTATACCATTGGTCCAAACTTAAGAAAATATTTCTCATTAAGTAATGGTTCGGATTTACCTAATAGAGATTTCACCTCTATATCAGCTATTGGATCTTTACCTTCATCGAGTGAAATTAGTCGACTCAATGTTGGAAATTATAACTATAGAGTTAATGCTAAAAATGCTTATCATAAGACTCAACAAGAACTTAATTTAAAACTTAAAATAGTAGAGGTTAATGCACCTACTGGTAATAATCGTGTATATAGAGTTAGTACTTATAATTTAACTAATGATGAAATCAATAAAATCAAACAAGCATTTAAAGCAGCTAATTCTGGACTTAATTTAAACGATAACGATATCACTGTTTCGAATAACTTTGACCATAGAAATGTTAGTAGTGTGACAGTAACTATACGTAAGGGCGATTTGATAAAAGAGTTTTCATCAAATCTCAATAATATGAATTTCTTACGTTGGGTTAATATAAGGGATGATTATACCATTTCGTGGACTTCTAGTAAGATTCAAGGTAGAAATACAGATGGTGGATTAGAATGGTCACCAGATCATAAATCACTTATTTATAAATATGATGCAACATTAGGTAGACAAATAAATACTAATGACGTGTTAACTTTACTTCAAGCAACAGCTAAAAACTCAAATTTACGTTCAAATATCAATAGTAATGAAAAACAGTTAGCAGAACGAGGGTCTAATGGGTATTCTAAATCTATAATTAGAGATGATGGCGAGAAATCTTATTTACTTAACTCAAATCCTATTCAAGTATTAGACTTAGTAGAACCAGATAATGGTTACGGTGGACGTCAAGTCAGTCATTCTAACGTTATATATAATGAAAAAAATTCTTCTATCGTAAATGGTCAAGTTCCAGAAGCTAATGGGGCATCCGCTTTTAATATTGATAAAGTTGTTAAAGCTAATGCGGCAAATAATGGTATTATGGGTGTTATCTATAAGGCACAATTATACTTAGCACCATACAGTCCAAAAGGTTACATTGAAAAATTAGGCCAAAATTTAAGCAATACCAATAACGTGATTAATGTTTATTTTGTGCCTTCTGATAAAATAAATCCTAGTATAACTGTAGGTAATTACGACCATCATACGGTATATTCTGGTGAAACATTTAAAAATACTATCAATGTAAATGATAATTATGGATTAAATACAGTAGCTTCTACAAGTGATAGTGCAATTACTATGACCAGAAACAACAACGAGTTAGTAGGTCAGGCTCCTAATGTTACTAATAGCATAAATAAAATTGTAAAAGTTAAAGCCACAGATAAAAGTGGAAATGAAAGTATTGTTTCTTTCACAGTAAATATAAAACCATTAAACGAGAAATATAGAATAACAACTTCATCAAGTAATCAAACACCAGTGAGAATTAGTAATATTCAAAACAATGCTAACCTTTCAATTGAAGATCAAAATAGAGTAAAATCTTCACTCAGCATGACTAAAATTTTAGGTACAAGAAATTATGTCAATGAGTCAAATAATGACGTTCGTAGTCAAGTTGTAAGTAAAGTAAATAGAAGTGGGAACAATGCTACAGTTAATGTTACAACTACATTTTCTGATGGTACAACTAATACAATAACCGTTCCAGTTAAACATGTGTTATTAGAAGTTGTACCTACTACTAGAACAACAGTAAGAGGACAACAATTTCCAACCGGCAAAGGAACTTCCCCAAATGATTTCTTTAGTTTAAGAACGGGAGGTCCAGTTGATGCGAGAATAGTTTGGGTTAATAATCAGGGACCCGATATAAATAGTAATCAAATTGGTAGAGATTTAACATTACACGCTGAAATATTCTTTGATGGTGAAACAACACCAATTAGAAAAGATACGACTTACAAACTTAGTCAATCTATTCCAAAGCAAATATATGAAACAACTATCAATGGTCGATTTAATTCATCAGGTGATGCATATCCAGGAAATTTTGTTCAAGCAGTAAATCAATATTGGCCAGAACATATGGACTTCAGATGGGCCCAAGGATCAGGCACACCAAGTTCTCGTAATGCAGGTTCATTTACTAAAACAGTTACGGTAGTTTATCAAAACGGCCAAACTGAAAACGTTAATGTACTATTCAAAGTCAAACCAAATAAACCTGTTATTGATAGTAATAGTGTGATTTCAAAAGGACAATTAAATGGTCAACAAATTTTAGTTCGAAATGTTCCACAAAATGCACAAGTCACTCTATATCAATCAAATGGAACTGTTATTCCTAATACAAATACAACTATAGATTCTAATGGTATAGCTACTGTAACAATTCAAGGCACTCTACCAACCGGAAATATTACTGCTAAAACCTCAATGACAAATAATGTAACGTACACTAAACAAAATAGTAGTGGAATTGCTTCAAATACAACTGAAGATATAAGTGTTTTTTCAGAAAACAGTGATCAAGTAAATGTTACCGCTGGCATGCAAGCTAAAAATGATGGTATTAAAATAATTAAAGGTACAAACTATAATTTTAATGACTTCAATAGTTTCATAAGTAATATACCAGCCCATTCTACTCTTACATGGAACGAGGAGCCTAATAGTTGGAAAAACAACATCGGTACTACAACAAAAACTGTTACAGTTACTCTACCTAATCATCAAGGTACGAGAACTGTAGATATTCCAATAACAATCTATCCAACAGTTACAGCTAAGAATCCAGTAAGAGATCAAAAAGGACGAAACTTAACCAATGGTACTGACGTTTATAATTATATTATTTTTGAAAATAATAACCGTCTTGGAGGAACAGCTTCTTGGAAAGACAATCGTCAACCTGATAAAAACATAGCCGGTGTACAAAATTTAATTGCACTTGTTAATTATCCTGGCATATCTACACCATTAGAAGTTCCTGTTAAAGTGTGGGTATATAATTTTGATTTCACTCAACCTATCTACAAAATTCAAGTAGGAGATACATTCCCTAAAGGAACATGGGCAGGCTATTACAAACATCTTGAAAATGGAGAGGGATTACCAATAGATGGTTGGAAATTTTATTGGAACCAGCAAAGTACAGGAACTACTAGTGATCAATGGCAATCATTAGCATATACTAGAACTCCTTTTGTTAAAACTGGTACTTATGATGTCGTTAATCCTAGCAACTGGGGTGTTTGGCAAACATCACAATCAGCTAAATTTATAGTTACAAATGCTAAACCTAATCAACCAACCATAACTCAGTCTAAAACTGGTGATGTAACAGTAACACCTGGTGCTGTGCGTAATATACTAATAAGTGGGACAAATGATTATATCCAAGCATCTGCAGATAAGATTGTTATTAATAAAAATGGAAATAAATTAACTACATTTGTTAAGAATAATGATGGTCGTTGGACTGTTGAAACTGGGTCACCTGACATAAATGGTATCGGACCAACAAATAACGGAACTGCTATATCTTTAAGTCGATTAGCAGTTAGACCTGGGGATTCAATAGAAGCAATAGCGACTGAAGGTTCCGGAGAAACTATAAGTACTTCAGCAACTAGTGAAATTTATATTGTCAAAGCTCCACAACCTGAACAAGTAGCAACTCATACTTATGATAATGGAACATTCGATATATCACCTGACAATTCACGTAATTCTTTAAATCCAACTGAACGTGTCGAAATTAATTACACTGAAAAATTAAATGGCAATGAAACACAAAAATCATTCACTATTACTAAAAATAACAACGGCAAATGGACGATAAATAATAAACCAAATTATGTCGAGTTCAATCAGGATAATGGTAAAGTTGTATTTTCGGCCAATACAATTAAACCTAATTCTCAAATTACAATAACTCCTAAAGCAGGTCAGGGTAACACTGAAAACACAAATCCTACTGTAATTCAAGCACCTGCGCAACATACTTTAACAATCAATGAAATTGTTAAAGAACAGGGTCAAAATGTGACTAATGATGATATTAATAATGCGGTTCAAGTGCCAAATAAAAATAGAGTTACGATTAAACAAGGAAACGCTCTTCCAACAAATTTAGCTGGTGGTAGTACATCACATATTCCAGTAGTTATTTATTACAGTGATGGAAGTTCTGAAGAAGCTACTGAGACTGTTAGAACTAAAGTTAATAAAACCGAATTAATCAATGCTCGTCGTCGACTAGATGAAGAAATTAGTAAAGAGAACAAAACACCATCAAGTATCAGAAACTTTGATCAAGCTATGAATCGTGCTCAATCACAAATTAATACAGCTAAAAGTGATGCTGACCAAGTTATAGGCACAGAATTTGCAACACCTCAACAAGTAAATTCAGCTTTATCTAAAGTTCAAGCGGCACAAAATAAAATAAATGAAGCTAAAGCATTATTACAAAACAAGGCTGATAATAGTCAACTTGTGAGAGCAAAAGAACAATTACAACAATCGATTCAACCAGCCGCTTCAACTGATGGTATGACTCAAGATAGCACAAGGAACTACAACAATAAACGCCAAGCAGCTGAACAAGCAATACAACATGCAAATAGCGTTATAAATAATGGAGATGCAACATCCCAACAAATTAATGATGCTAAAAACACAGTTGAACAGGCACAGAGAGATTATGTTGAAGCTAAAAGCAACTTACGTGCTGATAAGTCACAGTTACAAAGCGCTTATGATACGTTAAATAGAGATGTTTTAACAAATGATAAAAAGCCAGCATCTGTAAGACGCTATAATGAAGCCATTTCAAATATTAGAAAAGAATTAGATACAGCTAAAGCGGATGCAAGTAGTACTTTGCGAAACACCAATCCTTCCGTTGAACAAGTTAGAGACGCTTTAAATAAAATAAATACTGTTCAACCTAAAGTGAATCAAGCAATTGCTTTACTTCAACCAAAAGAAAATAATTCAGAACTTGTACAAGCTAAAAAACGTTTACAAGACGCTGTAAATGACATACCTCAAACACAAGGTATGACACAACAAACAATTAATAATTATAATGACAAACAACGTGAAGCTGAAAGAGCACTTACATCTGCACAAAGAGTGATTGATAATGGGGATGCTACAACTCAAGAAATTACTTCTGAAAAATCTAAAGTAGAGCAAGCAATGCAAGCTTTAACTAATGCTAAAAGTAATCTGAGAGCTGATAAGAATGAGTTACAGACTGCATATAACAAATTAATTGAGAACGTATCTACCAATGGTAAAAAACCGGCGAGTATACGTCAATACGAAACAGCCAAAGCCAGAATACAAAATCAAATTAATGATGCTAAAAATGAAGCGGAGCGAATTTTAGGTAATGATAATCCACAAGTATCACAAGTAACTCAAGCATTGAACAAAATCAAAGCTATTCAACCAAAATTAACAGAAGCTATCAACATGCTTCAAAACAAAGAAAATAATACAGAATTAGTCAATGCTAAAAACAGACTTGAAAATGCAGTAAATGATACAGATCCAACACACGGTATGACTCAAGAAACAATTAATAATTACAACGCTAAAAAGCGAGAAGCTCAAAATGAAATACAAAAAGCGAACATGATTATTAATAATGGAGATGCTACTGCTCAAGATATTTCTTCTGAAAAATCTAAAGTAGAGCAAGTATTACAAGCATTACAAAATGCTAAGAATGACTTAAGAGCTGATAAAAGAGAATTACAGACTGCATACAATAAACTTATACAAAATGTTAATACCAATGGTAAAAAACCATCTAGTATTCAAAACTATAAGTCTGCAAGACGAAATATCGAAAACCAATATAATACCGCTAAAAATGAAGCACATAATGTTCTTGAAAATACAAACCCTACTGTAAATGCAGTAGAAGATGCTTTACGTAAGATAAATGCAATTCAACCAGAGGTTACAAAAGCTATTAATATACTTCAAGATAAAGAAGATAATAGCGAACTTGTTAGAGCAAAAGAAAAATTAGATCAAGCGATTAATAGTCAACCATCACTAAATGGTATGACTCAAGAATCTATTAATAATTACACAACAAAACGTAGAGAAGCACAAAATATAGCAAGTTCTGCTGACACTATTATTAATAATGGGGATGCATCTATTGAACAAATAACAGAAAATAAAATTCGAGTTGAAGAGGCAACTAATGCACTTAACGAAGCAAAACAACATTTAACGGCAGATACAACTTCTTTAAAAACTGAAGTACGGAAATTAAGTAGGAGAGGCGACACAAACAACAAAAAGCCTAGCAGTGTTAGTGCTTATAACAATACTATTCATTCGCTACAATCTGAAATTACACAGACTGAAAATAGAGCAAATACTATCATCAATAAGCCTATTCGTTCTGTTGAAGAAGTAAATAATGCATTGCATGAAGTAAACCAATTGAACCAACGCTTAACAGATACAATTAACTTATTACAACCTTTAGCGAATAAAGAAAGCTTAAAAGAAGCTCGTAATCGACTTGAAAGTAAAATTAATGAAACCGTTCAAACAGACGGTATGACTCAACAATCTGTTGAGAATTATAAGCAAGCTAAAATAAAAGCTCAAAATGAATCTAGTATTGCACAAACTCTTATTAATAATGGTGATGCATCTGATCAAGAAGTTTCTACAGAAATAGAAAAATTAAATCAAAAGCTGTCTGAATTAACAAATTCAATCAATCACTTAACAGTTAATAAAGAACCTTTAGAAACTGCCAAAAATCAGTTACAAGCAAATATTGACCAAAAACCTAGCACTGATGGTATGACGCAACAATCTGTACAAAGCTATGAACGTAAACTACAAGAAGCCAAAGATAAAATAAACTCAATTAATAATGTCTTAGCTAACAATCCAGATGTTAATGCTATCAGAACAAACAAAGTTGAGACGGAACAAATCAATAATGAATTAACACAGGCGAAACAAGGTCTTACTGTTGATAAACAACCATTGATTAATGCAAAAACTGCTTTGCAACAAAGTCTAGATAATCAACCAAGTACTACTGGTATGACTGAAGCAACAATTCAAAATTATAACGCTAAACGTCAAAAAGCAGAGCAAGTTATACAAAATGCAAATAAAATTATTGAAAACGCTCAACCTAGTGTACAACAAGTGTCTGATGAGAAATCTAAGGTAGAGCAAGCACTCAGTGAATTGAACAACGCCAAATCAGCGCTTAGAGCTGATAAACAAGAATTACAGCAAGCATATAATCAGTTGATTCAACCAACGGATTTAAATAATAAGAAACCAGCTTCTATCACTGCGTACAATCAAAGATATCAACAATTTAGTAACGAATTGAACAGCACTAAAACAAATACAGATCGCATTTTAAAAGAGCAAAATCCAAGTGTAGCTGATGTCAACAATGCACTAAATAAAGTAAGAGAAGTACAACAAAAATTAAACGAAGCCAGAGCACTTTTACAAAATAAAGAAGATAATAGTGCACTAGTTCGAGCCAAAGAACAACTTCAACAGGCAGTTGACCAAGTCCCTTCAACAGAAGGTATGACGCAACAAACTAAAGATGATTACAATTCAAAACAACAAGCTGCTCAACAAGAAATATCAAAAGCACAACAAGTTATCGATAATGGCGATGCGACTACACAACAAATTTCTAACGCCAAAACAAATGTTGAACGCGCTTTAGAAGCATTAAATAATGCAAAAACTGGTTTAAGAGCAGATAAAGAGGAACTTCAAAATGCATATAATCAATTAACTCAAAATATTGATACGAGCGGTAAAACGCCTGCAAGTATCAGGAAATACAATGAAGCTAAGTCACGTATTCAAACTCAAATTGATTCAGCTAAAAATGAAGCAAACAGTATTTTAACAAATGACAATCCTCAAGTATCACAAGTGACTGCTGCGTTAAACAAAATAAAAGCTGTTCAACCTGAATTAGATAAAGCGATAGCAATGCTTAAAAATAAAGAGAATAATAATGCATTGGTTCAAGCGAAACAACAACTTCAACAAATTGTTAATGAAGTAGATCCAACACAAGGCATGACAACAGATACTGCTAATAACTATAAATCAAAAAAACGTGAAGCTGAAGATGAAATACAAAAAGCTCAACAAATCATTAACAATGGCGATGCCACTGAGCAACAAATTACTAACGAAACAAATAGAGTAAATCAAGCGATTAATGCAATAAACAAAGCCAAAAACGATTTACGTGCTGATAAGTCTCAATTGGAAAATGCTTATAACCAATTAATACAAAATGTTGATACAAATGGTAAAAAACCTGCTAGTATTCAACAATACCAAGCTGCTCGACAAGCTATTGAGACGCAATACAATAACGCTAAATCAGAAGCACATCAAATTCTTGAAAATAGTAACCCTTCAGTTAATGAAGTAGCACAAGCATTACAAAAAGTTGAAGCTGTACAACTTAAAGTTAATGACGCGATTCATATACTTCAAAATAAAGATAATAATAGTGCACTTGTCACAGCTAAAAATCAACTTCAGCAATCAGTTAATGATCAACCATTAACAACAGGTATGACTCAAGATTCTATTAATAACTATGAAGCTAAGAGAAATGAGGCTCAAAGTGCTATCAGAAATGCAGAAGCTGTCATCAACAATGGCGATGCAACTGCAAAACAAATTTCAGACGAGAAATCTAAAGTTGAACAAGCACTAGCACATTTGAATGATGCTAAACAGCAATTAACTGCAGATACTACTGAATTACAAACAGCAGTTCAACAATTAAACAGAAGAGGCGATACAAATAATAAAAAGCCAAGAAGTATCAATGCATATAATAAAGCAATTCAATCATTAGAAACACAAATTACTTCTGCTAAAGATAATGCCAACGCTGTGATACAAAAACCTATACGTACTGTTCAAGAGGTAAATAATGCATTACAACAAGTAAATCAGTTGAATCAACAATTAACTGAAGCAATTAATCAACTTCAACCGCTATCAAATAATGATGCATTAAAAGCTGCAAAATTAAATTTAGAAAATAAAATTAATCAAACTGTACAAACTGATGGTATGACACAACAATCTATAGAGGCTTATCAAAACGCTAAACGCGTAGCCCAAAATGAATCTAACACTGCTTTAGCATTAATTAATAACGGCGATGCCGATGAACAACAAATTACAACTGAAACAGATCGAGTCAATCAGCAAACTACAAACTTAACTCAAGCAATTAACGGGTTAACAGTTAATAAAGAACCATTAGAAACCGCTAAAACAGCGTTACAAAATAACATCGACCAGGTACCTAGTACAGATGGTATGACTCAGCAATCTGTTGCAAATTATAATCAAAAACTACAAATAGCTAAAAACGAAATTAACACAATTAATAACGTTTTAGCGAACAATCCAGATGTTAATGCAATCAAAACGAATAAAGCAGAAGCGGAACGAATCAGTAACGATTTAACACAAGCTAAGAATAACTTACAAGTTGATACTCAACCTTTAGAAAAAATAAAAAGACAACTTCAAGATGAAATTGATCAAGGTACTAACACAGATGGAATGACTCAAGATTCAGTGGATAATTACAATGATAGCTTAAGTGCAGCAATTATAGAAAAAGGCAAAGTAAATAAATTACTTAAACGTAATCCGACAGTAGAACAAGTTAAAGAGAGCGTTGCTAATGCACAACAAGTCATACAAGATTTACAAAATGCTCGAACTTCACTTGTTCCAGACAAAACTCAACTTCAAGAAGCTAAAAATAGATTAGAAAACAGTATTAACCAACAAACAGATACTGACGGCATGACTCAAGATTCGCTTAACAATTATAATGATAAATTAGCAAAAGCTAGACAAAACCTTGAAAAAATATCTAAAGTTTTAGGTGGTCAACCTACTGTAGCTGAAATTAGACAAAATACAGATGAAGCAAATGCACATAAACAAGCATTAGACACTGCACGTTCTCAACTTACATTAAATAGAGAGCCATATATCAATCATATTAATAATGAAAGTCATTTAAATAACGCGCAAAAAGATAATTTTAAAGCTCAAGTTAACTCAGCACCTAATCATAATACTTTAGAAACGATTAAAAATAAGGCTGATACTTTAAATCAATCTATGACAGCATTAAGTGAAAGTATTGCAGATTACGAAAATCAAAAACAACAAGAAAATTATTTAGATGCATCTAACAATAAACGTCAAGACTATGACAATGCAGTCAATGCAGCTAAAGGTATTTTAAACCAAACTCAAAGTCCGACAATGAGTGCTGATGTGATTGATCAAAAAGCTGAAGATGTTAAACGTACGAAAACTGCGTTAGATGGAAATCAAAGATTAGAAGTTGCTAAACAACAAGCACTTAATCATTTAAATACCTTAAATGATTTAAACGATGCTCAGCGACAAACTTTAACTGATACTATAAATCACTCTCCAAACATCAATTCAGTGAATCAAGCTAAAGAAAAAGCTAATACTGTTAACACAGCAATGACTCAACTGAAACAAACTATTGCTAACTATGACGATGAATTGCATGACGGCAATTACATTAATGCAGATAAAGACAAAAAAGATGCTTATAATAACGCTGTTAACAATGCTAAACAACTGATTAATCAATCTGATGCTAATCAAGCACAACTTGATCCAGCTGAAATTAATAAAGTTACACAAAGAGTCAATACGACTAAAAATGATCTAAATGGTAATGACAAATTGGCTGAAGCTAAAAGAGATGCTAATACAACCATTGATGGTTTAACTTATCTAAATGAAGCTCAACGTAACAAAGCTAAAGAAAATGTAGGCAAAGCTTCTACAAAAACAAATATTACGAGTCAGTTACAAGATTACAATCAATTGAATACTGCTATGCAAGCATTACGTAACAGTGTGAACGACGTTAACAATGTTAAAGCAAATAGCAATTATATAAATGAAGATAATGGTCCAAAAGAAGCTTACAATCAAGCCGTTACTCATGCTCAAACATTGATAAATGCACAATCTAACCCTGAAATGAGCCGTGACGTAGTAAATCAAAAAACACAAGCAGTAAATACTGCCCATCAGAATTTACATGGACAACAAAAGTTAGAACAAGCACAAAGTAGTGCTAATACAGAAATCGGTAACTTACCAAACTTAACTAATACTCAAAAAGCTAAAGAAAAGGAACTGGTAAATAGTAAACAAACTCGTACGGAAGTACAAGAACAACTTAACCAAGCTAAGTCACTAGATAGTTCTATGGGCACGTTAAAATCATTAGTTGCTAAACAACCTACAGTACAAAAAACAAGTGCTTATATTAACGAAGATCAAACTGAGCAATCTGCCTACAATGATTCCATTACAATGGGACAAACTATAATTAATAAAACAGCTGATCCAGTACTTGATAAAACTTTAGTTGATAACGCAATCAGTAACATTTCAACTAAAGAGAATGCACTGCATGGTGAACAAAAATTAACAACTGCTAAAACGGAAGCAATTAATGCACTTAATACATTAGCTGATTTAAACACACCTCAGAAAGAGGCTATTAAAACAGCTATTAACACTGCTCATACAAGAACTGATGTAACTGCAGAGCAAAGTAAGGCTAATCAAATAAATAGTGCAATGCACACGTTGAGACAAAACATTTCTGACAACGAATCAGTAACAAACGAAAGTAATTATATTAACGCTGAACCCGAAAAACAACATGCCTTTACTGAGGCTCTAAATAATGCTAAAGAAATAGTTAATGAACAACAAGCCACTCTTGATGCCAATTCAATTAACCAAAAAGCACAAGCGATTCTTACTACTAAAAATGCTTTAGATGGTGAAGAACAATTACGTCGTGCTAAAGAAAATGCCGATCAAGAAATCAATACGTTAAATCAATTGACTGATGCGCAAAGAAATAGTGAAAAAGGTTTAGTCAACAGTTCTCAAACTAGAACAGAAGTTGCTTCTCAATTAGCAAAAGCTAAAGAACTAAATAAGGTGATGGAACAACTGAATAACCTTATCAATGGTAAAAACCAAATGATAAATAGCAGTAAATTTATCAATGAAGATGCGAACCAACAACAAGCATATTCAAATGCGATTGCAAGTGCAGAAGTGCTTAAAAACAAATCACAAAACCCTGAATTAGATAAAGTAACAATTGAACAAGCAATTAATAATATTAATTCTGCAATTAATAATCTAAACGGTGAAGCTAAACTGACTAAAGCTAAAGAAGATGCTGTTGCTTCAATAAACAACCTAAGCGGATTAACTAACGAGCAAAAAACAAAAGAAAATCAAGCCGTTAATGGCTCTCAAACTAGAGACCAAGTTGCTAACGTTTTACGTGATTCAAAGGCATTAGATCAATCTATGCAAACATTACGTGATTTAGTTAACAATCAAAATGTAATACATTCAACAAGTAATTATTTTAACGAGGATTCAACTCAAAAGAATACTTATGATAATGCAATTGATAATGGCTCGACATATATAACTGGTCAACACAATTCAGAATTAAATAAATCTACTATTGATCAAACGATTAGCCAAATTAACACAGCTAAAAATGATTTACATGGTGCAGAAAAGTTACAAAGAGATAAGGGAACTGCTAATCAAGAAATTGGACAATTAGGTTATTTAAATGACCCTCAAAAATCTGCTGAGGAATCCTTAGTCAACGGTTCAAATACACGTTCTGAAGTAGAAGAGCATCTTAATGAAGCTAAATCATTAAATAATGCAATGAAACAATTAAGAGATAAAGTAGCTGAAAAGACTAATGTCAAACAAAGTAGCGATTACATTAATGATTCAACTGAACATCAACGTGGGTATGATCAAGCACTTCAAGAAGCAGAAAATATTATTAATGAAATCGGTAATCCAACATTAAATAAATCGGAAATTGAACAAAAGTTACAACAATTGACTGACGCTCAAAATGCGTTACAAGGTTCACATCTATTAGAAGAAGCTAAAAATAATGCGATTACTGAAATCAATAAACTTACAGCATTAAATGATGCACAACGTCAAAAAGCAATTGAAAATGTTCAAGCACAGCAGACAATCCCAGCAGTTAATCAACAATTAACTTTGGATAGAGAAATAAATACTGCAATGCAAGCTTTACGAGATAAAGTAGGCCAACAAAATAACGTTCACCAACAAAATAATTATTTCAATGAAGATGAACAACCAAAACATAACTATGATAATTCTGTACAAGCCGGTCAAACTATTATTGATAAACTTCAAGATCCAATCATGAACAAAAATGAAATTGAGCAGGCTATTAATCAAATCAATACGACTCAAACAGCGTTAAGTGGAGAAAATAAATTACACACTGACCAAGAAAGCACAAATAGACAAATAGAAGGTTTATCTAGTTTGAACACAGCTCAAATCAACGCCGAAAAAGATTTAGTCAATCAAGCTAAAACAAGAACAGATGTTGCTCAAAAGTTAGCTGCAGCTAAAGAAATAAATTCTGCTATGAGTAATTTAAGAGATGGCATTCAAAATAAAGAGGACATCAAACGTAGCAGTGCATATATCAACGCAGATCCGACTAAAGTTACAGCTTACGATCAAGCACTACAGAACGCAGAAAATATCATCAATGCCACACCAAACGTAGAGCTTAATAAAGCTACAATTGAACAAGCGCTATCACGCGTTCAACAAGCACAACAAGATCTTGATGGTGTTCAACAATTAGCTAATGCTAAACAACAAGCTACACAAACTGTCAATGGGTTAAATAGCTTAAATGACGGTCAAAAGCGTGAATTAAATCTATTAATTAATTCAGCTAATACCCGTACAAAAGTACAAGAAGAATTAAACAAAGCAACTGAATTGAACCATGCGATGGAAGCTTTAAGAAACAGTGTTCAAAACGTTGATCAAGTAAAACAAAGTAACAATTATGTCAATGAAGATCAACCTGAACAGCACAATTATGATAATGCTGTCAATGAAGCTCAAGCTACAATCAACAACAATGCTCAACCTGTTCTAGACAAATTAGCTATAGAACGTTTAACTCAAACTGTTAACACTACAAAAGATGCATTACATGGTACTCAAAAACTGATACAAGACCAACAAGCTGCTGAAACTGGAATACGTGGTTTAACGAGTCTCAATGAACCTCAGAAAAATGCTGAAGTAGCTAAAGTAACTGCAGCAACAACACGTGATGAAGTGAGAAATATTCGTCAAGAAGCAACAACATTAGATACTGCAATGCTTGGTTTACGTAAAAGCATTAAAGATAAAAACGATACTAAAAATAGTAGTAAATATATTAATGAGGATCATGACCAACAACAAGCTTATGACAATGCTGTAAATAATGCTCAACACGTTATCGATGAAACTCAAGCAACGTTAAGCTCAGATACAATCAATCAATTGGCAAATGCCGTAACTCAAGCTAAATCTAATCTTCATGGAGATACTAAACTACAACACGATAAAGATAGTGCTAAACAAACGATTGCTCAATTACAGAATTTGAATTCAGCTCAAAAACATATGGAAGATTCTTTAATTGATAATGAATCTACACGTACGCAAGTCCAACACGATTTAACAGAAGCTCAAGCTTTAGATGGTTTAATGGGTGCCTTAAAAGAAAGTATTAAAGATAATACTAATATTGTTTCAAACGGTAATTACATCAATGCGGAACCATCTAAGAAACAAGCATATGATGCAGCTGTACAAAATGCTCAAAATATAATAAATGGAACGAATCAACCAACAATTAATAAAGGTAATGTCACTACAGCAACACAAACCGTGAAAAATACTAAAGATGCCTTAGACGGTGATCATAGATTAGAGGAAGCTAAAAATAATGCCAATCAAACAATCAGAAATCTATCTAATTTGAACAATGCCCAAAAAGATGCAGAGAAAAATCTAGTTAATAGCGCATCAACATTAGAACAAGTTCAACAAAACTTACAAACCGCTCAACAATTAGATAATGCTATGGGTGAGTTACGACAAAGTATTGCTAACAAAGATCAAGTGAAAGCAGATAGTAAATATCTAAATGAAGATCCTCAAATTAAGCAAAACTATGATGATGCAGTTCAACGTGTTGAAACTATTATTAACGAAACTCAAAACCCTGAATTACTTAAAGCAAACATTGACCAAGCAACTCAATCCGTTCAAAATGCAGAACAAGCTTTACATGGTGCTGAAAAATTAAATCAAGACAAACAAACGTCTTCGACAGAACTAGATGGATTAACAGATTTAACAGATGCACAACGTGAAAAACTCAGAGAACAAATTAACACTTCTAATAGTAGAGATGATATTAAGCAAAAAATTGAGCAAGCAAAAGCACTAAATGACGCAATGAAAAAACTTAAAGAACAAGTTGCGCAAAAAGATGGTGTTCATGCTAACAGTGATTATACAAATGAAGATTCTGCACAAAAAGATGCGTATAATAATGCACTTAAACAAGCGGAAGACATTATTAATAACAGCTCAAATCCTAACTTAAATGCACAAGACATTACTAATGCTTTAAATAATATTAAACAAGCACAAGATAACCTTCATGGAGCTCAAAAATTACAGCAAGACAAAAATACAACTAATCAAGCCATTGGTAACTTAAATCATCTTAATCAACCTCAAAAAGATGCGCTTATACAAGCTATTAATGGAGCTACATCTAGGGACCAAGTTGCAGAAAAACTTAAAGAGGCCGAAGCGCTTGATGAAGCTATGAAACAACTTGAAGATCAAGTGAATCAAGATGATCAAATTTCAAATAGCAGCCCATTCATAAATGAAGACTCAGACAAACAAAAAACTTATAATGATAAAATCCAAGCTGCAAAAGAAATAATTAATCAAACATCTAATCCAACCTTAGATAAACAAAAAATTGCTGATACACTTCAAAATATTAAAGATGCAGTGAATAATTTACATGGTGATCAAAAATTAGCTCAATCTAAACAAGACGCTAATAATCAATTAAATCATTTAGATGACTTAACCGAAGAACAAAAAAACCATTTTAAACCGTTAATTAATAATGCTGATACTCGAGATGAGGTAAATAAACAACTAGAGATTGCTAAACAATTAAATGGTGATATGAGTACACTTCATAAAGTCATAAATGATAAAGATCAAATTCAACATTTAAGCAATTACATTAATGCTGATAATGATAAAAAACAAAATTATGATAATGCTATTAAAGAAGCTGAGGATTTAATTCATAATCATCCAGATACATTAGATCATAAAGCATTACAAGATTTATTAAACAAGATAGACCAAGCGCATAACGAGTTAAATGGAGAATCTAGATTTAAACAGGCATTAGACAATGCTCTAAACGACGTAGATGGCTTAAATAGTCTCAATGTTCCACAACGTCAAACTGTTAAGGATAACATTAACCATGTGACAACTCTAGAAAGTTTAGCTCAAGAATTGCAAAAAGCAAAAGAGCTTAATGATGCTATGAAAGCAATGAGAGATAGCATTATGAATCAAGAGCAAATTCGTAAAAATAGCAATTATACTAATGAAGACTTAGCTCAACAAAATGCCTATAATCATGCAGTTGAAAATATAAATAGCATTATTGGTGAAGACAATGCGACGATGGATCCTCAAATAATCAAAAAAGCAACTCAAGATTTAAATACAGCTATAAATGGATTAAATGGAGATCAAAAACTTCAAGATGCAAAGACAGATGCTAATCAACAAATTACTAACTTTACTGGTTTAACTGAACCACAAAAACAAGCATTGAAAAACATCATTAACCAACAAACAAGTAGACCAAATGTTGCTAAACAGTTAAGTTATGCCAAATTCTTAAATGGAAAAATGGAAGAATTAAAAGCTGCAGTTGCCAAAGCGCCATTAGTAAGACAAAATAGTAACTATATTAACGAAGATGCCTCTGAAAAAGAAGCATATGAACAAGCTATTGCAAAGGGTCAGGAAATAATTAATGCTGAAAATAATCCAACAATAAGTAGTACTGATATCAATCGTATCATTCAAGAAATTAATGTCGCTGAACAAAATCTTCATGGCGAAAATAAATTAAGACAAGCACAGGAAACTGCAAAGAATGAAATACAAAATTTAGACGGATTAAATTCAGCTCAAATAACAAAATTAATCCAAGATATAGATAGAACAATAACTAAACCTGCAGTAACTCAGAAACTAGAAGAAGCAAAAGCTATAAACCAAGCTATGCAACAACTTAAACAAAGTATAGCCAATAAGGATGCTACTCTAAATTCTAGTAACTATCTCAATGAAGATTCTGAGAAAAAGTTAGCTTACGATAATGCTGTAAGCCAAGCTGAACAACTCATAAATCAACTTAACGACCCAACTATGGATATAAGTAATATTCAAGCTATTACTGAAAAAGTCATTCAAGCAAAAGATTCATTGCACGGTGCAAATAAACTAGCACAAAATCAAGCAGATTCAAATTCAATAATAAATCAATCATCAAACTTAAATGATAAACAAAAGCAAGCATTAAATGACTTAATTAATCATGCTCAAACTAAACAACAAGTGGCAGAAATTATTGCACAAGCTAATAAGTTAAATAATGATATGGGCACACTGAAAACATTCGTAGAAGAACAGTCAAAAGTTCATCAGCAAAGTAAATATATTAATGAAGATCCACAAGTTCAAAATATTTATAATGACTCCATTCAAAAAGGACAAGAAATATTAAACGGTACTACGGATGATGTTTTAAACAACAATAAAATAGCAGATGCCATTCAAAACATTCAATTAACTAAAAACGATTTACATGGTGAGCAAAAATTACAAAAAGCACAACAAGATGCAAATAATGAATTAAACTATTTAACAAACCTAAACAATTCTCAAAGACAAAGTGAGCATGATGAGATTAACTCTGCGCCTTCAAGAACTGAAGTTTCTAATGATTTAAATCATGCTAAAGCACTTAATGAAGTTATGCGTCAACTTGAGAATGAAGTTGCTCTTGAAAACAGTGTTAAAAAATTAAGCGACTTTATCAATGAAGATGAATCGGCACAAAATGAATATAGTACTGCACTTCAAAAAGCTAAAGACATTATCAATGGCGTTCCAACTAGCACTATAGATAAAGCTACAATTGAAGGTGCTTTATTAGACTTGCAAAACGCTAGAGAAAGTTTACATGGTGAGCAAAAACTTCAAGAGGCTAAAAATCAAGCTGTTGCTGAAATTGATCATTTACAAGCATTAAATCCTGGACAGGTTCTTGCTGAAAAAACATTAGTTAACCAAGCATCAACCAAACCAGAAGTTCAAGAAGCCTTACAAAAAGCAAAAGAACTTAATGAAGCTATGAAAGCACTGAAAACTGAAATAGATAAAAAAGAACAAATCAAGGCTGATAGTAAATATATAAATGCTGATAGTGGTCTTCAAGCAAATTACAATTCTGCATTAAATTATGGTTCTCAAATTATTACAACTACTCAACCACCAGAGCTTAATAAAGATGTAATAAATCGAGCAACTCAAACGATTAAAAATGCTGAAAATAATTTAAATGGGCAATCTAAATTAGCAGAGGCTAAGTCAGATGGAAATCAAAGCATCGACCATTTGCAAGGATTAACACAATCACAAAAAGATAAACAACATGATTTAATTAATCAAGCTCAAACTAAACAGCATGTAGATGATATAGTAAATAACTCTAAACAGTTAGATAACTCTATGAATCAACTACAACAAATTGTTAACAATGACAATACAGTAAAACAAAATAGTGATTTCATTAATGAAGATTCTAGCCAACAGGATGCTTATAATCATGCAATTCAAGCAGCAAAAGATTTGATAAATGCTCATCCTCCTATCATGGATAAAAATCAAATAGATCAAGCTATTGCAAATATTAAACAAGCACTTAATGATTTACATGGTAGTAATAAACTATTAGAAGATAAAAAAGAAGCTTCAGAACAACTACAAAATCTGAATAGCTTGACGAACGGGCAAAAAGATACGATTTTAGATCATATTTTCAGTGCATCAACAAGAAATCAAGTAGGAGAAAAAATTGCAAGTGCTAAACAATTAAATAATATAATGAAAGCACTTAGAGATTCTATTGCTGATAATATTGATGTTTTACAAAGTAGTAAGTACATCAATGAAGATTCTGAACAGCAAAATGTTTATAATCAAGCTGTTAATAAAGCTAAAAATATAATTAATGATCAACCAACACCAGTAATGGCAATTGATGCGATTCAAAGTGTACTAAATGAAGTTAAACAAACTAAAGATAATTTACATGGTGATCAAAAACTTGCTAATGACAAGACAAACGCTCAAGCAACATTAAATGCGTTAAATCACTTAAATCAAGCGCAAAGAAGTAATCTTGAAACTAAAGTTCAAAACTCTAATTCTAGACCAGAAGTACAAAAAGTAGTTCAATTAGCAAATCAACTTAATGAAGCGATGAAAAAATTAGAAGATGCTTTAACTGGTAATGACGCAGTAAAACAAACGAGTAATTATATTAATGAGGATACTTCTCAACAAGTTAACTTTGATGAATATACAGATAGAGGTAAAAACATAGTTGCTGAACAAACAGATCCAAATTTGTCTCCAGCTAATATTAACACTATTGCTGATAAAATTACTGAAGCTAAAAATGATTTACATGGCGAACAAAAACTAGAACAAGCTCAACAACAGTCCATCAATACTATTAATCAAATGGCTGGTCTAAACCAAGCTCAAAAAGAACAATTAAATCAAGAAATTCAACAAACTCATACCCGTTCTGAAGTACATCAAGTAATTCATAAAGCACAAGCTTTAAACGATTCAATGAATACTTTACGTCAAAGTATCACTGATGAAAATAATGTTAAACAAACAAGTAACTACATTAATGAAACTGTTGGTAAACAAACTGCATATAACAATGCCGTTGATCGTGTAAAACAAATAATCAATCAAACATCTAATCCAACTATGAATCCTTTAGAGGTGGAACATGCAGCATCAAATGTAAAAACTTCTAAAGATGCACTTCATGGTGAACGTGAATTGAATGACAATAAAAATTCAAAAACTTTTGCAGTCAATCACTTAGATAACCTCAATCAAGCTCAAAAAGAAGCATTAACTCATGAAATTGAACAAGCAACTATAGTTTCACAAGTAAATAATATCTATAACAAAGCGAAAGCTTTAAATAATGATATGAAAAAACTTAAAGATATCGTTGCTCAACAAGATAATGTGAGACAATCAAACAATTATATAAACGAGGATAGTACACCTCAAAATATGTACAACGATACAGTTAATCATGCACAATCAATCATTGATCAAGTAGCAAACCCTACGATGTCTCATGACGAAATAGAGAATGCAATCAATAATATAAAGCATGCCATCAATGCACTCGATGGAGAACATAAATTACAACAAGCAAAAGAAAATGCAAACTTATTGATTAATAGTTTAAACGATTTAAATGCACCACAAAGAGATGCCATAAATAGATTGGTTAATAAAGCTCAAACAAGAGAAAAAGTAGCTGAACAACTTCAAAGTGCGCAAGCTCTAAATGATGCTATGAAGCATTTAAGAAACAGCATTCAAAATCAATCAACTGTAAGACAAGAGAGCAAATATATTAATGCAAGTGATGATAAAAAAGAGCAATATAATCACGCAGTTAGAGAAGTCGAAAATATTATCAATGAACAACATCCAACACTGGATAAAGAAATAATTAAGCAACTAACGGATGCTGTAAATCAAGCGAATAATGACTTAAATGGCGTTGAATTGTTAGATGCTGATAAGCAAAACGCACATCAATCTATACCTACATTGACGCACTTAAATCAAGCGCAACAAAACGTATTAAATGAGAAAATTAATAGCGCAGTTACCAGAACTGAAGTTGCTGCTATTATTGGCCAAGCAAAACTACTCGATCAAGTCATGGAGAATTTAGAAGAAAGTATCAAAGATAAAGAGCAAGTTAAACAGTCAAGTAACTATATTAACGAAGACCCTGATGTTAAAGAAACATATGATAACGCCGTTAATCATGTGACAGAAATACTTAACGAAACAGTAAATCCAACGTTATCTATTGAAGATATAGAGCATGCTATCAACGAAGTTAATCAAGCGAAAAAACAACTCAGAGGTAAACAAAAACTTTATCAAACTATCGATTTAGCTGATAAAGAATTAAGTAAATTGGATGATTTAACATCACAACAAAGCAGTTCAATATCTAATCAAATATATACTGCTAAAACGAGAACAGAAGTTGCGCAAGCGATTGAAAAAGCAAAATTATTAAATCATGCAATGAAAGCACTTAACAAAGTTTATAAAAATGTAGATAAAGTGTTAGATAGTAGTCGATTCATTAACGAAGATCAACCCGAAAAAGAGGCCTATCAACAAGCTATAAATCATGTTGATTCAATCATTCATAGACAAACAAATCCTGAAATGGATCCAACAGTAATCAATAGCATAACTTATGAACTTGAAACTGCTCAAAATAACTTACATGGTGATCAGAAACTTACTCATGCACAACAAGATGCTGCTAATGCAATTAATGGGCTAATTCATCTTAACGTTGCTCAACGCGATGTCATGATAAATGCGAATACAAATGCTACAACACGCGAACAAGTTGCGAAGAACTTAGATAATGCTCAATCTCTTGATAAAGCTATGGAAGCACTACAACAAGTAGTTGCTCATAAAAATAATATATTGAACGATAGTAAATATTTAAATGAAGATTCAAAATATCAACAACAATACGATCGAGTTATTGCTGATGCTGAACAACTACTTAATCAGACAACAAATCCAACATTAGAACCATATAAGGTCGATATTGTTAAAGATAATGTCTTAGCTAACGAAAAAATACTATTTGGTGCAGAAAAACTATCATATGACAAATCAAATGCAAATGATGAAGTTAAACATATGAATTATCTTAATAATGCACAAAAGCAATCTTTAAAAGATATGATTTCTCACGCAGCTTTAAGAACTGAAGTTAAGCAACTTCTGCAACAAGCTAAAGTCCTAGATGAAGCCATGAAATCACTTGAAGATAAAACTCAAGTAGTGATTACAGATACTACTTTGCCTAATTACACTGAAGCTTCAGAGGATAAAAAGGAAAAAGTAGACCAAACTGTTTCACATGCTCAAGCTATCATTGATAAAATAAATGGCTCAAATGTAAGTTTAGATCAAGTACAACAAGCACTAGAACAATTAACTCAAGCATCAGAAAATCTAAATGGTGATCAGCGAGTTGAAGAATCTAAAGCTCATGCTAATCAAACAATTGACCAATTAACACATCTTAATTCATTACAACAACAAACTGCGAAAGAAAGTGTTAAAAACGCAACAAAACTAGAAGAAATCGCTACTGCTAGTAACAATGCTCAGGCATTAAACAAAGTAATGGGTAAATTAGAACAATTCATTAATCATGCTGATTCAGTTGAAAATAGTGATAATTATAGACAAGCCGACGACGACAAAATTATCGCTTATGATGATGCACTAGAACATGGACAAGATATACAAAAAACTAACGCAACCCAAAATGAAACAAAACAAGCGTTACAACAAATAATAAATGCAGAAACATCGTTAAATGGTTTCGAAAGATTAAATCATGCTAGACCACGAGCTTTAGAATATATCAAATCACTAGAAAAAATAAACAATGCTCAAAAGTCTGCTTTAGAAGATAAAGTAACGCAATCGCATGATTTATTAGAATTAGAACATCTTGTCAACGATGGTACAAACCTCAATGACATTATGGGTGAATTAGCTAAGGCAATCGTTAATAACTATGCTCAAACCAAAGCAAGTATAAATTACATTAACGCCGACAACCTACGCAAAGATAACTTTACACAAGCTATCAACAATGCACGTGATGTGCTTAACAAAACTCAAGGTCAGAACTTAGATTTCAATTCAATTGATACATTTAAAGATGATATATTCAAGACTAAAGATGCACTAAATGGTATTGAACGTTTAACAGCTGCAAAATCAAAAGCAGAAAAACTAATTGATAGTTTAAAATTTATTAATAAAGCTCAATTCACACATGCAAACGATGAAATTATGAATACTAATTCTATTGCACAATTGTCTAGAATCGTGAATCAAGCATTTGATTTAAATGATGCAATGAAATCTTTAAGAGATGCACTTAATAATCAAGCTCTTCCTGTCCAAGCAAGCTCAAATTATATAAATTCAGATGAAGATTTAAAACAACAATTTGACCATGCTTTAAGTAATGCTAGAAAAGTACTTGCAAAAGAAACTGGTAAAAACTTAGATGAAATACAAATTGAGGGACTCAAACAAGTGATTGAGGATACTAAAGATGCTTTAAATGGTATCCAACGTTTATCAAAAGCTAAAGATAAAGCAATTCAATATGTACAATCTTTATCTTATATCAATGATGCACAACGTCATATTGCTGAAAATAATATTCACACCTCTGATGATTTATCATCTTTAGCAAATACATTATCTAATGCTAGTGATTTAGATAATGCAATGAAAGACTTACAAGATACTATAGAAAGTAATTCATCTTCTGTTCCAAATAGTGTGAATTATATTAATGCAGATAAGAATTTACAAATTGAATTTGATGAGGCACTACAACAAGCAAGTGCAACAAGCTCTAAAACTTCAGAAAATCCAGCAACGATTGAAGAAGTATTAGGCCTTAGTCAAGCCATTTACGATACAAAAAATGCATTAAATGGTGAACAACGACTTGCAACTGAGAAAAGCAAAGATCTAAAATTAATAAAAGTATTAAAAGATTTAAATAAAGCGCAACTTGAAGATGTCACAAACAAGGTAAATGCAGCAAATACTTTAACAGAGTTATCTCAGCTCACTCAATCAACGTTAGAATTAAACGATAAAATGAAATTATTGAGAGATCAACTTAAAACTTTAGTAAATCCCGTTAAGGCAAGTTTAAATTATAGAAATGCTGATTATAATTTAAAACGTCAATTTAACAAAGCTTTAAAAGAAGCTAAAGGCGTGTTAAATAAAAATAGCGGTACAAATGTCAATATCAATGACATTCAGCATCTTTTAACACAAATAGATAATGCAAAAGATCAATTAAATGGTGAACAACGTCTAAAAGAACATCAACAAAAATCTGAAGTATATGTTATTAAAGAATTAGATATACTTAATAATGCTCAAAAAGCTGCAATAATTAATCAGATTAGAGCGTCTAAAGACATTAAAATGATTAACCAAATTGTTGATAATGCAATTGAATTAGATGATGCTATGCAAAGTTTAAAAGAACATGTAACTCAATTAACAGCAACTACAAAAGACAACATCGAATATTTAAATGCCGATGAAGACCTAAAATTACAATATGATTACGCTATCAACTTAGCGAATAATGTTCTTGACAAAGAAAACGGTACAAATAAAGACGTTAATATCATAATTGGTATGATTCAAAATATGGATGATGCTAGAGCACTTTTAAATGGAATCGCAAGACTTAAAGATGCTCAAGCAAAAGCACATAATGACATTAAAGAAACGCTTAAACGTCAACTTGATGAAATTGAACATGCTAATGCAACATCAAATTCTAAAGATCAAACTAAACAAATGGTAAATGAGGAAGCTAGAAAAGCACTTTCTAATATTAATGACGCAACATCAAATGATTTAGTTAATCAAGCAAAAGATGAAGGGCAATCTGCAATTGAACACATACATGCAGATGAATTGCCTAAAGCAAAACTAGATGCTAATCAAATGATTGACCAAAAAGTTGAAAATATAAATCACTTAATTAGTCAAAATCCAAACTTATCAAATGAAGAAAAAAATAAACTAATATCTCAAATTAAGAAGTTAGTAAATGAAATTAAGAATGAAATTCATCAAGCTATAAATAAACAACAAATAGAAAATGCTACAACAAAACTAGATGGAATCATTGATACTACTAAAAAATTAATTATCGCCAAAGCAGAAGCTAAACAAGTGATAAAAGAGTTATCACAAAAGAAACGAGATGCAATAAATAACAACACTGATTTAACACCTTCTCAAAAAGCACATGCTTTAGCAGATATTGATAAAACAGAAAAAGATGCACTTCAACATATCGAAAATTCTAATTCAATTGATGATATCAATAACAATAAAGAGCATGCATTTAATACTTTAGCTCATATTGTTATTTGGGATACTGATCAACAACCATTAGTTTTTGAACTACCTGAATTGAGCCTTCAAAATGCTCTAGTAACAAGTGAGGTGGTTGTTCACAGAGATGAAACGATTTCATTAGAAGCTATAATTGGAGCTATGACTTTAACTGATGAACTTAAAGCAAATATTGTTTCATTACCAAAGACTGATAAAGTAGCTGATCACTTAACCGCTATAGTTAAGGTTATGTTAGCTGATGGCTCATATATCACTGTAAATGTTCCAGTGAAAGTTGTAGAAAAAGAATTACAAATAGCTAAAAATGATGCTATAAAAATAATTGATGTTCTGGTAAAACAAAAAATCAAAGATATAGATTCTAATAACGAATTAACGTCTACTCAACGTGAAGATGCAAAAGCTGAAATTGAAAGATTGAAAAAGCAAGCTATCGATAAAGTGAATCATTCAAAATCGATTAAAGATATTGAAACAGTAAAACGAACTGATTTTAAAGAAATAGATCAATTTGATCCTAAACGCTTTACGCTAAATAAAGCTAAAAAGGATATCATTACTGATGTTAATACTCAAATCCAAAATGGTTTCAAAGAAATCGAAGCAATAAAAGGTTTGACTTCTAAAGAAAAAACTCAGTTTGATAAACAGTTAACTGCACTACAAAAAGAATTTTTAGCCAAAGTCGATCATGCTCATAATTTAGTAGAATTAAATCAATTACATCAAGAGTTTAATAATAGATATGAACATATTATAAACAAGGCACATTTACTAGGTGAAAAACATATAGCAGAACATAAATTAGGATATGTTGTAATAAATAAAACTCAGCAAATATTAAATAATCAATCTGCTTCTTACTTAATAAAAAAATGGGCACTTGATAGAATTAAACAAATTCAATTAGAAACGATGAATTCAATTCGTGATGCACATACCGTACAAGATGTAAACAAAGCATTGTTACAAGGTATAGAGCAAATCATGAAAGTAAATGTAAATATTACAAATCAATCTTTCAAGGATTCTTTGCATAACTTTAATGATCTTCAATCAAAATTTGATGCTAGATTAAGAGAAAAGGATGTTGCAAACCATATCGTACAAACTGAAACATTCAAAGAAGTTCTAAAAGGAACGGGTGTTGAACCAGGAAAAAACAATAAAGAGACACAGCAACCAAAACTTCATAAGAATGATAATGATAGCCTATTCAAACATTTAGTTGATAATTTTGGCAAAACTGTAGGTGTTATCACATTAACTGGTTTACTTTCTAGTTTCTGGTTAGTTTTAGCTAAAAGACGTAAAAAAGAAGAAGAAGAAAAACAATCGATAAAAAATCATCGCAAAGACATTCGTCTTTCAGATACTGATAAAATAGATCCAATGGTAATAACTAAGCGTAAAATAGATAAAGAAGAACAAATACAAAACGATGACAAACATTCAATTCCAGTTGCTAAACGTAAGAAATCTAAAGAAAAGCAATTGAAGGAAGAGGATATTCATTCAATCCCCGTCGTTAAACGTAAACTAAACAGTGATAACAATGATACAAAACAGAAGAAAGTTGCTTCTAAAAAGAAGAAAACGCCTCGATCAACTAAAAAAGTTGTAAAAAACAAAAAGCGTTCTAAAAAGTAAAATATATCTTTAACACAGAACAAGCCCGGGACTTAATGCCCCGGGCTTGTTTTTGTGTTAATCATCGATTATTGAGTACGAACGTATTATAATAAGCTTTTCAAAGCCGAAATCTTATTGGTGAGGTTGAACAAACAATTAAATACGTAATATATCATATTAACACTTTAGATTATTGTGATGTAAGTTTGTATAGTGTTTGTTGAGCAAGTTGATTCGCTTCTTTATTTTGTTTTCGTGGAATCCATTTCACAAACATCAAATCAAAACTTTGCTCTAAGATTTCTATGTTTTCAAAATAAACTTTAAACTTAGCATTTTTAACTTTACCTTGTAGCATACTATCTTCAATTAATTTTGAATCAGTATAAAGTAACGCGTTAGATACTTTTAATTCGCGTGCGTGTTCCAAAGCGTGCAACATTGCTGCCCATTCTGCACTATGATTATCCATTTCACCTAAATCATGGGTAAATGCATATCTTTGTGAATTTTCTTTTATAATAATCGCACAAGCACTTCGGCCGGGATTTCCTTTAGTCGCAGCATCAAAATGTATTTTAGCCATTACTTTTACTCCTCTTCAGAATTGTCTACTCGCTAAAATGTATCTATTATATTGTATCAAACTAAAAAGACAAAACGCTAAAAATTAAATCAAAAACAAACAGAACCTAAGATAACATATATACTACAGGTTCTGCTAACAAATAGGGCATTGATGTCTATATTGAGCCCTTATATTAAGATTTATTTAACTTTGGTCGTACGTCCTATCATTGAAAATTTCACTTGGAATTTCTACGGACAAATCAAATTGAATTTCGAAGCTAGTTCAGCACAAGGAATTCTGTTTCGTTTTTTGTATATCTACATATCGAATACAATAAATATTAATACCCATTATCTAATTGTTCTATCTTTCCTTTTCGATATAGAGACTTAGCAATATATCCAAATGGTACGTTAAAAATTGTTGACACTAATTTTAACAGGTAAGTTGTAATAAATATTTCAAAAACAGCAGTACCTGGCATAGTACCAATAAAAGCAATTGAAACAAATAAACCGGTATCAATAATAGAACTTAAAATGGTACTACCATATGCTCTAATAATAAAGGTTTTATCAGAGCTAAATATCTTTTTAATCATACTGAATATAAATACATCAATATGTTGGCCTATGATATAAGCAATAATGGAACCTATAGCAATTCTAGGCACTAAATCAAAAATCATTTTTAATGAGTTTTGCGCATTGTCTACTGGAGCAGGAATAAAATGCAATGACATTTGCATGACTATAATCATTACTAAGGTTGAAGAGAAACCAAGCCACACTGCTCTTTTAGCAACTTTACGACCATAGATGTCATTTAATATATCAGTAGCTAAATATATAGAAGCAAACATGACATTTCCAAGTGTAGCCGTAATACCAAAAATATGAACTGCTTTTATGACTTGTATATTAGCGATAATCGTTCCTATTGCTACCCAAGCAATTAGTCCTTGTTTACCAAAGCAACGATACATCAGTACCATTAAAGCGAATGTAACAATAAATGACGCAATACCAAATATTTCATTATACATATCATTTTCCTCCTAAATTTTGTTAAAGCGGGTGTTTAGAAACCGCCAAAATTAACTATACTAGTTTACTTAAAATTTATCTTTAATGCAATGCTAAAAAAGAAGAGTAAATAAATATTAACTTAAACCAACATCTAAGTTATCAATTTTCTCAAAACTAAAATTGATTATTTCAAATTCCCAACTTATAAATGCTATAATACAAACATGTGAAATGAGTATATATTATAAATAGTCTATAGCTAAGGGAAGTGGAAGCTATACTCACTTATACAGAACAACAAGCAATTCAACACATCGACCAATTGATGAATATTTATTGTCACCAATGTCCATTAAAAAAGCACAATAGAAAAACTCACGGTAAAACACAAGCACATCATTTTTGTATAAATGAATGCACGGTCGGTAAACAAATTAAACAAATTGGTAATGAGTTACAATAGGAGGATGTCACATGGAGATTATAGCAATTTCAGAAACACCTAATCATAATACAATGAAAGTTTCTTTGAGTGAACCACGTCAAGATAACTCATCAACAACATATACTGCCGCTCAAGAAGGTCAACCTGAATTTATTAACCGATTATTTGAAATAGAAGGTGTTAAATCAATATTTTATGTTTTGGATTTTATATCAATTGATAAAGAAGATAACGCTAACTGGAATGAATTATTACCACAAATAGAAAACACGTTCGCTAAAAGCAATTAATTTTCTATATAGTACAATTAGAAACAATTTATAGTAGAGGAGCATTTTATGATGAATGGATACGAAGCTTATATGAAAGAACTTGCACAACAAATGAGAGCTGAATTAACAGACAATGGATTCACAAGTCTTGAAACGAGTGATGATGTCAATCAGTATATGCAAAATATAGATAATGATGACACAACATTTGTTGTAATCAACTCAACATGCGGTTGCGCTGCAGGATTAGCACGTCCAGCAGCTGTTGCAGTTGCAGAACAAAATGAAGTAAAACCAGATCATAAAGTAACCGTATTTGCTGGTCAAGACAAAGAAGCAACACAAACAATGAGAGATTACATCCAACAAGTTCCTTCAAGTCCCTCATACGCATTATTTAAAGGTCAACATTTAGTTCATTTTATACCTCGAGAACATATTGAAGGGCGCGACATCAATGATATAGCTATGGATTTAAAAGATGCTTTTGACGATAATTGTCAATAAACTTAATATTGTCTAATAAGATAGCTATGTCAAAGAATCACTAAAACTAATATCATTCACTAGAGTGGGACAGTCGATTCAACATGAATCCTGTCCTATTTTTTTCAATTACAATCATACTTACATATTAAATGTAATTGTTCTTTAACTCATTCTATTTGATTACTTTCTCTACCAACGATTATGTAAAAAATTGAGGTGCATCATTCATGTTTTTAGCTTGGAATGAAATAAAAAGAAATAAAATTAAATTCAGTTTAGTCATTGGCATATTAGTACTTATAAGTTATTTATTATTCCTACTGTCTGGACTTGCAAACGGCCTTATTAAAATGAATACTGAAGGTATAGAAAAGTGGAATGCAGACGCTATCATATTAAAAAAAGATGCTAATCAAACTGTAGAGCAATCCTTATTCAATATATCCAAAGTGCAAAATACTTATGAACAATCAACCACATTAAAACAACAAGGGGTCATTATCTCAAACCATCATCACGAAGAAAACGCGTTACTTTTCGGCGTTACACACAAATCATTTTTAATCCCTCCTATAATTAAAGGTCATCAAGTTGAAAGTTCAAATGAAGTAGTCATTGATCAATCACTAGCCGATAAGGGGTTCAAAATAGGTGACATCTTATCTTTATCTCAATCAGATGAAAAGCTAAAAGTGGTAGGTATTGTAGAAAGTGCTAAATATAATGCTTCACCCGTGCTATTCTCTAATAATAAAACCATTGAGAAACTTAATCCCAAATTATCAAAAGATAAAACAAATGCCATAGTAGTCAAAGACTCAAATTGGAAAAATCATAAACTTAACAAAGATTTAGAAAGTATTTCAATCTCGCAGTTTATTAAAAATCTTCCTGGCTATAAAGCTCAAAATTTAACTTTGAACTTTATGATCGTTTTTTTATTTATAATTTCAGCGACAGTTATTGGCGTATTCTTATATGTTATAACGCTCCAAAAAACACACTTATTTGGTGTACTTAAAGCACAAGGCTTTACCAACGGCTATTTAGCAAAAATGGTTTTTGCTCAAACTTTCATATTATCTTTAATTGGAACAATCATTGGATTTCTCTTAACACTATTAACAGGTACATTTCTACCGAGTGTCGTTCCAATTCATTTTAATTTATTAACGATGTTGATATATGGAATTGTTCTTATCATTATTTCTTTATTAGGCAGTCTATTTTCTGTTCTGTCTATAATAAAAATAAATCCACTTAAAGCAATTGGATAGAAAGGAATCATAAACATGTTAGAGTTCAAACAAGTGAGCAAATCTTTCAGAGACGGCAATCAAATAATTCAGGCAGTAAAACCTACCGATTTAAAAATAATTCAGGGTGAACTGATTGCTATCGTGGGACCTTCAGGTTCAGGGAAAAGTACATTTTTAACTATGGCTGGCGCCTTACAACGACCTACTTCAGGAAATATTTACATCAACAACAAAAATATATCAATATTATCTGAAAAGCACTTATCAAAAATAAGAATTAACGAAATAGGTTTTATATTACAATCGACGAATCTCGTGCCTTTTTTAACAATCGAACAACAATTCAAACTTCTTGGCAAATATAAAAAAGATACATTAAGTGAAGATGGATATCAAAAATTGGTTAAACAGCTAAATTTATCGGATATTACCAATCAATTACCAAATCAAATATCCGGTGGTCAAAAACAGCGTGTGGCAATTGCTAAAGCTATCTACACAAATCCATCAATCATACTAGCAGATGAACCTACCGCTTCACTAGATACGAATAATGCAATGGCTGTAATGAAAATACTTCAAGAACAAACGAAAGAAAGAAATAAAACATGTGTGATTGTTACTCATGATGAACGTTTAACTCATTTTTGTGATAAAACATATTTCATGGAGGATGGACTTCTTTCACTCCAATAGAAATAAAATATTCACAATTACTTGCATTTCATATTTGAAATTCCCGAGTCAACATTTGTTGTGACTCGGTTTTTTTATAAAAAAACAGTCCATTGAGTCTTTAAAAAATCTTATGTAAGAAAATTTCACAACTCAAATTCATATTGTCAAGATTGAACAACCAATTCAACACATTCCCATTTATTAATTTGTTTTATATGAGATATTTTACATAAAAGATTTAAAATTTTATAAACTCAAAACCCTCTCTCTTCTATCGATACATCTTTTCTAGTATAATGTTCATTAAGATAATACATATTTTTATAAGGAGTTGTACGCATGTATAATCCATTCGACGAAGCTTATCATGGCTTATGCGAAGAGATATTAGAAATAGGGAATAGACGCGATGATCGCACACATACAGGGACAATTTCCAAATTTGGGCATCAATTGCGTTTCGATTTAACCAAAGGGTTTCCTTTACTTACAACCAAAAAGGTTTCTTTTAAATTAGTAGCAACTGAATTATTATGGTTTATTAAAGGAGATACAAACATTCAATACCTACTTAAATATAATAACAATATATGGAATGAATGGGCTTTTGAAAATTATGTTCAGTCTAATGATTATCATGGACCAGACATGACAGATTTTGGACATCGTTCTCAGCAAGACCCTGAATTTAACGAGCAGTATAAAGAAGAAATGAAAAAATTTAAAGAACGTATATTAAACGATGATGCATTTGCTAAAAAATACGGCAACCTAGGGAATGTTTATGGTAAACAATGGAGAGATTGGGAAGATAAAAATGGTAATCATTATGATCAATTAAAATCAGTTATACAACAAATTAAAAACAATCCAAACTCTCGACGACACATTGTTTCAGCATGGAATCCTACTGAAATCGATTCAATGGCATTACCACCTTGCCACACAATGTTTCAATTTTATGTACAAGAGGGTAAATTAAATTGTCAATTATATCAAAGAAGTGCTGATATATTTTTAGGTGTTCCCTTCAATATTGCAAGTTATGCTTTACTGACACATCTTGTTGCAAAAGAATGTGGACTTGAAGTGGGTGAATTCATTCATACGTTTGGAGATGCACATATTTATTCCAATCATATGGATGCAATACATACACAATTATCAAGAGAAAGTTATCTACCACCTCAATTAAAAATTAATACAGATAAATCAATTTTTGATATTAATTATGAAGATTTAGAATTGATAAATTATGAATCACACCCTGCTATTAAAGCACCTATTGCGGTATAAAAAGATGCATTAATATTTCGCATACAGAAAGGAGGTATACCATGACATTATCAATAATTGTCGCTCACGATAAACAAAGAGTCATTGGGTACCAAAATCAATTACCATGGCATTTACCAAATGATTTAAAGCATGTTAAACAACTGACCACTGGAAATACACTTGTAATGGGACGAAAAAATTTTAATTCTATCGGGAAACCACTGCCAAATAGACGTAACGTTGTGCTCACTAACCAAGCTTCATTTCACCATGAAGGGGTAGATGTTATAAACTCTCTTGATGAAATTAAAGAGTTATCTGGTCATGTTTTTATATTTGGAGGACAAACGTTATACGAAGCAATGATTGACCAGGTAGATGATATGTATATCACCGTAATAGATGGGAAGTTTCAAGGAGACACTTTCTTTCCACCGTACACATTCGAAAACTGGGAGGTCGAATCTTCAGTGGAAGGTCAACTAGATGAAAAAAATACTATACCGCATACATTCTTACATTTAGTGCGTAGAAAAGGGGAATAGGAGGCAATTATGGCTAAACAAATTATCGTCACAGATTCAACCTCTGATTTATCACATGAATATTTAAAACAACATAACATTCATGTTATACCATTAAGCCTGACAATCGACGGAAAATCTTACACTGATCAAGTTGATATCTCTTCAAGTGAGTATATCGATTATATTGAAAATGATGCAGACGTCAAAACAAGTCAACCACCTATTGGTCGATTTATTGAAACATATGAGCAATTAGCTCAAGATGACGTTGAAATTATAAGTATTCATCTTTCGTCAGGTTTAAGTGGTACTTATAATACTGCTGTTCAAGCGAGTCATATGGTAGATGGTAATATTACAGTGATTGATTCTAAATCTATTTCGTTTGGGTTAGGTTATCAAATTAAGCAAATTGTTGAATT
>ERZ1023508.92-NODE-92-length-42092-cov-7.557556_pt1 | contig 42092 bp, 42 predicted proteins | sample MGYA00380548_ERZ1023508 | MGnify/ENA primary metagenome ERZ1023508 (study PRJEB33173, sample SAMEA4830311) | metagenome | study: EMG produced TPA metagenomics assembly of the PRJEB25223 data set...
TGGGGAGGTCAAGGGGCTGGTCGCCGCCCTGCTGCGCCGCAGTGCCGCGGGGCACTTCGCGGAGACGGATATCGCGATCGCGATGCAGTGGGGACGATGGGCGACGGGTTCTCGGTGGAGCTTTGCGGCGGCACGCACGTCCAGCGTACCGGCGACATTGGCTTGTTCAAGATCACCAGCGAAGGTGGCACGGCATCTGGGATTCGCCGTATCGAAGCGGTAACCGGCGCTGCCGCCCTTGCTCACCTAAACGCTGCGGAAGAGCAATTGAAGGAGGCGGCCTCGATCGTCAAAGGCAGTCGCGAAAATCTGCTCGATAAGCTTTCCGGTCTGGTCGAGCGTAATCGCCAGCTGGAAAAGGAGCTGCAGCAGCTCAAGGCAAAGGCGGCAAGCAGTGCAGGTGATGATCTTGCGGCGTCCGCAAAAGACGTGAAGGGCGTCAAGGTTCTCGCGTCCCGAGTCGACGGTCTCGATGGGGATGCGCTGCTAGCGCTGGTCGACCAGCTCAAGAACAAGCTCGGTCAGGCGGTGATCCTGCTCGGTAGCGCAGCGGACGGTAAGGTCACTCTGGTTGCGGGTGTGACCCAGAACCTGACGGGCCAGCTCAAGGCCGGAGACCTGATGAAGCAGGCGGCTGCGGCAGTGGGCGGGAAAGGCGGCGGTCGTCCGGACATGGCGCGTGGCGGCGGTACGGATGCCGGAGCGCTGGACGCGGCACTTGCCCTGGCGGCGACCTACGTCGAACAGGCACTCTGATCGCATTGCTTTAAACAAGCCTTGTCCACGCCCGGCAAGGCTTGTAGAAAAACGAAACGGGCGCCCTGACGGGACTAGGCGGTTTTTCAGATGGCTTTGATCGTACAAAAATTCGGAGGCACTTCCGTCGGCACCATCGAGCGCATTCAGCAGGTGGCCGAGAAGGTGAAGAAATTCCGCGAAAACGGCGACGACATCGTCGTTGTCGTTTCCGCCATGAGCGGCGAGACCAATCGACTGATCGATCTGGCCAAACAGATTACCGACGGCCAGCCCGTGCCGCGGGAATTGGACGTGATGGTCTCTACGGGTGAGCAGGTCACCATCGCGTTGCTGGCCATGGCCTTGATCAAGCGCGGCGTGGATGCCGTCTCATATACCGGCAACCAGGTCAGGATACTGACGGACAGCGCTCATACCAAAGCGCGTATCCTGCAGATCGACGATGCGCGCATACGCAGCGATCTGGCGGCGGGCAAGGTCGTGGTGGTTGCGGGGTTCCAGGGTGTCGATGAGGCCGGCAACATCACTACGCTGGGTCGCGGTGGGTCCGATACCACCGGAGTCGCCTTGGCAGCTGCCCTGAAGGCAGAGGAATGCCAGATATACACCGACGTCGATGGCGTTTACACGACCGATCCGCGTGTTGTGCCTCGGGCGCAGCGCCTTGAGAAAATTACCTTCGAAGAGATGCTGGAGATGGCCAGCCTCGGCTCGAAGGTCCTGCAGATTCGTTCTGTAGAGTTCGCAGGTAAATACAACGTCCCGCTGCGTGTATTGCACAGTTTTCAGGAGGGGCCCGGCACCCTCATTACCCTTGATGAAGAGGAATCCATGGAACAGCCGATCATTTCCGGCATCGCTTTCAACCGCGACGAAGCCAAGCTGACGATCCGTGGGGTCCCGGACATTCCGGGCGTAGCGTTCAAGATACTCGGGCCAATCAGCGCGGCGAATATTGAGGTCGACATGATCGTGCAGAACGTCGCGCACGATAACACCACAGACTTTACCTTCACTGTTCATCGCAATGACTACCAGAATGCCCTGGGTGTCCTCGAAGAAACCGCGAGTCAGTTGGGCGCGCGCGAGGTGAAGGGCGATACCGATATCGCCAAGGTCTCCATCGTGGGTGTTGGCATGCGCTCGCACGCAGGTGTTGCCAGCCGGATGTTCGAAGCACTGGCAAAGGAGACCATCAACATTCAGATGATCTCCACATCGGAAATCAAGGTGTCCGTCGTGATCGAGGAGAAGTACCTTGAGCTGGCCGTGCGGGCATTGCATACAGCGTTTGAACTCGACGCGCCGGCCAGGCGTGTAGAGTAGGTCACAAAAAGGCGCGCCAACGGCGCGCCTTTTATCTTCATTGACCTTCGGTCAGGAATTTCATGTTCCAAATCGAGGTCAAAAGTCGGCGAGAGCCAAAGACCGCAGGTCATGCTCAAGCCTTTTATTTGCAGACAGTCCTGAAATGATTCATCCGAAGGAGAAAGGAATGCTGATTCTGACTCGCCGGGTCGGAGAGACCCTGATGGTGGGCGATGACGTAACCGTCACCGTGCTTGGCGTAAAAGGCAACCAGGTCCGTATCGGTGTAAATGCGCCCAAAGAGGTCGCCGTGCACCGCGAAGAGATCTACCAGCGTATCCAGAAAGAGAAGGTCGACGAACCAAGCCACTAATTTTCCTTAATTTTTGGCTTTGCAAGCGGGGCAAAACATGAGTATCATGCGCCCCGTTGCGGAGAGGTGGCCGAGTGGCCGAAGGCGCTCCCCTGCTAAGGGAGTACACCTCAAAAGGGTGTCGGGGGTTCGAATCCCCCCCTCTCCGCCATTGCATTTCAGGGTTCCATCACGCTTCGGCGTGAAGAATTCAGTAAGTCACACAAAGACTTGCAGAACTCGATTAGATCCCTATAATGCGCAGCCCACGCACTCATAGCTCAGCTGGATAGAGTACCCGGCTACGAACCGGGCGGTCGGAGGTTCGAATCCTCCTGAGTGCGCCATTTACTGCTTTGAGCAGTTGCCCCCTTCAAGGCGCTCCTGTGTCGATGAAGGTTACGCACTCGTAGCTCAGCTGGATAGAGTACCCGGCTACGAACCGGGCGGTCGGAGGTTCGAATCCTCCCGAGTGCGCCATATCTGGAAAGGCCCGCAATGCGGGCCTTTTTCATTTTCTCACGCAGCCTTCTCTGTCAAAGCTCACTTGGCGACGGTTTCCCTGTCGATCCTGGTAGTAATAACGCAGCTGGCCGTTCTGGCCTGTGACTTTGTCTGGCCGACCAAGCATGCTCTCAACATCCCTCCGCGTCATGCCGGTGCGTATTTCCTTCCGGATGATAGCCTCCCGACGTGACGACCCTGTGACGCGATTTCCGCATCCATCATCCCGGGCTCCTACAATTACCAGGTCATTGGGCGTCGACTGTTGAGCGCTTGCGGATGATTTTGATAGAGGTGCCGTCGTTCTGGCTTCACTGCCGTCTGAATACGCGTTGGGCGTTGTGATCGTCGTTTGCTCGCCCTGTGACGGGCACCCGTGGGCCGTGTAAGTGACGTGGCCATCTGGTGCGATGCAGCGCTGTAGCGTCGCGGCGTCGGAGTGAGATACATCCATAGTGGCTGCGGCGACCGCGAGTAAATGAAACCAAACCTTCATCGAACATCCTCCATGACGTCAACGCAGCCTATCTAAATGATCAATCAAGGAAAGGCGGGGTCCATTGTTATGTGGGGCCGTTCCGCTTCCTGATCCTGCGATTGTCGCTGCGGTGACCTACGGCGTGATTCAAATGCGCGCTTCGTTCGAGATGTGTATGATGTCGGCCGTCAGTCCCGCCGGGACTTGTGGACCCCCTCCATGGACTTACCCAGTAGTTACTCAATCCTTTCGTTTCAACGATCGTTTGCTGATTGATTGAGCCCCGTGGCCATCCGCTGCTGGGGCGGAGCGTGCCATGACTGAAGTAGAAGCCAAAAAGCCGCAAGAAAGCCTGCAGGATCGCCTTGGCCAGGTGGTCGACCTCCTTCATCGCCACCGTGTTGTCGAAGACCTTGCGCATCGTCAGGAAGGGCCTCATCAGGCGCTTGTCGAGAATCTCGTCCATCGTCAGAACCTCGTCAAACTGCAGCGCAGGCTCGATGAACTCCACCCGGCAGACATCGCCTATATCCTTGAAGCACTACCGCTTGAGGATCGCTTGCTCGTCTGGCAATTGGTCAAAGCCGATCGCGATGGTGAAATCCTTCTCGAAGTGTCCGATGCGGTGCGTGAAACGCTGCTTGCGGACATGGATGACCACGAGATCCTGGCGGCCGCCAAGGAACTCGATGCGGATGAGCTGGCGGACCTTGCAGCTGAGCTGCCGCGCGACGTTGTCCACGAGCTCATGGAGAGCCTCGATGCGCAACAGCGTGAGCGTGTGCGATCTGCCTTGTCCTACGAGGACGACCAGGTCGGCGCGCTCATGGACTTCGAAATGGTCACCATCCGAGAGGACGTGGCGCTTGAGGTAGTACTGCGCTATTTGCGTCGTCTCAAGGAGCTGCCTGGCCACACCGACAAGCTGTTCGTGGTGGACTACGAAGGCGTGCTGAAGGGTGTATTGCCTATCAAGCGGCTGCTGGTGAATGACCCTGAGAAGCAGGTTGCCGAAGTCATGGCAGCCGATCCTGTCAGTTTTCACCCGGATGGTGATGCGTACGAAGCAGCTCAAGCGTTCGAGCGCTATGACCTTATTTCCTCGCCTGTGGTCGACAAGAACGGCAAGCTCATCGGCCGTCTGACCATCGACCAGATGGTCGACCTTATTCGTGAAGAGGGTGAGGCAGAGGTGCTGAACATGGCCGGTCTGCGCGAAGAGGAAGACATCTTCGCGTCAGTCTGGAAGTCGGTGCGCAACCGCTGGGCATGGCTTGCGATCAATCTGGTGACTGCCTTCGTGGCCTCTCGGGTGATCGGTCTGTTCGAAGGCTCGATCGAGAAGCTGGTTGCGCTCGCTGCACTCATGCCAATCGTCGCGGGTATCGGCGGCAATTCGGGCAACCAGACCATTACGATGATCGTGCGTGCAATGGCGCTTGATCAGGTCAATCCGGCCAGCACCCGGCGGCTGCTGCGAAAGGAGCTGGGTGTCTCCCTGGTCAATGGCGTCGTATGGGGTGGCGTAATAGGGGTCGTTGCCTACCTGCTCTATGGAAGCTGGTCGCTGGGCGTCGTGATGACGACTGCGATGACGCTCAACCTATTGCTTGCCGCGCTCATGGGCGTGCTGATCCCGATGACGCTCGCGAAGATGGATCGCGACCCCGCCATGGGTTCGAGCGTCATGATCACAGCCATGACTGACAGTGGCGGCTTTTTCATCTTCCTGGGCCTGGCATCAGTTTTTCTGCTGTAAGCAAGTCTGCCAGGGTTGCGTTCGCCAGATCCCTGCCTGTCACACCCAAACGCAGAAAAGGCCGGCAATTATGCCGGCCTTTTTCGTGCGGCTCGCGTTCATGAAAACGGCTCCACACCCTTGTGTCGCATGGTCGGGTTCTGATGAGCACAGAGAGGGTCTGAGTCGTCCCGCCGACAATAACCCAAAATCCCGGCAGCAAAGGCTAGCGATGCTGGTGGGCAGCGTTAAGGATACGAGGCGTGAGAGCGTGTCTTGGGGAAGGCGAGGGGTGTGGCGGGGCGGCAGTTTGGGAAACCGGCTATGCAGGTGGCCGGCATTACACCGGCCGCACAGGGGTGTGGATCAGGCGTCTTCGTTGGCGGCCATTTCCACATCATGCGCAATGAGCGCAACAAGTGCATTCTGCTGCCGGCGAGAGAGCTGGCGGAAACGCTGAAGCAGTTCGCGCTCGTGCAGGCTCAGTTCTGGACTGTCTAGACGCATGTTCAGCTCGTCGCTGATAGCGCCTTCCTGAATCAGGCTCTGCTCAAGGCGAGCGATGATCTCGGAGTTCATGCTGCGGTGATGGTTGCGCGCCACGTCTGCGATACGTTCACGCATGCCTTCTGGCAGTCGAACGACGAATTTGTCAGCCGTACGGCTGGAATAGATAGCCTGTTTCATAGGGCGCATACAAATACCGGTTGGTCTGTGGGAATGATGCTGGCATTCCGCTATATAGGAAATCGTCACTGTTCGACCTGTGAGGACAGGAATCGTTCAGTTTTCAGCATCATGACTAAAGTACGGATTAAATATTTTTGACGCCAAATTATGGGCGCATTGTGTACGACCTGAAGGCTATTGGCCAGCACCATTTGGCGTATTTTTACAGTTTCTACAATACGCCCCAGCACGGCGTCGTTCTGGGCGCTGTCTGGGTTTGAAAAAGGGCGTATCATCGCCCCCTTCGAAGTCGGCGCTGCAGGGTGCCGGCAAGGCACAATTTACCGGGATGGTCTAATGGCGGGAAAACTGATTTACCTGATGGGTCCTTCGGGATCAGGTAAGGACAGTTTGCTACGCGCGGCACGTACACGGCTCGAACAGATGGGCTTTCGTATCGCACGCCGCGTCATTACGCGTTCTGCTGAAGCGACAGGTGAGGACGCCCTGGCGGTTACGCCTGTCGAGTTCGAGGAGATGCGAGAGCAGGGCGCTTTCGCGCTTTACTGGCGCGCGAACGGTCTGGGGTACGGAATATCGAAGGAAATCGATACGTGGCTATCCGAAGGTTCACACGTGCTGGTCAACGGATCACGCGAGTACCTCCCGAAAGCGCAGCAACGTTATCCCGATCTCGCGCCCGTCCTGCTTTCAGTCAGTTCCGGGGTTTTGAGCCGGCGACTGCTCGCGCGTGGTCGCGAGTCGCTGGGTGAGATCGAAGCGCGCATGGCGCGTAACTCAACGTTCAGACGCCCTGACCACGGAAGTCAGCAAGCACTGACGCTGGATAACTCCGGCGATCTCGAGGCGTCGGTCGAATCCTTCCTGGTGCTCCTGTCAGACGTGGTCGATTCGAAGGCGTAGGCGCTGCGTCCTACGCCTTCTTCGCTCAGCCCCGGTAGTACCGTTGCGGTACGAATGGGGTCTTCGAAACCTTCATCGCGACCCGCTTTCCGCGCACGAGCGCCCATACCTCGGAGTCGACAGAGGCGTGCATGCTGTCGATGTAGCCCATGGCAACGGGAGCGGCGAGCGTAGGCCCGAATCCTCCACTGCATACCCGCCCTATGTCATTGCCTTCTGCATCTACGATCTGAGCACCTTCGCGCACAGGGACGCGTTCCTGTGGAAGCAGCCCGACGCGTTTACGATTGATGCCACTGCGTTGCTGCTCGAAGATGCGCTCCGCGCCTGGGAATCCGCCAGCGCGACCACCATCGATCCGCCGTACTTTCGAAATGGCCCAGGTCAGCGCTGCTTCAACAGGTGTCGTTGCGGTGCTCATGTCATGGCCGTAAAGGCAAAGGCCTGCCTCAAGTCTCAGTGAATCGCGGGCACCCAGCCCAATGGGCTGAACTTCCGGCTCAGCCAACAAGCTGCGCGCGAGCATTTCAGCCTGTTCGCTAGGCACCGAGATCTCATAGCCATCTTCGCCCGTATAACCGGAGCGGCTTACAAAGCAGTCCACCCCTAGCAGGCGAACGGTAGCAATCGACATGAAGGTCATGCTGCGCACTTCAGGTGCGAGACGCATGAGCACGTCTACCGCCTTTGGGCCCTGAAGCGCGAGCAGGGCCCGTGCGGAAAAGAGGCTTGTGATCTCGCAGTGTCCGCCCAGGCGCCTTTCAATGTGTGCAAGGTCCTGCGTCTTGCAGGCCGCGTTCACCACAAGAAAGAAGGTATCTTCGCCGAGATTGGCAATCATGAGATCGTCGAGAATTCCTCCATCCTCCTCAAGGAACATCGCGTAACGCTGCATCCCTTTTGGTAGGTCTATGACGTCGATCGGGGTGATGGACTCGAGCAGCCTGGCAGCTTCAGGCCCGCGAACCAGGATCTGGCCCATGTGTGAAACATCGAATAGCCCGGCCTGTTCGCGCGTGTGCAGATGTTCTTTCATCACCCCGAGCGGATATTGCACCGGCATTTCATAGCCTGCGAACGGAACCATCCTCGCGCCCATTTCTAGGTGCAGGTTATGAAGTGGAGTCTGGGCAAGCTCAGTCATCGTTGTTTCCTAGGCAATTGCGACCGGTCGCCCATGAAGTACAGGTACGGTCAGTCAGCATTCAATGATATTTACCGCCAGCCCACCGCGGGCGGTTTCCTTGTATTTGGTTTTCATGTCGGCGCCTGTCTGGCGCATGGTGCGGATCACTTTGTCCAGCGAGATGAAATGCTGCCCGTCGCCCCGAAGGGCCATGCGGGCGGCGTTGATGGCCTTCACGGAGCCCATTGCATTTCGTTCGATACAAGGCACCTGAACGAGGCCACCTACGGGGTCGCACGTGAGCCCCAGATTATGTTCCATACCGATTTCAGCAGCATTTTCGACCTGCTGGGGTGTGCCACCCAGAACCTCGCACAGGGCGCCAGCCGCCATGGAGCAGGCAACGCCGACCTCACCTTGGCATCCAACTTCAGCGCCAGATATGGAGGCGTTCTCCTTGTAGAGAATACCGATAGCCGCAGCGGTCAGCAGAAACCGCATCACGCCCTCCGTGGTGGCACCGGGTACGAATCGGTCGTAGTAATGCAGAACGGCGGGCACGATTCCGGCCGCTCCATTGGTCGGTGCGGTGACGACGCGTCCCCCCGTTGCGTTCTCTTCGTTGACGGCGAGTGCATAGAGGTTGACCCAGTCGAGCACGCTCAACGCGTCGCGCAGATTGGCTTCAGGCCGTGCGCACAACTGTCGGTGAAGTGCTGCTGCGCGCCGCTTGACCTTGAGGCCGCCGGGCATGATGCCTTCGTTTCTGCAGCCGGCCTGAACGCAGTCCTGCATGACTTGCCAGATTTGCATCAGCCGATCCCGCGTTTCCGACTCGTCTCGCCAGGCCCGCTCATTGCGAAGCATCACCTCGCTGATCGACATCTGGTGCTCGGTGCATTGAGCGAGGAGTTCGCGGCCTGTTTTGAATGGCAACGGAAGGGGCGTGCTGTCTTCGACGATTCGGTCTACGCCAGCCGCCTGATCATCCACGACGAAGCCGCCACCGACTGAGTAATACTCGCGTCGACGCAACTCGATGCCGTGACCATCCAATGCTCTGAAGATCATGCCGTTGGGGTGGGACGGAAGCGCCCGACGAATCATCGCCAGGTGTTCCTTTTCCATGAAGACGATCGGTTTGCGACCGAGCAGGATCAGCCGGTTGCTTTTCCTGATATCGGCGAGCCGGGCGTCGATGGTCGTGGTGTCCACCAGGTCGGGCTGCTCCCCTTCGAGACCCAGAAGGACGGCCTTGTCACTGCCGTGCCCCTTCCCGGTGGCGCCGAGTGATCCGTAGAGTTCAACCCGGACGCTTTCCGTTGCGTCCAGCAGGCCATCCCGCTCAAGCCCTTCCACGAATCGGGCCGCAGCTCTCATCGGGCCCACCGTATGTGAACTAGAGGGACCAATGCCGATTTTGAAGAGGTCGAAAACACTAAGCGCCATGAGCTCACCTTCGTCAGGATGACGCGCGGACAAGTGTCCGCGCGCCGGGGTCATGCGTCCTGGTAAGCCTCGATGCTGGGACAGGCACAGACGAGGTTCCGGTCGCCGTATACGTTGTCCACCCGCGCCACGGGCGGCCAGTATTTCCCGTCGATAAGCGTATTGACCGGGAATACCGCCTGCTCGCGGCTATAGGGATGGCTCCACTCGCGCGTCAGTTCGGCGGCGGTGTGCGGAGCATTCTTGAGCGGGTTGTCGACGGCGTCCAGTTCACCGCGCTCCAAAGCACGGATCTCGTCGCGAATAGCGATCATGGCGTCGCAGAAGCGGTCCAACTCCTCCTTGGATTCACTTTCGGTCGGCTCGATCATGAGTGTGCCCGCAACCGGGAAGGACATGGTGGGTGCGTGGAAACCGAAGTCGATGAGACGCTTGGCCACATCATCCACGGTCACTCCACTGCTGTCTTTCAGGGGGCGAAGGTCGAGAATGCATTCGTGCGCTACCAGCCCGTTGCTTCCCGTGTAGAGCACGGGATAGTGCTCTTCGAGCCGACGGGCCACGTAGTTGGCAGCAAGAATCGCCACCTGCGATGCGCGGGTCAGGCCTTCACCGCCCATCATCTTCATGTACATCCACGAGATCGGCAGAATGCTCGCACTGCCGTAGGGCGCAGCGCTCACCGCACCAGCCTTGTTCTCCCAATGCGTATGGCCTGGAAGAAATGGCGCGAGGTGAGCCTTCACGCCGATAGGACCAACGCCTGGGCCGCCACCGCCATGGGGGATGCAGAACGTCTTGTGCAGGTTGAGGTGAGACACATCTCCGCCAAACTTGCCTGGCGCGCACAGGCCGACCATCGCGTTCATGTTTGCGCCGTCGATGTAAACCTGGCCGCCGTTGTCATGCACGATCTGACAGATTTCACGGATGCCTTCCTCGAATACGCCATGCGTGGACGGGTAGGTAATCATCAGTGCTGCCAGGCGATCCTTGTGTTCGCTTGCCTTGGTTCGCAGATCATCGATATCGACGTTGCCATAGCTGTCGCACGCCGTGACGATCACGCGCATGCCGACCATGGTCGCCGTGGCAGGGTTGGTACCATGGGCCGATGCCGGGATCAGGCAGATGTCGCGCTGGTCGTCTCCTCGGCTGAGGTGATAGGCGCGAATGGCCAATAGACCGGCATATTCCCCTTGCGAACCTGCGTTGGGCTGGAGCGATACCGCGTCATAACCAGTCGCTGCGCAGAGCATCTCTTCCAATTCGCGGGTCAGTTGCTGGTATCCCTCGCTCTGCTCAGCGGGTGCGAACGGGTGCAGATTGCCGAATTCGGGCCACGTGATCGGGATCATTTCGCTCGCCGCATTGAGTTTCATCGTGCACGATCCCAGCGGGATCATGGAACGATCGAGAGCGAGGTCCTTGTCCGCGAGCTTGCGCAGGTATCGCATGAGCTCGGTTTCGGAATGGTAACGATTGAACACGTCATGCTGAAGGATCGTCGACCGGCGCTTCAGGGCTTCCGGAAGCGCGCTACCGGTCGCAAGCGATGTCACATCCGGCACCGGTTTGCCGTTCGCGAACAGCGCCAGCAGCTCGGTCACGTCGGCAACGGTCGTGCTTTCATCGAGCGACACGCCAAACCGGCCGTCATCGATCCTGCGCAGGTTGATGCTCAGTTCCTGCGCACGAGCATGCACGTCGGCCGTCTCGGCGCTTTTCACCGTGATCGTATCGAAGAAGTCTGCCGTATCCACGGTGTAGCCAAGCTGACGGAGGCCTTCAGCCAAGGCACGGGTAAGGCTACGTACGCGCTCCGCGATGCGGATCAGGCCTTCCGGGCCGTGGTAAACGGCAAACATGCTGGCGATGTTGGCGAGAAGCACCTGAGCCGTACAAATGTTGCTTGTCGCCTTCTCGCGGCGGATGTGCTGCTCGCGCGTCTGCATGGCGAGACGCAGCGCTGGATTGCCGTGCCGATCGACAGAGAGGCCGACGAGCCGCCCGGGCATATCGCGCTTGAAGGCATCGCGCGTCGAAAAATAGGCTGCATGCGGGCCACCGAATCCGAGCGGCACACCAAACCGCTGCGCGGTGCCGATAGCGACGTCCGCGCCGAACTCGCCGGGCGGGGTAAGCAGCGTCAGCGCAAGCAGGTCCGCGGCGACGGCCACCAGGGCGTTGCCCTCATGAAAGCGCTCGATCAGCGCGCGGTAGTCGTAGATGTCGCCATTGCTGGCTGGATACTGCAACAGAGCACCGAAGAAAGCGCTGCTGTCGGTCAGCTCGAACTCATTGCCGACGACGATTTCGATGCCCAAAGGCTCGGCGCGAGTATGCAACACCGCCAGCGTCTGTGGGTGGCAGTGCTGCGATGCAAAAAAGGTGTTGCTCGCCTTGTTCTTGGACAGACGCTTGCAGAACGTCATCGCTTCGGCTGCGGCAGTTGCCTCGTCCAGCAATGACGCGTTGGCGATGGGCAGCCCGGTAAGGTCGATGATCAACGTCTGGAAGTTGAGTAGCGCCTCCAAACGCCCTTGAGAGATTTCCGGCTGATAAGGCGTATACGCGGTGTACCACGCCGGATTTTCAAGCAGATTGCGCAGGATGGGGGAGGGCGTCAGCGTGCCGTAATAGCCTTGGCCAATGTAGTTCTTGAACTGCTGGTTCTTCTTCGCGATGGCCTTGATTGCAGCAAGCGCCTCAGCTTCACCCATGCCGTCGAAGCTGGGCAGAACGCTGGTGCCCTTGATGCTAGCTGGAATGACACTGGCGGTGAGCGCGTCCAGGCTGTCGTATCCGACCTGCTCCAGCATGGCATGTTCTTCGTTTTTGCTGGGGCCAATATGGCGGGCGATGAATTCGTTTCGGGTATCGAGCTTGATCGACATGGAAGGATCCTCAGGCTTGGCCGGCAATCAGGGCGTCGTAGGCAGACTGGCTCAGCAACGATGTCAGGCTCGATGCGTCGGCAGGGCGGAAACGGAAGAACCAACCGTCCGTTAGAGGCGACTCGTTCACTTTCTCCGGGCTTGCTTCCAGCGCCTCATTGAGCTCGACAATTTCCCCATCCAGGGGCATCGCTATGTTGCTCGCGGCTTTCACTGATTCGAGCACAGCGACTTCTTCGCCTGCCGCGTATGCACGACGCTCTGGCAGTTGGACGAACACGACGTCTCCCAATGCATTCTGAGCATAGTCTGTGATGCCTACGGTGATCAGCCCCTCTTCATCCTGGCGCAGCCATTCGTGTTCAGCCGTGAAACGCAAGTCGCTCATGTGTACTCCCCAGTGACTACAGCCCCGCCTGCGCGAGGTTCAAACAGCTCTCACAGCAAGGACAGTGCCATACGAAAAAATCGTTGAATATCACGTGTTTGCGCGGAATTTAGGGTTCATCTGCGCTCACTGCGTGTATCGATAACGATACACTTGGCGCCGAAGGCTCAGGCTTGCTGCAGGGGGAGTACGAAATTCGCTGGCTGCAGGGAGTTGTAGCGATTGCGTAACAATGGATCGAAATCGTTACGAACGCTGGAGTGGCTGTCGAGCGGGAGGGTTTGCGACAATGCCCGCGGATTTATACCGGGATCAAACTATGCCTGCCTGCCAAACGCCTGTCATTGTCGCCTTCGACTTCCCTACCCGAACTGCCGCGCTCGACCTTGCGGATCGGCTCGATCCAGCCTATTGCAGGGCAAAGGTAGGCAAGGAGCTCTTCACACGTTGCGGGCCGGCCATTGTCGAGGCCTTGCACCAACGGGGATTCGAAGTCTTCCTTGATTTGAAGTTTCACGACATTCCCAATACGACCGCCATGGCCGTCAAAGCGGCAGCCGAGCTCGGGGTCTGGATGGTGAATGTGCATTGCTCCGGCGGTCTCAGAATGATGTCCGCCTGCCGGAATGTGTTGGAGCAACAGTCTGGAGTGCAACCGCTGCTGATCGGCGTCACGGTGCTGACCAGCATGGAGCGCAGTGACCTTGAGGGTATCGGATTGGATATCGAGCCCGAGGAGCAGGTGCTTAGGCTTGCGGCACTGGCAAATTCGGCGGGCCTAGACGGGCTGGTGTGTTCGGCTCAGGAAGCGCAGGTGCTGAAGCAGGCCCAGCCAGGTCTTCAATTGGTAACGCCAGGTATTCGCCCAGCCGGGAGCGCGAGCGACGATCAACGTCGTATCCTGACGCCGCGCCAGGCCGTTGATGCCGGAGCAGACTTTCTAGTTATCGGCCGACCTGTTGCTCAGGCCGCAGACCCCCAGGCCGCCCTGCGGAAGGTCGTGTCCGAGCTGGCGTGACGCGGCGACGATTCTTACCGGGTCAGCGCGTGCGCCAGTTCAGGATGAACAGGGTCGCCATGCCAGCGACCACGCCCCAGAAAGCTGATCCGACGCCTGCCAATGACATCCCCGAAGCGGTCACAAGGAACGTGACCAGGGCAGCTTCGCGTTCGCGTGGCTCACTCATGGCCTGGGTCAGACCGCCAATGATCGACGCGAACAGGGCAAGCGCTGCGATCGAAAGGATCAGGGCCGCCGGAAGTGCGGCGAACAGTGCCGCCAGCGTTGCGCCAAACAATCCGGCAATCCCGTAGAACACGCCACACCACATTGCGGCGGTGTACCGGCGTCGAGGATCTTCATGTGCTTCGGGGCCAGCACAAATGGCTGCGCTTATCGCAGCCATGTGGATCCCATGGGACCCGAATGGGGCCAACAGAATGGATGTTAGGCCCGTTACATTGAGCAAGGGCGACGCCGGGACGTCATAGCCATTGGCGCGCAACACTGCCATGCCAGGCAGGTTCTGCGATGTCATGGCAACGATGAACAGCGGAATGCCAATGCTGATTGCTGCGGAGACTGACAGGGTAGGGCTTGTCCAGGTCGGCACAGTCAACTGCACCTGGAAGCGGCTGAAATCGAACAGTCCCTGAACCCCTGCAACTAAGCACCCTACGATGAGCGCGGCCAGCACCGCGTAGCGGGGCATTGCGCGTTTCCCAACCAGGTAGGCGAACAGCATCGCGATCACCAGCAGCGTCTGCTGTTCGGCTGCATTGCAGATTTCCAGACCTATCTTGAACAGCACGCCCGCGAGCAATGCCGCCGCAATCGACGCAGGGATGCGCCGCATGATCCGGTCGAAGCTACCGGTGAGGCCGCACAGTACGATGAGTGCTGAACACAGCATGTACGCGCCAATCGCCTCACTGTAGGGCACCCCTGGCAGGCTTGTGATGAGCAGCGCCGCTCCGGGCGTCGACCACGCAACCATAATTGGCGCTCGATACCATAGCGAGAGCCCTATGCAGATCGGCGCCATGCCAATGGACAATGCCCATATCCACGAGGAGATCTGTGCGTCAGTAAGGCCAGCCGCCTGTCCGGCCTGGAACATCAGTACGAGAGAGCTCGTATAGCCCGTCAACATGCCAATGAAACCGGCGATAACGGTTGAGGGCGAGCTGTCGGCAAGCGGTCGCGGTCGCGTCGTCATCAGGCTACTCCCTTGACGTCGAGCAGGATAGGCACGAGCGATGCGATAAGCAGTAGGGCCATTCCAATATTGAAGGCACGTCGCGTGGCCGGGTTATCAAGCCACCGCCGCAAGAGTGTGCCCGTGACCGTCCACAGCCCGATGGAGGGACCATTCACCAGTCCAAACAGACCGGCGATAAGCAGCACATTTACCACGTAATCCTGGTGGGGGGCGTAGGTGGCGATGACCCCCACCGCCATGACCCAAGCCTTGGGGTTGACCCATTGAAAGGCAGCCGCCTGGAGAAATGTGAATGGTTTTGCGCGTGTGTCGGTACGCGCGTCAGGCGGTGCGGAACGTGCAATGGCCCAGGCCAGGTAAACGAGATAGCAGGCGCCCACGTATTGGAGCACCTTGTGCAATAAAGGCAGGCGTTCGAACACCTCGCCGAGGCCGAGCCCGACCGCGGCAACCATGAGTGTGAATCCGATGCTTACGCCAAGCATGTGGGGCACGCTTCGGCGAAGCCCAAAATTCACACCAGAGGCCAGCAGCATCATGTTGTTTGGGCCGGGTGTAACGGACGTGACGAACGCGAAGGCAACGAAGGCGACCAGCAATTCCAGGGTCATTATGCGAATCCTTATTCTGGACAGGCAGCGTATCGGCATGCGCGGGGTCGCGTCGCGATACAGCAAGGCTTCGCTTGAGCGGTACAGTTTTCGACCGTTCGGAAATGGACCGGAACAGTCCCTGCTACATCATGATGTTTGCGATCTGCATTGACTACGGCAGGCACCCTAGCTAGCGTCTCGCAGGCGGCATCAGGGCCGACGGACATGGGACGTGGAAATGAAGGTATATGGAGATTGGCGGTCAGGAAACTGCTACAAGGTGGGCTTGCTGCTGAGTCTCCTGGAGCGCCCGTTCGAGTGGATCGACGTTGATGTACTGGGTGGCGAAACGCGTACGGCTCAGTTTCAGGTAAAGAACCCCAATGCCAAGATTCCCGTTGTCGAATTCGACGACGGCCGCACATTGTGGGAGTCGAATGCCATTCTTTTTTACCTGGCGCAGGGTACGTCCTTGCTCCCGCAGGATCTGTGGCTTCAGGCGCAAGTGTTGCAATGGCAATTTTTCGAGCAATACAGCCACGAGCCCTATATCGCGGTAGCCCGGTTCATCAACATCTACCTGGGTATGCCGGCCGAGCGAAGGGCCGAGTTCGAGGACAAGCGGGTGGGCGGCTACAAGGCGTTGGACGTCATGGAGGCCCAATTGCAAAAGCAATCGTTTCTGGTGGGCGATCGGTTCAGCGTCGCGGACATCAGCCTGTATGGCTATACCCACGTTGCAGGGGAAGGTGGTTTTGACCTTTCACGCTACCCGTGCATCCAGGCGTGGATTGCCCGCATTGAGGCGCTGCCCGGCTATCGAGCGATGGGGTAGGGGCGAGGATAGGAAGCCAGGCGGGCCCGGCCAGTCCAGGCCAGCCTGGCCGGACCTACCCGGCCGGACCTACCCGGCCAGACCTGCCCGGCCGGACCTACCCGGCCAGACCTACACCACGTCTTTAGCGAACGAGGCTCAGAAACTCGGTGCGCGTCGCTGTGTTCTCGCGGAACTGCCCAAGCATCACGGACGTGACCATGGACGAATTCTGCTTCTCGACGCCGCGCATCATCATGCACATGTGCTGCGCTTCGATCACCACGCCTACACCAGCCGCGCCGGTTACCTGCTCGACCGCTTCAGCGATCTGACGAGTCAGGTTCTCCTGAATCTGCAGACGGCGCGCAAACATGTCGACGATACGGGCAATCTTGGAAAGGCCAAGTACCTTGCCGTTGGGCAGATACGCAACATGTGCCTTACCGATGAACGGGAGCATGTGGTGCTCACACAACGAGTACAGCTCGATGTTCTTCACCAGAACCATCTCGCTGTTGTCGGAAGAAAACAGCGCGCCGTTGGTAACGTCTTCGAGCGTCTGGTTGTAGCCGTGGCAGAGGTACTGCATGGCCTTGGCGGCGCGCTTGGGGGTGTCCAGCAGGCCTTCGCGGGAAACGTCCTCGCCAAGCTGACCAAGTATCGCCGAATAATGCTGTTCCAGGGACATGGAATATCCTGAAGCGATTCGAAAGGGGGACGAAGATTAGGCGTCCGCCGGTTCGCTGGCAAGGGGTTTACCGACTGCCAAAGGCGGTCATTCGTCGCGACCGTCCAGCATCTGCCGCTTGAGCAGCACGTAGATCGCGCCCGTTCCACCATGGCGCGGCAGGCAGGAAGTGAAACCGAGTACCTGCGCATGCTGGCGCAACCAGGTGTTCACATGGCTTTTGATCAAGGGGCGACGACCATCGAGCCGCGCAGCCTTGCCATGAGTCACACGAACGCAGCGCACTTCAAGGCGCGCTGCTTCCTTGAAGAACGCCCACAGCTGTTCACGCGCCAGTTCGACAGTAAGGCCGTGAAGGTCGAGGCTGCCTTCAAAGGGGATCTCGCCCGATTTGAGCTTGCGCATCTGGCCTTCCTGAACCCCATCGCGCGCCCAGTACAGCGGTTCTTCAGCGCCCACGTCGATGACGAACTGATCCGACAAGCCATCCACTTTCGTCGTAGCGCTGCTGAGCTGGGCATTCAGTCGGCGATTGGCGATCTGGGCCTTGTCGTCGCGAGGCTTGCCGGTGTCTGCGCGATCGACCTCGATACGCTTGACGCCGCGCATCTCCGATCGGAACAGCGAAAATTCATCGTCTTGCATGGTGGCTCCGCGAGGCGGGATGCAGGTGGCTTCGAAGGGGGCGCAGTCTACCGAAGACCGCCCTGTACGTCAGTTGCGCCGCCTGAGCAGGTGAGGGGACATCTCAAGGCCATCCATACCGCGTTTGCCTCGGCGGCATCGCCGCCAGAACAGAAGGCCGATCCAAGTGATGAGCACGCCCGGTATGAGCGCCGCCAGCCCACTGGCAATCGTGGCGTCAAGGCCGCTTGCAAGCAGCGGATGACCTGCCAATGCAGCAACGCCCATGACGATCAGCATCGCACCGCCAGCAATCACGAGCACCGCAAGGGTACAACCCAGGCGGCCACGCCAGGATGACGGCCCTTTCGGGCGCAGTCGGCGGGCGTCGAACCCATCGGACAACTTCATCTAACCTCCTCTGAAAAAGGTGCTGACTCCCCTGTCTATGTGTTCTTCCCTGGACATGAACCTACATGGCGCATGCGCTCGATGCGGTTGGGGCCGCCCGGGTAGGGCCGCCCGGGTAGGGCCGCCCAGGCCAGGCCCCGCAGGTCGCGCCCCGGAGGCTGCGCGAGCCGCGTCTGGATGGATCGCCACGGGCAAGCGTTACCGACCTCGCGGGTGACTTGCCCAGCGGAGGCTACAGCAGCGCCCTGGCTTGCGGAACCACGACAGCGAAGTTGTCGGCCAGCGCCGACAATACGACATGTTGAACTTGCCCAGCGCCCAGGATGCCACCGTCGATGGCAGGCAGGTCTCGGGATGCACAGGCACTCGCGACCACGGTACAGCGGAAACCGTAGTCCTTGGCTGCACGCACGGTTGTGCTCACGCTCGAATGGCTCATGAATCCACACACGATGATGTCCAGATGGCCGAGGGCCAAAAGCCGATCGTGCAAGTCGGTATTGGCGAACGCATTCGGCAGGCGTTTTTCGACAATGATCTCCTGGCCTTCCGGCGCAACTTCGGGCAGGAAGTAACCACGTGGGCCCTGCGGATCGAATAGCCCGCCAGGGATGCCCAGGTGTTTGACGTGCACGATGGGCGTGCCATTCGCGCGCGCGGCCTTGAGCAATGCGGCGATTTCGGCCACGGCTTCGTCGAGGCCAGGGAGAGGAAGCGCACCGCTGCGATACTCTTCCTGAGCGTCAATGATCACCAATGTGGCGTTGTTCAAGTTCGCCGCCGCATAGCCGCGGCCGCTCAATTGAAAAAAGGTTTGCGGCTGACTCATTACGGCAGTCCTCACATTTTGCGTAGGGCGATTGTGGCCTTCTGGCACACGGATGTGAACAGCTAATGCAATCTCGCGGGTGCTTCTCGTATCGCGGGCGGTCGCCGAACGGCGGTTGTGTTTGATTAATCCGTGCGTGCGAGTCACCCCGCTGTTGATCCAGATCAATGGCGCGCGAAGGCGGGTCGGTTAACGTAGCGCCATCTGATCGCAGTGAGACGCAGCCAGCCATGTTTATCGAGCAGGGCGTAATCGCCGGAGCATTCCTTGCCGTAACCTGCACGTTGGTCTGCCTGATCCCGGCGCTCGTCATCGGACGCAGCGAAAGCCAGGACTGACTCACTCGATCACCACGAGCACGCAAGGCACTTCGGGCGACTTCGGTCGCCTTTTTTTGCCTGCCGATCGGCATCCCGTTCTTGTCCATGAACTATCGGGGCGTTAGCGAGATCGACTACCGTGAACGCCAAATTGGCCCCGTGGAGATCGATGGATGCCCGCAAACGCGCACTTCTATGAGCCTCAGAAAGGCCATGGCCTGCCGCATGATCCTTTCAACGCGATTGTCGGTCCTCGCCCGATTGGTTGGATATCCTCAAGCGACCAGGCGGGTGTCCTGAACCTGGCGCCTTACAGCTTTTTCAATGCCTTCAACTATGTTCCACCGATTGTCGGTTTCGCGAGTATCGGCTACAAGGACAGCATCCGGAACATCGAGCAAACCGGCGTGTTTTGCTGGAATCTGGCGACGCGGCCGCTTGCCGAGCAGATGAATGCCTCTTGCGCCGCCGTTTCCCCGGACGTCGATGAGTTCGAGTTGGCGGGGCTTACCGCTGCGCCGTCAACGGTCGTGAACGTACCGCACGTCGCTGAGGCACCCGTTGCTTTCGAGTGCCGGCTGACCCAGTCGTTGAGGCTGAAGACAGCCGGCGGTGATGATGTCGACACCTGGTTGGTGCTTGGGGAAGTCGTGGCTGTGCACATCGACCGGTCGTTGCTTGTCGACGGGGTCTATCAAACGGCAGCCGCACAGCCGATTCTCCGCGGCGGCGGCCCTGCCGACTATTTCGAGATCGACGAACGCCTCAAATTCCAGATGCGCCGGCCGGGCGCTTGAAGCTCGCTTATGAAGGCGCGCCGCGGCGTCGCGCCTTCCGCGTACTCACGCCCGCTCGATCCGGGCCGGTGTACGCTGCATCAATACCTTGCCTTCGCGAATCGATACGAGCGCGTGTCCCTGACTGCGGACCATCTCGTAGTCGTTCGGTGCCGACAAGATAAGCAGGTTAGCCGGTCGGCCAACTTCAAGCCCGTAGCGTTCGCCGAGATTCAACGTGCGCGCACTGTTATCCGTGATGAAGTCGAGGCAACGCTGCAGATCGTCATAACCCAGCATGTGGCAGATGTGCAGGCCTGCTTCCAGGATGCGCACGATGTTCCCATTACCGAGTGGGTACCACGGATCGACGATGGAATCCTGTGCCAGGCACACGTTCATGCCGGCACGATCGAGCTCTGCAACCCGCGTGACGCCCCGGCGTTTGGGGAAGGTGTCGAAGCGGCCCTGCAGGTGAATGCTCTCGGTCGGGCACGATACGAAGTTGATGCCTGACATCTTCAGTAATCGGAACAGCTTGGAACAGTACGCATTGTCATAAGAGCCCATCGCGACCGTGTGGCTGGCTGTCACCCGTTCGCCCATCCCGCGTACGCGGGCCTCCTCGGCAAGGACTTCCAGGAAACGGGAATGCGGGTCGTCCGTTTCGTCGCAGTGAACATCGACCAGGCAACCGGTGCGCTCGGCCAGGTCCATGAGGAATTTGATCGAGCTGACGCCCTGGTCACGAGTGTTCTCGAAGTGCGGAATGCCGCCGACGACATCGGCGCCAATCTCAATGGCCTGTTCCATCAGCCGGCGCCCGTTGGCGAACGACTCGATACCTTCCTGGGGGAAGGCCACAATTTGCAGGTCTATGAGGTGGCGGGTTTCGTCGCGTACCTCGACCATCGCCTTTAACGCCGCGAGTGTCGGGTCGGTGACGTCGACATGCGTTCGGACGTGCTGAATACCATGATCAACCAGCATATCGATGGTGCGCTTCGCCCGGGTTTTGGTGTCTTCGTGCGTTACCAATGCCTTGCGCTCGGCCCAACGCTCGATGCCCTCGAACAGGGTTCCACTCATGTTCCAGGCGGGCTCGCCTGCGGTGAGCGTTGCGTCCAGGTGGATATGGGGCTCGATGAAGGGCGCGGTGACCAGATTGCCTGCGGCGTCCATCGCGCCATGGGCTGTGGGAACTGACCGGGTCTGCGGTGTGATGGCGGCGATCCTGGCTCCATCCAGCTCGATGCTGAATAGGCCGTCACGGCGCCGCAGCCGTGCATTGATGATCTTCATGGGTTACCTCTTGGGCTTCACGGCAATCCGCGCGTGAAGCCAATGTATGAGCAGTGGGCGAATCATACCGCCGTTTTTCGAAGGGATAACGGCTCAGGCTCGGCTCTGGGTTGCCAGATTCGTTTGCGTAGCCTTGCGCAGCGTGGATAGGGCGACATAGGCCACTGCGGCAACGATGATGCCGACGATGGGGGCGACCCATGGTGATAGGTAGGCGCAGACGGCTCCGCATCCGTAGGCTCCCAGCCCTACCCAGTTGAACGCGGGCAGGTCGGCGTCAGCGAGCTTGGGATACTGCTGGCGATGTCCGTGGAAATAGTCAGCGACGATTACACCGCCGATGGGCGGAATGATCGCACCCAGCAGAAGTAGAAACGGAATGAGCAGGTCTGACATGCCGCCGATCGCAAGCAGGGTCCCGACAGCGGCGCCCGCGACGGTCACCGTCTTGCGGCGATTGGTTCGCATCAGATTGCAGCCGGCCGCGGCGAAGTTGTAGATGGTGTTGTCCTGCGTCGTCCACAGGTTCAGGAACAGCATCACGACCGCGGCAATCGAAAGGCCCTGAAGCACAAGTACTTCAACGACGTCCGCCTGTTGATAGACGATGGCGCCGTACGCGCCTGCAATGATCATCAATCCGTTCCCGAAAAAGAATCCGGCAAGGCTTGCGATTACCGCAACACGCGGCGTGCGCGCAAAGCGTGTCCAGTTGGTAGCCTGCGTTGCGCCGCTTACGAAAGTGCCGAAGATCAGTGTAATGGCCATGTTCATGGTCATCGTCTCAGATGGCTGAATTGCCAGCAGCGCATTGAGCCCGCCAGCATCGCGCGTCGCGATCCACAACGAGATGCCCAACAGTATGCACATTGCCGGAACGGCGATGCGGGAGAGCAAATCCAGCCCGCGATAGCCGATATAGGCCGTTACGCAAAAGCCAAAGCCGAACAGCACCATCAATGGAATGGTCAGGCCTTCAGGTAGGCCGAGCAGTTTCACCAGCACGATCGCGATGGTTGCAGTACCCCAGGCGTACCAGCCTATCTGGGTAAAGCCCAGGATCAGGTCCGATAACTTGCTGCCGATCTCACCGAAACAGAACCGGCCCATCAGCACCGAGTTCAGCCCGCTCCTGCACGCAATGGCGCCGAGCACCGCCGCGTAGAGGCCGAGCAAAAGGTTGCCGATGACGGCTGCCCATATGAGCGTCTTGAAGTCGAATGCCATGCCAATCTTGCCACCCGCAAACATCGTGGCGGTGAAAAAGGTAAAGCCGAAGAGCAGGATCGATGTCGAGAAAAGACCATGGCGAGCGCCAGCAGGCACTTCGGTCAGGGGGAAGTCGGAGTCAGGCCGTTGAGACATGGCGGTTCGCTCAGCAATGAAGATCGCGAACCAATTGCACAGGTTGTGCCGGGACCGACTACTCTGAACTGGGGCGGGGCAAAGCACGGTTTCTGATGCTGAATCGCACCATTGCAGTGCGATTCGGCGCATGGGGAGGCTGTTACGGTGCTTAACTGACCGTCACGGTGGGCATTGATGGCATTTCAACCGTTTGTTCCTTGCGGGGCGCGAGTACTTCGGCTTCTCCGTCGACGACCTGATCGCCATGCTGGTTGAAGACTTCAGTCGCCAAACGAACGCGATTCTTCGGGAGCTTTTCAAGCACCTGAATACGAACGCTCAGCGTGTCACCCAGTTTGACGGGTTTTGCGAAGTCGAGGTGCTGGCCAAGGTAGATGGTGCCGGGGCCGGGAAGATTGCAGGCGATGGCGGCACTTATCAGCGCGCCGGTAAACATGCCGTGCGCGATTCGTTCCTTGAATAGCGTGCCGGCGGCAAATTCTGCGTCGAGGTGTACCGGATTGTTGTCGCCTGAAACGGCGGCAAACAGCAGTACGTCCCGCTCCTCGACCCGGCGCTCGACGACCACGAACTGGCCGACGGTGAGCTGCTCGTAAGGAATATTGGTAACAAGGGACATACGGACTCCTGAAAAGAAAAGTGGTCGCCAGATCGACTGTTTGACGGCTCAATAGCCGGCAAAGCCGCGTGTGGCGGGATGCGCCTGGGTGGCGCGGTGAAGCACGGCAAAGGAAAGAGATCGAAAATGACCAGAAAGTCTCATCTGGTCAAAACGCGAACATATTGGCGGATCATGCAATGTCCGGTAAAAGGGTGGCTCGCAACGCCGCTCTGCGTTTAGGCTCCAATGCCGGACGCCATTTTAAACAGCAATCAACCGCTACGGCGGTGAAGACCAAATACAGCATGGAGTTGGCCTCTCATGATCGATAATTTCTGGAGCGACAAATACCCACCCGGCGTTCCAGCCGAGATCGATGCCGATCAGTACCCTAACGTTCAGGCTGTCCTCAAGGAATCTTGCCAGCGTTTTGCGGATAAACCTGCCTTCACCAGTTTCGGCCATACGATCAGCTATGGCGATCTGTATCGCCTTTCGGGCGAGTTCGCCGCCTATCTGCAGTCGCACACGGACCTTGAGCCCGGCGACCGTATCGCCGTGCAGATGCCGAACCTGCTGCAATATCCGGTGGTAGTGTTCGGGGCAATGCGCGCAGGGCTGGTCGTCGTGAATACGAACCCGCTGTATACGGCGCGGGAACTCGAGCACCAATTTCAGGATTCCGGGGCCAAGGCACTCGTCTGCCTCGCCAATATGGCGCACCTCGTGGAAAAGGTGCTTCCGCAGACGTCCATTCGCCATGTCATCGTGACGCAGGTGGGCGACCTGCTGCCGACGTTGAAAGGCTTCGTCGTTAATTCCGTTGTGCGTTACGTGAAGAAGATGGTGCCCCCTTACACGTTGCCACAGGCTGTGTCATTCAAGAGTGCGCTCGCCAAGGGCCGAGGCAGGCCGGTTAAAGATGCTTCGCCGGATGCGCAGGATATCGCGGTGCTGCAGTACACCGGTGGGACGACCGGGGTCGCGAAAGGCGCCATGCTGACGCATCGTAACCTGATCGCGAACATGCTCCAGTGCCGCGTGCTGATGGCGACGGAGCTAAGCGAGGGCCAGGAAACCATCGTGGCGCCGCTGCCGCTGTATCACATCTATGCCTTCACCTTTCATTGCATGGCCATGATGCTGATCGGCAATCACAACCTGCTGATCACCAACCCACGAGACTTGAAGACGACCATCAAGGACATGGCTGGCTGGCGCTTCAATTGTTTCGTAGGGCTGAACACGCTGTTCGTTGCCCTTTGCAACGATGAAAACTTTCGACGCCTTGATTTCTCCGGTCTCAAGGTCACGATCTCCGGTGGCATGGCACTCCAGCAAGCCGTGGCAAAGCGTTGGGAAGATGTAACGGGTTGCAAGATCTGCGAAGGCTACGGCATGACGGAGACCAGTCCCGTGGTCTGTGTAAATTCCGTTCACAACGTGCAGCTTGGCACGATTGGCATCCCCGTACCGTCGACCCGGGTAAAGGTGACCGACGATCAGGGCACTGAACAGCCAATCGGATCACCTGGTGAGCTATGTATCAAAGGTCCGCAGGTCATGAAGGGGTACTGGCAACGCGAGGATGCCACCGCTGAGGTAATGGACGCCGATGGTTGGCTCAAGAGTGGCGACATCGCGGTGATCCAGGAAGACGGCTTCGTCCGCATCGTCGACCGCAAGAAGGACATGATTCTGGTATCCGGCTTCAATGTTTACCCGAATGAGCTCGAGGATGTGCTCATGACGATGCCGGAGGTCGCACAATGCGCCGCAATCGGTATTCCCAACGAGAAGTCGGGCGAGGCGATCAAGATGTTCGTCGTCCTTCGCGCCGGGCAATCGGTTACCGAAGACCAGGTAATCGAGTTCATGCGCGACAAGGTCACCGCGTACAAGCGTCCCAAGTACATTGAGTTCCGGGACGCCTTGCCTACGACCAATGTCGGCAAGATATTGCGCAGGGAACTGCGTGACGAAGAACTGCGCACGCTTGCAAGCAAGGTATCGCAGGAGAAAGCCCCAGCCTGAGCGCCGGGCGTGCATTCGTCGGCCAATCACCTTCGATTGGCCTCGAGCGCTACCTCTCGTCGACTCCCGGCAGGGGGGTGGGTTGCGTCGGGAACTTTTTCGCATATAAAGCGCGAAACGTTACGCAATCGTCATCTGAGCGTGATCAGATGCGTGACGCTCCCTAGCCACCCTGAGTGAATCACTATGAAGAGAGTGCGTCTCGCGATACTTGCTGCACTGCTTGGCGGAATGACCTTTCATGCCTCTGCGGCAGAGCCCCTGCGGGTCCTCTTCGTAGGTAACAGCTATACGTTTTACAATCGACTTCCTGACATCGTGAAGCAGATGTCGATCGACGCTGGCCAGACTCGACCACTTGAGGTGGCTGATGTCACATTCGGCGGCGCGAGCCTTGAGCAGCATTGGCAATTGGGCGACGTCCAGGCCGCGCTAGCCGAGAAGGACTGGGACTATGTGGTGATCCAGGATCACAGCATGATGCCGGTCAAAGATCCTGAAAAGACACGTCAGTACGTCAAGCTGATAGCCGACGCGGCCCGCGCCGATGGTGCGCAGCCCATTCTCTATCTGACATGGGCGCGGCAGAACAATCCTGCCATGCAAGCGCAGCTGGACACGGTGTATACGAGCCTGGCCGAAGAAACGCGTTCGTTGCTTGCGCCGGTCGGCCAGGCTTGGCAGCGCGCGTTGGCGGAAACGCCCAAACCTGTCCTGTTCACCCCCGATGGTAGCCATCCCTCGTATACCGGATCATACCTGGCCGCTTCGGTGTTCTATTCGTTGATCTATGGCACTCAGCCGCCACTTCCAGCCGGTACGGCAGCACCTGCGCTCGAGCAGGCAACGCCGGGTGCGCTTCAGGCGGATGCCTGGGATTCGATCCAATCGTTGAACGTGGCGCTTCGTACGGTGCCCGACGCCCTCAACGTGGCTACAGCAGGCATCCCTGCTGCCAAGGATGCCGTTCAAGCGTCTCGCTAAATCGCCTCGACAAAAAACGCCTCTATAGAGGCGTTTTTTATTCTCTGAAAATATCGGGTTGGCTGCGAAGGGCGCTATCTGGAACAGCGATCAAGGCAACTCTGCTGCTTCGAAGAACGCCTTCAGCACCTGAACCAGGTGTGCAAGATCATGGCTGCCCGCCAGTTCGCGAATCGAATGCATGGCGAAGGTTGGCAAGCCGATATCGACTGTCCGGATGCCAAGCTGACTGGCCGTGATGGGGCCGATCGTCGATCCACAGCCCATGTCGCTTCGGGTTACGAAGCTCTGAACCGGTACATCGTTTTCCAGGCAGAGGTGGCGGAAGAACCCACCCGACTCACTGGTGGTGGCGTAACGTTGATTACTGTTGATCTTGATGACCGGACCTGCGTTGAGCTTGGGGCCATGGTTCGCGTCGTGCTTGTCCGCATAGTTGGGATGGATCCCGTGGGCGTTGTCGGCCGAGATCATCAGCGAACGTTGGACCGTGCGAACGAACGTATCGCCGGACGGAAGCAGCCGTTGGAGTACCTGCTCCAGGAAAGGGCTGTCAGCACCGCAAGCGGAGCTGGACCCCACCTCTTCGTGGTCGGTGCAGACCAGGGCACACGTCTCATCGCCACCCGCGTTCAGCAGGGCCTCGAGACCTGCGTAGCAGGACAGGAGGTTGTCCAGTCGGGCGCCGGCAATGAAGTCATTGTCCAGGCCGATAACTGCGGCTGACTGGGTGTCGTAGAAGCAAAGCTCGTAGTCCAGAACGCTATCGGCTTGTATCCCGTGTTCGTCGAATAGCTGAAGCGAAAGCAAGGCTCTGAACTCCCGCTGCTCACCAGCGGAGAGCTGGGCCAACACCGGCGGGAGTTCGTTCTGGGCATTGATCGCCCAGCCCTGATTGGCCTCGCGATTGAGATGAATCGCCAGATTGGGAATGATCGCGATAGGTCGTTTGAAATCGATCAGCCGGCTTTCGAGGCGACCCTCGGTCTTGAAGGTGACCCGACCCGCCAGCGACAGATCTCGGTCGAACCAGGGAGCAAGCAATGCTCCCCCATAGACCTCGACGCCAAGCTGGAAGAATCCCTGGCGACTCAGTTCGGGGTTGGGCTTGACCTTCAGGCAGGGGCTATCCGTGTGGGCGCCTACGAGGCGTATGCCACGCTCCAGCGTATTACGTCCCATGCGAACGGCAACAATGGACGAGTCATTTCGTGTGACGTAATAGCGGCCGCCCGGCTCGGGGGTCCAGCTATCGCGCTCATCCAGCCGTTCGTAACCGGCGGCATGAAGCCGTTCTACCAACGTTTGAGTGGCGTGAAAGGGGGTAGGGGAGGCCTTCAGGAAATCGATCAGGCCGTGATTGAGATCGTCGCGCATAGAGACTCCTGGCGGTTATGCACTCGAGTGTATCCAATATCGGGTGACGACGGTCGTCGCATGCGGCAGAGCCGCAACGCCGCGCGCTGCTCAGAACGGAGCGGGGCACTCGAAGCGCAGGCGCGTGCCTGTTTGCGGGTGCGTGAAAGCCAGCATGCTCGCGTGCAGGCAAAGGCGCGAATGCAACGCCAGTGCGTCCTCGTGCGCGTACAGCCTGTCTCCGAGTAGCGGATGCCCGATGGACAGCATATGGACGCGAAGCTGGTGCGAGCGGCCGGTGATGGGTGTCAGCTCCACACGGCTGTACTGCCCGCATTGCTCGACAACGCGCCAGAACGTCAACGACGGCTTCCCATGTTCATGGCACACGACGTGACGCGGCTTGGTAGGTGGATCGTAGCGCAGTGGCAGATCGATACGGCCACTGGAGGCTTCCGGTTGGCCCCAGCACAGTGCTGTGTAGGCCTTTTCAGTCTCACGGTCGTGAAATTGCCGGGAAAGCTCGCGGTGGGTATCGGCATCGCGCGCAAGCACCATCAGCCCTGAGGTTTCCCAGTCCAGGCGATGCACGATACGCGCTTCCGGATATCCGTTTTCCTGAAGCCGCGTAATGAGGCAGTCACGGTTATCCTCCGCGCGGCCTGGAACGGACAGCAGCAAGGTAGGCTTGTTGACTACAAGGACGGCGCTGTCCTCATGGATAAACTGGATCTGACTTAGCGGCATGACTCGGCAGGGAAACGGTTAGCGAGAGGGTGTGAACGAAAAGGCGGCCCGGAGGCCGCCATGATCGATTCCAGAGCTGGAACGGGTGGATCAACGATCCGGGAGCGTGACGTTCAGCTCCAGAATGGAATAACCACCTTGGTCATCCAGCGCAACCTGAACCTGGTCCTGATCGATATTCACGTATTTGCGGATGACCTCAACCAGTTCCTTCTGCAGCGCAGGCAGATAATCAGGCTGTGTGCGTTGGCCACGCTCGTGCGCGACGATGATCTGCAGACGCTCTTTCGCGATCGCAGCCGTGTCCTTCTTGCGTTCGCGGAAGAAGTCAAAAATATTCATTCGCGGCCTCCGAACAGTCGTTGCAGGAAGCCCTTCTTCTGGACATCCAGGAAGCGGTGGGGCATTTCCTTGCCCAGCAGGCGATCGACAGCGTCACTATACGCCTGGCCGGCATCGCTCTGGTCATCGAGGATGACCGGTACGCCCTGGTTGGACGCCTTGAGCACAGCCTGGGATTCGGGAATCACGCCCAGCAGGTTGATGGCAAGGATTTCCTCGACGTCCTCGACGCCCAGCATCTCGCCCTTGGTAACGCGTTCCGCGTTGTAGCGCGTCAGCAGCAGACGCTCCTTGATCGGGTCCTTACCCTGCTCGGCGCGGCGTGACTTGCTGGCCAACAGGCCGAGCATGCGGTCCGAGTCGCGTACGGAGGACACTTCAGGGTTGGTGACCACAATGGCTTCATCCGCGAAGTACATTGCGAGGTGAGCGCCTTTCTCGATACCGGCGGGTGAGTCGCACACCACGTATTCGAAGGTCTGAGCCAGCTCGTCGATCACCTTGCCTACGCCTTCCTGGGTCAACGCGTCCTTGTCACGCGTCTGGCTGGCAGCCAGCACGTACAGGTTTTCAAGACGCTTGTCCTTGATCAGGGCCTGGGTGAGGGTCGCTTCGCCATTGATGACGTTGACGAAGTCGTACACGACGCGACGTTCGCAGCCCATGATGAGGTCGAGGTTACGCAGGCCCACGTCAAAGTCGACGATAACGGTTTTGTGCCCGCGTAGGGCAAGGCCGGTGCCGATGGCGGCGCTGGTTGTTGTTTTGCCGACGCCGCCTTTGCCGGAAGTGACTACGAGAACTTTAGCCAAGGTGATTCACCCCAAAAAAGAAGATATGCGGCCGGAGGCTTAAAACCGTGGCGATCAATGCGTGAGATCGATGCGGACTGCAGTGGGCGTTCCGGCAGCTTGTGTGCCCTGAATTTCGCGGAAGTATCCGTTAAAGACGCGTGATGTTCAACAAATCACCCGTCAGGCTTATATGTACGGGCTGCCCCCAGGAGGGGTCCCGGCGAAGGTCTTCGGAAACCTTGTAATGCCCGGCTACAGAGACCAGTTCAGCCACCAGCTGGCGACAGAAAATCCGCGTGTTGGTATCCCCCTTGATACCTGCGAGCGCACGCCCACGCATCGGACCGTAGACATGGATGTTCCCATCAGCGAGAAGTTCCGCACCGGCACTGACCGGGGCCAGGACGATGAGGTCGCCTCCCTGAGCATAGACCTGCTGGCCACTGCGTATCGGGACGGTGATGACTTTCGTCGGTCGGTAGGCCGGCTCGGCTGGCGGTGGAGGCGGCGGCGGTGGGGCGGCTACCTCCACCTTCTCCTTCGGCATGCTAGCGACAGGCTCCAGAATCCGCTCGCGGGCGCCAGAAGGCGGTAATACGGGCAACTCCAACTCTTCAGCCGCGAGTGCATCAGCCGTGCGCGACGTGCGGATCGCCAATGGCCGAAGCCCATGACGCTTGCATACGGCGACAAGGTCCGAAAGGTCGGGAGCGCCTTCGTGGGGCGGCAGCTTGTCGAGCGCGAGCACAACGGGCGTGTTGTGGAAAAACTTGGGTGCCTGAGCGACCTTGTGGGTCAACTGCTCGTCTAGCCGTTCGAGATCATTGTGCACAAGTTCCAGCACGGTGATCGCGAGCATGCTGCCCTTGAGTTGGAATACGGGATCTTGGTCGAGTAGGTCGGTTTGGCTCATGCTTTGCCTAGGTCAAATGACAGTCTGTCGCGGGCGGCCAACATCCGGCAGCAACGGCGAACGAAGATTGGGTGCAAGGATAATCCTTGTGGGCCCATCGCGGCCAATCCTGGTCGTTCGCGCAGCATCGGGTTGACGCGTGCTTCAAGCTTTATGGTTAACGATCTCGCTGCACTACCCTCGGTAAGCCGGACACGCCCCGAGGGGCGACTACTCGAAACGACCACCGCTGCAACGGGGCGGGTGACGCCCACGCATTGAATGCATCGGTTTATAGCGATAAACGGGCTCAGTGACCATAGTGGCCTCTGGACTTCATGCCGTTTGGATCGGCACAAGGGCATGCCATTCCTGGGACCGCTGCCGGCTTGGCTCGCGAATAAAGCAGGTTGCCCCTAAAATGCACCCACACTATCCAACGGTCATTCCATGCCGCGTCCTCGCTTCACGTCCGCGTTTCTTCATCCCCGGTACTGGCCGCTCTGGGCTGGATTGGGTCTGCTTTGGCTGGTCGTTCAGCTTCCGTATTCGGTGCTATTGAAGTTGGGCCGTGCACTGGGGGCGCTCATGTTCCGGTTCGCCGGCAAGCGGCGGCGCATTGCGGCCCGCAACCTTGAGCTGTGCTTTCCGGAAATGAGTGAATCGGCGCGAGCGCGTTTGCTTCGTGAGAACTTCGCTTCGACAGGCATTGCCTTTTTCGAGATGCCGATGAGCTGGTGGTGGCCCAAGGCGCGTCTCGCCCGCCTTGCCCACGTCGAAGGCATGGAGCACCTGCGCGATGCCCACGCGGGCGGGGAGGGCGTAATCCTGATGTCGCTTCACTTTACGACGCTCGAGATCGGTGCCGCGCTGCTTGGGCAGTTGCATACGATCGATGGCATGTACCGTGAACACGACAATCCCGTGTTCGACTTCATCCAGCGGCGTGGTCGCGAGCGGCACAATGCCGATGCGACGGCCATTGAGCGGGAAGATGTGCGCAGCATGTTGAAGGTGCTTCGCGCGGGGCGTGCGATCTGGTACGCGCCGGATCAGGATTACGGACGCAAGCAGAGCATTTTCGTACCGCTGTTCGGCATTCCTGCCGCCACAGTCACCGCGACCACCAAGTTCGCAAGGCTTGGGCGCGCCCGGGTGATACCCATGACGCAGCGCCGTCTGCCAGATGCGAAGGGCTATGAACTGGTCATCCATCCGCCTTTCAAGCAGTTCCCGGGCGAGAGTGAGGCCGCAGACTGCGTTCGCATCAATCAGTGGGTGGAACAACAGGTGCGCGCCTGTCCGGAGCAGTACCTATGGGCGCATCGACGCTTCAAGACTCGACCGGAAGGTGAGCCGCGCCTTTATTGAGTGGCTCAATGGGTGAAGGGCAGCAGGAACAGCCCCAGCGCTGTTCCCGTCGACGCCAGGTACAGTGGCCATTTTGGCCGGTAGGGGAGCATCAGGATCAACGCGATGCCGCCAAGGGTAAGCATGCCCACGTACAGTACGGTACCTATTGCAGCGCCTCGGCTCAGCCAGCATGCACCGAGTGCGAGCAGCTGGCCAATCCAGCCGACGGCCTTGAATACGGTGGTTTCCCAGGCCGCGGGTGCACTGCCCATCAGGCTCTGGTAGTGCTTGGGCATGGACAGACAAAGGCAGCACAAGCCGCCATAGGCAAGGCAGAGCGCCAGGAAGGTCATGGGCTAGGCTCCAGCTTGAGTGCGGGGTTACTTGCGTTGTTGGCTCCGTTTGCGCGGCTTCGCTGGGTGGCCGCGACATGGCGACCCACTTTCCAGGCCGTCCAGAACAGCATGCCACCAAGTGCGGCACAGGTGATGTCGAAGCCGGTCACCATCCACTCCGAATAGCTCGCGTCCCTGGGGATGTGATAGCCGCCCGTTAAGAGGTCCAGCAAAGGAATGGCACTCAGCAGGGAAGCGCCACACGCGAGTTGCTCAACCCAGGCACGCCGATGGGGCCGGACGGCCGAATGGATGAACGCAAGCGCCCAGACAGCGAAGAAGGCATGAATTTCCCACTCGGCGCGATGCTCCAGAGTGGCTGGTAACAAGCGATTTGCCCAGAGATAACTCGCCATTGCGGTGATCAATCCGGGTACCGCGCCAACGTTCAGTACCCGTACCAGCCGCAGACCGAATCCAGGCTTCTCACCCGCTTGCGCCGTACGTTTCACAACCCATAGCACCAGACCGCTCGCCACCATCAGGGTGCCGCCGAGGCCACTCAGGAAATACAGCCACCGAAGAATGGGGTCCGCGAAATGGCCCAAATGCAAATTGACGAGTACCCGGGTGAAGAGGGCGACAGGCTTCAGGCTGCCGAACGACCGAACCTGTGTTCCGTCATGGGCCTGGAAGACGAGGTGGGGCTCGTTCCCGGCGATACGCCCTTCCGTACCTGTGGCCACTTCGATCAGCGCATTTTGATCACCTGGGTTGTGAATGACGACGCGAGCCGGACGCTCGCCGCCCCAACTTTCCTTGGCGCGGTCGAGAAACGGCTGCAAGGAAGGCACTGGCAACGCCTCTCCGGTGCGCGGCGGCGCCTCCTGTCGCGGAAACAGTTCATTGAAGAAGGCGGCTTGATCCTCGCCATAGAGTGCCTTCACGCCCCACGGCATATACAGCCAGGTGAAGATCACCAGTCCTGTGAAGGTGATCATCAGGTGAAATGGCAACGCCAGTACCGCTGTAACGTTATGGCCATCCAGCCATGACCGCTGGCCTTTGCGTGGCCTGAACGTGAAGAAATCCTTGAAGATCTTCTTGTGGGTGATGATCCCGGTGATCAACGCCACAAACATGAACATGGTAGCGACACCGATGAGGTACCGCCCCGTCAGGACGTCCACATGCCAAAGCTGGAAATGAAAGCGGTAGAAAAAGTTGCCGCCCTCGCTTGGGCGGGTTTGAAGAGCTTCGCCGGAGGCTGGATCGAACACCGCCTGTTCAAAGCGCCGCGCGCCTTCAGGTCGCCAGTAAGCCGTGACTACCGGCGTCCGCTCCGTGGGCAGCACGATTTGCCAGACGGATGCGTTGCCTGCGCGGTTTGCCAGATCCGCTGTAATCCGGTCCAGGTGCACGGACTGATTGCTCGAGTCATGGCGCTCGGGATGCATCCAATGAGTGATTTCGTCCTGGAAGTAACTGACCGTACCTGTGATGAAAATGGCAAAAAGCAGCCAGCCCAGGACGACCCCTGTCCAGGTATGCAGCCATGCCTGCGACTGCCGAAACCCGGCCTTCACAGGGGGGCGCCTTGGCCAATGGCGTATGCGACAACGGTCAAAAGTCCCGTTGGGATCAGGATACCTATCCAGGCTCTCCAGGCAGATCGGGCAGCGAACACCCAGATGACGGCAGCGCAGTAGACGAGAAACGATGGAACTGCGCCCGCCAGGACCGCCTCTGCCTTATCCAACGGCAGTACGCGAGCCATGAACACCGCGAATGCCGCAGCGAGCCCATAGCCGCCGACGCTGGCCGCCATGGCGCGCGCGAGGACAGCGCCTTTATAGCGCCATCCACTGGTCTTCGTTGTCATGACGAACCCTCGGGACATGCCGTGCAGGGATCAAATGTAGGGAGCAGAGAAGAGGGTACGGCAGGTTTCATGGCGGGACCTGACCCGGGACAGGAGCGCCAGTTTATGCTTTGTGAGAAGCGTTCTCAATACCATTCGCGCCGAAGCGATGGCCGTACCCGCCTCTACAGACATCTGCCGTGGTCCGCGGGAGGTGGTGCATTGCTCGCGCGGCCAAGGGGGCCGTCGAGCAATGCAGGAAAAGGTACAAGGGGAAGGGGGATATCGGCGGCGGCGCGCCGCCGATACGAATTGGCTTACTCAGCGATTTGGAGCTCTCGGGACTTGGTATACACGTACCGGATCTTCTCGTACTCGAATGGCGAGTTCAGCTGGCCATACCGCAGCGGGGTGTTGTATCGCGTGTCGATACCGCGGAGCAGAACGACTTCTGGATGATCGCCGGACCCCGTTGCAGTGTTGAGAAACTCGACCTGGCTTTCGAGCGAGAAGTCGGTAATCAGGCCGGTCGTGTCGCGAAGGTTCGATGGACCGAACAGTGGAAGCATGACGTAAGGGCCACTCGGCACACCCCAGTACCCCAGCGTCTGGCCGAAGTCTTCCGGCTGACGTGGCAAGCCCATCAGTGTGGCCGGATCCCATAGGCCCAGCACACCGAAGGTCGTGTTGAAGAGGATCCGCGCGGTGGTATCGCCGGAGCGTTTGAACTTCAACTGCGCAAGGCTATTGAATAGATTCGTGAAGTCGCCGAGGTTATTGAAGAAGTTCGTGACCCCGCTCCGTACGAAGCGAGGAGTCACTTTTTCATAACCCCTTACCGTCGGTAGCAGCACCCACTGGTCCAGCCGATAGTTGAAGTGATAGACGCGACGGTTCCAGGGCTCCCACGGGTCATAAATATCCAGCGCGCGAAACGTTGCACGTTCGAACTCGTGCTGGTCCAGCCCCGGATTGAAATGCAGGTACTGCATCGGATTCTTGAACCCGTCTTCATCCAGGAGACGTTGTTGGGCATGGGCCACGCCGGACGTTAGCAGCAGCACGAACAACAGGCGTCGAATCATTTGAAGAACTCCACCATGGCGTTGCTGTTGACGGTGTAATTGAGGTTTCCGCAGTGTCCGCCGTATGGGTACAGGGTCAGGCGATCATCGAACGTACGCCTCAGGAAACCGATGTCCCCAGGGCCGAGAATGATGTCGTCCGCATTGTGCATTACGGCGATCTTGTCGGAGGACCGCAGGTAATCTTCCAGTGCGTACAGGCTGCTCTGCTGTACCAGTTCGTTGAGACTCGTTCCCTTGTGTCGAGCGCGCCACATGGGGATCAATTGGTTGGTCATGTAGCAGTCGAAGTCACATTGCAGTGCGCGCTCGAAGAAGGGCGTAAGGCTCGTGCCCTCTGTGATGATCTGCCCAGGCGGTGTTATCAGACCGCGGCGATTCAGCAGATCCGAGGTAAACGCGATATCTGCCGACGAAAACCGAAATGACGTACCGATGAGCATCGCCATTTCATCGTTGGTAAGGTGCTGTTTTGAACGCTGGAAGTCGTACAGCATTGCATCGTTGATGTCGACGTAGCCCCGCTCTCGGAAGTATCGTGTGAGCTTGGCCAGTACCACCTCATAGAACGTTGTGTGGTTGTCGATGCCCTTGACGCGCGTCTGGACCAGGCGGTCGAGATTGCTGATCGAGGTATAGAGGTTGACCGGTGGGTTCAGCAGCAGTACGCGCTCGAAGTTGAAGCTGCGACGTGTTTCGTCCAGGTGGCTGACGAACGCGGCATTGAGTGCACCGAGACTGTAGCCCGTCAGAAGGTACTTGGTTACCGGCAGGTCCGGATGGCCCGCCTTGACGGCCTGCATTACCCGGTACAGGTCATCGGCATCCTCGGCGGAAAGCCCGGGTGTAGCCGAGCGCGACGCGGCGGCCATGAAGTCGTAGCTGGTAGGAGAGGACAGCTGAACAACGTGAAACCCGGCGCCATAGAACAACTGCTTGAGAAATTCCGATGTGCTGCTCGAGTAGCGGGCGCCTGTCCCGGCGATGATGAAAATGAGCGGTGCAGGGCCGGGCTGGCGGGCCCGGCGGTAGCTCATCGGTTTTACCTGCCAGAAGATCGGCGGCAGTGTGAATTCACGCTCAGGGCGTAGTTTTACACTGTAGTCGCGCTGATCGATATCCTCTGGCAGCGGCACCTCAGGGCGAAGATTCGGGGGCGTAGAGGTGATGGTCGCTTCGAACGGGTTGACCAGGGGGTAGCCGTAGGTCGCAGGGTCGATGTCTTTGGCGTGCGCCAATGCAGTGCAGACCAGAGCGCCGACTAGTCCGACAAGACGCAACAGTGGTGCCATGTTTGATTCCCTTCGCAAAAGTCCAGCGGGAGAAATGGGTGGAGCTATGACCAAGGAAGCGGTCAGTTTGTGCCGTTGGCAGGCGCAAGATTGTACATGGGTATTTCTGGTGTGGACGCCGTCATGGGTGTCGTGCATTGTTGAGCATGTGGCCGCTCAGCGCGCGCAGGGGCACGCTGCGTAGCGAACTTCGAGCGGGCATGAGTGGTCTCTAATTGGGCATCTGCGTGCACCCAGCCAAATTCGAGCCGACAGCGTGCGGACCGGTTTTCCGGCGTGGGGCACAGGTATCGGCATACAAGAAGGTGATGAATGATGCGCAGCACGGAAGACCTGCTGATTGAAGCGTTGACGCCCTATGAAGTGGTGTGTGGCCCAGTCCGTGAGGACGGTGCCCGTACCCTTGCGTTGTATGGAGAGCAAGGCCAGTTGTTGCTCGAAACCACACTCTGCCGCGCCCAACTCGAAGACAGGCGCTCCTTGACTGATGTCGTAGACGGTATTCGTCATGATCTGCGGCTGAGCCGCCCCTCTCACTGGATGCCTCCGATCGTCTTCGGAGACCGGATCGATCAGCACGCCGCGTGACTGTGTCCATAGGTCGTCGGTTCAGTGGGGGTCGCCTGGAACGTACGGTCTAGAATCGAATCTCAACATCGTAGCGCCCTCGTCATTCGCTCCTGTGATGACGGCGCTCGATCTGGACGTCTAGTGGACGGCCAGCCTTGAGCCCCGAGTCTCCTTCCCCAAGGCTCGGGGTTTTCTTTAGCAGGACCAAGCACGCATCCATCGTTTGACTCCGGTGTCGCTCGCTGCATTGCGGTAAACTGGCCGGCCATCCGTCACGCGATCTCCGAAGCGCTTATGGCACTGCAAGCCACACCCTACAAGGTCGAACTTAATCTGACCGATCTTGACCGCAACGTTTATGAAAACCTGCGTTTCACCGTCGCCCGCCATCCTTCGGAAACCGAGGAGAGGCTCGCTGCGCGACTGGTTGCCTACATCCTCTGGTACCACGAAGCCCTGAGCTTCGGGCGTGGGCTTTCGGACGTGGATGAACCCGCGCTCTGGGAGAAGAGCCTCGATGATCGTGTTCTGCATTGGATTGAGGTCGGACAGCCCGATGCTGAGCGAATCATCTGGTGCTCGCGCCGTACGGAGCGGTTCAGCCTGGCAGCGTACGGCAATCTTCGCGTATGGCAGGCCAAGGTTCTCGAGGGCGTGAAGCATCTCAAGAATGTCAATGTCGTGGCGCTCGATCCGAACGCGCTCACGGCCCTTGCCGCCGATCTGCCGCGGGCTATCGTGTGGAGCGCCATGATCAGCGACGGCACCCTTTACATCACCGACGAGCGTGGTCAGCACGAACTACCGCTCGAGTGGCTGATGGGGGATCGAAACTAGGATGCGTATAGACGTTCGCCCCGTTCCAGATACGCTACCCGATCTCGGCGATCTTCCCCCGCTGCTGACACGCCTCTATGCGGCCCGCGGCGTCAGGGCTGCGGCAGAGCTGGATAAGGGGCTGGCGCGGCTGGTGCCCTACGCGCAGCTGCGCGGCATCGAGCAAGCCGTCACCCTGCTGGCAGACGCCATTGAGAACCAGCAGCGCATCCTTATCGTGGGTGACTTCGATGCAGACGGTGCAACAGCCAGCAGCGTCGGTGTGCTGGGCCTGAGGCAACTGGGGGCGGCGCACGTCGACTACCTCGTTCCGAACCGGTTTGAATACGGCTATGGGCTGACGCCCGAAATTGTGGCCGTCGCCCTACAGCGGTCGCCGGACCTGTTGGTGACCGTGGACAACGGCATTTCCAGCCTCGACGGCGTTGCAGCGGCCAAGGATGCGGGGCTGAAAGTAGTGGTGACCGATCACCATTTGCCTGGCCCAGCGTTGCCGGACGCCGACGCGATCGTCAATCCCAACCAGCCCGAATGCGCGTTTCCCAGCAAATGCATCGCAGGGGTTGGGGTGATCTTCTACGTCTTGCTTGCACTGCGCGCTCGATTACGTGAGCAGGACTGGTTCGCGCGATCAGGAAGACGAGAGCCCAACCTGGCAGAGCTGCTCGATCTTGTGGCACTCGGCAGCGTGGCGGACGTTGTGCCGCTCGACGCGAACAATCGCATATTTGTCCATCAGGGGCTGGCCAGGATTCGCGCCGGTCGCGCCCGTCCGGGTCTGCGTGCCATCCTTGAGGTAGCCGGGCGAGACCCTCGGCGTATCACATCGACGGACCTTGGCTTCATTCTGGGGCCACGTTTGAATGCGGCCGGGCGTCTTGACGATATGTCACTTGGTATTGAATGCCTCCTGTGCGAAGACGAGGCACTCGCTCGGGACATGGCGGTCCAGTTGGACCAGCTGAACCAGGACCGCAAGGCGATCGAGCAAGGCATGCAGCGAGAAGCGCTCGCTCAACTCAAGGACCTTCCGGCCGACGACATGCCATTCGGGTTATGCCTGTTCGATCCTGACTGGCACCAGGGCGTCATCGGTATCCTGGCGTCGCGTCTCAAGGAGCGCTATCACCGCCCGACCATCGCATTTGCGGATGCGGGCGAGGGGATGCTGAAGGGCTCGGCACGATCGGTGCCCGGTTTGCATATCCGCGACGCGCTCGATGCGGTCGCGGCGCGTCACCCGGGCCTGATCAGCAAGTTCGGGGGGCATGCGATGGCGGCGGGACTATCGCTGCCGCAGGAAAACTTCGGCGCGTTCGCCATGGCGTTCGATACGGAGGTCAGGCGGCAGCTCACTGACGACGATCTGGCTGGTCGCTTGCTTTCAGACGGCTGCCTGGGCGTTGAGGAGTTTCACCTGGAGCTCGCCAAGGCACTGCGCCATGCTGGCCCATGGGGGCAGCACTTCCCGGAGCCGCTGTTCCACGGCATCTTCCAGATTGTGCACCAGCGCCTGGTCGGTGAGCGCCATTTGAAACTGGTGGTCAAGAGCGAATGCGGATCGCTGCAGCTTGACGGCATCGCGTTCAATATCGACCGCGAAATTTGGCCGAATCCGGGCGTTCGGTGGGCAGAAGTCGCCTACAAGCTCGATGTCAACGAATACCGCGGCCAGGAAAGCGTGCAATTGCTCGTTCAGCACATCAGCCCTCGCTAGCGAGCGATATCGTCAACCCTCGTTTGCTGGAAACACGCTTAACGCACCGGGCTTGACTGCGATGCCTATCTCTTCGGAAGGCATCGCGTCCATGTCGCTGCCGAAGAGCGCTTCGATCATCCGGCCGGATGGCAGCGTCAGGCGATAAAGCGTCATCGCACCGAGAAACACGCGATTGGCTACATGCGCCCTCAGTTCGCTTTCAGGCGAAAGGACGATCGAGTCGGGCCGAAGCAGCACTTGAACGCAGGTTCCCTCTGGCAATGCATGGCCAGCCTTGATGGGCAGATTGCCAAGTTCGCTGGTTGCCAGGGATGGTGTTTGAAGCGTCCCGCTGACGAAATAACCCTGGCCAACGAAGCTTGCCACGAACGGCGTAGCCGGCTGGTGGTAGAGCGCATGAGGCGTTGCCCATTGTTCGAGGTGCCCACGCTGGAACACTCCGACGCGATCGCTCACGGCAAATGCCTCTTCCTGATCGTGCGTGACCAGGATCGCGCTCGTTCCTCGTGCCTTGAGGATGTCGCGAACTTCCTGGCTCAACGATCGGCGCAGCTCGACATCGAGGTTCGAAAACGGCTCGTCGAGCAACAGCAGGCGAGGTGAGGGCGCAAGGGCGCGGGCGAGGGCGACACGCTGCTGTTGCCCGCCTGAAAGTTCATGGGGGTGGCGATTGGCAAAACGATCGAGCTTCACGAGTTCGAGCAGTTCCGCCACCACGTTCTCACGTGCCGGGAGTTTCCGTATGCCGAAGCTGATGTTCTCGCGCACGGTCAGATGCGGGAAGAGGGCATAGTCCTGAAATACCATCCCGATCCGTCGCTTCTCAGGCGCAAGGGTGAAGCCCGGCTTGGAGAGGACTTCGCCAGCAAGCGCAATCTGGCCCGCCAGCAGTGGCTCGAAGCCGGCAATGGCACGAAGCGTCGTTGTCTTGCCGCAGCCGGACGGGCCTAGCAAGCACCCGATGTCGCCTGCATCGAGTGTGAGGTCAAGGTCCTGAACGATGCGCTGCTCACCGTAGCCGCAGGCGAGACCCGTAAGGGTGAGCAGTGTGTGCGTCGTCATCAGGCGTGTATAGGGGCGATGAGCAGTTCGAGCAGCGCCTTCTGGGCGTGCAGCCGGTTCTCTGCCTGATCCCATGCCACGGAGCGCGGATCGTCCAGCAAATCCTCGCTCACTTCTTCACCGCGATGTGCAGGAAGGCAATGCATGAAAACCACACTGTCATCCGCTGCATCCAGAAGCGAGCGATCGACCTGGTAGGGCGCAAACAGCGCGAGACGTTCGGAGGCTTCGCCTTCCTGCCCCATCGATGCCCAGACGTCAGTACTGACCAGATGCGCTCCCTGAACGGCTTGGCGTGGGTCGCGCATGATTTGCACGCGGCCGCCGGCCTGTGCTGTCAAACGCGCATCGGGTTCGTAGCCTGCAGGGCAGGCCACATTGAGGCGGAAGTCAAACTGCATCGCGGCCTCGATGTAACTGTTGCACATATTGTTGCCGTCGCCGATCCAGGCCACCGTTTTGCCTGCAATGCTGCCGCGGTGTTCCGCGAAGGTCTGCATATCGGCCAGCAACTGGCAGGGATGCAAGTCGTCCGATAGACCGTTGATCACCGGGACCCGAGAGTGTGCTGCGAAATCGAGCAGGTTCTGGTGGGCAAACGTGCGGATCATTACGGCGTCAAGCATGCTGGAGAGTACGATTGCGCTATCGCAGATCGGTTCGCCACGGCCGAGTTGTGTATCACGGGGCGATAGAAAGATCGCCTGTCCACCCAGCTGGATCATTCCTGCTTCGAACGAAACACGCGTACGCGTGGACGCCTTTTCGAAGATCATGCCCAGGATACGACTCTTGAGCGGCTCGTGGAGCACGCCGCGTCGGCGCAGGTCTTTCAGCTCCATGCCGCGACGAATCAGGCCAGCGAGTTCCGCGGGGCTGTAGTCCATCATGGAGAGAAAGTGCCGAATGCTCATGGTGCGTTACCTGTATTCACTGCTGCAGGCCCTGGTCCGTGGCCTGAATGCGCGAGATTGGGTGAGGCGGGGGACCAGCTGCGATCTCGCCGGGGCATCACGTATTAGCGCGCCAGCGTCAGTCATCGCGTATTCGTGCCAGCTGGAGGCAACGAATCGAGTAAGGGCGGGATCTTATAAGGAAGTCGAACGTCGGCGCAATCGGCCTGCTTCTGCGGCCTGTGCGCAAGTCGATCGCGCCGGATCGACCCCAAAGAGGCCGGGCAGGGCAGGCACTGCGCAGTAGCAGGGGGGCCAAGAAGTCCGAGCGAGCAAGTCGGATTTTGGTTACACTGCCGCAATCGTGCCGGCCCTGTCCGGGAAGTACTGTTTCAAGAGGTGCTCATGGATATCATCGAAACCATCAAAGACCAGATCTCAAGCAACAGCGTCCTGCTCTACATGAAGGGCTCTCCGAACGCGCCACAGTGCGGCTTTTCGGCCCGCGCGTCGCAGGTGCTGATGTCCTGCGGCGAGAAGTTCGCCTACGTGGACATTCTCCAGAACCCGGAAATTCGCGCCAACCTGCCCAAGTACGGCAACTGGCCTACGTTCCCACAACTATGGGTGAACGGTGAGCTGGTTGGCGGTAGCGACATCCTGATCGAGATGTTCGAGAAGGGCGAGCTCCAGCCGCTGATCAAGGAAGCGGTCGCGAAATCCGAATAAGGTATCGCTGTCTAGTCCTGAAATAGGTTTACACCGTTTCAGCTAGATTTTGCGGTACCTACG
>ERZ1023508.95-NODE-95-length-41383-cov-9.373016_pt1 | contig 41383 bp, 62 predicted proteins | sample MGYA00380548_ERZ1023508 | MGnify/ENA primary metagenome ERZ1023508 (study PRJEB33173, sample SAMEA4830311) | metagenome | study: EMG produced TPA metagenomics assembly of the PRJEB25223 data set...
TATTTCTTGAAATTCTTGAAAGTTTTTATTCCAATCTAAATTTGGAATCATATAAGCACCTCATGGATATGATAGAACATTTGTTCGTATATGTAAATAAAAAATACTCTTTGTTACTCTGTTTTACTCCTCGTTACTACTCGTAAATTACTAGAAACCTACTAAAAAGCATAAAAAATAGGGCAAGCACATAAGTGCCTACCCTGTAATATAATCTCGTGGTGGTAACAAATCATAGTAACAACTTATTAACTCTACTTATAATATAGCATGTCTAATAAACTTCTACTATTCTTATACGTTCGTGCCATACCCAACCATTATTATTGTGCGAGTATACTCGACACCAACCGTCTAACACTTCAAAAATATAAAAATCATCATATCCAGCCTTATAAACTTCATTAGTTAATGACCACTTGTAATTTCCTTTTTTGCCACTACGTTTAGCAATAGTTGCCCCATAATGGTCAACTTTACCTCTAAACTTACATTTTTTACTCCAAGAAACTTTGCTAGGTGGAATACTTCCTACCTTCAAACCACTTGTTTTCTTAGCGTTCGTTTTTTGATTAACAGTTTGTTTATCAGCTTTGTTTTTTAGATTTTCTCCACCACCCGGTTTGTATACCTCTGTAATTCTTAAACGTTCATACCAAACATAGCCGTTGTTACTAGCACTGTATACTCTAGCCCAACCATCTCTAATCTCGTACACATAGAATACGTCTCCTTGACCGTATACTTCATTTGTAAGTACCATTACATTATTATGATTAGGTCTACAAATTGTAGCGCCAGCATTGTCAGTAACTGCTTTGAAGTACGGTTGGTTAGACCACGTTAATTTTTTAGGCGGAATAGCATTCAATTGTAAAGCAGTACCTTGTGTAGTTTCTTTAGGTTTAACTGGTTTGATATCTGTTAAATCAACACTGTCATCTGCAAAATCTGGAACAATAAAATGTGTTAATCCACTATAATTATCTGTTCTTAATTTAGCAGGTGAATTAGCATTTCCATCATAGTTTTGTTCTAATATTGTGAATGAGTTAGTACCTCCACTGTTATCCCACACTAAACCTGTGTGACCGTATTCGCGGTATATACCAGTAGTATAAATTGCAATTGCTGTAATAGGTGGGATATAATCACGTGTATTTTCTACGACTTTCCAACCTTTAGGCATGCTGTTCACAATGTGTAAATCTTTTGCATTACCCCAAAATCTAACACCGTTTGTTACGTGGTCAACAAAATCAACAACTAGGTCAGCACATTGATACGCCCATGCATTATCAAAATCAATATACTGACCTTTCAAACTATGCATGTATTCAATAGCTGCTTTATACTTTACGTTACTTTGAGGTGAAGGTGTTGGTTTCTCTTTAGTTGGTTCTGATAAATCTTTAGATGGTTCTTTGTTACTATCTTCCTTAACACCATTGATATATTTAGCAACTTGTTTATCAAAGTTACTTACGTTCCTAGAGTAACCAGCAGCTTGCAATAAATTACCGGGATCTACTTTATCTGATTGAATATCTTGATGTCCTGGAACTTCTGTTTTATAGTCTATTTTCCAATAATTACATAAGTAAGCCATAACACGTGCCATATTATCTAATGACTTTTTTGAACGTGCTTTATCATCAAAATAAGAGCCTTCAATGCCGAAGGCAGCATCATTTGCATCAGCATTATACCAATTATTATCAATAGGTGTATTATATAATACGTGCCACGCCTTTTCTGTCACAGGTATACAAACTATGCATTCTTTATCGTCTACGAAAATATGCGCGCTAGCAACCAATGACCAATCAATATTATAACTGTTTTTATAGTAGTTCACGTTATCTTGTGCTGTAGTGTTTGGATTTCCTGTGTCATGAGCAACTGCAAAAATTGGCTTACCACTTGTTAATTTTTGCCCACTTCTACGTGTTCCTATAGGTAACCAATCATATTTAACTGGAACACCATTCCATTTCTCTGTCATTTCACATTACCTCCACCAATTTTATTATCGCTTTCTTTAGTAGTACCTTCACGAGTACGCAATGTTTCCCATATTCCAGTGGCCATCAAACCACTTATTAACCCAGCTAACAAACGACCTGCTATAGATAATTCAGAAACAATTTCTGGTATAAATGCAGTTAATCCACCTACTATCACACCAATAAATATTGAAATAATTGGTATAATATTTTTCGGAATTGATTTTGTTCGTTTTATTACTTCTGTTAGTGCAATAGTTAATACAGAGATAATCCCTGCAAATGTTATAATCTGTTCCATTTATAAAAACCTCCATAATAAAAAGCCGACTCAATGAGCCGACTCTAAAAGAATACTTGCGCAAAACCTATCGCTGCTGCAAAAATACCACCTAACGCCGTTATGATGGCAATTGTTACTTGAACAGCACCCATTTTCTTTTCTTTAGTTGTTGCCTTAATTTCCTGTATTGCATCTGTATTTGATTTTGTTTGCGTTTCAATATTAGAAACACGCTTATCAAATCCGGTTAAATTGCTATTAATCTTGTCTAAACTATCTATCATTTTATCTTGTTGTTTTATCGTTTGTTCGCCTCGTTGTTGATCTAACTCTAACTTTTTATCTAGTTTATGGTATAAATCTTTTAACTCTTGGTCACCTCTGTCAATGTACTGATATATTTTTCGTTCACGTGTATTAAATACATCGTGTGTAACAAACTTATTTTCGTCTACCATATAACTCCGCACCACCTACAAACGATGTAACACCAGTCCACGCTGTCAATATTAAAAAGTTGAATGGTGTTAGCCAATTTAAATTATTGTACAACCCGGCGCTCGTCATAACGAAGTAGAATATCGACGAGGTTAAACCGCCTACAAAGATGAAGAAATAATATTTGCTGTTTTCTTCCATACTTGTCACAAACAACGCACTCATAGTATATAGAAAACCAGTAACCATAATTATTAAACCCCATAACCAAATAGGCATGATTTCATTTAAAGCTAGATAAAAAGGCGAATCTTTCAATATTGTTTCTGGACTTGTAAACCAAAGTACACCCCGTCCAATTATGGTCGAACCTAGTAGTAAGGATTGAGTGATTAACAATATTTCTTTTGTGTCTAACTTACTAATACTAAATGTCCTTTTCATCCACTCACCCACTTTCTATAAAATAAAAGCCACCCCGTTAGGAGTGACTTAATCAAACTATTTATTTGATGTTTCTGGATATTTCTCTCCAGTAATCAATGCGTATTCTTCTTTATCAATAACGCCCATATCAACGTACCATTGCATATCTTCTAATGTGTAAATACCCCAACCCCATTGTGTTTTTAAATCTTTAAATTTAGGAAACATAAACATATTATTCTACCCCTTTATCGTTAAGTTGTTTTTGTAGCTCTACATTTTGTTTTGTGAGTGCAGCGACTTGTCTTGATAAGTCCATAACCATTTTTACCGTTTGCACCGAACTCATTTGTAAGCTACCAAATGTTTGTCGCAATTCTGAGTCATTACCAATCGTTGCTTCATTTTGAGTCGGTGGTGTTTCAATTTCATTTTCAACTGGATGTTCTTTTTGCCATTGCTCTTTTGGAGTTCCAGTCCATTTTTGCCCATCAAATTTAATCGGTGTATATAGACCGTTAGGGGGTTGAACGTCAGTAGCATTATTAGGTATTTCATAAAAACCTTGTGCATCTGGATAAATCAAATCGTTTTCCCCATTTGAATAACCTTTGCTATCAAAATAATATATTATTTTCATTGTTTCCCTCCTAAATCATCATCATTGTATCGATTGGTAGCCATAAAGTAGAATTGTAAGACGTTCTGCTAGTACCAGTTGTTTTAATTTCGCCATTTGTTGAGATTGCCCATTTCGTAAATTGTGCCTTACCACTTTCATCACTTGTTTGTTGCATATACGTGTACCCGATAGATACTGATTCAGCAACGCTAGTTGGCAATTTACCTATCGTCATAGCCCCTGTTACACCTTTTACAGCACCTTTTACAGCAAGAAACGAAACGTTTTTATGTTTATATAATCTTACTTTTGGTATAGTGTCTGCAGCAAATTCAGTAACACCATTTAATAATGTAATAGGGACCCAACCTGTATCCAAAATTGCATCGTTTACCGTTTGTATAATTTCATTTTTCGAATTACTAATTAAAGTATTCGTTTCATTTTTAGTCAATAAATCTTCATTCAAATCAATTCTAAAAGTCTTTTTCCACCCAGCTATCACACCCGAATTAATCCAAGATACATACGCATATTGGGAATTATTTTTAGGTATTACTTCCACATACCCATTAATAATTTCTGGTGTGTCATCGCTTGTTTGAGTGGCATATTTGATATAACGCACAAAACCTTCGCCAACATTTTTAGGTGCATTTTTACTATTGGTAAAGTAATACTCACCCGACTTCTGAATAGTCGCATTAAAGTTATTGAAATCTAAACCACTAATCAGTGGTGCTTTACCCGTATCACTAGTAATTAAAGAATCTGCATAGTTTTTAGCTTGTTGTAAAAATGTTTCGTAACCTGCCTGTGCTTCATCTTTACTTTGTAATACACTTATTAACTCTCTCACTCTTGATTCTTTGATTAATTCTGCTTCATTAATTGCTTGCGTAACTTCTGTTTTAGCATTATAGGCTTGTTGAATATAAGACTCTGACTGTGTTTGCATTTCGTTGATACTATTTTCAGATACAGTTTTCACTTCTGCCTTATAACTATCAACTAATTGTTTTATCTCTTGTTTAGTTTGATTAACTAGATTGGTGATATCTTCATACGCTTGATCTCTTGCGTTTTCAATTTGAGTCACATAGTCTGCTGCGTTTTCTATAGCTTTTTCTATCGCTATTACACGTTCTTGTATTGCAGAATACAAGTCATCGAATATTCTTATATAGCTCAATTTAGTATCTGCATCGATTGAATTTATATAATCATCTTCAACGTGGAAGGATATTTTGCGTTCTACTACAACATCACTAACACCTTTAACTGAAATGTACACTTGTGCATGATGTTTACCCACATGTGCCAGTACATCATTAGGTAATTTATATCTAAGTACACCATTTAACTCATCATGAAACTCTAAATAATCTATTTTCTTTGAACCGTCTGGTGTGATGATAGCAATATAAGATTTCGTATTCACTTCACTCAAAGGTACTGGTTTATTATTACGTGTGACTGGAAACTCTAATATCGCAGTATTATCATCATTCACAAAGAAACGGACATTTAAATCAAGTAACTTTTGATAATAAGCTGTAGTATCTAATTGAGTAGTTGCTATTTTATTAAGTGCCATATTAATTCAACTCCGTTTTCTCTAGTCTAGTTTCTGAATAGAATCTAATACCATCCAGCACACAGAAAGGTTTATCTGAATTATCCGATGTAGAAACCAGTACAACATCAGTCAATCCTGAACTGTTACGTGTAACCATGATTCTGTTTGCTTTCTCTGGATTACCACCGGCAACCGTTTTAAAGTTTTGGTTTGTATAGTTAATGTATGGATAAGGTATAGTGAACAATACTTTATTCATCGCAGTCCATTCTTCATTTCTGTCACGTCTAGGGTATGTCGCAATACCACGTAGAGTAATGAAACCGTCACTATCCATCATGTATTGTGGTTTTTCCCAATCATATTGTGAATAGGCACTTGTACCATTTTTATAATCTGTAACTTGATTCCATTGTGGATATATCTTACTTTGTACAGGTTCCTTAGTGATTACTTTGTTGCCTGTTTTGTCACCAGCTAACGCTAAGTAGACCATTTCGTTATTGTAAACAACATGTGGAATAACTAAATATTCGTTCCCGTCGTCGCCTTTAATCGCACATGATGCTTCTGTTTCATATTTCAATGGTGAGAATTCCAATTCTTTAGCGCCCATTGTTTTAACTAACATGTCTTGAACACTATATTTATCTAATGGGAAGTTTTGAACAATTTTCCCTGAAAAATTGAGTACCGTAATTATAGGTTCTGTTTCACCACGTGTTATAACAAAATGGTCATTAACCATCGTAATACCTTGTGGTTTTTCATCAAACATTGCTTCTTTATCAAAACGCAACATTTTGATTAATTTAGGTTTCATTGCTTTAACACTATCCATGTCATAAATGTAAACACCAAATATATCTCTTGAATGTCCAAAGTGAGTGAAATAATAACGACCATCTAAGTCACTACCATGCTTACTACTGCCAGGTAGTACAAAGTCTTTACTCTTTCTATCCTGTGTATAATTAAATATACAAGCCATCTGGTCGTAGTTAGTACGAATAACGAAACATAAATCACCCTGTTCATTGTAGAAGAATGGCGAGCCTTCATTGAAAGCACCTGTTGAATTAACTTTTATAAGTTTCTGATCTATATAATCTAACGTGCTGTATTTTCTACGTTCAATGATCATTTCGGATTTAGCGTTATCTTTACGTGTAATGTAAATCTCATCTTTATCTTTATTTATGTTGATACCTTGTATAAAGGTCACACCGTCTTTACCACGAGTGCTTACCTTCCCAATTCCTTTTTGATAATTCAATCTATCCAAAGGTTGTTCGATTAAAGATAAAGTTTTATTTGTTTCGTTTTTATACTTTTCAAATTGTGCTTTAATATCGTCATCGTTTTTCAATAGATATAAAAAATCTTGTTTTAAACGATTATTCAAAGTTGAATAAGATACTTTATCGGTTACAGCAGTGCGTGACTCTTTTGTTTCTTGAATACCGTCACCATTTGCACCAATAACTAAGTTATCTTTTACTTCCCATTGGTAGTTCAACTCGTCTTCAACCGTCCAATTTTGGTGTGTAATCTGTTTAGAATGATGCGCATTTTTATCAGTCGTTTGGTGCTTAACATTAGAACTTAATATATCGTTAATATATTTTTCTATCATATAAAAATTCTCGATTATTCTTCTTCTAAACGCTTGCCCTAAACTCACACCTAAATTTTTAAATAGGTTCATCAGTTATAACCTCCTTGTTTTCTAAAATCTCTATTCGTTGTTTCAAATTATCTATCTCAGTGTTAGCAGTATCTATTTGTGTTTTGAGATTATCAATTTCAGTTTTTTGGTTATTAACTAATACCGAAATATCAGCCATACTAGAATTAACTGTTGATATATCTGTATTAAGGTTTTTTATTAGTACATTTAAGTTACTAATATCATCGCCGTTATCAAATTCTTCTAAACCTAGTATGGCGTTCACATGTGTCATAGGAAAATATCTATCCCCGTCAGTATCTTGCAAATATCTGATATTAATTTCAGCCATCTAATAACACCACCCCTACCGAATCTGAATATAAATTAGGCATAACAAAAGTCGAGCCTCCAAGAGTACCCGACTTGATTTGTTTATCTACATTTTTAATACGTTTATTGATTGCTTGTTGTATCTTGATGATATCAGTTTTCTTATTACTGAAATCTACCTCAACTGGTAAGTTCAATAATTGATGTGATTCTGTTATCTTGATGACTTTCAACATCGTATCAAAACCTAAACCAGTATGTTTAAAGTAAACGAGATCACGTTCTGTAATTTGTTCAGTATCTAAATAGTTAGTAGATAACTCGACCACTGGTTCATCATTTAATTCTTGAGCTAAACGTTTTCTTAATTCTGCTTTGTCGAGAATATTATCGTCATAGATTGTTGCAGCTTGTTTAGGGTTATCCTTATCATAGTAAGGTGAATAATAAGTATCGCTTACGTGATATAAATCTTCACCTTTCAACACTGCTGTTAAGTTTAACGTTGTAGACTTTTCAGTACCAACATACATTGCTGGTGCTGTCTTATACTCTTTAACGTTAGGATCTGCACCGCGATGTACTGCTTTGAATGTGTGCCACCCTTTTGACAAATTACGAGCAATCACAATTTGTTCAGAACGGGCTGTATGACTATAACAACTATAACGACCAATCAATTCATCATCTAAATATACATCTAACAAACCTCCACGAGATAGTTTTTTAAGTGACCATGTAAGAGTTTCATTACCCCATTTGCACTCAAAACGTTTCTCATAGCTTGCACCAACTACTTGTGTTCGCCAAGTACCCTCTTTGAAGAACGTGCCATTATACGTTAAGCTAGGTGGCTTAAATGGACTGTAGTTTTTCGTTTCAGTCTTAGTTTTCTTTTTGCCATAACCTTTTATGATTGTTTTCTGCTCTTGTGTATTCACAGATACTGACGCCTCGTCTACATTATAACCACCAATCAACTCGACATCAGATCTTTTATAGAAACTATCCTCGTCATAAATATAGATTATTTTATTGTCAGCATGAAATGTATATCCGAATAGTTCAGCGCCTTCGACTAGAAACTCTATACCGTTTTTATCCCCGACTTCATCAATTGCAATTCGTTGGTTAAACTTACCGACAATCTTATATGAGTAACCTAGCTTATTGCCTTTGAAACCGAAGTCCAAATATTGTTCTAACGTCCATGTTGGCGTTGGTAGTTCTTCGTCACTATCATTATTCATTTCTTCAGATTCTAAATCTTTGTCGATATAGTGATTTTGGAATTCATATATAATGTGATGTGCTACAACATCGTTAGTCAATGTAATGTTATCACTTTTTGGATCAGTCGTTTTAATCACATATTTTTGACCACGCCATAACAAGATAGCCTCGTTTTGTATCAAATTATATATATCTGGTGTGTGACTTGTCTTGAACGCAGTGAACGATATAGAACGGCTTGCATTTTGTTCACGCTCATATTTGAATGATGATAAATCATAATCAATTAACAATTCAGAAAATGTGTTAGCACTATTGGTAATAATTAAATTATCCATTTAAACACCTACCTATAAATAAACGGGAATATAAACTCAGCTGTAGGCTCCGTTATATCCGTTCCGATTATTTCAATATCGTTATATCCAGGTGCAAGTGTTAACCATTCATGATTGGTATCTATGCCGACACGTTTACCGTCTATCGTTGGATATATACCGTTGATAATGATTTGTTTGTTTTTAGTGATAGCTTTCTTATATTCAAATACATCGCCTGTTGTGCGATTAATTAATTTAAACCCTTTAGGTGCATTGACGTTAAGTTTAATGATTAACTTATGTCTATGCGGAAATGGTGCGATCGTGTCAGATGAACCATTGAATATTTTAAAGCTAGTTGTATTATGTTTATACTTGATATCATCATTCACAAGTAAACCATTGCCAAACTGCCATTTGTCAGAAGTCTTGTCATATTCATTTGTTTCATACAGTGATTCGGAGTAACCTTTGTATACTGTGAAAGTAACTTCGAAAGTACCATTGCGACCATATACATCTTCTACTGCTGTACTATCAGTAACAACTGCATACTTCATACCAGGCATATCAGAATGAACAATATAAAAAGGAGTACGACTATAAAGCGTACTCCTTAATTGTTTCTTCAATAAATGATAATCGGTAACATCAACGCCTGAATAAACGAAACGTAATATCAAGTTAAAAGGTGCAAACGAGATAGGACTTAATAGTCCACCGTCTACACCACTAATTTCTTGCAAATTAATTCTATTTTCTACATCTTCTTCTTTGAAATCGAGATACATTAAACCGTCTATATCAGTTATATCAGTTGTACCGTTATCGGTTATCATTTTAACCCACTTTTTCATTAGATAAATGCACCTCCGTTACCGTACCCCATATTTTGAATACGTCTACCTTGCTTTTTACTTGTCATACCTTCGACTTTATCCCAGTCCATTACGTTACTCTTGTTAGCAGTTTGAGCGTTCCACTTCTCGTTATTTCTACTAGACATCACTAAATCTTGCATAGTGTATAACATTTCTTTCAATATATTGTTTTGTTCTTGGATGTCAACGTTAGCTTGGGATAAACGTTGTAACTCCATTTGCTCACGTGTAGCTACTTGTTGTTTCTCTCTCAACTGGTCTGCATATTGCGATATAGCATCATACACAGCTGATTGAGTACGACTGAATATGTCGCTAGTGGCAATCTGTTTAAAAGCTTGGATAGAAACGTCATTAGGAATAACTGTCTCTCCACCACGCATTTGCATGATTTCGCCACCTTCTTCGAATACTTGGGCAAATCCTCTAGGTGCATTGTTTGTGCCGGTAGCAAATCTTCTAGAACCACTTGGACCCCAACCAGATTTTCCATATGGTAAATCGCGTCTCCAGTTAGAGTTATTGAAGAAAGCAAGTAACTGATCATAACCATTTTTAATATTTTTATGACCTTTAACTGCATATGACTTAAATGTACTAGGCACATATTGAAGTAAACCTTGTGCCGGAGTACCTCGCAGATTATTAATATCTCCGATGTTTCCTTGTGTTACACCGGCATTACCATTTGATTCACGTTGAATTTGTGACACAATACCGTTTAATTCTTTGCCTGAAAGATTAACTTTCATTTGTTTAGCAGCACGTTTGATATCTGATTTCCATTTGGAAGCTGATTTATTTTGACTGCCCCCACTATTAGATTTTAACCATTTAACAGGGTCAATTGGTTTGCCATTTTTGTGCATTTCATAGTGTAAGTGAGGTCCTGTAGATGCACCTGTGTTACCCGAAATACCAAGCTTTGTACCAGGTTTAACAGATTGCCCGTTTTTCACTAACCATTTACTTAAATGGCCGTAAAATACATCTAAAGCTCCACCTTTTACTTGAATGTAATGTCCAAAACCGCCAGGCATTTCTTTAGTATAAGCTTTACCACTAATAGTAGAATGTACTGGCTCATTAATGTAAGGTAAGTCAATACCTGGATGCGCCCAATTAAAAGCATACCCTGGAGGCGGACCGTTGGGACTATATGGTGTAGTGATATTATCAAGATATTTGATATAACCACCATCACCACCGCCTTGTTCTTCCATCCATTTTTTGAATGTATCAGTAGCAGCTTTTTTAAGTTTCCCGAACATACCTTTCATCATGTCAAATGGTAATGATGCAGCTTTAGGTATTCCGAATCCTTCCATGTTAACGCCAAAGCCTTCTAATATTTTATTAAGTAACTTACCAGGTTTTTCTATCCAGTCCATTACATCTCCGACTTTATCTTTTAACCAATCTTTCCCTTTGGCTGCTGCACCAAGTGATGCACTAACTGCTTTTTTACCACCTTCAACTATTGCACCTGATGCTTTTTTAGTACCTCCCCACATTTCTCCAAGTTTTTCACTAACTGCATCATTATGGTTGTCATGTTTTTTCTTCTTAGGTTTCTTTCCATTACCTAAAACATTGAACATTCCACCTGTACCCCCAGCAAATCTAGGCAAAGTACCTTTAGAGAATGTAGGATTATTTGCACTCAACATTGCATGTGTTTGAGCGCCATTCATTACTGATGATCCTTGTGGTAAAAACGTTGTTGTATCTTTGTTAGGTGTGATTGCCATTTTACCATTAGGGTAACGTATAGCTTCGTGTCTGAATCCGTTAGGACCATTGCCTTTGCCTTTGTCGCCTACAGTTGCGAATGTATCACGTGCAATTTTTCCATTCTTAACCACATTAGTAGTAGTGTTAGTGTGTTCAGTACCAGTGTGGAGTTTAATTTTAGGTAATTTGTCCATGCCAAGTTTTCCGCCAACCCAGTTGACACCTTCAATAAGTTTGTTCAATCCAGTTTTGACTTTGTCTACCATGCCGGATATGAAACCTTTGATTTTGTCTATGATACCTTCCAAAGTATCACGCATTTTACCAAACGCACCGGTTACTTTATCTTTGATAGTGGTAGCGAAACCTACCGTTTTATCCTTTATTTTTTGCCACTTATCAGATAAGAAATCAGCCACAGAACCCATAATATTTTTAGTAGAAGAAAGTAAAGACCGCCACTTTCCTACCACGCCATTCAATAAATTTTTAGCAAAATCTACCACTTTATTTTTGGTTTTCAGCCATAAATTTATCAAGAAATTTTTAATAGAATTATAAATATTTCGAGTACCTTTTGATAAAGAATTCCACCTTACCTTCATACCGTTCCATAAAGAAGTGGCTAAATTTATCACTCTATTTTTTACGGATAGCCATAAATTGACAAGAAAATTTTTGACTGAATTAAAAATTGAGCGCGTTCCTTTCGATAAAGAATTAAAAATATTTTTCATTCCAGACCACAAATTTCGTACAATTGAAACAGTTTTATTTTTTATAAAATTCCACGCCGTTATCAACCAACTGCGCAAATTAGAAATTATTTTAATAATTCCATTCTTTAAAAAATTAAAATTATTGCGCACTGTGTTAACGTAAGATTTTACAATTCCGATTATTTTATTCTTGATGAAAGTCCACGCTGTAATTAGCCAATTTCTTAAAGTTGAGATTATTTTTACGATTCCAGATTTCAAAATATTAAACAAATTTCGTGTTCCATTCGTCAACCCACGAATAATTGATAACACGCCATTCTTTAAAGAAGTCCAAATTTTTATTGACCAAGATTTTATAAAATTAAAAACTGTAGTAGTTACAGTTCTAATAATCATGATATTATTTCGTACTCCAGCAACCCATGTTCGAATAATTGTTAATATAATATTTTTAAAATTTTGCCAAATTTTTATACTATTATTTTTTATAAAATAAAAAGCGTTAACAATGAAATTTCGAATATATCCAAAACTTGATACTGCTGCTGATTTAATACTGTTCCAAATACCGATAACAGCATTTCTAAAGGTTGAATTCGTTTTCCACAAATGAACAATACCAGCAACTAACAATCCAATTGCAGTAATAACCCAACCTATAGGACCAGTCATGAATCGTATCGCTAATCCTAAACCACGAGTGGCTAATGCTGCTGCTTTTGTTACACCTGTCCACACGATTGTTGCTGCGGTAGCAATTTTTGTTTTCAATGCTTGTGCCATTTGTGCAGCACTCATACCGTTTGTTGCATACATATAAGCCAGTGCTACTGATTGCGCACCACTTACAACACCACGCCATATTGCTACAGCTGCAGCTGCTATTTTCGTTTTTACAGCTGCTAACGCGCCAGCATTACCAAATAACGTTGTCGCACCAGTTGCACCTAATAATGCACCTCTTAATAACAGTATAGGTTTAGCTGCTAATAAAGCCACACCACCAACTGCTGTTAGTACACCAAGTATTTTTCCTAGAATAGGATGTGCATTAGTCATTGTGTTAGTCCATTTAAAGAAAGCGCTACTCATAGTCAACACGGCTGCGCCAACTGGAGCCATACCTTTAACTAATCCCCATAATGTACCTGTGATATTCTTAATCAACGACCACACTTTAGGGCCATTCGTTTCTAGATATTCAACGAATTTTTGGAATCCATCAGATTTTTTCAATCCTTCTGACCATTCTGCAAATCCTTTTGTCACATCTTGTATACCTAATAACACATTATGAGAATGACCACTAAACGCTTGGAACAAACTAATGATTCCTTTAAATATATTTCCAAATATACTACCCACAATAGGTAAGTTTGTTTTTGTATACTCTACGAAACCATTGATCGCTTTAGATCCTTCTACTGAATTAGCCCAATCGTCAAAACTTTTAGCCATATCAGCAAAACCTCTAGCAGCCCAACCATATAAAGGACTTAATTTATTAAACATAGCTGCAGAACCATTTACAAAACTTTGTGTAGCGTTAAGTAAGTGTTGGAATATCTTAGGACCTTGTGTGTTTAAAATATCAAATGAACGTTTAGCAACTGATGAAGTCTTTGCCCAATTGAGCATCTTACCACTTGCAGTTTCTATTTGAGTTGCAGTCTTAGTAAGGAATGGATTAAGTGTGGTTAAAGCATACTTAGCAGTATTAATGCCATTTGTCATAGTGTTAAATATTGCTGCTTGATTTTGTGCAATTAGTCCTTCCCATGAAGTTTTAAGTCCATCTAATGCACCTTTATAGGCTGTGACTTCTTTCGTTACTTTTAATTGTCCATCTTCTAACATTTTAAGTGCATAAGTTGCTTGACCAGCAAATGCTTTAACAGCTATGCCAGCTATACCAAATGCACCACCCATTCCAATTGCACCACCAGCCGCAGCAGTTAACATGCCACCTAATCCAGCACCTAAGCTAACTACCGAACCTAATATAGGTACAAGAGCAGAGAAGTGAGTTGTCATAACGCCGCCAACTACACCTTGCGTAAGCTCTCCTAAACTACGTAAAGTTGTAGCGATACGGTCCATTTGTTCACGAGCACCGACCCATGCGTTAGTTGCTCTTCCCATTAATCTTTGTTGGCGTTGGTAAGCTTTTAACTCATCTGTTGTTTCATCAATTCTACCTTGCAATATTTGAAACGCTATAGCTTCTTTGATTAGATCGTTGCGTAATCCTTTAGCCTCTCGACTATTACCTTGTTGAGCACGTTCTAATTCTCTTAAATTACCTTTAAGTAAATCAGTATGTGCTTTTTGTTTTTGCATAGTATGACTTAATTCAGCCAGCCTGTTTTTATAACCACTAACACTTTTCTCAGATTGTTTAAATCGCATTTCAGTTAATTTCGCTTCGTTACGTAATTGACCTAAACTATTTTTAACTTGGTCAGTTGTACGACCTAGTAATTTTTGTTGCGTTTGTGTTTGCTTTAGTTCATTTTCATAATTGTTGAGTTGATTCTCTGCTTGTTGTACTGCTCGACTAGCGTTTTGTAACTTTAACTTCTGTTCATCAGTTACATTATTGCTTTCTTTCATTTGTCGTTGCATGTCGTTTAAAGTCTTGTTACGTTGTTTTAATAAACCTTCTTGTAATTTAACAGCACGACCTAAATCAGTTTCTTGCTTAGCTAATGCTTCTGCACTAACTTCATTCTGTTTGAATTCCTTACGTTGATTACGTAAAGATTTATTTATTGCTTTTAAGTTACGTTCAATAGTGGTTTTGGATGCTTTCAGTGGGTCAACATCCATCGACACCTCTGCACTTAAATTAAAATCTGCCATTCTCTCACCACCTTTTTATAGCATCGCCATCATTTGTTCTGGGCTTAATGCACCAGATTTAGCAACTTTAGATGCTTTTTTCTTGCGTTTCTTAGTAGCAAATATCTTATTGAAGTCTTCCATTACTATTTGGTCGACTTCATGAGGTTTGTATTGTGCATCCTCAATGAAGTGACGATAGACTTCATATATGTCTTCTACGACTTCGCGGGCTGTTTTGCCTTCGTTGTACTCGCTTTTTTCGTCTGCTTTCCCGTATCGTTACTAGCGAAGATTTTGCTATAAGTTTCAGGTAGTGAGTTTTCAACTTCTAATCCATCAAACACTTGATCTACAGTGAATTTTTCATCGAAAACTTTCACAAGTAAGCTAGCGAATGAGTCATACACTTCGAATGATTCTAATGATGATTCTTTTTCTGCTCTCTCGCGTAATTCATCTGCTTCTGATTCGAACGCTTTATATTCTTCTGTTGCTTCAATATCTTCGATTTTTTGGAATAATTCTTCACATTCTTCGTCCGTTTCAACTTCTGCTAATTTACTCTCTAATTTCTCTTGTTCGTTTAAAATTTTACGGTGTTTACGATATAAAAATTGCATTTCGTTCATGAAACTGAATCCACCTTGCAATTTTTCTTCAAACTCTGCTTGTGCTTTCATTGCACCTAAATTTAATTTATCTTTCACAAATTGCTTGTTCTTACCATCAATTTTTAAAGTTACTTTAGCCATATTTATATAAACTCCTTATAAGTTATTTTTGTATACAAAAATAGACGACCTGTTAAGGTCGCCTTAATTTAATTTATGCTGCTGGTTCGCCATCTTCAGTTGGTGTAGTCGTCACTTCACCATGAATTGCTTTGTAGAAATCTTCTTCATTGAAATCTGGGTCTGCACTGTGGATACGAGCGAATACAAGTTTATCTTCGTCACGTTGCATGAATGAGCCTTCCATTTCAATTTGGTCTTGTTGTTCTGGTGAATCTTCCATTGTAGATGCACTTGTTCCTGGAATATTGAAGTTACCACGAGTTAAACCGTAATAGATGAATGAACCGTCATTACAACGATATTTCCAAGTTGCAGACACATATGGAGGGACCATATCAGAAGTGTACATTTCAATACCTTTGTCATTTTTAACGCCTAAAATTTCGTTACGTTCTTCTTTTGTTAATTCCATTAAGTTTGCTGTTAAAGTCGCACCTGTAATACCACTGAATAGAGATAATTTTTTAACGCCATCAGCGTATACTGGTTCGTTACCTTGTTCTAGTTCTAACTCAATTTCTTGTAAACCTTTAACTTCTTTTAATTCTCCAGCTGTAAAACCGTTACCATCTTGTTTACGAATCATAAAGCCTTCACATGTAATTGCTACTTTTTTATCTGCCATAGTTTATTACTCCTTTTTAGTTAAAATAATGTTGAAACTCAACATTTGGTTATAAAGTTTGAAATCTTCATCCTTGCTAAGTTCTCTTTCAAAACAAATACCGTTGATACTTTCGATAATTTCAACCACACGTTCATTTATTGAATGAACATCGTTGATTGATTTACCAAAGGTTTCAACGGCAAATAAATAACGATAATGACTACTGCCACCATCGTTTTCTAATGCATTGCCATTCATGATTTCTGTTAAACGCATGAATGGTGCTTCTTCTGTTTTTTGATATGTTTCGGGTATTTCAAATGTATATATTAAAGGCTGTTTAGAGCTTGTTTTACGGACTTCATTCATCATTGATACCAACTGTTCATCTTTACGTAATACGTCCCACATACGCACTATAGGGTGTCTAGTCAACGTCGAATACCTTTTCCATAGCCTGACGATAAATTGCTAGTATTGGACCCTTAGCTTGTTCGTGAGATTTACGTAAAAAATGTTGTGGTGGTTGGCCGACAGTACCTCTTACTTTGGTACCAACATCTGGGAAGTGGATATACCAACCAGACTCTTGTCGAGATTTACCCATTTGGTAACCAACTTCTTTTTTAGGATAAGTTTCATCCCTTTGGAAGTTAGATATCTTAGTTACATCTCTCGCATGATCTGAGTGTGTTTGTTTATGAGATACTGGTGTATTTATTTTCAAAATACCTTCATAAGTTTTAGATGCGTTTGTAACTGCTTTTTTAGCTTGTTTCTCGCTTTGCCATATCAACTTATTGAGTTTGTCTGAAATGTCTTTATCTGAATCTCCACGCTTTGTCATTCAACCACCTCACATTTCAATTGTTGGCGTTCCATGTCTTGGAAGTCCGTTTCAATAGTTTTAATTTCATATTGCTTGCCTTTAAAGTCCACAAGTAATCCCGAATGTATATCTGCTTGTTGTCGATAACGAATGATGAATACTATCGTTTCACGTCTTGTGTCTAAGTCCTCGTTTCTAAATTCTTTAATAGTCGTTTTTGACACTTCACAAAACGGTGTGGCAATAGTAGTAGGCGTTTCTTCGTACCCACCTTCATCATTAATGTTGTTCTCGACTTTATATATCTTTATTCTGTTTTTGAGTTTGCCGATTTCCATTTTGCATACTCACCCCTTAACGCTTGGATTAACGCAAGTGATGATTGTGGTATTTCGACTTTCTCAAATTGCGTTGTGGTAGAACGATTCTCATAATGATGTGCCACATGATTAATAACAGCCAAATTAAAAAGGCTATTTACTTCATCATTAGATGTGTAAAAGCCTTCGTCATTGGTTACTGCACCTTTAACTTGCCGTTTAGCAGCTGGCAAGTATAAGTGTTGTATTTCGTTATCATCAAAATCATGGTCTACACGTATAGCATTTTTAATGTTCTCTATAGTAAGTTCATACACATGTATCACCTACTTCTTATCTGTACGTTCTAAAAAAGGACCATCAAAACCGTTATCCGATAAAGTTTTTTCAACTTCGTCAGCACGTTTGACAGTCATTTCTACCTCGTCATTTTTCTTTAGTTTTTTGTCTAACTGTTTATCACGATAAGGTTGCAATACTTTGAATTTAGCCATTTATTACCCTCCTATTATGCTTGTGGTTCAGAACCTGTGCCTAAATCTCCAGCAGTTCCAGTGTAAGTTAAGAAACGACCTGCTTCTTCTACACCTTTTTTAACATCAAAACGCATATAAGCTGCTAAGATTTGACCATAGATTTCATTTTCAACCCATTTAACAGAAGCTTGTTTACGGTCTGCAAAGAATACTGCGTATTTTAAGTCACCAATAAATGCTTTTTTATCACCTTTGTTACCAAACAATTCATCTTTGATGATAAATACTGGACGACCAAATAATACTGTGCCTGTTGGGCTAGTAATATCTTGTTTTAATAGGTATTGTCCGTTTTTATCTTTCAAAGTATCTAATGCTTGATAAAACGATTGCGATACAACTAATGAAAGGTTGTAAGCTGGGTCAATTTCAACGTTGATAATTGCTTTAATATCATCTAAATCTGCAGTGTTAACCGCTTCGAATGATTTCATTACATCTGCAATGTATTTGTTAGTTGTGTTAACCGCTTGGCGTGCATTATTTTGTGCAACAATGTTTGCTAAATTAGCTTCTGAATCGTCTAATGATTCTTGAGACACTGGAATTTGCCCACGATAAGTCTTAACTTTGTAGTCAATGTCAGTGAATTTTGGTTTAGCAAGCTCTGGGTTTTTCTCTAATTCTTCCACACTAACCATTGTTTCTTGTGCTGGGTTTAAAATTGGGTGTGATCCAGCAGCAGTTGTTACTGGTTGTACGTTAACGAATTTTTTCAAGTCAACGAATGTTTCGGGTAATTCTTCTGGTTGGTATTTAATATCTTCCGGAATGATTGGTTGTGCATCTACCGATTTAACATTGTCACGTTTAGCACCTTTTGATTTTAGGTACTCAACGAAACCTTTCGCTTCATCTGATAGTTGATTCTCTTTGTTTTCTAAAATTTGTCTCGCCATAGAACGTTTGCCCCCTAGTTTCTTTTTCTTTTCTTCTTCTAATTCTTCCGGCGTTTTTTCTTCAACCGGTGTTTCCGGTTTTTCTTCCGGTTGCTCTTTCTCATCTGCTTTAGGTTCTTTGTCAACATCCGGTTTAGCTTCTGCATTTTTTTCAGGCACATTTTCAGCTTCCGGTTTTTCGTTTTTTGCTTCTGTTTCTGTTTTTTCTTTCGGTGCTTCTGAATCACCACTGATTTTTTCTTCAGCAGATACAGAATCAACAATCTCTTTTTGCTCGTTATAAGTATCTTTAGCTTGTTGAATTTCTTCTTTTAACTTACGAGCAGTTTCTACATCACCGTTGTTAACGGCCTTTTGTGCTTGGTCAATTAAGTCATTAATTGACTTCGCTTGTTCTTGTAAAGTAGCCATATAGGTATTGCCTCCTTATTAATTTGTTGAAAATTGGCATAAAAAATAGCCTACGTATCAATACGCAAGCCTTCTAATTCAAACTCAATTTTCATTTTTTCCAGTTGTTTAAATTTGTCTAATCCTTTAGCTCTTTGGCCAACTGCAACCGTTGTTTCTTGATATGCTGGTATTGTTACAATACTTACTTCAATCAGTTCATCAATTTTGTTGATAGTTTGTACATACTCGCCATCTATTCTTGACCACGTTCTAGCAGTATCATCGTTTGGTGGTAGTGTAAAAAAGAAACTACACTGATTAACGTTACCGGCTTTGATATTTTCGTAAATATCTTTAGCGTAAGATGTGTTAGGTAAGTAACATTTAAAGTACAAACCCTTACTGTCTAGCGTAAGTTCTAATGTCTTGGCTTGTGTACGTCCTACAACTTGATTGAAATCATGATTGATTAAGCACTTAACATCTGATATATCTACTTCGCTTAGTGCATTCGGATTAATTATTTCTTTAAACCCTCCTAAGTCGTCGCTCAATGTATCAAATATAATTGCATAACCTTCCACAACCATTTCTTGTTGTCCTGTATCAATCTGACTGTTCGCCACTCGGTTCACCCCCTTTTTGTAGGGAATCAATATTCTTCTGAACCTTACTGTTTTGATATGCTGCCAAATCTTCTAAGTAAATACTGTTCAAGTCAGCAAGTGGTTTATCACCACCTTCAACTGGGTCTTTACCAAACTCTGCACGCGCTTCGTTTAGCGTAATGATTTTCTTTTGGAACAATTGCGTTACACGTTCTAACTTAATTTGTGGATCACTATCAATTAATCGCGATACGTCATAATCAAGTGTGACTTCGTATGGCGCTTGTACAAATAACTTTTCTTCGATTTCAGCGTTCATCATTGAAAAGATTGGATATAAAGTGTTTCTGTAATACTCAATACCGGAATCTTTAAGCGATGTATTAACTGTTTCGATACCTAACTTACTCATAGGCAGTCCAAACGCTTTAGCAACTTGTTGTGTACTAAACTTATAACTATTTAAAAAGTTCAACACTTCAGTAGGTACTTGCAGACGTTCAAATTTCATTGTGTCATCCAATGCAATAAATCCACCATTGTTACTCAACTGACTATCTGCAAAGTTACGTTTCATTGCTGCTAATTCTTCATCGTCGAAACGACCTTCTTCATAAGTTAATATTGATGTGGATGTACCACCATTTTTAAAGAAATCATCTAAGAATCGTTTACTACCCATTGATATGCCAATCTCATTCATTAGAGAGTAGAGTGGGCTATAACCATTGAAACCATCAAGCGAGAACATACGAAAATGTAATACATCTTCCACATCTAACTGAACATGACCATCTAATTCATCTATATAGTGATATTTAATGTGGTCATCAACTTGCTGTATAGATGTTGCACTGTTCTGCATGTGGTATAACTCAATAGGCTCTCCTTTTTCATCACGGACAATCTCAATGTATGAGTTACCATTTAATAACATGTTAGCCACTATAATGTATTTAAAGTGCCATGCATCTAAATATGGATTAGGTCGCTTATTCAAAAGTTTAAGTATCTTCTTATCAGCATCTAAATAACTGTCACGATCATTAAATTTAATACTCGTTGATGCAATGTCTTTAGATATAATATCGATAGCCGTAAACACGTCACTATTTTTTAGTGATTGTAAACCAGACCACGTTATCCCACCTACACCATTGACTTCTGTGAGCATTCGTAATGTATTTTTATCAACTGATACGTTATTACTACGTTTGAAACCATTAAAATTAAATACTCCCATTATCTATTTCCACCTCCCTTCTTGAAAGGCTCATCAATTGTCATCGCTAATCCAGTTAACAATACGCCTCCTATAATAAAGCCTAGAGGTTGCCACGCTAAATAAGCACCATAAGCGATTGATACAACGCCTATAAGTACGATTAGGATAACTAATATATCTTTGGTTAATTTCACGCATACACCCCCTTAAATGAATACTGGTAACGCACGTTTTTTCTCCCACACATGCTCACTTGCAATAACATATGCAAATATAGTTGCCATGAGTGGGTCAATTTTTTCACGGTTCATTTTCTTTTCAATCATCACGGCATCGTTAACATTTTTTGCTACTGCATTTTTTACTGCTATGTCGAGCAATGGGTTTTTATGATGTTTAATTTCTTCGTTTATAACTTTGAATCTGAAATCAATATTAGGATTAGATAATGTTTGTTGACCCTGTCTTATTTCGATTAATTCAAAACGCCAGTTACGTTTTTCAATCTCAGGCAAGTAAGTGTGAATAGCGTAAGGGTCGTAACAGATAGCTTGTACATCTAGCTTGTTATCTTTTACGTAATTCTCAATATAATCTAATACTTGTACCGGATTAATAAGTCCTGTGCGTAAATTCGATATCGTGCAATAACCTTCTTTTTCAATTTGTCGATAATCTATAAGATCACGTTCGATTTTTGCTTGTAATCCACCTTTAGTAGCCACAAAAGAGTGAGAAGTAATGTAATACTGCTTATTCGTTTCATCCAAATGAATGAATGATACGGCAGTTAAGTCATCAGCACGAGATAAATCGAGTCCAACATACGTTTTAGTACCTTTTATATCGAAATCAGTTTCATTTTTCTTCCAATCTTCAAAGTTTAAGTAACTTTCTTCACTTGCTTGCATCCAGTAATTAAAATTTTTTACTAAAACCTTAAACATTGTGCCTTTCTGTACCGCTTCATCAACACGTTTTTGTAAGAACGTTTCGATTTGTTCTTTTAATTCATCTGATTCATTAATTAATGGATTAGATTTTGCCCACAATGATGAATCTTGCCATTCTTCTTCGTTATCTTGCTCAAAAATAATTGCGAAATACTCATCATCTGTGTAAGTTTCATCTAAAACTTCTTTAGCATACGGCCATTCATCTGTATACATTGGTGCGTTTAAGTTAAAACCAGCAGTAGAGATAATAAATATCAATGATTGCAGTAAGTTACCTTGACCAGATTGGATTAACTCAATCATTTCATTAGTCTTTGCTGCATGATATTCATCGATAACTGCTAAGAACGGCTCAAAACCATCAACTGCCCCTGTATCACGAGAGAGAGGCATAACATATGAGCCATCTTTTAAGTTTTGAAGCAACTCACGCACTTTTTTTACATCTTTTTTAATCTCAGGAACTTGTGATACAAAGTACATTAATTGTTTTGCTACCATATTGAATACGATACTTGCTTGTTTCTTGTCGTTTGCAGCAGTGAATAATTGTCTACCTTCTTTTGGCTCGTTATCGAATAAAAACGAATAAAGGACAAGACCACTAACGTATAGTGACTTGCCCCCTTTACGCGCTAACGATATAAACGCTTTCTTATAACGTAAATAATCATCTTCTGTAAACCAACCACGAACACTAGCGACAATAAACTTTTGAAATAATGCTAACTTGTGGAATTTACCCTTTGTATCAGGCAATGATTCCATAAATTTAATGACTTTCTTAGCACGTTTAGGTTTATACACATATGGAAAGCTATCGTCGTCGATACTTCGTTTGATATCTTTCAAATGTCTTACACACGCTAGTCTAGTATCCTTACATGTAGTAAAAGTACCCGACAACACCATAACGCAATATTTATAAGCGTCATCTTTGTATGCATCGGGTATGTTAAGTAATTCTTCATATGTTTTAGGAATTTTAACGTTAGTCATCGTCATCAACACCAAATTCATCATACACAGATTTACGTACTTGGTTTTCACTTGGTACAACTAACTTCATTCGTGAGTCAATTGTCATTCCCAGTGAGCCACAAAGTGATTTTAATTCTTTTAATCCGTCCATGTAGTTGAAATATTGAGGTGTACGTTTAGTACCTTCATCATTTATCGTTCCATAAGTCATAATGTGCTTATAAGCGTCGTCAGTTAGTGCCACAAGTTGACAATATCGCTTAATTCTGTCGTAATCTAACTCTGCAATAGGCAATTGTTGTAATAAAGGCACAACACGTAACCATTCTTTTTTACCATTTTCTGTTAGATCATCAGGAATGTTTTCAACATCTATTTTCTTGAATTGTTCTAGGCTGTTTTCTCTCATTTCTGATTGTTCTAATTCTTCTTTGTTGTGATTTCCTACTTTTGCAGCATTTAATTTTCTTGGTCTAGCCATTCTTACACCTCCAATTGCCTAAACAGGCATGATTTCGATTTTTAGTTTCTAGAATTTGGGTACGTTTGAGTATCGAGCGATTAATTAAAAATATTATTTAAGTGGCGGTCAAAACGACCCTCCCCTTTTTCTATACTCATACTTCCGGTTTGTGTCTAGGCGTATGTTCTATCCGGTTATGACATGCCGTACACACAGTGACCAGGTTATTCATATCCAACCTACGTTTCCAATCATCTTTCAATTCCACAATGTGATGTACCATCAGACGTTTATCATTCACAATACCTTGCTTTAAACACTCTTGGCACAGGTACTTGTCACGCAATAGCACTCTCTTACGTTTAGAGCGCCATCCAGACGATTGATAGAACTCTGTATACTTGGTATCCTTACCATATCGAACGCTTGCATTGTACCTCTTACTGTTCCGTTTGCGTTGCTCTAGCAATTGGTCTTGAGTCATCGTCTTGTTACCTAAACGAATCTTTGGTTCTATGAAAGACAAATGAATCAACTTCTTTCATTTATATTTATAATTAATAATTTAATAAATAATTTAATTTGTTAAATAAAAAAGAAAAGACAAAGATAACTTTGACGAAAAGATAAAACATTTCTCTTTGTCTTAACTTAATTGAATCAATCAACTTAATATATAAATGTTTGTTTATATCAATCTCTTAAACTGATTAAACTTCTTATGTTAAATAATGTTTATTAGATCAATCATTGTTCACTCACATTCATATAAGTTATTAATATATAATGTTTGAGCTTATGTTGTGAGAACAATAAAAAAGAGAACACACAATGTGTGTCCTCGATATAATATAGTAATACTATTTAATAACAACTAAGAGTTTTACCTCGTAGGTCAATTATATAAAATAAACAAGTATAATAATAATAGTGTGTAAACTGTGTAAAGTGTGTAATCTGTACCCTGTTATTGTGCCTCCATATAAACATTCACTATCTCATTGATACGGGTATAAACATTCTTCCTACTTATACGCATCAATACTTCGATACCAGTAATACTCTCCCCCTGCTTAAGTAACTGTAGTATGTGGTAGTTCTTATCGTTGGTTATAAGATGTTCATAGTCATCAATAAATGCTACCTTCTCAATAAGCTCTTGTGTCTTACGTCTATCCTTATCGTTCTTAATAACCCTAACTAACACCTTATCTCCAGTACCACCTTGAGCTTTAGGCATAGCTGACTCTATACCGTATTGGCCTATAGATGTACTATCATATTCATACACTTGATGGTCAATGAGTCGTCGCATCCAGTGATAGTCGGTTATTAATTGTTTCACTTCAGTTGGTGTGTACATATATTACCTCCAGGTTATTTATAATTGTGCTATCTATTAATGATAGCTTGTAGTATACTTAATATAATTTTATTAGAATGGTGGTGAGAAACGAATATGGAAAAAGAAGAAGCTTTAAGCAAATTGTCATTAAGCAGAAATGTTAATCAACCGTTTGAAGTGATAACTGATGAACATAGTTACCAAGTTAATAACTTTGACGAATATGATGACGATAATGTCGAATTAACATTAATTGATAATTCAACAAAAGTTATCCCATATAATTCTATTTTATTCTCGTATTCTGAAAACATTTCCTTAAATCCAAAATCCTAATAAGTTTAAAGGGCGAATTATCGCCCTAATATTATCCCTTAAATCTCTTCCACTCTTGCATAGCTTTCTCAATATCTTCATCACTAGCCATATAAACGATTGTGTATTTCAACGCTGCTATTTGGTCATTCTTAACACAGTTTGATATGAGTAGATATAGTGATGTAAGTCCTAATAGTACTGATATAATTATCCACATTACTTCTCCTCCTCATAATCTTTCGGCTGATCTATATCATCATTTGCCTGTAATTTAATAATGATTTCATTTGTAACGTATTTGCTTAATTCGTATACTGCTATGATTAGTAGTGTTTTGAGTATTCTCATTGGTCACTGTCCTTTACTATTTAATATATTATTTTTAAAATTTTTAAAATCTTTTATCACCTGTCGTATAGCTTTAACTCTAACCTCTGCCTTATACTTCTCCTCAGCCTGCTCTTTACTATCTGCCTCAACCACAGTAAACGTTTCATTCTCACGTGCTTTAGTTATGTGAGTGAAAGGGTGACCGGTGGAATCTGTTAATGTGCGTATTAAATACTGTGTCATTTCCTCAACACTTCCTTAACTTTTTGAAGTATGTCTTTATTACAAGTCTGATTCTTTGATGAATGTTCCATTGATTGTCTTTCCTTTTCTTCCTTTGATTTCGTCATATGCGTACTGTAAACACTCCTCTAATGTCATTCCATGTTGTTGTGCCAATATGATTAAAGTAACGACTGTATCGCCTATACCGTCTTTTAAGTCATCTAGTTTGTTACGTGATAAAGCTGCACCTATTTCGCCAGCTTCTTCATAGAATTTCAATGCTTGCCTATCTGGATTACCTTTGTCTAAGTTTTTATCTATACTCCATTGTTCTACTTGTTTTACTAATTGATCTAATCTTTCAGTCATTTATTTATCCTCACTTTCTAATCTATTTAATGCAATATCATATATCCTTAACACTGTTTCAAATTCTGAATCAGTTAAATATGGGGTGAGTCGTTTAGCCATTGATAAGAAATCTCTTACATTTTCATTTGCTATTGTTTGCTTCATCTACTCGTCCTCCAAATAATTTCTGATTAATGTATACATTTCGTAAGCGAACAATCCATCGTCATAATATCCATATCTATTTTCAGATAACGGCAAATCGCTTCCATATATACTTGAGGTATCTATATTTTGAGAATGTAATTCCAATACTTCATCAAACGCCTCTGCTTTACGATAGACTTCTTCAACTTCCTGTGCCATTTTGAAATAAACATTATCACGCTCATCAATAGCTGTTTGTGTTAACGTTCCTAATACCATATCTTTATACGCCATCTACTTAACCCCCAACTGGTCTAACTTACTTCGATATTCTCTATACATCGAACTGCCTTGATGCAGCGTTAATTTATAATCTATGAGCTTTCTAAACTCTTTCAGTAATGCTAGTTGTTTCTCATTCTCCTGTTCCAACTGCTCTAATCTTTTTGAAAGTGTTACACTTCTTTTGTTCTCATCTCTCCAACTGTCAAATAAATTATCTTTCCTTGAAAGTAAAAATCTATTCTCCCGTTCCAACCTACTAATATTTGCTTTCAACACTGCTATATCATCGATTAGTGTGTCGCGTTCAGCATGGAATTGGTCACGTTGTTTTTCCATATCCCAATACATTCGTAAAATCGTTGCCGCAAAATGTCCTGGATTTTCTGCAAACTTATTAGCTATATATTCCACTGAATCTTTTGTCGTTCGTTTATAACTCACTCGCTATCACTCCTTTAGTAGTTGAATTACTGTTTTTAGCATATTTCTCAACCCCTCCTACAGTAATGTAAATAGTCTTTCTATATCACTCGGTTTATGCCCATCCCACACTGGAGCATAAGTCAATTCTTTAACTTTAAAATATTTCCAGTAATCTTTATGGTAGTGGTAGCTATATTCACCTTGTTCAGTAGTTACTCCTACGACAAAATAATCTTCAAACATCGTTCCGTCATCATGCTTCCAAGATTTCCACGATTGGTTCTTATATGTGTTACAAATAATCGAAAATAGTATTGCTCTGTGGTGATATAATTCTTCAAATGTATGTGACCCATCACTTATCTTAGATTTATCTTCTAATAATTCTATTTCTTTATTTATTTCGATAATGTTCATCTTCTCAACCCCTCCATTATTTTCCTGTTATGTTCCTTGTCCTCTGGTAACACTGCTATGACAATGCTACGTTTATTAATAGAGTATAAGAATCCTTTAACTCCATAATCTCTTAGTAGCTTTGCCATTTCGACAGTATTTCTGCCTTTAGTATCGATTTTATATTTAACTTTGATAGCATCTGATAGGATCATGATAATTTATATTTCTCCATTACAATGTCGTACTTCTCAATAAATTTATATCTGTCTTGGTGTAACTTCTCACTCCACTGTGTATATTCATCCATTGCTTTAAGTTGTTCAATTAATCCTTTTATTTCTCTCTGCGTCTGTTCAGCAGCAGCCACTGCTTTCCAATATCTACTTGTACCAACTTCTGCCTCATAACTTGTGTTACTATATTTCAAGAATTGTTTATATGTTCTATCAGCTCTTTGAAATAATGATTTAACAATCAAGTCAGAATTTTTTAGTAGAATGTCATTAGGTGTCATTTACTTCACATCCCAATTCTCAAACGCACGCTCGATATACCATCTAGCCTTATCCACATCTTCTTTACCATTCTTATGTGGACTACGTGCAAGGTACTTAATAGCATTGCCAATATGATAAGCTACGTTGGGATTATAGTGTTTCGTTACCTGCTCTATAAAATCTATTACCTCTATATCACCGTAGTTATAATGTGATGGGTGGTTGACTGTATCGTTAGGTTTCACGCCTAAATGCTCAAATCGTTTCTTTTGTTGAACATCATTGGACTTATGCGTATTTATTTCATCTTCCACATATCCAATTAAATTTGAATTATTATTTAAAATATCGTTTGGTACTTTTATTTCATAACTGTCTTTCACTTCTAAATTACCGTTATCATTCCATTTAATAGTTGTACCTACACTCTCTGTCTTACCTTCGATACTCTTACTCCATAACTCAAAATTGTTATCGTCTGTGATATCGTATAAGTTACCTAACGAATTGATAGTAGCTACATTGTCGTTATCATCATTGAACACAATTTCTTCCACACGCCCTACAACCGTCATACCTTCATTGTTCTCACTCTTACCCATGTCATACACGATTACGTATTGATCTAAGTCTAAATCCCTAATCTTCATTAACTCCACCCCTTGAACATTTGATTCCAAGTATTGTCAAACCAGTATGGGTCTCTACACTTCGCATCTTCAATCATTTGCAGTCGTTCTTGTTCTTTACGTTTTTTAGCATCTAACTTATCTCGTCTACGTTTCTCACGTTCCCTGTCCTCTGCAGTGAGTCTGTCCACACCTTGACGTTGTTCGTATTTTCTAATGTAATTTTTAAATTGACGTTTACCTTTTCTAGCTTGATATCTGATTACAGTATCAGTTAACTTCATACTTTTGGCCTCTTTGTAATCATCCACATCTATTAGTATTTCATCTGTCCCATCAAGCATTACGTAACTCAAATTACCTTTATCATCTTTAACCTTTTCCATTCTTGTTGGCATATTATTTGTCCTCCTAATAATTTTTAACTTGTACGTCTGATACGTCCTTGAATTTAATATCTTCAAACCCTAATCGTTCTGGGTTATTTACATACTTTTTATATAACTTGTCTGCTTCTCTATTGCTTATTTCTTCTAAATCGTAATTGTCTGCCACAGGTACCGTCACTTCCTGTTCAACTTCCACTTTAATTTGTAGTGTGATTGTTTGTTCCATTGGAATCACTTCGCTTTCTTGCGTTCTCGTCTAGCCTTAATTAAATCTTCATACGTGATCCACTCTAGTCCTGTGTATTTAGGCGCTTTACATATCCACGTTAGCTTTACATCGGGATATAAGTATCTAAAGAACTTAGCTTTTAACTTAGCTGTTTCAGTGGCCATACCTTTCACGTCTATTACTTCGATTAACTTCCCTTCACTCAACAGTGCAAAGTCTGCGATATATTCTGATTTACGCTGCTTACCTATTTTAGGTATTAGTTCGTATCTTGGTTGCACTTCTATTTCATCGAATCCATCTATATGCAATCGATTTTCTAAATGTTTGTAATACTCACATTCGACTGTGCTATCAAACACAATCCCTTTATATTCAACTTTCTTAGCGTTGTACTTACTCATTCCGTCACTCCTACAGATCAAATATATTTAACTGCGAACCTAACTCTTGTTCGTAAAATAAATTGTGTACTGCTTTGAAATTTAATAACTCGTTATCAGTCATATTCTTGTCTGTACCAGAGAAGTATGCACCAGTTAAGTTACCAACATTATTCACATTCGGTGACAATGGTAAGACAGATACTACTTTTTCATCATTATCTCGGTATAAGTAATATTTGTTCTTGCTACCTTCAATTAATCCCATCTGCTCGACCACTCCATTTCATCAAATATTAATTGCTTATTATCTTCGTAATCGTCATAGACTGTTATACGCCCATTTTTGAGCAATCTCTCTACTGCCCAACCTAATTCCAATATGTTAGCTTGAATGAGCGTATCGCCTTTATATGTCTCTCTGAATAGATATCCTAGTAATTGTTGAAATTGTCCTATACTCATGTGAAAAACCTCTGTGTTTTTTTATAAAATTCAAACTCAATCACACCAGTTTCACCATCTTTATTTTTAGCGATGTTACACTCAACAATTGACTTACCAGATTCATCATCTTCTTGTTCGTAGTAATCATCTCTGTACAGCATCATTGCCATACTTGCGTCAGCTTCAATACCACCGGATTCTTTCATATCAGATAACATTGGACGTTTATCATTTCGAGATTCAACACCACGATTTAACTGTGAAAGCACTACGATGATTGCGCCTGTTTCGTTCGCTATGATTTTCAAGTCACGTGATATCTTTTCAACTGCAACTCGTCTATCAACATTCGTATCTGTTTCCATAAGTTGTAAGTAATCAATGAATATAACTTGTGGCTTATCGCTATGTTTCATTGCTTGAGATCTAATGTCTTGAGGCGTTGTTGTACTATCATCATTAATATTGATTCCTAATTTAAGAATTTGGTCTATCGCATCTGTTAATTTGGTTAATTCATCTGGTGTTAAGTCTTGTACATTCTTAATGCGATTCAACTCAATGCCTGTGATAGTTGCTAACAGTCTTTGCAATACGTTTTTACCTGTTGTTTCGATACTAAAGAATGATGTTTGGTGTCCTTGCTTGGCTATGTTCCATAACATGTTTAAAGCAAAACCAGTTTTACCTACACTAGGTCGTGCAGCGATAACTATTAATTGGCTTGGTTCAAACCCTCCAATCTTATAATCCATAAGTTGATACTTTGTTTTCACACGTTCTACTGGTTCATCACTATATAAATCTTCAACTAACTGCTTAGCATAGCGTTGCGTACCATCTTCTTTTTTAGTTGCGATACTCGTTAAATCTTTAAGTTGTTCCACCATTTCATTAAATGTTTCTGGTGTAGCAGATTGTTTAAAATCATCAGCAAGTTGATTAGCTTTAATGATTTGGTAATTCTGTAATAAATCTTGTTGATATCTTTCGAAGAATCCGTAACCAATAAAATCTGTTTTGTATAGTTGACCTATGACATCATTGTTTAGAAATTCTTTATCCTTAATGCTTTTCAGATATATCTCATTCAAATCAACTTTGCCTTGATCCAGCACATATTCCATGAATCCTTTAAAATGTTCATCTTGGAACATATAAGGCTTTACTCTTAGCTTCTCTAACAAATCAGGTTTCTGTAATAGACTGGCAATGACCGTACTTTCTATTTCGTATTGCTCATTAATCAATGTCATCACCTCTATCAAATTCTGCTACCTTACGTCTGAATTGTTCTAGCGCCTGTTTACGTTGTTTAACATAGTCTGGGTCATTATCCATCTTCCATCTATGCAACTTAGTTTCTTCATCTGGTTCATCGTCTTTAAATGTCTTAGGAAACTTTCGCATGATATTAGGTATTTTAGGTGGATAGACGTTGCCATCTTTTATATATTTCTTAGCCATCTTCATTGATGGTTCGTAATCGCCATCTTCACATAAGAAGTTAATCCACAAATTGAATTTGGTATCATTCAATTCCATGTTGTATACATTGGCTAACATCTCAATGATTTCGAAAGCTTCTTTTTTAGTCATTGACATGGTTTATCCTCCCATTAATTCTTGACGTTTCCTTTCGAGGAAGTTGTCTGATTCTTTTTTAGGTTGCTTACGTTCTTTAGGTGTAACTTTGGTCTTAGCTTTATCTACTGTATCGATGCCTTCCTTATTCCAATTTTTTAATATTGATATTAGGTAAGGTATTCCTTTATCTTTTTCTTTACAGTAATCAACAGCTACCTTAGTTATTTCATAAGCATCATCTTTAATTAGGTTTATCTCATAATCTAGGTTTTCTACTTGCAACATATTACTAACTGGATGTAATTCTTTAGATATATATTCAAATATTTTTGAGGTGTCTATACTATCTGTAGAAGTCTCTGTGTAGTCTATGGTATTGGTTTGCTCATTTTGAGCATCTCCATTTGCTCTTTTTGACTCATTCGTTTGCTCATTTTGAGCAACTCGTTTGCTCACACCTTCAAGAGTTAGATAATTGATTGAATACCACTTCGTTTTATCAAATCCAGCTTTGTTAAAATTACCTGTATAAAGTAAATCTTGCTTCTCTAAACTTGATATTGTGCGCCTCACTGTAACGTTACTCCAAAAAGGAAATTGCTCTTCCCAACTTTTGTAACTGTTGTATATCCACTTCTTACCTTCATGCGAATGTTTACTTGTATTCAACCAGTAATGCATTTGTTGAAGTATGATTGCTTCATTCAATCCAATTTGTTCTGCCAACTTAGGTAGCACTTGTATTGGATAATCATCTATTAATAACTTACTCACTTGTAGCACCTTCTTTCAGTGCTTTAATCTTATCTGGTATTTCCCAGTTAGCAATAAATTCTTTGAGTTCATCTGTCATTGGTACATCGTTTAGGATTGCATTGTCTCCATGAAGGTAAATTGCACATTTGTTATAGGCTAAAGCTGCTTGGTCAACAGTTGTGAATCCAGTTGTAAAATTATTTTTACCTCCAAACCATACATTAGCTCTGTATTTTTCTGGATCTGTTTTTATTATCCCTCTATATCCATATTTACCGGTTCTAGATTTATGTGTTTTTTTATTAGTTTTATAATTTTTGAGAGGCAGACGATTATCTACTCCGATAATATTTAAGTAAGCATCTCCATCCCAATAATCTATAACTGCTTGATTATATGCTTTGGCTGCTTGTTCTTCTGTAGCATATCTCCCTAAAAACTTACTTTTTCCCTCTAAACCTATACTTGCTAACCATTTACATCTTGCTTTATCCCACATAACACCTTTATATTTTGATGTACTAGTATGATGTGCTCTTTGATATCGAACAATGTTTTTGTTTGTTAGATTTCTTCTTCTATAATCATTATTTTTCGTTTTCTGACTAGCTCCTTTACCTAAAATAAATGAAGTTAAATATACAGTTCGTTTATCTATTTTGTTTCCTAAGGTAGAAGCGATTTGTTTTTTATTTCCAACGAACATCTTCCACCACGTATACTGATTCACTCTTTCATAATCTTCATCATCTACAAATATCTCTTCACCATCTTGTAAATAAATACTTTTAACCATCTGCTTTCAATCCTTTCAACATTCTATTTAACTTCTCGTCCACGTCCACCCAACTATCAGTTAAATGATATTTACTATTGAAGCTATCCATACCAATCGTGTGCTGCTCTTGATGGTGTGAGTGACATAATGCAAGCACCTTATTACCGAAGTGTTCTATATTGCGTCTGTTGCGTCCTCTACCTACTGCTTGATAATGTGCAAGTTCTGCATGTTTCCCACAAATAACACATTTCCTATTGATAGTAGCCATGTATAAGAATGTTCTATCGTTCTTGATAAGGTCACTCGTTTTAAACCTAAGTGGTATATCATTTTCAAATATCCATTCGATTGCTACATCTATAATTTGACCAGCTACTTTACGAGAACAATCAGCTAGTGATATTCGATTCTCATAGGCGTATAAGACACGAACGTATTCTTGGAATACATTCCTCATATAATCCTGTGGTTGCCCTGTATGAGCTTCTATATCGTTCATAAGCGCAAATATCTTTCTGCGTTGCTTATCAGTAATTGTGTACGGATCATTGACGATTACATCGACTTCTAAATCCATACCGTTATCTAGTAATAACGTTTCTTTATTTCCTAGTTCTACACCTTCAATGACAACGGTAGTTGTACCATCATCTTGAATGATATAATTTTGTATCTTAGCCATTTAATCAATCCAATCAGAACGGTAGATCATCAGTATTGATATCTGCATTACCATTAGCAAAAGGGTTATCTTTAGCAGGTGCTTGTTGTGGCTTAGCTTGTCCACTTTGTTGTTGAGATTGTCCGTTTGATTGACCTTTAGTATCTAAAAACTCAATACGGTTAGCTGTAATACGTACTACTGAACGGTTATTACCTTCTTTATCAGTGAATCTATCTTGTTTAAGTGTTCCGTCTACACCTATTTTTGACCCTTTTCCGCAATACGTATTTAGTAATTCTGCTGTCTTACCGAAAGCTACAATTTCAAAGAATGATGCGTCGTCTTTTTTATAAGGGTTTTCTACTGCCATTGAGAAGTTGATTACTTGTGTTTGTCCTGCTTGTTTAAGTTCTAAATCTTTCGTTATTCTTCCTGTGATTGCTACAATATTCATATTTATTCATTCTCCTTAGATTTTGATTGTTTACTCCATTTATCAAGCGTGGAAATCATTCCAGCTATTTGATTGTTTGATAGTTGATTAATATCGTTGATCCCTAGTTGTTGTTTAACTTGGTCTGTTGATACATCTTTGTTAAGAGATTTCATCAACTCACTAAACATTGTTATCTCGTTGTTAAGCGTTTCAATATTTTTAGGGTCTACTTTCGAATACTTATCTTGTTTTTCTTTCGCATCTGCATCATCTTCATCAGTTGGTATGTTGAAAAATTTCATTAAAAAGTAGCGTTCTGCATAAGTTAATGCTGTACCATAGGCTTTCGCTGGGTCGTCTTGCTGACCGGTAGCCCAAAAGTCTACAATTTGTTTTTCTTGTGGGTTGTCTGCATTAATCCACGTATATATCATTTTGAGTTTTACTAAAAATTCAGTTGTTGTAACTTCTTTGTTAGCTTTTTTGTTAAATCTTGTCACTTCTATTTGTTCACACGTTTCATTAGCTGTATAAGGGAAAAGTAACAAATTATGTTCTAACATTTTTTCTCTTATTCTGTGTAATACTTGTGATCCACTAACGTAACTATAGTTATAGCTTTTTTTATCTTTTGTAAATCCGTCTATATTAGCTTTAACATCAGCTATTTTTTGATATAAGTTTAATTCTTCAGTCATATTCAATCTCCTTATATTTCGTTTGTTCAGTCACAACTTTTTTAATAGCAGTGTGTTCAGTCATATCAATACTGGCATCTTCTAATCCGTTGAAATCTCTTGCTCTACTGCGATTGCGTGTGTAAATTGCATCTTCTGGTGCCATCGGCTTGTTAGTTAGATATAAGTCGAAAGGACCGCCTTTAACTTTAATTAGATACGTCACCGTTTCTTTCATCTGTAACCAACCTTTCGCCTGTCATTACTTGCTTAATATCGTTAAATATTTCTAATGCTTCAACTACTGTGTGATGGTCAAAGATGTGTAAACTTTTCCAACCACCTCTGTAGTAATCGCTAAAATGTGTGAAGCAAACACCTAGTTCTCCGTCGTCAAATTGTTTGAACATTACATGACCTTCTATATCCGAATGAGCTAATTTGATATTTAAATCTGTTACGATATTTAATAGTCTGTGTTTATACATTTGATTACCTCCTGTGTTTTGGGGTATACTGTTATTGAATATTTTATTAATCTTCCGACTGTTAGGCATTGGCGTGCTTATCAGTCTTTTTTTCTGCGTAATAACTGTTCCAAAATACATAACTACCGATGAAACTTATAACGCTAATTACTAAACTGTAATGAAAATCGAATGTGATAAGTGCAAACAACATTGTGAATAGTATTGCTGTTGACCATGCTAAAATGTGTTTCATGCTATCCCTCCTTTAATTAAATATTTCTGAAAAGTTATCTTCTAAAAATTGTTGCATCTTACGACCTATGAATCTGTATTCATCATTGTTGTGTATTGGATAATGGCCAAATGTTTCGATTTCCTTTTTATACTTAGGAACGGTCAAGATGTTATCTTTTAGCCATTTACGAGTTTTGCTTGTTTCGTGTTCAAGATCCTGCATAGTCCACCAAGTTTTGACGTACATATTAATCACTCCTTTCAGTTAGGGTACGCACTTTGTGCGTATCCTTATGTGATACTCTTAAAGTGCGTATCTCATGTGGTACTATTAAAGGTAGTATCCTTGTATTAATTGAGGTGGCGATGAACCACCTCGTGTGGTATAATTAGTCATGTAAATATATTTTATTAAGTTGATTATTTTTTCTTCTTTTCTTGTTATAAATGTCTGCCAATACGAATGGTAGGCATTCTTTTTTTGATTTAAAACTTGGACGTTGTTTATTGATTTCAGCATTAAAATCACTGAATCCTTTTTTTCTTAAACGTTCTGCCAAATCATCTTTTTTAATATTTTCGTAATAAGTGGCTAAGAATTTAGCGAAACCTTCAATGATAAACCCTTGAAAATATATCTTTTCATTGCCAAATGTGTCTTTAATAAATTTCAATGTTTCTGTAAGGCCAGAACCACCGTGTTTTTTATAAACTCTTTCTAGTGAGCGATAAGCACTTATATAACCATATCTAGGATTTTGATTATCATAGTCAATATCCATACCTGATTCCAAAACGCTAAATAAAATCATTTCTGCGAATTCGTCACCGTATTTAATATCAGCTTTAGCGATTGAGTTTGGTGATTTAGTAGGTCTTGTATTAAAATCTTTGTACTTTTTAGCTTCTTCTTCGATACTAAGTCCAACATAAACCTCTGCTTTAACAGTCGGTATACCTAATCTTTTTAGCGCAGTCACTCTGTGTTGGCCATCTATGATGTAATAAATACCGTTCGCTCTTAAGTTCACATAAATAGTACCAATTGATCCTTCATCAAAATTATTTACAATTCTAGTTACTTGCGACTCCTTTACGGGAGATTGGTAACTCATATCTGTAGCTAAATCTTTTACATTTAATGTTCTTAATTTCATTATTTATATCCTCCAATTTTTATAAAATGCTCAATTTTTTTCTTCGCTTCTATTAACGCTTTGTAATTCAATGTAGATACATATTTATCAAACAACTCATAATCCTCAATTTCTTGGTCGTGGATAGTGATAATTTCTTCTAGCGCAGTGATCAATGCATCTGCAGAGCTTTCATGTCTTATTGCTTTTCTAACTTCTGGTTCAATTGAATCGTTATCTTGGTTAATTTGTATTCTTGCATCAGTGATTTCATTTTCTTTAGAATTATTTTCAACCACTTTATCCTCCTGTTTTAACTCTAATTTTCTTTTGTAATATTCGATTTGCTGTTCTAGTGAACTATTTTTCCTTTTTAATTCTGAATTTTCGTTTTTTGATACTTCATAATCTTCTGGCTCCATGTAACGCTCAACCACTTCAGGTTCCTTATCTTGTTCATCTTCTAGTTGCTTACGTGCAATTGATTCAGATCGTTGTGCTTGTTCAAGTTGTGATTCGAGTTGGGATTTTTCTTCGTCACGTTGTTTGAGTTCTTTTTTTAATTCACGTAATTCTTTTCGTGTCATTTCGTCTGGTGTCTTACTTTCTCCACTTGATGTAACGTGTTCTTTGTTTCTTTCGGTTTTAGGTAGATTCGCTATTTCATAAAGAATACTTAGACCTAATTTTTTCGCCGGCGCAATTTCTGCAAATTCTTCACTTATTTTCATAAATTTACTAGCTTGTGATTTGTCCATATTTACTTTCTCTAACCACTTCCCAAATTCTCCATGAACAAGATCATTTTCTTTCACATGCTTTAATCTTCGACCAATTTCAAATATTGATTGACCAGCTATGTTTTGATAACTTTTAATTTCAGTTTCAATAGTTGTTAAGTCATTACTTAGTTGTAATTCGTTCAATGATTACCCCTCCTTTAAAATTTCGGTTTTTCCGAATCATCCCCCAAAAAAATATTATCTACTTTTATTCCCAAAGCGTCAGCTAATTTCTTCAACGTTTTATAATTAGCGTTTTGAATGTGCTTTTGACTCATTTCATAATTGTAGATAGTCTTTTCAGTGACACCAGATTTCTCAGACAGTTGGCGCTTGTTCATATTCTTCAACGCACGCCATTGAGAAACCGTTAAAACCATCTTTTGTTTTTCTTCTGTAATCATGTTTGACCTCCTCTCTAAGAAGCTAAATATAGTTTAACATTTCGGTATTTCCGAAGTCAACACTTTTATTTCATTTTTTCTGAATTAATATTTCGGTTTATCTGTTGTGTATTTCCGGTTTTTGTGTATAATATAGGTAGATACTATTTAGGAGGTAATTAAAATGTTTAGCCAAAACTTAAAATACTTGAGAAACAAACACGATATGGAACAAATTGACCTTGCACATAAACTTGGTAAAAAAAGCGCATCTAGTATAAGTGAATGGGAAAAAGGAAAATACACTCCTAAATTAAAAACACTTACAGAAATCGCAGCGATATTCCATGTAAGTATCAACGACCTAATGGAAGAAGATTTATCTAAGCCAAAAGAAGAAAAAGGACAAGATACAATCGCAGCTCACTTTGACAAAGAAGATTTAACTGATGAAGAAAAGCAAGAAGTTCAAGATTTCATAAATTATCTCAAAAGTAAACGTAAATAAAGGGTGTTTATATGGGGAGATACGAAGCATTAATTAGTAAATATAACCATTTAACTATCACAGAAACTGATATGCTACCTAGTTTTCAATCAGGTATGTGCTTTAATAACCAAATTTATATTAACAGTGATAGATCCGAAGCAGTTAAGTTAGAGACACTAGCTGAAGAAATTGCCCACCATAAACTTACATACGGGGATATAACTGACCAATCACAATTTAACAATAGAAAGTTCGAGGGATATGCAAGACGTTATGCAATGGAACAAATTATTTCGTTGCAGGGAATTGTGGATGCATTTAAAAATGATTGCCATAACTTATATGAGCTTGCCCTATTCTTCGAAGTATCTAAAAGCTATGTGTTAGATGCTATTGAACATTACAAAATGAAATATGGTTTAGATGTTTATTATAAAGGTTACGTAATAAAATTTGAGCCGTTACAAGTGTTTGAGCACCATAATTGGGAATAGCTAATCTGCGCTCACACGTTTTATACGTGTATGCAAATGTAGGTTGTTTAATATATATTATTTTTTATAAGGAGTGGTAGGTGTAATGAAAAAAGGGATATATATCTTTCTATTAATATTTTCAATAATTATGTTGATTGGAGGGATTGGTATAATCATTGATGGTGCTGATGTTTTCGATGTTATAATATTAATTATGTTCATTTGCTTAATGATTTTCAGTATTACAAAAATTAAAAAGTTTAGTCAAAATAGTAAAAATACAACTAAAGAAATTACTATTAATGAAAATGCGGAACAACAAAGTGAAGACAAAGAAAATTTGGACGAAGTCATCGAAAGTTCGGACAATGAGAGTGAAGATGATTACAAAGAGTTAGAAAAGCAAAACGAGTTGCTGAAAATAAAGCTAAATTTAAAAGAAGATTATATACAAAAACTAGAAGAAAAAGAAAATACTACATTACTTGATAAGGACATATCAAATAACGATGACGATTTAATTTTCAAAAATTATGTCACAAATGTTGAGAAAAAAGAATTAGATTTATCATATACAAAAGCGAAAAAATTATCACCAGATTTTGTTGTATTAGATTTTGAAACTACTGGACTAAATTATAAAGAAAACGAAATTATTCAATTTGGAGTAGTTGAGTATCAAGATGGTAAAGTAGTTGATGAATATTCAAAATACTTCAAACCGAATAAACCAGTGGGTAAAACTGTAATGAGAAAAACGGGAATCACCAATGATTTTTTAGAAGATAAACCAAAAATTTCTAAAGAGCACTTGGAAAAGCTTAAAAATTTACTTGAAGGAAAAACTATTGTCGCTCATAATGCACCGTTTGACTTAAAATATCTATTGAAGAATTTACACGACTTTGATATTGATCATAAAAAATTCAGAGTTTTTGATACATTAACTCACTCCAGAAGGTTAATCAAAGAAACACCTAACCATAAGTTAGAAACACTTAAAAACTATTTCGATTTAGATGATGGCTTATCACATAATGCACTAAATGATTGTAGAGCTACAGGAAATTTAGCTTTACTTTTAATTAACAGAATGAATGAATAACGGGCAGTCCCTACTGCCCTATATATTTTTATCTTTTTTAGGAGGAATGTACTATGACAGTTCAAAAATATGCCAATGGTAAATGGGGATACTACTTCGGACACGAGGGTAAACGTTACCGTAAACAAGGATATAAGACTAAACGTGAAGCTACAGAAGCAGAAACACAAGCTAAAAATCATTTGATGCAAGGTATCATTATAAATAACAAGAGTTCATTTATCGATTATTATAATCAATGGATAGATGTGAACAAAAAAGGTGTTATCACTGATCGTGCATTTCAAACTTTCGTAAATGCTATTAATCAATTTAAGACTTTTCTTGAATTAGAAAATATTACAGATATACGTATGGATAATTTCAATACTACATTATACCGTAAATTTATTAAGTGGTATGGAGAAAATCACACAACGGAATCAGTTAGGAAGATTCATAATTGTATTAAAACTTCTATTGAAGATGCGATACAAGAAGGATTAATGTATAAAGACCCAACTTATAAAGCTGTTGTAAAAGGCAGTAAGCCTACACAACGAGAAGATGATAAGTTTATGAGTATTAAACAGTATAAAGACTTAAAAGACTATGTAAAAGGCACATACAAGCAATCATACTTGTTTATCTATATATTAATCATAACTGGTGCAAGATTTGGAGAAGTACAAGCGTTAAATAAAACAGATTTAAACTTTGTAAAAAATACTATCCACCTACCCGGAACAAAAACAGAAACATCTGATAGAACAATAGATGTACCTAAGATGGATATGAAATATATTGAATCTGCCCTATCATATATGCCAACGAATATGAATGGACAAATATTTAACACTGGAACATCTTTAATAACAAACAATGCAGTTACTAAAGTTTTACAAAAATATTGTTTAGAAAATAAATTAGGTAAGTATACTTTGCACTCTATCAGACACACTCACTGCTCTTACTTATTACACAGTGGTGTTTCTATTTATTACATTTCAAAACGATTAGGCCATCGTAATATAAAAACGACAATGGACGTATACTCTCACCTATTAGATGAAACAGCTGAAATGGAGAAAAACAAGGCTATATCTGCATTAGAAGCAATGCCAACATCGTTGGCGTAATGATAAATATTCAGTGCCAATATTGGCGTATCATTGGCGTATAAGTTTGTTTACGGTGTTTAACGAAGAATATCGAAATATAACAAAACCCCGTTATATCAGCGTTTTAGTAAACGATGTATAACGAGGAATATCGAATTAACGGAGAGTGAGGGATTCGAACCCTCGAGACGCTTGTGGCGCCTACACA